>JAABUW010009235.1_pt1 | contig 11299 bp, 6 predicted proteins | sample 5560081 | NCBI WGS metagenome assembly JAABUW01 (sample SAMN10711882, study PRJNA513363) | rock metagenome | isolation source: Antarctica rocks | place: Antarctica: Victoria Land, Knobhead sud | reverse complement strand
CAGCCTCCTCCATCCTCTCTCTCAAAGCATCACGCTCTCCTTCAACCTCATACCCCTCAATCCTCTCCCTAATTCTCAGCCCAGTCAACAATCGCCGCCACATCCTCAATGCTTCAGCACTTCTCCTGGCCTCTTCCTCTTTAGCACGCTCGTCTTCAAAAGCTTCGATAACTTCTTCTACTGCCTCGCGGTATTCCGTAGCAACTACAGCGCCCTGAGTAATCGCAGTACCATGTCTGCCTTTGAATGCGAAGCCAGTGACCCCATCAGCAAAATCAATGCCAAGGATCTTGGCTGCTCGTGCGGTTTCTGGGTGGGTTATATGGGCTCCGCCTGCGGGAACCATGCTTGGAACGTAAATGTCGAGGTTTCCGTAGATATTCTTGGGAATGCGGCCGTTGATGACTGGTGGAGCTATGTATACGGTCGTCTGAAATGCAGCATAGAGACTCGTCCCTGCGTTCTCCTCGTCTTCAGAAATTTGCTCTTCGTCAAATGCCGATCCACGTTTCCGACGAGCGGTAACACGTTTGAGCGGCTGTTCTCCGGTCTTGATTTCCCGCCCCATCCGATACCACTTGTCCGCACTTTTCACCTCTTGCACATCACGGCGGCGGTAGATTGGCTCTAGTATCTTGTCTCCACCAGATCTACCAGCTGCAACTTTACCAGCTTCTCGCTTCGGATGGATCACCTCGCTCCTTCTTAGGTGTCTTTCTAGCGCGTAATATGGATGGTCCCTGAAGTCCTGCACGTTCTTGGGCATCCCCTCCTGGGCTTCCTTCTGTACAAGCTGGGCGTCTTCTAATTGGTCACGGTCAAGATCATGATCCCTTCTGTACATCCTCATCACTCTTCGCCACCACTTCTCGCCATCCTTCGTAACATCCACTCTCTCTTTGCGGGTTTTGGCATTGTAGGCTTTTGCATACCGCCGAGTGACATCGCGAGCAGTTCCGTCATCTTCGAATGCAACGACGTAGCTAAGTTGGTTCTTTGGATCACTGGCTGGAGGCTCAAATTTTGAAGGTTTCGCAACCGACTTAGTGACTAGTGGGTCTACAGGTATCCACTTTTGATTTGCCTCGTCAAAGGCTTCGGCCCAATAAAGAGGATACGGTGACTCTCTGATCCGTTTTGTTTTAGGCCCTGTTCAGTTTAGAAGATTGCTCACATATGCAGGGAAGAGGGGAGTGCTGACTCGGTTTTGGAAGTTTAAGTGTAGGTGTACTATTGCTGTTGCTGTTGCTGTTACTGACCGGACGAGGATGACCATGGTTTGGAGACCCAAATCGATTTCGGCCACCAATAGAACCGACTGCTCTCGATGCCGAAACTGGCGCATCGCTCTTATAATCAATTCCACTCTCGTCCCCACTAGTGGCAGTCCGGCTCTCTGGATCCGTGATGGTCATCATTGGCACTGATTTCTGCGTCGTTGTGCCTTTTGCAACGACAACAAAAGGCAAAGGTTGCAGCGAGCACACCAACCGAGCGTCGACACCAGCGGAGCGCAGAAGAGCACAAAAGAGCTGAGCCCCAACATCTCGAGATGCATTAAGACTGCTTGCAGTCTCGCGAAAATCTGATTTCTGTATAGGAAGATCCAGATCTTCGGGTAGACAAGTCTAAGGCCATTTACAATGTCAGCTTTCAAACCAAACTATATATACTGAACTAGAGAATATACCGCTTCATACATTGGCTAAATCCTCCGGACCGTCAGCCCAGTATGATCTGCTCATACCTCTTGCACTAATCTTATATTTCTCATTGAAAACACCAAGAGCCTGCGTGAGGCCATCTACAAAAGATCGTGATCTCTGGAATTGGGATTTCTGACTGTCGGGGTTCAAGTACGATATCGTACGCTTGTCCAAAAGGTTTCTCAGTGTCTTCTATTAAGGTCTTAGCGTGCCGATGTATATATTGTTGGGTATGGCATACATGAGAATCTTCGTCATTGCACCAGTGATTGCGTCGATGGACATGCACAAGCAAGCTTAGCAGATGCATCTTGTGTATTTCAAGTCGAAGCTTTTTATCAGCAGCACTAGCAGGCTTACGCCTCGCCGCGGACCGTCTTCGAGTATCATGATCATCTGCACCAAGTACCAGATTAAGCTCCTGGTCTTCAACAATATCTTGCTCAGAAAGATACTTTTCAGGGCTGTCCTTAAGATCAACCTCCTCCCAATCGATGTCACTATCTGCAGAGCCATCTGATTCTGTGTAAGCTGTCTGTTTTCTCGCGGCCTGAGATTCAAGCCGAGACCGCTCAATATCCGTATGATTTGCATCGGTTGATGCTTGATCGGATAGATAATGTGCCATCTCATCGTAGCTTTGTTTAACCACACGACCTCCAACTCTGCGTCTTTTGACAGGCTGGCCTTCCTCATTGAATTTAGAAGGCGAAGATGAAACAGCATCTGCCAGCATCTCTCGGTAAACATCAGGCATCACAGTTTCGTTGACAGGGTTTCTGGGAGCTCTTGTCACACGCCCCTTCTTACTAGCTCCTGCTCTTGCCATTATGAACTTGTAGGCTCAGAGAATAAGATACATCAGATTAAGCAGAAACAACTTGCGAAAGCACAATTGAACACTGCAGAGTCATCAGCTCATTCGCGAATTCTGAGCTCTGATCCACATAAGCCTTCAAGAAGCAAGTCATTGCTTCTCATTCCAGTGAGCATGACACTTGGAAGATTCAGAAATCAACGAATGGACAAGAGCACCAGAGAGAGGACATGTTCAACTCTGGATAAAGTTAGATCAAGTACATTATATCTAGATTGCCGAGCACATGACGTCGCGTACTCTAGATCATTGATCGCGTCAACACGTAAACTACGTTAGCGTGGATTCCAACTTTCATACGCCTCCGCCCTCACCCTCAACTTAGAATGAGTTTTTGTTCTCACAGTATATCATGTCCTCGCGACCAAGTAGGCGTCGCTCATCTGGTCGGATGTACGAAAATCCGACACCGGCACCTAACCAGCAGTACTTCACACCCAAAACCCGAAGCGTCAGGTCTGGGCCTTCGACGTCGTCCACGACAAGAAAGAGACAGCAGACGATAACACAGATGGACCCTTTTCGTGCGATCTACCACCCACACGAAGGAGATGATCTCGCATATGAAGAAGCCGTTAGCGACGCTCAAGAAGAACTGCCTCCGAAAAAGAAGCGACGGAAGACTATGCCACTTCAACGAGAGGATACCTTGACCCAAAATGGTTATGTATCACGCGGTTTACAGGTACAGGAAGAGCTAGATGGATTGAAAGAGATGGACAACATTCATGTCGGTGCGTCGTCCCGGAGGCACAAGCGGCGACAGACCACGCCTGATGCGCCTACTCGTACTGTGCAAACGAGGAGTGCTGTGAGGCAAGCTGTGCAGAGCAAGACTAAGGGCGAAGAGGACGTGGTGAAGAGTGCCCAGTCGTCGGTAGTCGAGAAGTCCGAGGACAACCAAGCAGACATAGCAGCGGCATTGATGCCACCACCAAAGACCCCGAAGTCATTAAGACGCAAGGAGATACCTTCTTCGCAATCTCCTGCGGACACGCCCCTTTCGAGTCAAAGTCGGAGATCATGCCGTGAGAAGTCCAAGTCGCCTCTCAAGGAAAAGTCTACAAACATTCCGAAAGGTTTTCATTCTCCGAAGAAGAACGTTCGACAAATCCCCAAGCTGGTGGTTGCTGATACAATGGATAGTACAAGTAGCACGGAAGAATCTATATCTACGCAAGCCGAGTTCAAGAATGAACTTAGAACTATATACTCCGGACGTATTGTAACTTCAGCAGTCACCTCAAAAGGCGGCTTTATCGTTAGGGATCATGTCTCAAGTTCCGTCCTACCTGATTCTGTGGACCGGATCGTTCACAGCAGCAGAAAGCAAGCTGAGATTGCCAGGTCCGAGGTTTTCGACTCTGACGGCGGAGACTCCGATGAAAGTCTGGCAGCTAGCGGCTTGGATGTAGGCTTCATACCAAAGCCAGCAGAAGCGACTATGACCCTGGATGATATCGCTGAACCCATTGAGCACCCTGTCAACCAGTTTGGTGATCAAGAAAGTCATGACGACCAAAATAGCTCAGAAGACGCTGCGGTACCGCTGGCTACATATTCGGATGACGCAGCAGAAGTGCCCAAAGAAGACTTCGTTCACCAACCACGAGCTTTAGACGAATCCGGGCCACATGACCATCAATGTATACGCTCTGAATCAGAAGAAGCGTCTGCACAGCTGACCGCCGAATTCATCCGCATTACCCAACCTTCACCTCTTGTGGAAACAGACTCCCAGTGGGAGGCTACCTGGCGCCCTTACTCAGGATCCGAAGATCCTAGAGACTATTATCAGCCCAACAATGAGGACTCATCTAGTCCTGCCTTGAACAGACTTCCTGCGTTGATTGCTACGCCCTTTTCCCGCTCTCAAACGCTCCCAATGAGCTCGCCAATTCGCCTACCCCCTTCCCAAGCCACAACTATCGATATTACCCAACCTTTAACCCAATTACGTTCTTCCTCTGCCAGGCGCCCTTCACACTCTTTACCAACCCTCTCCTCCCCGCCGCCTTTACCTCCTATATTGTCCTCCTCGCCCTTTCGCACACGTAAAGATGCGGAGGCGTACATGGGCTATGTCGGCGGATGGAACGGAGAGAGGCTTACTGACAGCCAGTTACTACCGGAGAGTTTGATGGATGACAGCATGCCGGGCCCGCCATTGTCACTGTTGATGGAGGAGGGGTGGGAGGGTGAGGATAGCAAGCAAAATTAGGAAGGAGGGATCAATATGTCGGAAGAGAGAGAGTTGTCTAATGAGACGTCAAGTAACAAGTTTGGTCATAGCGTCAGGTCATAAGGAGTATCTGCGGATATCAGAGGTTGATAAGACCAACCCATGTTAAGGCGAGTAGCATAGTTTCATCAGATACCCAGGGTATCAACAGACCCACCATGAAGAAACATATGAGCAATGCCACATAGAGTGTCTCGGGACATGCTTTGACGTATGGAAGTTTCGAAAACCACTAAGTCATTCAATGGTAAACCTACCTTAACGTACGCTACAGTATCGTGGAGTTTGCCCTACAAGAGATATTGTGTCCTCGGTTAAGTCGGAGCGGAATGTTTCCGCAAATCTCTAGAATTTCATGAAGCTTGATCATGGCCAATTGGAAAACCAACCAATATTCGTAATGGCCAAAGAGAAGACGCCCAGATCATGGGCAGAACAGATTGCAGATTTTGACAACCCTGCGCCAAAAGGTACTGTCATGCAGCACCCCAGCAAATAGTACTCACAATCTTCCAGATATTGATCCCGAAGAACATGGGGAACACTTTGGCAATGGCGACGATTCTGATTCCGTGGGTAGTGAAGAAGGAGTGGCAACGGCTCGCGAACACTACATAGACGTTGGGTACGGCTTCAAGAGGTCTAGGTGATTAGGACAAATTTGACCTTTTGATAGAAAGAGCACGCTCCGCAAACCCAAAGGAATCTCGCTGGGACCACAATATACAGGCTCAACTATAAGCCGAGAAGATCTGCTTGCAGAAGGAAGTGATGATGATCCTTTCGGTAGCGGCACCAGCAACCACGAAGAATCAGCTGGGGACATCGATGATACTGATCCAGACGAGGATCTTCAAGTGGAGGAGGTAAACGTTGCCAAGGAGGAGGCCTTTCAGGACGGGGTTAATGGAAACACCAAAAAGTCTGCAAACAGGAGAAGCAAAAAACAAGAGAGGAAACGTCACCAGACGCCTTTGCGAGCGGTGGAGGAAGAGGCAGATGACTCAAGCTCTGGAGCGGATGAGGATATGGAAGCATTGTCGAATGGTATCAATGGCGGGTGTCACGAATCGGATGGCAGGGATGATGAAGATTCGGATGACATTGAAATGGAGGATGAAGACGGTATGTCCGAAGGCGACACCGACGGCAGCAGTATGGAAGGTCGGGGCAAAAGATCCCAGACAGACGACCGCGCCGAGCTCCGTAAAATGATGGCTGAAGAGCAAAAGACAGTCTTATCAACGATTTCTAAAGCCGCAAAAGCAGATATCACCAAAGGCCAAGCCATCAAATATCAACGCTCCACCTTCGATAGTCTTTTAAATACCCGTATACGGCTCCAAAAAGCTCTTGTAGCAACGAATTCGCTCTTTGCTGAAGCACCGTCTGCGGGAAAGAGCGAATCAGATACAGATGCGATCCAAGCCGCCGAACAAGCAGCTCTAAACCTATGGAACACCCTCGACGATCTCCGCCAATCCTTGCAAACGACCGCCACAGAAAAGCGTCCCACCTCCAAGAAACGCTCGTTCTCCGCCACCGTCTCCACTCCCACCTCGACCCTGTCCACCCGTATGCAACAACATGAATCTACGTTCCTTGCCCACCGCCGCACCATTCTCTCCAAATGGTCCTCACGCGTCCATGTCTCCTCCACCCTTCAACCGCGCAATGCCCTCTCCGCAGCTTCTACGCACCAACCGCTCACCAGTGTCCTAGACCAACAACTCTCCGCCCCAAACAACGCTCGCCTTATAGCCCGCACGCGCGTACCAAGGTCTTGTGCGCCGTTGCAGGCTGCGAAGAAAGTACTCGAGGACCGGAATATCTATGATGACGCCGACTTCTACACTCTCCTCCTCCGCGAGCTAGTCGATCAGCGCATGTCATCCACCAATCACAACAACACAAACACCAGTATCAACCCCTCGTCTATCTCCAATGGCACCACCCTGTTACCGCTCAAAGTACCAAAGATACGGAAACAAGTCGACACCAAAGCGTCCAAAGGTAGGAAAATGCGGTATACAGTGCATGAGAAACTGCAGAATTTTATAGCACCAGAGGATAGGGGGAGCTGGGGGGAGAGGCAGGTGGGGGAGTTTTTTGCAAGTTTGTTAGGTGCCAAGGTGGCTTTGGATGAAGAAGATGAGGGCGAGGAGGGTGATGGGGTTGAAGAGGAAGGCTTGAGGTTGTTTCGTGCTTAGGGTGGGGGAAAAGGCAAACAGGCCCTAGAGGATTATAAAGAGTGAGGTTGCTCATCAATGTGGTACGTGTCTCAAGACTCGATCACCTAACATGTGAGAACGCATCGAAGCAATAGCATTCGATCTCAATACCAGTCTTCCCTCCCACTCATCCCATTCTCCTCACCCTCCCCATTCACTTTATCATTCTCGACACCGTTCATAACCCCAATAAACCTACCTCTACTCGTTTGCGTCCATATTCAATCGACTAAATTATGTTCCCTGCTCTCTCCCTTCTCCTAAAAGGTTGTCCTCAAGATATCTCTCACATTCTTTGAAGGCCTAAAGCTTTGCAGACGCCGTCACGTGGTCAACGTACCATGAATTCCAATCTGCATCTCCTGTATTCGTTTTTGAAATCATGCTACTTCCCTAAGGCCATATGAGCACCTCCTCATTTCACTTTGCATAGCAGTGAACACACCTTACAACCAGAATGCATTCCAACACACCATTCTATAAAATCATCAAAGACCTCTGGAAAATCTATCAAGCAAGCAAGCAGCTAACCATTCCAGCGCCAACCTCGCTGCGGCCATCCGTGGGCGCCCCAAAGCTCATCCTCCCGCTCCACCTGCACATCTTGTAGCAGCTACTGCTCACGCGACTGTCAGCAACCAGACAGGGCCCACCCACAAGCTCCTCTGCGAACCCTTTCGCGGCCCCGACCCTACATATAAAATCCTGGCATTCTTCCTTTCCCGTCGATGCACAAGCCCCACAGCTACTATTGACCGAGTGTGAAAGTAAAAAAAGGCGTGGTCTGTGATAGCGCAAAGACTGCTCACGTGCTAGGTCCTTGACGAGCCCCGTTTTCGTAGTGGGCGCCCGCGATCCTGGGGGCAAGATACCGGGGCTTCAGTGCCTGGATCATATATATACAGCCGAGACGCATTTCTGACAGACGGCTCACGGGCGAACAAGAAGAGTGTCGTCGAAATAATCAGGGGCGGCCCTCGTCCATGGGTTCGAGAGGGGGCTGGTAGTGGTATTGCGCAAGTCAGGGGGGCTCGGCGTCGTTCCCGGGTTCTTCGTCGAGGGATGTCACGCTCGCGGACTTTCGCCACGGGGGTAGATTGTTTCATGGGTTACGGCGACGAGGTTGTGCGAGATATGGGGGGACTATAGATCGGTACTGGATTTATAGTCAATGGTGTCGGGGTCAGCTGGAAAGGCGACTAAGAGGTTTTTGGAGCGGAGGTTTTTGGTCGCTTTCCAAGTCCTATGAGATCATCAGGTGTTTGTGGTGTTCAAAGCAACCACCCATCTCGACCTTGATTAGTGTCCTTTTGCTCACACGCAAGTATCCTTCCGATCAGGCGTGTGGGTTCGTCCTGGGGATGGGCGCCTCTGAGACGGAAGGATAGCGTCGGCAGTGTCATCGTCGTGCGCGAGGACGGCAAAGATCTAACCCCGTACCAGGTTGAGGCATTGAGCCACTATTTGCCAGTTCGGGCCATAGCCGATTCATTGAGGATTCGCTCGGTGCTGGGTTGGTAGAAAGGACCAAATGGGACGCCCTGGGGTTCATGACCATATGGAGAAATATCGCGGCTTTTTTTTTTTGAGACGGGCTCAAGGAGCGGAGAGTTTGGTGAAGATCCAATCGTGGGCGGCGGCGAGGGTACCGGATATTTCCTGCAAGAACAATGGCGCACTTGGAGGATTTGATGAATTGCTTCTCCACTCTTCATGCGCAAGCACAGACAGCAATCCTAACAGACATCCTCCCTACTCTCCCTATGCCACTCCCCCCTTAACCAGCCACCATCAAGCACTCCGACCAAACCCATCCTCACAAACCATTAAAAAACCCCATAAATCCTCCAACCCCCCCCCCCCCCCCCCCCCAACGCCCACTCCAACACCCATCTCCCACCCACCCTTACCCCCAACAAAAACCTATCCTCACCACCATCACCATCGAAACACCGCTCGAAAGAAAAGAAAAACACCCCCGATGCACGAGCCCCAAAAACAGAGCCGGACATGCTGAATAATCGCCGGCGATGCTATCTATATAAGCAATCAAGATGCCCACCCCGCGCGTCTCTGCAGAAACTTTAGAGATTGCCAGATATCCCCGAGAGAGAGAGAGAAGAAACATAAAGAAAAACCCCCAACCCAGCCTTCCTCAACCAGACCTATTTTTCAGAATGGAGAAGAAAGAAAGCGTACACCATATCCCGTTCCGCAAGCGCTAATCTACATTATCACGCTTCCTCAAGCAATGAGCAGTTGATTGCTCATTGCAGCAAAAGCTTGAGAAAAAATCGCTCCTGGTTTTGTTGCTTGCGCAACTGGCAAACTCCATACATAGTCCTTTGAAAAAAATTTGGGGTCCGGAATGCCGCCGACCTCTCTTGGCCGCTGTGCCGCTACTGTAGGTTTTGTGCTTGAGATGGAAATGCTTCGTCTATCTCCTTTGCTGGAATGAATGGAATGGACATAAAACCCGGTTTAGCCGACATTAGATCTTGGATTCTTTCTAGCTTTTTCCTAAGGTACTCACTCACTCCTTATGTTGCCATGTTTTGGGAGAAATATATCGAGAAAGAAAAAAAAGAAGAAAACATTGAGTTGAGGAAACCTTTGGGGGAAAATAGAATTCTATCGAAAGTAGAAGGAAGAGGGGGGAATGAAGTGAGGAGTGTTTGCATGTTGTGGTAAGGGGGCACAACTTGTTGGGGAAAATGGGATTGGGACTAGCGGATAAGGAAGTAATAGCGATGGTTACGAGATGGCGATCTATCACCGGCGATCATTGCTGGAGGCGGTGAGAGATGGGTTAAAAGCTTTGACACGCACTGGGGGATGTTTTGTCAAGAAGGGAAGCGTTCCTGGTATGCATGGGTGTGGCTGTTCTGGGTATAAGTTCATGATGGACTGCTTCTAGTGAAGATCCATGTCGGACAGACATCTTCGTTGTGCGATTGCGCAGCGCTGGCGGGAGCGGAGAGCACGAACGGCGATGATGGGCGATGGACGCTGGTTGAGCAATGGAGTATTACTTGACGATAAGTCTAGACCACTTGGACCAGGACAGCAGTGGTATCGGGCTTTAGTAACCTCACGAAGAAGCAGCACAACGTAGTCTGCCAAAAGGGGGAAATAGCTATTGCAAACTCGAATCGAGCAGACGTCATGTCTCCACCCTGACCCAGGCCTGATATTAGCTCAGAGGGGCGTTTCTTGACTTCCTTCTTGGTCACAAAACCTGCCTTCCAATGGAGTGCAGTCTAACCTGCAGGCTTGCCATCTTGATAGTACCGTATCCAAGGCAAGGTACGGTGTAGTTCAAACTTGACGAAAACGGTCTATCCCGATATTCCCCTGTTGACGGAAGTTTCCACTGTTCACCGTGTCCTGTCAATGATCAATAGAAACATGTCACTCGCTGACACACAAGAAACCCTTACGCAAAAACCCCACATGGCCAAACTGTCGCTCTCGCATTAGCCCTGCATTAGACGTGTACAAGGGTGTATATACCTACATTAGCGCTGTGAGGCTTATGAGGCTGAAAAGCGGACTTGTTGCTGGAAGTTCTAGGGGCGTTTTCCGGGGAATTTGAAGGCGTTATTAATGGGGTTACGAGAAGAGGCGGTTTTGGCGCCAGGATAGGCGTGATAAGTGATTGCTTGGTGCAGAGCAAAGCTTGACCATCTTGATACTGGTGGGTGGTAGAGAAGGTTAATTGAGGAACAGTTGAAGGATGGAGAGATAGCGGTGAGAAGTTCCAAGTGCAACGGCTTCTTCCTTGCCTGATCTATCGTGACGAAATCCGAAATCTGGTGATTTTGACACTGGATTGCTTGTGAGAGTTCTGAGGGTTGGTAAAAAAAGAGTCATTTGGTAACAATGATCTATCCTAATCGATGATCGAGCGCCCGGGACGTAAAAACTCCTGCATGACTGCCCTCAAAGGCTGTGGTGGGTATAGAACAGTAGCGTATCCAAAGGTAGACAAATAACCACCCGGAAAAGTGGACGTAAGGATGAATGAAGATGATCGTTTCCAGGACTCAACGTTTCGTGCCATTCTGTGGCCGATTTGATTACTCCGTAATGTGAAACCGGTGCAAAAACGCGGTGTTGAGGTGCTTCGACAGCCGGACGGATCCTCAGCCCCCCTGGATGCACTCACGAATGCTATTGGCTTTGTGCTCGCTGCCCTCCTCGATCCGATACTCCATGGTCCGTACAATCTTGGAGTCGGGGA
>JAABUW010009233.1_pt1 | contig 11300 bp, 10 predicted proteins | sample 5560081 | NCBI WGS metagenome assembly JAABUW01 (sample SAMN10711882, study PRJNA513363) | rock metagenome | isolation source: Antarctica rocks | place: Antarctica: Victoria Land, Knobhead sud | reverse complement strand
GCAGGGTGGCTCCCTTGTTGTGTCGACTGCACTAATCCTTATATATGGCAAGAGGAGTGCACGCGGCGCAGACAGAAAGCTAGATCGACTCCGCCAATATGCCTGTCAAGCTCGAAGACACAAAGCAACACTCTATCCTTGATTCGCTATACCGGTGTGAGCGCCGTCAAGACTCGATTTTACGGGCTTTCGAAGCACATCAGAGAGCAAATTACGATGATAATAACGATATCGACAAGCAACTCCGCCTGCTTTTGAGAGTGACAGGTCTCGAAACGGATGGTGGGCCGCGGGCAACTAGGGTCGCGGGGAAAGGAGAGACCTCGGAAGACAGTCTCGCCTTGCGCTTAGCAAGATTGGAGTCTCGCTGTGAAACATTAGAGGCACAACTCAAGACTACGTGTGATCTCAAGGGAAGGGAGGGGTCTGGAAGCACTGAAGTCAGACGAAGCGGCGCAGACTCTGTTCAACCAGAGCGTTACTGTAGGTCTCGTGGCAGTACAGGGGCAGGAATGAGTCGTGAACCTCCGATAGTCACCACGAGAACTTACGAGTATCCTCCCCAACGCGCCAGCGCGGTACCGAAAACTCAACACGTGTCTAAGCGCAATAACCTCACCGTCTACAACGAGCCCAAGTCACGGTCCGTGGATCCGGTACCAGCAAGAGGCAGCCGTCTGGTCAAAGTGAACAGTCAGTGGATTCGAGCACCCTAACACATTCCCAGACGAAAGGGTCAATGAAGACCAATCCACTTAACAAGATCCGATCGAGCGGCCGGGGTTGACTCTTGGTGACGGAGCGTTGCTTGTATAACACGACATGACCGATAGGATCGAGTGCGGAAGTTTGCTCCGAGCGATAGCATCGTATTGTCACACGGTACTTCATCATCTAGATAGTTAAAAATGAACAACACGAGATACTTTCATCTCACCCTCTCCCGTCAAATCATTCATCAACTACCTAGGCGAAACGAATGCACATCCACTCAACGGCAATAAGTTGAGATAGGAACGTGCTTTCCCAGCAGTATTTTGCAGATATTTCCTCACCTTTTAGTAGAGCGGGGAATTGGAGCGACAACCAATGAAGACGCCTCTGTCTTTAGGGCACCTTTTCGATACTGCTACAACCGTTCTGAGATGTGACGCGAAGCTAGAGCATGCGTTCGGACGAGCTGTTGACTTAGCCTACCGCAGATGTAATTGAGCCTAACATTCGTTACGATCGTTCGCCGGGCCTTTACCGGCTCCGCAAATCTGCACTTAGCTATGCTGCAGAGTACATCTCGCGCTCTTTGCAAATACCATATTCGGATTGTTAAGTATACCTACGGACCGTGTTCTTCATTTGACACGTTTAGCTTGCAAAGGTTTGCTTGATGGTAAGAATACAGTCAAAAGTGATAGATCTACCAAAGGGCCAACAGTCATTGCTGAGTTCGAGAAACGACTGTATAAACGAGGGAACCCCTCTCAACCTTGTCCCCTCCCCATTTAGCTCGGCAGCACGAGAGGGTAGACGACACGGTACTTCCATAACTCCTGTAAGATAAAAGGCGCCACAAAAGGCGCCACAACCTACCCCGCGCCGTATTCCGCGTACCTATCATCTACTACTCAAACTAAGTAGAGGCGCAATCATGCAATGGTCTTTGCTAAATCACTAGTACTGGCGGGAGCTTTCGAATCTATACTTATCGGTACGTTTCTGCTACCAGACTTCCGAATTCGAAGACATGTCAATACTCGCGTTTCTTTGCTGTCTGGCGACGTTCTTCACTCTTGTAGCACAAGGGAACCGCACACAGGTGTGGTGCTTTGCCCGGATCCCGTGGCTTTTCACAGTCGAGAAGTTTCTCCATAACCAACCACCCGAAGCTGTGTTGTGGAGAGTAACACGTGGAGCGGAGGACGTGAAAGACATGGCAGCCTTTAGCGTGGAAAAATTAATCTGGTCGGTACTTCTTCTTAGCAATTTTCGAGGCATCGGATGGAATTGGGAGGTCAAGAACATCGCTCGCCAAGACGATTCTCACCCACGCATCTTTGCGACGAAACGGGCATGTCGTACTTTCATCCTGCTCTTCCTATTTGACTTCTTGCAGCACGTGGCCAACAAACTTATGTCTCCGACAACGGGCACGATACGGCACGAGCACTGGATGCGCGACTTTACGCACATCCTGTGCTTCTGCCTCTTAACTATTGTCCAGTTAGACCTGATCTATTCGGCGACATCCGCAATATCCGTAGCGTGCGGGTTTGCTAATCCCAAGGTTACGTTACTCTCGAATCCTTCGTTCCATACTTGGGGCCAAGGTTGTTGCTAATGCTGTGTCTGGCCAGGCATGGCGCTACAAAACCATGGTAGCGTCCTGGGGCTGAAGAGAAAACGGCGCGTGCACGCACCTTCCTTTCACAACCAGGGTTTAATATTCGAGCCAAAGTCGATTGAAGCTAAATGGAGGCTCACCAGAGCCAAAACAGTTGCGGTCAGATGAAAGACTGACATGCGCCGACATGCTCGCCAAGAACATCTCGGCACAACATTGAGCAATCTCTTGGGTGAGGGGTACAGGAGCAGCACTTCTGCTTGATGCGATTGGTTAGGTCGTATCGTATGACTGTGCAACCTTCGGAGACATAAAGTTGACTTACTCGAAGCGCTTCATATAAGTTATTGTTGTAATCGTTCGCTTACAAAAAGCATTCCTGTTTCACGCCTGAGTTTCTCTTGACTGAAAATGTAGGTAGTGCTATACGCCGTCACTTCCAGTGTTCTCGTACCATCGTTAGACGTAGCGTGCATTTATCGGCTGACGTGCTTATAGAAGGCTAGACGCTTGAGTAAGTTAATGGCCTCTTTCCGGCTCACACACAACAGCGAGGATGAATTGCTGGCTCGAATCCTTTACAACGCGTTTTGCTCAGCATGGTAAGTTGATTGTCGGACAGTGTGCGCGAGGGACATGGCTAATGTCCATAGGGAAGTAAATTGGTGGCAGGACTTGGTGTCACCACTTCGAAAGATTGCGTCCACACCTTCGCCGGATGAGGATCTAGAGCCTAAAGAGTCAAGTCGTCTGGAGTTCTACCTCGCTATCATCAGATTTGTGCGCAACATTGGTGGACTAGTCGCCGCAGCGATACCCCCGGACAGTGATCAACCGGCCGCTGTAATCTGCTGGCTGCCTCCTAACGTGCGACCGACTCTCTCCTCGCTCTTCTGGTCGGGGTGGTTGCGCGCTTGGTCCAGGTTTGGAGTCAGGGGCCTCTACCATTTCTGGCAGTATGAGGACTCACTGAGCAGACTATACGCACGTTCTCTCTCCCCTCTTGGTTACCGCCAATGTGAGGGAGCGTTCGTACAGATCATAGCCACAGACCCAGCCCACGCGGGAAACGGATACTCAGCGGCTTTACTCCAATGGCAGATCGAGCAGCACAAAGAGTCCTTGCCTCATAAACCTGTATTTCTCGATGCCGCAGCTGATTACTCGCAACGAGTTTACGAGCGCTTAGGATTTGCGGAGATAGGGCGAGAGCCGTTGCACATCAACGTTGATGAGGACGGTTTCCGAGCGACAGGGGATCCTAGCCACAAAGAAAAGCAAAACTGGGAGGGAAGGCATATCCAAAGGGTCTTGATGCTTGATCTTCCCTCTGATCCATCGAGCGCTGATCGACCTCCGTTGAAAGAGTGGGGGCTCAGAGTTGGCATGGTACAGCTTCTCTGACCTTTTGGACTCAAGTGCGTTGCAGTTACACGAGAGTCGAGAGGCTGATGTCAATTAGAATCCCGCATAGATTAGTCTCAGCGAGCAAAACTTCCAATGTTTGCATAAAGGGGAGCGAACCGGTGCTTGGAGAGATTGCGGCTGCTCGGACTTCTGATGGCATGCGGGCAATTTGTTCGCACGACAATCAGATTGTCGATGCCTCGTACTGCTTTTACACTCGGACTCGCTCAGCTAGACACCCTTTCTGATGCTGGAAAGCTCAAATGCGGGCTTCAAGCGATTCCCAGAATCTCGTTCGCGGCCCGTTCACCGGATCGAATTGCACCGTCCATATACCCCGTCCAGTACGGACTTGTCTCCGTTCCTGCCCAATGGATGCCACCCCAAGACTTCCTCAAAGCATCGCCATAGCCTGTAAGCGTCCCGGGCCCAGCAACTACGACCGGCCCACCACGAGAATATAAGCTGTTGTCCCAGCGCTTGAAGACCCACTGTATTGCATTCGCGGCCTGAGGTCCGAAATACCGGACATAGTCACTGTTGATCAAATCCTGTATCTCTGCCTCCGTGGCGTTGTCCAAAACGCGCATTTTGTCTGCCTCGATGAAGCCGAGAATTGCTCCGTACGAGGCATCGGCAGGGGAGACATCGAATGTTGTGCGGGCGTAACCTTTGTCCGAAACAACCTGGCCGGATAGGTTTGCAGTACGCCAGAAAGGAGTCCGGTAAATCGCGGTAGCTTTCCCCAAGCTGCCCATGAACATTCGCTGTGTGAGCTGGTCTCTCCGCGCCGGAAGTATGGGATCGTATCGAATGCGGGCCGCTAGCGGCGGCGACATTGCGACGACGACGTTCCTGCCCGCCACAGCAAGTGTATCGGCGCTAACGAGATAGATGTCTGTGCTCGATTGGGTGACTGAATGCACAGCAGCGCCGAGCTTGATGTGTTCCCACCCGGTTTTTCGTGCCAGACCCGTGCATAGCAGGCCAGTGCCGCCAGTTATTCTTCGCTCCTGTGCGCCGTCATTCACTCCTAGCAGACGCTCGAGCGTACCCATCGCGGTCTGGTTGCCGGCGGCGGCAATGTAGGCTAGAGTGTATAGCAACGATAGCTCTCCTGGCTTCGCAGAGAACACTGCAGCAATGCCCACGTCGAAGAAAGACAGGACACTTTCAGACGTGACGGTGCTGTCTAGCCAGCTCTGCAGTGTCATGGAGTCCCACAAGCTAGCATTTGGATAGTTCCACGGTGCATTGACATCGATACTCGCTGCGAAGATGTCCAGCGATGCAATAGCGCCGACGAGCTGAATCGTCGAATTTGCGTCAAGAGAGGGCAAGGCACTGCCGCTTGCAGAGTATGTCTGTTTCTGCTCGCCGCTGAAGGCCAGATTCAGGCCCGAGTCGTACTCCAGGAACGTCTCTAACTCCAGATCGTCGGCCAGGGCCAAGACGTGATCTTGAGTTGGTCCTACGAGAGCAGCTCCGAGCTCTGTGATGCCACCATAGTCTAGGTAGAAGTTCTCGACACGGCCGCCGACGCGGTCGCGAGCCTCCAGTATCAGCACGGACTTGTTGGCTTCTTGGAGTGTCTTAGCGGCAGCTAGGCCAGAAAGACCACCACCGACAATGACCACATCGTACGAGTCGCCGTATTGAGGTAGCGTGTGGACAATAGAGGCTCGAAATGCGATAGCGTTTATAAGGAAAGAGCCAAGTGGTGTCAGGGTGAGCTTCATGTTGAAGTCGAGGTAATCAGTCGTACATACGGTGTAGGGAGTGATAGAGCTCGCAACCGAGAGAGGAGTGCTTGAGAACTACGGGCGGAAATCTTCATTGGCGGATCTCTCCGATCATATATAACTTTTACCACACTCACACTCGCTCTCGTATATGCGATACATCATCCTCACTACACGGCACAAGCATCGTCCACGTAAGCCTGATCTACTTGGGACGGGCCCCCGGGGCTTCGGCAATCGGGCAAGAAGAGATAAGAGTTCGGCGACATGAAATTCGTAGCCCTACAACGGCATTATCGAGGGAGAAAGGCACACCTACTAAAGCTCCCGCCGAAGCCCGTAGGATCTGCCGTCCTTCGCGTCCTTCGTGCCTTGCCTCGGCTTGTATATAGCTTCGACGCTAGTTGTTTGCTAACTGGTCGTGGGCTCGCTCGCTCTTCCTTTTGCTCGCTACGAACAACCTTTACATCAAGATTTTGAGTTCGTGGGGGTTTGATGGATCAGCTAACGGTAAGCCTCAACTGTAGGGTCCCTCCGTCATCGAACAATTAAAGGTGTTGTCTATGCCCATTTTACTTCTACCTAGCTCGTTGCTCCGTCTGCGAAGGTTGCGATGACCTACATGAAATTACTAAAGAATGACGTAATGCTATCCACAATTGGATTCTCCTTGCTAACTCTCTCCGCAATCTTACAGTTTTCAGCAACAGCGGTACCTATACCGACCGAGATATTGAGAACATTCGGCCTGTGAATTTTTTGGATCCCATCTGGATTTACTTCCCCTAGGTTGCTCTAACTGTGTAGTCTCTCACTCGGTGTGTCCCTGTGAAGTGTCGGTATTCATCATAGGCAGATCTCCCGAGAAAGGGTTGTCAGGGTAATTAAACATGTTTGTCGAGAAGTCAAAGATCGACGACAAAGACTGGTCGTACCCTGTCAAATCTATCCCGGCCCCAAAGTCACCTATGAGCCCATCGGTGTATTCGAAGTGAGAGCTCGGAGGGCCGTCTCCTCCAATATTGTACTGCGGCTGAGTTGTCCCGCGAGGCATCTGATCGGTCGCTGCGGTAGCATAAGCAGGATATACGCCACCGTCCTCAGCGCTTCCTCTCCTTTTCATCTCACTCTGGGAAGTATGAAGCAGTCTTAGCAGTCTCGTGCCTTGTTGCAGGCCCCACTTGCCCTGAAGTTGATCCCCGCCGTCCGCGAGTTCGGCCTCGAGAAGCTTGTATACCCTTCCTAAAAGGCTCTGAACGCTCTGCATCGATCGAGACGATCTACAAACTGTCAAAACACACGCGCAAGTGAGCGCTTCATGTGTTAAAGACCAATTCCGCAGCGGCAGGAGACTGAGCCCTAACATGTCCAGATAAGCTTCCACAGTATCCATCATGCTGGACAGTCCTCGCTGGTCAAGGCCATAGCTATGATCATGTAAACGAGGATCCGCACTGTTGCCTAGCAGAAATGGACGGCAAATTTCTGCAAGCAAGAAAGAGGAGTGCATTCGCAGCGCAAGGAGCTCCAAACGTTGCTGAAGGCTCGAGCAGTTGTCCACGCATCTCAGACGTGGCGCAGCTCTCTCCATTATCCGGTCGACATTGCGAGTCTGCTGTAGCATCAACGGCGCGCTACATCGTTCAGCCTCCGGCAGCAGAAGATAAGCTCGGCAGGTATCCACTATGGCGTGCATGCAGTCAAAGTATCGGCTTATAGTCTCGCTGGAGTGATGCCACGTCAGAACCGGCGACCTCTCAGTTTGCATCGGTTTTCGGTCGAAGCGCAATGAGAGTAGGCAGTCCTGCCAAAGTATGGATTTCCTACGGTACGGATATTGTTTGTCAGCCTCCTTCTCTCATCAAACGAGAGCTTTCCGAATTCCACACGTTCGACACTTACCAGAGGAAATGTTCATCTCCACTATTAGGACTATGCAAGCCGAGAGACCGGGCAAGACGATGTGTTAAACCCAATAATGACCATGCTCCGTCTGACTGGCCCGCATTCTGAAGATATGTTCCAAGCACGACCAGGGTCTGCACAATCTCTACGCCCGGCTTCAGGAGGAAGTCGGAAAGGCGAAGACAGGCAACAGATCGCTCAACTGTAATACTTGATCAGAAGACCTGGAACGGCATTTTACGGCTCCAAACGTACTCAAATTGTAGGCCTTGTCTTCTCGTTCGTCGTTCGGTAAGTCAGCGAACTGAATGCCCACTGCTAGGAGAGCGAGAAATAATCCGGCTTCCGCAGATCGGCCCTGGGTGAGGAGGACCTTATCATCACCTGCTTTGCTCGCCATTTGGCCTTCCACATCTTCAAGAAAGCTGTATAAAGAAAGCTCAAAATCGTCTTCGTCAGATACGAGGGGGTAGAAAGGCAAGACGTATGTACGAAGCGGTTGTAGGAATCTAAAGCATGGTGAGCTAGGCTGGAGCTTGGGACAGGTCGAGTTCAGGCTAACAGTGGGACACACCTCAAGACTTCACGTCTGTTCGGGCTGATTTCAAGTAATTCGGAAGACGCAGGAATGCTCTGCGATGTTGACAATTTGGCGAGGCCGCTCGGTAAGATGTTCTGTAGCCCAAGGCCAAGTCTAATGTCGTGTGACAGGTGTTCGTTTGGGGGACCCAAGCTGTTCCGGACAAACGATGCCGCTGATAAACTACCCATTACAGTATGGTGTCTGGACTGTGCCGATGAAGCTGAGCCAGTAGAGCGGTTCCCATCGTGACGTTGTTGGATGTTCACCGGGCTGCCGCCGTTGGAATGGCTGACCTGTAAGCTTTGCGGACCGCCGTCGTGTTGGCTAGGTCCACTGACTTGAACATTACCTATGCCAATGCCGAGCTGCGTGGACATCTCAGAATCGGAGATAGATGCTCTCGCAATGGCCTTCTGAGCGGCACGAGTTCGTCTAGTCTGTTCACCAGTGTAGAAGCAAATTTCCGGATGTCCCCGTTTCGCGCACGTGGAGCACGGCTCGCCTCCTGCAAGACTCTGTTCTCAGGCATGCATCTAATGGCCGTTCTTGGAAGAATGACTTACCATGGCACCGGATTTTGCGCTTGGCGCATGGATAGCAAGCGCGAACCCTCGGTCTCCGGCCGAAGTTCTTCAGTAACTCGTTGGCTTGCTCCTGCTGTGCAGACATCGCGAAAACGTTCGCTTCCCTCGGCACCCCGGAGCTAGGAAGTAAGGGTGGCCGTTCGTTGTGTTCGCGAGAAGCAAAACGAGCACTTATAAGCTCCGAGCCACCGAGGTCCGCGGTCCGCGGTCCGAGGTCCGGGACGGGATGAGCAACTCATGGGGTGCCGAAGCGGAGAACTCATTCTTTCCAGGTGGAGCACTGGAAAAGCAGGAACCAGAGGATGTCCTGGCTTATGTTTTCATGGTGCTATGATGCTAGTCGTAAAGCAGATGAAGTGTCAATTGGAGCGTCACGGTGAAAAGTACACAGCGGCATTAGGTGCATAGTTGTCAGTTCCGCGTTCCAGACTTCAAGACACAGATTCTACACTACATTGTAAGGAGCCTTGTAAGTCTATCGAACCTATGGCATAGCCCTCGCCTACTATGACGATATCACAATTGCGGTAAAGGACGGAATTGGGACCATCAAAGCAAGGATCCCAAGACCATAACATGTTTCTCTCGAGCTGACCGGCTGTGAGTGTAGTTCAACCGCCCAAAGCAGCTGAACTCTTTTGGCGGCAGTATGATCTCAGAAACAATCTCAGCCTTGAGAGACCTAGACTCCCACCCCGGCACGACATTTACTGTCATCACAGGGGAAGGAAGGTTTTTGCCTGCTCTGTCACGGTTCCAGCTCCGCTTACATGTCGTCTCACAACAGCCCTTTCGAGTATGCAGTCGGGCTTCCGGAATGACGGGGAGAAGAAAGTTTACCGGGCACGACATTTTGCCGAAGGAGCTGAGCTTGCTCTCTCCATGATCGATCATCGCAAAGTGCTTGTCCTCGCTATGAACGGTCCGTCAGTCGGCGCAAGCGCGGCGTGGTTTCAGGGCATTTGCGATTTGTTTTATGCTGCGGGAGGCGCGTGGCTGCAAGTAACATTTTCGGAACTGGGACTGATTACCGAGAATGGAAGCGCAATAGATTGGGCTATGAGCCTAGGCGCTCATCGCGCCGACGAGCTGCTGATTCTTGGAGGCGAAGTATCCGTTGGGGAGCTAAAGCAGATGGGAATGGTGAACCAGATCTTTCCGAAAGACGGCTTCCATCATGCTGTACACGAATATTTGCTAGGTGTTTTGGACGAACGTGATGGAGACAGCATGATGGTGAGTAAGAGACTGCACAATGAGGGAACGAGGGACCGGAAGATTGTAGCGCTGTTTGATGCGTGGCATGCAGTCAGTGAACGCTTCGTCAATGGAGAGCCTCTCCGCAGGATGAACATGAAGATGGAAGGGCTTGCATGTCAGTGTGCTCCATTCAATCTCGGGGAAGCGAAAGCTGACAGTTGTCCGGCGAAGAGAAGCGGACGGCAAAGCAAAATGTAGCTGGATTAACGAACGGTTTCGACGGCTTTCGCTGCACCTGATGAATGTGCGCGATACAGTACTAAAGCCATTGTGCGCGACTGTAATCAAGCTTGAAAAAATTTCATGTACCGTTCTACTATTTCCTTATCCTCTCAGTAGTTCAAAGTCTTGATCCTTTGGACTTCATTGTATGTATGACCTGCGCGTTGCAATATGCTCTCCAGCCGTGCCTGCCCCACTCTCCGCCGATACCACTTCGTTTGTGCCCGCTAAAGTACGCATCGGGAATGGGAGTTTCAATCATGTTGATCCACACGCTACCGACTTCTAGCCTTCGAGCAATGGCAGACGCACTCTCAACGTTACAGCTCCACACAGACGCCCCGAGGCCGGTTTCTGTTGCGTTAACACGAGCCAAGAGCTCTTCTGTATCCGTCCATTTCAAGGTGGGAAAGATAGGACCTGTTCGAGATGCGACCGATCAGCAAGCTTTCAAACAGTAATGGCTAAGCATAATAGAGTTACCAAATGCTTCCTCTACCACCACACGGGAGGAATCAGGGGGATTGTCGACAAGCGTGGGCTGCACAAATAGCCCTCCTTCCAGATTCTCGGCTATTTGTTTTCCAGCTCTCAAGGTGTAGCCATGGGTCTTACAATCCTCGAGCAACGCGATGACTCGATCGTATTGCGGCTTGTTCTGAATAGGTCCTATGGTTGCCTCTCGCGAATCCGGATGACCAGCGACGACCTCTTGCATTGCGTCTACTGCAGCAGCGACGAAGCGTTCATAGATCGATGTGTGAATGTATACGCGCTTAGTGGCAACACACATCTGGCCCGCGTTCAACAAAGCGCTAGACACGATCTGCTTGGCGACCTTCGATATGTCGACGTCGGGAAGAATGATTGCAGCATCGTTACCGCCACTGCATCAGGAGCGCGTTAGTGGAAGACAATCGTTCATGCCAACATCTTACACTTACAGCTCGAGCGTGATCCTTTTCAACGTTGACCCTGATTGCTCCATGATTTTCATCCCAGTGGGAACGGAGCCCGTGAATGAAATTTTCGCGATGTCTGGATGAGTCACCATAGCAGGACCAAGCGAGTCGTCTCCGTTCAACCCTTGGAACACGCCAGGAGGGAAGATGTCGAGAGCCATCTCGACTATCTTCAAAGTCGTGTAAGGCGTAAACGGCGACGGCTTGACGATGACACAACATCCAGTGAGGAGGGCTGGTAGAACCTTCCCTATAGTCAACACCAGGGGAAAGTTCCAAGGGCATATTGCCGCAACA
>JAABUW010009232.1_pt1 | contig 11300 bp, 3 predicted proteins | sample 5560081 | NCBI WGS metagenome assembly JAABUW01 (sample SAMN10711882, study PRJNA513363) | rock metagenome | isolation source: Antarctica rocks | place: Antarctica: Victoria Land, Knobhead sud | reverse complement strand
AAGCAAATTGCAATAACTGCAATTGCTACTGCTACTATTGCTAAAAGTTTTCGATAGACTAACAATACTAATAATTCTGATATAACTAATAAACAGAATTCTAATATTAAAAATTACTATAATTACAGAACTAAAATAAAAAAACAAAACAATTAACAAATAACAAATAATAATTAAAAATATTTGTTTTAACAATTATCTAATCTAAATTGCTTACTAATAGAGCAACTATTTTAAATAGTATTATTTAAATCGATATTTTTGTTTATATTAGAATATCGAAAAATTATTTGCTGTTAGATATTAATTTTTTTGTTAAAAGTTTTTAAAATTTTTTATAGTATTGTTGTTGTCTTAGATTTCAATATTTAAATACAAAAATTAAAATTAAGATTATTTTATATTATAAGCAGTTAATTGTATATAAAGATAAATTTTGCTATTTTAGTATAATATACAATATTTTGTATATAAATTTGCAAAAAACAATTATTGTATATATTAAATATTGTATATTTTTTGATCTATATTGTTTGCAAGACAATCGAATCTCTTTTTTTAAAACAACGCGTAAAATTTTTGTACTACTGCTTCAATATAGTATTACAAAATATATCTTTGACAAATTTATTTAATTTTGTAAAATATCAAATAAGAGAATTTTTGCAAAAACAGAAGAAAAAAAGTTCTTATATATATATAATGCAATTAGATATTTTTGTTAAATTTTTTAGACAATTAACAAAGACAAAAATATCTTAATAAAAAATATATTAATTAATATTAACTATAGAAGTATTAATATTGCTAAAATTGTTGTATTTTAAATTAAAATAGTTAATATCTTTTGTTGATCTAATTTGTTGCAATTGTTTTTTTTTTCAACAGTATTTGCAAAATTATTCTGTTTTAAAAAATCTAATAAATCTAATAGACTCTGCAAATTATTATTTTCGAGCAATATTACTATACTAACTTGTATAATTGTCTATATTTGTATTTATATATTTGTATTTATATTCTGAGAAAAAAAGATATTTAATACTATATTAGCACAATATACTTTCTCTGTAATAATAGAAGTTTCAGAAAAAAATTAAATAAATTGTTTAAAAATATTGTTACGCTAGTACTTCCTACAAAGATATTAGAATAGATTGTGCTATCGAAGAGATTTGTAGACGTCTTCAAACAATGCAAGCAATTACTTAATAACAAGAGTTGCAACTATAGACAGTTTCTATATTCAATAAATCTTAAAAGAGATTCGATAAATTAGAGTAACAATAAGTAAAAATCTATAATAAGTTGAACACGATCTATAAGAGAGTTGTGTCCTATATTATGCTCAGGATGCTCGCTTCTCAAGCGTATCGAACATAATAGCAAATTCGCTTCAAAGACGTAGAATCTAAATTATTGATACAACTTTAATAAGCTCGTAACACTATTTTCTTTCTTTAGAGTTTTCGTTTCGAAATCTAATATCTTTCTATTATGTTTTCTAGAAAGATTAATACCAAAAATTCTTTCTATCGAAAGAAAGATTTTTTCGATATTTTAGATTCGATATTTCTAGCAATACGTTCTTGTTGTAACTATACAATATCTAGTAAGACTTATTATATAAGTAATGATTTTGAAAAATATATATGGTATATGCAATCTAATTGTAATTGCAATTTAACAATTTCTTTAATTTTAATTAAACAAATTTACAAAAAACAAATACAATTAAAGAAAGAAATACGCAATACGTATACAAAACTAAGTCGACTAAAAAAACAACTAAATTTTCTAAAAAATAAAAAGAAAAAAATAATTGTAACAAAATAAATAAATATTAACAATTTAGAAATAAATAAAATATATTTTGTTAAATTTTTTACAAGAATTTCTAAATTGCTGTTTAATATATTATTCGAACAATTTTAACTTTTAATAAATTGAAATTAGAATACTATCTTTGTATCTTGTTTCGACAAATTTTTTTTAGAAAATTTTAATAACAATTAAAATTCTTTTTTGATTTTTATATATTTTTTAAAATAAATTTTTTTTTTTACTTAATAAAATACTTTTAATCTTTCTATTGTAGAATTTTCTTAATTTCGAATTAATTTTTTTTTTGCAAATAAAAATAAAATATATTTTATAAAAATGTAATTGAGTTTGCTAGCTTTAACAATAAAATATAAAATATTAGAAATATTTTAATATTCTTAAATAAATCGAGTTTGTAATTAATTAATTTTTTAGTCTTCTTAACAAAAAACAATTCGATTTTAATATAATATAATTTTTTGTTTAATTTTCTTGTTTTAAGATTTTTTGTAAAAAAATATATTTTATTTCTTTTTTTTAGCTAAGATATTGTTTTTTGTTTTTTATTTTAATACTTAATTAACTTTTTTTGTATCTTTAAGATATTGTTGTATATCTTTTTTAATATTGTTATTCTTTCGATAGCTAATTGCGCAAATAGATATATGCGTTTTTCTTTAAAGAAATTTAATTTTTTGCTATAGTTAACAAAGAATAAAATTATCTTAGTAGTATTCGAAATCTTTGCATTAAATACTAATTGTACTATAGATAAAAGTAATATTCAATTATTGTAAATATTGTTAATATAGTATCTTAAATATTGCTCAAAACTCTAGTTTGTTTGTTCTATTTAATTATTTGTAATCAAATAATAGACAATAGATATTTAAAGTCTTGTATCTAATATTAAAAGAAATATCTTTTAATAGTTAGATATAAAAAGTTTGTTTTTGTTATTAATTAGTTTTTTAAATATATTATAATATTGTATAAATCGATTTAATATAATATATTCTAGTTGTTTTGCAATAAACTTCTTTTTGTATACAATAATATATAAATACTTAATAAGTTTATTAATTATTACTAGTATCAAATTATTTGTTTTCAATTGCTAGATTTGTCGACTTTAACAACTTAATAATAAAGTCTATTGTAACTTTATTTTATAACAATTTAAATAATTTCTAATATTAAATTTTGCTATAGTTCGCATATATATTATATTTGTTTTGCTAACAACTAAAATATTGTTTAATATATATTTCGACAACTTGTTTTATTTGTAAAAATTAACAATATTAATATAAAAGCTAAAAAAAAATTGTTACTTTTAAATATTTTTGCAATAATTTATTATAATATTTTTTTATATATTTGTCGATTTTGTTAGTAAATATCTAGAGTTTTTCTTTCTTTATTAAAAATTCTTTTGTATTATTTTAAAATATTTATAGTATAGTATTTAGTTTGTACTTGTTTGCTAATAATAATTTGTTCTTGTTAATTTTAAATATACTATAATTGAACAATTTTTTTGTTTCTATATAATTACTTTTTTTGTTAAGTATGTTTGCTTTGCTATTATTTTTGTCTAAAATATATTATATTTTAAACTTGTATTGTTTTAGTCTTTCTAATTATTGTATTTATTTTTTGTTTAGCTACTTAATAGTAGTAAAGTGCACAAAATTCTTATAATCTATAAAAATTCTTAGTTTGAGTAATTTTTTTGTATATACTTTTTATAATTTTAAGAAAACTACTATAGCAAGTAGTTTCTTATTGTAGATATTATAGTTTTGTTTAACTAACAAAAGTTTTCTCGAAATATATATTATTAAGTGTTATATATTATTATATTCTTAATTGTAGTATATATTAATAACTAAATCTAGTATATCGATTTTAATTTTGTTTAACAATTGCAAATTGGATATTTTTAATACTAGTTTTTTCAAATATTCTAGTTTAAGATTTTGAAATAATTTCTTTTCTACAAATTTTTATAATTATAGTATATTTTTTTTTGTGAAATTAATTAATAGTATTGTATTTGCTAAATAGTTTTTGATAAACTTCTTGTTATAGTTTATAAAACTCAAAAAGAATTGTATTTTTTTAATATTTGTTAATAATTTTTATTTTTTAATTGTTTGTAGCTTTTTGAGATTTATATATATTCTATATTGTTTAACAACAAATTTAAGAAAGTTAACTTTTTATTAATATAATTTGTATTTCTTTAATTTAAAATATAAGTTTCTTATATCTAAATATTTCAATATTTTAAAAATATAACTAATATATTCTTTTAAGATTTTTAAATAAATTATAATATTGTTTAAGTACGCTATAACAAATTAATTCAAATATTGTTATAATATATTGTCGAGATATTTGTAAATTTAAACAATATTATTGTATATTTATATAATTTATATTATATACAAAAAGCTATTTTTTACTCTTTTTCTATTTTTATTCTAATTTGATTGTATATTTTTTGTAAATTTAATTTAATAAAATACTTTACTTCAAATAGTCAATTCTAAAGTTTGTTAATATTAAGTAATAAATATCAATTTTTAATTATAATATTATTTAGTTTTTAATAATTAATATATAGATAAAGAGTTTTATTCTTTTTTGATACAAAGAAAATCGAATATTTTGTCTATAATTGAGATTTTTTAATAAATTTTTTTTTTGTTTTTTGTCAAATATTCGCGAAGTACTTCGAGCTTTTTTTTGAATAAAATATATATAGATTTAAATATAAATTGCTTGTCTAATTCAAGTCTAATTTTGTAATTTTACAATTAATATTTAGAGAAAATCTTTGTTGTTTTCTCTTTTTAAAACAAATATTTTTAATTGTTGTATATTTGTAATATATACTTTAGCAATTTCTTTGCTATATTAAATAGTTTAAGATTTTCAAAAAAATTGTAATTTTTTTATTTACTTTAATTTTGTAACTTAATTAATTTTTGTCAATACTTGTTAAATCGAACTTTGTTAAATTGTTTTTTTGCAAAAATATAAATTTGCTATTTGCAATTGTTTTTCGACTTAATTCTTTATCTACTATCGAATATTGTTAATACGTAAATTAGATATAAATTATATAATTATATTGCGCAAATTTAAGTACTTGTATATTCTAGTTAATTTCTAGATTGTATTGTTTTAATTAAAATATTTTTAAAACAATATTGTAAATAGTTATTTTTACTATATTAAAGATTAGTTTCTTGTAATATTGCTAAATAGCTATCGATAGTAATTTTGTTTCTTTATCTACTTTTTTATTTTTGTTAAATAATAAATTTCTATTTACAATTACTAGATTGTATACGTTAAACTTCTTCTAAATAAAGTATTCTTTTCTTTTAACAAAAACTTTAACTATAAAATTATCTATTGTATTAAAATTGATTATTGCGATAAATTGTTATCTATTAACTTTAATTAATATAGTAAAATATTGTATATATACTATTAAGTTTAGTTGTTACTATTAAGCTAATATATTGTATTTCTTTAATATATTTTTTACTAAAAAATTTGAACTTTTCTCTATTTTAATATTAAGACTTCTGCTTTAAGTGTTTGTTTGCGCTAAACTTTCTTTCTATACTAGATTAATAATTTTGACTTTTTAGAAAACTAGTTAATTTTTTTCTTTGTTTTTTAGATAAGTTTAGTATAAATTGTTATAGTATTTTGTTTAACTAAGTATTGTATATTTTTTTACTTTCTTTATTTTTTTTTAAGATAAACTTATATTGCTTAGTTGTTGTTCGATTTTATCGAGAATTTCTTTTTTTATAGTAGCGTTGCTTTCTAACGCTTTCTTGTATTTATTTACAATTCAATTTATTTCTTTTTTTCTTAATAAATTAGCTAAAGCGTTAAGATATTTCGTAATATTGTCTAGATATTTGTAAAAGTTTTTTTAGTTATATTTGTTGTCTAAGTTTGTAGCTAGATAAAAGTATAGTATTCTCGATCTTATAATTTTATTAAATACTTGATTAATTTTCTGTATAAATACGAGTGTCTTGTCTAATAATATTCTATCTAGAACTTTCTATAACTAATTTAGATTTTCTATTAAATAGTAGTTGTTGTTCGATCTAGTTTTAAGAATATTTGTTTCTATATTAGTTTGCTCTTTAATATTATTCTAGCTATTAGATATCTTTTTTAATATAGTATTGATTTGTTAACAATTTATTAAGTTTTGTAATTAATAATTTCTTGCAAAGTAACTCGATTTGTTATATGAATAGTATATTTTTTAAAATTTGTTATTTTGCTTTTCTTTAAAGTTCTTTTCTTTATATTGTTAAATAAAATCTAGTTTTATAAATATAGATTTATAATAATTAAGATTACTATACTTCTAGTTAGAACAAATTTTTTTCTACTAATATTTGATTGTTAATTCAAAAAAGATTTTTGCTCTTTCTTAAGATTAATTGTATTTTTTTTATAGCTCTTTTATATAATTTGTTGTTAAGATTGATAATTACTTTAATAAAATTAAATATATTGCTAAGAATTCTTCTATTATATATAATTTTGTTCTTTAAATTATTTTTAAAATTTTGTTAAAATATTGTTATAAATACAATATTGTTTTATTTGATTAGATTAATATATTTCTAGAATCTAGCAATATAGTTTGTTGCAAAAATTTGTTAAATTAGATATTAAACTATTTTTTTTGCAATTTGTTTTTTGTTAAATATTTTAAAGATTTTTCGAAATTCTTTTTTAAATTTGTTGAAGTCTATAAATATTGCACAAGAGTTTTTGCTATTATTTTTTAAATATTTTTGTAAATTTGATTTAAACTAATACTAGACTCTCTCTCTAAAAAATATTAATACAAAAATTGTTTTCTAGTTTGCTAAAACAAAATAGAAAATGAAATAGATATTTATTTGTATAAACTAGTCTTCTAGATTGATACAATCTCTATAATAGATATCGAGTTTATTAATTCTAATCTTGTTGTTTTTTATAATCGATAATTGACGTAATACTAATAAGCTAGTATTTAGAATAGAGACACGTTAATCTAATATAAATATTTTTAGAGTATTTAAAGTATTACGCTAGTACTTTCTACAAAAATATTAAAGTAAATTGTATTATCGAAAGAATTTGTAGATATTTTTAAACAATATAAGCAATTACTTGATAACAAAAGTTGCAACTATAGACAATTTCTATATTTAATAAATTTTGAGAGAGATTCGATAAATTAAAGTAACAATAAGTAAAAATCTATAATAAATTGAATACAATTTATAAAAGAGTTGTGTTCTAGTTTCTATATACTAAGAAAATACTAATTGTTTGCTTTGCTCGCTTATTAAGTATAGCAAGTATAATTGTTCGCAATACTTGTTTGTCGAGTATATCGAACATTATGTTCAAAATATTTGCTTCTCGAATATATCGAATATAATAGTAGATTCGCCCCAAAGACGTAGAATCTAAATTACTAGTATAGCTTTGATAAGCTTGTAACAAATATCTGTAAAAAAAATATTGTTTAAGAAAGTAAAATATTTTGTTGTTTAATTAAAACAATATATTGTTTTGCAAAAAAATATATAATCTGTTGTTTACTTCGATAATTAAAATTGAGCAATTTTAATTAACTAACTACAAGAACAATTTCGATTACTAGATTTTGCAAAAGAAAATCGAAATATAATTCTAATAATAGATACTGCAATAGTCTTAACTTGCTTTAAGATATAATTTTAATATTAATAATTAATATTAATAAATTTGTTAATTTAATAGATAAGAACAGCAATTTCTCGATTAATTATAAAGAAAATTAGTTTATTTTAGCTATCTATAAAAGACTTTTGCTATCTATTAAAATAGAAATTCTTTTATAGATACAGAAATTCTAATTAGAAAAAAAAATAGTTGCAAAAAATTTGCAAAAAATTTTACTGTCAAATCAGAATTTTGCTATTAAAATAGAAATTCTAATTTAAAAAAAAACAATAATACAAGATTTTTTGATAAAAAATAGACAATTTTCTGTTAAACAAAATTGCAAAACAAAAAAGAACAAAAAACTAATTAAAATTGTTTAATAAAACAAGAGCTCTATAATAACTATCTATAGCAAGAATTGATATTACAGAAGTGCTAATATAATTAAAGCTATCAAAATATTGAGATTATAAGTATATAGAAAGATAAGTTGTATTAGAGCTATATACAATAACTATATATATTACTAGCGCAATAGCGCGTAAGAAAGAAACATCTACGAAAGACTTCCGCAGGCAGGAATCTCTTCTATGCAAGAAATACTATAACAATTTTATAGAACTAAACTGTATATATATTTTTAATCTGTTTAAAAATATTTTAAAATTTTATATATTAAAGACAAATTTGTATTGTTTCTTTATATTTTTTAGAGTCTTGTTATTAAATATAATTGATATATTTATTATTAATATTTTAAAATGCAGTTATATACAAAGAATTTCGAGACAAATATAATTTGTTCGAAATTTTTTTTATTTGTTTATAAGATACAATTTGTTAATAGCAAATATACAAAGTCTTAATTAATAAAATTTATAGCACAAAATATTGTTAGAGAAACTCTTAAATACAACAATTTCTAAACTTGTAAATATTGTTTTAATTAAATTTAATTATTAAATACTATACAAAGAATACAGCAATAGTACTAATTATATATATAGTCTCTATTATATATATTTTTTAATATAATCGAATTATTGTTTTTGTTTTTTAAAATTAGTAATCGACAATTAATAATTTTTTTTAACTTTTTATATTAATTGTTCTTTAAAATAAGAAAAGATATAATTATTAACGCAATTTTTATTAATAACAATATAAATAACAATATTTAATATAATAAATTTTTCTCGAATTTTATTTTTGCAATTACAATTATATTTTTTTAAAAAATTATATTAAGTATTTTTAGCTGCTTTTGTTTAATTTTAAATTTAAATATATTTTTTACAATATTAATAATCTTTTTCTCGATTATACTTTTGTTTTATATCTTATTATTATCTATATTGTTTTCTATTCTAAAATATTGCAAAAATTAAAGAAAAAAATTTAATAATAAATATTACTTGCAATTAATACAATAGATCGAAAAAATTATAAATCTAAATTAATAAAATAATATAGCTAGAAAAAGTATTAAGTAAAATAACAAAAATACGCAGAAAGTAGTTGTATCTATATATAGATTGCAATTTTTAAAAAAATTCTAATCTTTATTTTTAGAACAATATTATAGTTGATAGTTAAATTAATTAATTTTTAAAATAATATTATTAAATAGAGTATAAATAGCAGCATTGCAATTAATTTGTTAATAAGTATATAATTAAAATAGCAATACTAAATATACAATTTTCAAATATATAATAAGAATTTTTTTAATATACTATTATTAAAATAATTTTGGATTATCAAAAAATAGAAGTTTGACTCTCAGATCTAATACAAAAAAAAAGAAAACAATACTATAACAAATATTATGCTCGATGCAAATATGTTTAGATATACTAAATGCTAGTGTATTTACTGCGCCGAAACTAATCTCTAGTAACAGCTCTAGCGCGGCCCTAACATAAGCGAACTCGCTAGGGTTCGGCTCAGGATTTTTTTTTTTTTGCATTAGGTCTGACTACTGAGGCAACTTGTTCATCTATATCTACCGGAGCAGGCTATGAAATCTAACATGATGATGCCATTACCACCTATACTGACTGCAAATTGTGACACAGTCTGTATTGTAGTGTTCAGGAAAAATCCAGAACTTCTCTTGAGCGGTAAGAAATGCTCAACCCGTCAGCACTAGAATCCGTCTCAAAAGGGATCTGATATGTCAACGCCTACGGTTGATCAATTCCTGAGTGAAATCGCGCGAATTCTACGAGAACACAATGGTTCTCAACTACAGAGCTACATGGTCCTAGAGCCTCCACTGCCATCGCTGTACAACAAGATTGTTATCGAATTAAAGCAAGTCTATCCTGTGTTCAACCAAGCACCTTTAGAAAAGAAAGTGGACAGCTTCATTCCCGAGTATGAAGATGGTGACGATGGTGGTTCCAATGCATCTTTCATTGCGTTCCTTGTCAAGTATTTCACGTTTCTGCGAGATGTCGACATTAATCAGCTGATCGAGACTCATGACATGCTAAAGTCACTCCTGAAGTCAGTATTGTCACAGCAAGTCGAATAAGAGGGTGCACATGCTGAAGAGGTCGCAGTCAATGCATCCTTGCTTTGAGTGCATCGAATGGACTTGTTGTTCTACCCACCGTTGTCTCGTTGTCTCGTACACTAGCAAGGCTCGCCATTGGCCTTGACAAGAGACCCGATTTGGTAGCGCATCTTACAAGACGAGAATCAAATGCCGGTAACGACACAGCCAACGAAGTATCCGAACGTGTAACTTTAGTCGAAAGTTCAGCTAATGTGATCCGAGACGCTTTCACCAAGTGCCTTAGCGAGCGGAGTGGTAACGCTTCCGGTGTCGATAGCAATGGGAAGCCTGAGGGAAGACGGATAGGCATTTACGTAACAGCAAACTTATGCCTCAAGCTCTTCTTCCATTGCAAAAAGGTGCGGAACGCGGAGCAGATGTTCGGAAACATCTACCAGCAGTCTCCTCCATTGGCCCTTTTCCCAGCATCTCAACGAGTCACATTTCTATATTACCTTGGTCGATATCATTTCGCCAATAATCACTTCCACAGAGCGCAACTTGCTCTCCAGGCTGCATACAATCAATGCCACCGCCGATGTTCAGCACAGCGTCGACTGATCTTGATCTACCTAATCACTTCCAACATTATCCTTGGCCGGTTTCCATCGCCGCTGCTATTGAAACGGCCAGAAGCAAGGAGTTTAGTGGCGAAATTCGAGCCAATCTGCCAGTGCATCGTCAAGGGCGATCTAGCGACATTTCGACGCCTATTCGATTTCAACAGCGACAGTGCGCAATGGTATCTAGGTAAGCGTATCCTGCTCCAGCTCTCCAACCGCTGCGAAGTTCTCGTCTGGCGGTCTCTAGCCCGGAAGACTTTCCTCCTGAGCGGTACTCAAGGCGATGCCAGCAACAAGCGAGCGCCCACGCTGGACCTTCAGGACATGTTGATTTTAGCCACGTTCCTTGAACGACGAGCTCTCGGGCCGGATAAATCTGTGACTCGCGCACCTCACACGAACTCGATCTTCATGTCTCCCACACCCATGACACAATCGGAAGAACAAGAAGGCTACATTGACCCTGACTTGGCGGGCGCAGTTGAAGCTGGAGGTCCTAACCTCCCTAGTATTGCGACGGTAGAGTCAATAGTCGCTTCTCTTGTGGAGCAAGATCTGTTGCATGGTTTCATCAGTCACAAGTCTTTGAGGTT
>JAABUW010009230.1_pt1 | contig 11301 bp, 9 predicted proteins | sample 5560081 | NCBI WGS metagenome assembly JAABUW01 (sample SAMN10711882, study PRJNA513363) | rock metagenome | isolation source: Antarctica rocks | place: Antarctica: Victoria Land, Knobhead sud | reverse complement strand
CAGGTGGCGAGAGCCAGCGGCGACGAGTGGGTTTCAGGAGTGTGTACGGCATACCAGCGCAGGAGAGCGGCATAGTCGCGGCGGCCTTCGGTGGCCCACCATGCGGAGGTGGTCAGGCGCTTTTGTTGCAGAATGCCCTCAAGCTGCCGGGCGGCGGCGGCTTCGGAGGCGGCGGGGGGAAGGAGCGCAGGAGTGGCATGGTATGCGGTCAGGATTTGCCGCTCTTTTTGACGTGCCACTTCTTTCTGGTTCCAACGGCTGACGGTCTCAAAGTAAGGTGCGGGGGTTTCGTCCACCAAATCCAGCAGGACGGCGGGTAGGATGGCGTTGTGCGAGCCGTTGCGGTTGACTTCGGCGCTTACCGTGAGTGGGCCGCGTACCAGAAAGCGTTTGTAGACGCCGCCCCAGAAGTCGCGGATGCGTCCGTGCGCCAGTTCCGGCTGTTTTCGGAATTGAGAAACGTTTTCCAGAGGCCCGTCTGGATGGGTGCGGAGGGACAGGCGATAGTCCCGGTCACGGTTCTCGCCGTCGTGGCCGTCTTTGTTGTAGTCGTACAGCGACAGGTAAAACAGGCCCTTTGGAACCGTCAGCGTGGCGTAGATATGTGGCCCGTCCATTGCGGGCGGGTAGTCTTCGCCGTGGTCGTCCACTTCGGTTTCGCGGCGATTCTTCTGCCAGGTGGTGTAGCCTCGAAGAACGCGGCTGTCAACGTAGGCAGCAGGCATTTCCAGCACGCGGGGGTTGTCAGTATAGCGGTATTGCAGCCAGTAGCGCAGGCTGTCGCCGCGTGCGTGGTTCGGCCCCATCGTCAGCCGGTAGTCCACCGGCTCCCAGCCTGCGCCCCAGAGGTAGTCCTGCGGAATGGGGTGGAACAGAGCCGCGAGGCACACCCAGTACCGCCCGTAGCGGCCCAGCCAGTCGCCCTGCGTCTGCCAGTCATCGGCCAGCGCGATGATGTGGGGCTGCATTTCGCGGGGATCGGGGGCGACGCGGGCGGCGGCGGCAGTCATCTGATTAAGCTGCGTGAGCGTCGGCGGCGCGGGCGGCTTCGGCAGGGCGGCGAATGCTTCCGGGGCAGGCTTCACGGACGAGGGGGCGAGAGACGCCGCAGACAGCACAGACACCCCTTCGCCGTAGCCTGCCACCAGTGCGGTGCCGGACCGCAGAGCCAGCAGTGCGCCGGTGTAGATATTTGGCCCCAGCGTCTGCCCCGTCCCGGTCTTCAAGTCCAGCATCTCCGGGGGCGACTGACGGTGACCGATGAGCAGATGCCCCGCGCCGTCACCCGACAGGCAGGTCACATAGTCTTCGCCGATCCCGGCGCTGTCCGTGCCCGGCGCGGCTCCCTGAAAGGCAATCAGCAGGCGGCCCTGCGCGTCAGTGCGGGCCGCAAAGCCGCGCACGACGGCCCGGAACTGCGCCCCGGCGGCTTTGTAGATGTCAAAGTGATCCAACACGCGCTTGCCGTTAATCAACACGTCAAAGACCCGTCGGCCCGGCTCATGGAAGAAGAGTTCGGAAAAGTGCAGGCGCACATGGCAGCGGGAATTGGGTTTGAGGTGCGCGGCGGTGAACACAAAGCTGCCGTACCGCTCGGTCTGATACACCGGCACGGGCGCAGGGCCGGGAACGCGGGACGTGTCAATGGCGTGGTCGATCCTCGACTCGTACCCGCCGACGAAGCCCCGCGCCGCCAGAAACCGCCCTTCGGCCTTGCCCGAGGCGCGGACGGCAAACGCGGCTTTGTTGGGGAACACCACTTCAACGCCGTTGACTTTGGGCACGTCGGCGTAGCCGCTCGTGAACCGCCCGAAGGCTTTGTCTTTCCAGTCGCCGCCGCGCCGGAATTGCCATGTCCGCCCGTCGTCGCCGCTGCGGGCCAGCCCGGCGACGGTTCCCGCCCAGACCTGGCCGCCGGGGGTCACCCGCAGGCAGTTAATCAGGGCCGATGGCAGGCCGCTTCCGCGCAGGGTTCGGGGCGGCACGGCGGGGCCGGAAACGACGCGCCAGCGGTGGAAGCCGTCACGCGGGGAGCCGATGGCAATGCCGTCGCACTGCGTCCCAACATAGAGCATCCCGTTCGGCGCGAACGCCAGCGCGGTGGCCGAGTCCGACGGCAGACCGTCGCCGCGTGTGAAGTAGTTCCACTGCCCCTGCTCATAGCGGCATAGCCCCGCCTCGGTCGCCATCCAGACGCCGCCGGTGGTCGGCGACACGGCCAGCGCAAAGACGCGGCAGCCGACCGGCCCGTCTGGGGGCGCAAACCGTGCCCACGCCTGCCCGTTGAAGACCGCGACCCCGTGATTGAGCGTTCCCGCCCACACCCGCCCGGCCTTGTCGCAGGCCAGCGCATAGATGGTGTCGTCCCCCGGCCCGTCAGCGGCGGCAAAGTGGAAGTACGCCCCTGCGGCGGGCGCTTTGGGATCGTAGCGCCACAGCCCGGCGTCCTCGGTTCCAATCCACACCCGCCCCTGCAAGTCCCGGCACAGGCAGGTGACAAACTTGATCTGCCGCATGGCCTCGGCGGTGGAGACGGGCACGACGGGGGCAGCGGAAGTCAAGAGGTGCAGAGGCTTGGGGAGGGAAACGGCAGGGACGGCAGGGCCACTGTCTTCGTTCTGCGCGGGACCGGCAAGGAGGTAGACTGCCAGCAGACCCAGACACGCCAGCAGAGCCAATCCGCCGAGGAGGGGGCCGCGCCCCCGATAAAGCGTAGACAACTTGGGCATGGAAGTTTCCTCATTGGGGACCGGAGCGGCGTATTAGGGCATTACTTGGCGCGGCGGTGCTGAAACATCCATGCCCCGCCAACGAGGCAGCAGACGCCGCCAACAAACGGCAAAACGGAAGAAGTCAGGCTGGCACGAGCGGCGGGGGTACTCAGACCGGGTGAAACAGCACTGGATTGACCGGAATCAGGCAGAGCCTCACCGGGGTACTGCTTCTGGTGCATTTTTTTGAGATCATCAAGCGTCGGAAACTGTCCTGACCAGTGATAAAGCGCAACATCACGCTGCTCTTTTGTCTCGGCATCTAAAACGTTGTTGGTCGTTAAATCTTTCCCAATCAGCCTATAATCATGTATGAAACGGTCATGCGGCACAGACACAGTGATTGGCTTGGATTCGGAAATAGATTGTAATGTCCATTTTTGTTGCCGATGTAGAATGCCGGGAGCGTCAAAGGTAAAGTTCACTTGACTACATAGCCACTCGCCTTTGTAGTATTTGTAACCTTCCACATTCATGGTGGCAGACCAGGGCAAGTTGTCTGATTTGATTTTTACCGTTGATGGTAGCCCATCATGACTGCGACTGAGGTTTATGAGAACGGTGAACGGAGCGAAACTACCCTTGATTATATGTGCTTTGATCTGCCAAGAGGCCGATGACTGGGAGACAAGGCTCCATTGCTCACCGTACATAGACAGGGGGTTGAAAGAAGAAAGCAACACAAAATGTTCAGGGAATAAATCTAAGCCATCTTGGAAAGGGCAGCGAAAACGGATAGCTTCTCCAGAGCTGCTCCATTCGACTGGGTCTAGAGGCGCGGCATTTCTTCCATCGGTTGACTGAGAAGAGCCATAAATCAGCAAAGCATTCGCCCCGTTGTAGTATTGTGTAGAAATTGCGGTAGTACCTGGCATAACCTCGCGTGAGCCAGTAACGAGTGTCTGACCTCCGAACCGTTGAAACGTCCAAGTGCTGTGGGAAGTAGACGCGGAATTGTTGGCTAAACTAGAAATCTGCTGCTTCTCGTCTCTAGCCCAGTGTGATGTTTCACTTTGAGAGATATGATGTTCTTTGAGAACTTTGTTAGGGACAGTGCCTGCCTGTTTCTGCAACCGCGATATCGTTTCTGGCTTCAACCCCTGTGACTGAAAAATCTCCTGTTGCTTCCAGACAAATTTTAGTTTTTTTGTGACATCCTCACGTTTCTGAAGCATTGAAACGACAGAAGCGGGAATTGGGTCGGCGTGAGACACAGATGTACATAGTACGAAGGCCAAAGAACACAGACAAAAAATTAACAGCTTCATGTCATCTCCTTAAACCGAATACCCGCCAAAGATACCCTAAGTTAGGGCATCTTTGGGAGGGTCAGTCGGAAAGCGAATTAGGCCAAAATTGGATATGGTGCAAACGTCGAGAGAGTGACACCGCCTCTAAATCCAATTCAGCTCGCAGCGGTGCCAGCATGGCAGTTACCACCGCTAATTTGGTCAGTTCTTTTATAAACAGGATCATTCGCGATTATGACACAACCATGAATTCCCGGCTCGTACTTGGATGCACAATATGCCTGATACACTTTTTTTGTATGGTATGGCGATGCGTTAGGTGCAGGACAAGGCACATTGCCTGACACTGTAGGATCACAAAATGAGTAGACCTCTACAGTCCTAACCGTATCACCTGTAGCCACGCATTCGGGGGGATTGCTACCAGGTTTGAGCGACGCTTGACAATTGGATACCACACCAGAGTCGTCAGTATGATCCACGCAGCCCGCGTAGGTATTTTGAGTAACTTCTTGTGCCCGCACTGATGTTGTTCCTATCAATGAGTTGCCGACTAGCCACAACCCTAATCCAAGAATCACAGGTGCGGAGCGATCCTGAATTGTTTTCCAGTGAAATTTCATCATTTGCTTTTCCTTTTTCTGTGTCGTACTTTACCGCACAACAAATCTTATCGTTGCTGACTGGTTCCAGGCTTGTTGACCTGAATGCATCTTCACAAAGACACCTTTCTGTTGCACTCCTTTCCCCATTCCATCGGTATCTACCGATAAATTGATGACCTCGCTGTGCAGCGGAGCCAACACATCGACTGGTAAAGTTGCAACCGTACAACCACAACTAGGTTGGGCATCCACCTCCACCGGCACAGATGACAGGTTAGTCAGCCGCACCGTGTCCGTAACCGTGCTTCCAGCCTTGACCGTGCCAGCATCGTAGTTCAGGTTGCGGATAATAACGCCGTGGCCGGGCGTGTGGGCAAGGGCGCTTTGCAGCACCCACAGGACGCCCAGAATAATCAGCGTCGGCGGGCCGAGGCGGTGCAAGGCTTTAACAGCAGTGGCACGAGCAGCAGGCATAGTCAGCGGTTCCTCAGCAATCATGCTCAACGGAGACGAGACAGCAACCGGGCAAAAGACCAAATGCAAAGACCAAAGCAAGCATATCCGCCCTCAGAAGGGGGCAGAAAAAATGTCAGAAGGGGGCAGAAAAAATGTCAGAAGGGGGCAGAAAAAATGTCAGAGAAGCATTCCGGGGCTTGCGAATGCGGGTAGCAACTTTAGGGCAGCGCGGTCGAGCAGTAAATCAAATCAGCAGTAAATCAGTGGCAGTGAACGGGTGCGCTGAACAGAGTATAACACGGCAAGCAGGCGGCTGTCAAGGGGTTTATGAACTTTTTTTATGACTATTTTTCGGCACACGGCAACGGGCCGCCGGGGGTATAAAACCCCCGGCAGGAAGGGCAGACGCCCTCCGGGCTAAGGATGTCGGCAAGGATGTCGGAAAAGAGAATGCCACTCTGCTGACTGTTCTCTGCTCAGCCCGGCAGGGCGTCTGCTTTTGATGCCGGGGGTTTCATACCCCCGGCTCCGGCGAGGGCACGGGAGAACGCGGGCATGGTATAATAGGCGCAGGAACTATTAGAACTACCATGCCCCGAGACATCCCCATTGCCAATGGCAACTTGCTTTTGACCTTTGACTCGCGCTACACCCTGCGCGATGTGTACTATCCCTATGTCGGACAGGCCAACCACACACGCGGACAGGCGTGCCGCTTCGGCGTCTGGGTGGACGGCCAGATGTCGTGGATTTCGGAACCCGCGTGGGAGAAAGACCTGCGCTATGAGGACGAGACCCTGATTACGCTGGTCACGCTCACGCACTGGGGGCTGGGCCTGCGCCTGACCTGCCGGGACTGCGTGGACTTTGACCGGGATGTGTATGTCCGCAAAGTCGAGATCGAGAACCTGCACGACGAGCCGCGTGATGTGCGGCTGTTCTGGCATCATGATTTCAATTTGAACGAGTCGCAGGAAGGCAACACCGCCTACTATGCCCCCAATTTGCACGCGATGATCCACTACAAAGGCAAAACGTGGATGCTGGCAAATGTGTGTGTCGAGGGCGACGGCATCAGCCACGAAGGACACGAGTTCGGCGTCCGGCACTACGCCATCGGCGTTTCCCGCGCCCACGGCGCGGAAGGGACATGGCGCGATGCCGAAGACGGCGAACTGGGCATGAACGCCGTCGCGCAGGGGTCCGTGGACAGCACCATCGGGGCGCACGTGGACCTACACCGCACCGCTACGGTCTACTACTGGCTGGCGGCAGGCGAGGACTACGCCGCCGTGAAGCTCATCAACAATCTCGTTGTACAGCGCGGCCCGGAGTTTTTCCTGCACCGGGCACGGATTTACTGGAACCAGTGGGTCAACAAAGACGACATTCCCTACGGCGACCTGCCGGGGCCGCTAGTCACCCTCTACAAGCAGTCGCTTTTAATCCTGCGAACGCAGATCGACAACCGGGGCGCGATCATCGCCGCCAACGACTCGGACTACTTGACCTTCAACAATGACACCTATTCGTATATGTGGCCTCGCGATGGAGCTTTAGTGGCCTACGCTTTGGATTTGGCCGGGCAGCCCGATGTGACGCGCTCATTTTACGAGTTCTGCAAGGACGTTCTCCTGCCCGAAGGCTACCTGCTGCATAAGTACAACCCGGACAAGTCGCTGGGGTCCTCGTGGCACCCCTGGACCGACGGCGTGGGCGGGCAGCAGCTTCCTATCCAGGAAGACGAGACCGCGCTGGTCATCTGGGCCTTGTGGGAGCATTACACCCGCTACAAAGACGTGGAGTTTATTCGCGGCCTGTACGCCCCGCTCATCCGCCGGGCGGGCGAGTTCCTGGCCTCCTACATCGAGCCGCACACCGGCCTGCCCGGCCCGTCGTATGACCTCTGGGAAGAGCGGCACGGCATCCATACGTTCACCGTCGCCGCCGTGTGGGCGGGGCTAAATGCCGCCGCGAACTTTGCCGAGACGTTCGGCGACGACACCCACGCCCAGAGCTTCCGCAAGGCGCAGGAGGGCTTCAAGCAGGCCGCGCTGACGCACCTGTGGGACGGCGAGCGCAGCCGCTTCGTCCGCCGCGTCACCGTGGACCCGGTGACGGGGTTAGTGGACGCCGACATCAACATTGACGCCAGTTTGTACGGCATTTTCCAGTTTGGAATGCTGCCCGCCGACGACCCCAAAGTGGTTGCGACCATGCAGCAGATTGAAGACCGCCTGTGGTGCAAAACCGACATCGGCGGCGTCGCTCGCTATGAAAACGACTACTACCACCAGATCAGCCAGGACATCGGCAGTGTCCCCGGCAACCCGTGGATCATCTGCACCCTCTGGCTTGCCGAGTGGTACATCGCCAAAGCCAAAACGCCGTTTGACCTCAACCGCGCTTTAGACATTTTAGAGTGGGTCCGCAAGCACACGCTGGAGTCAGGCGTCCTGGCCGAGCAAATCCACCCGTACAACGGCGACCCCATCTCCGTGTCCCCGCTCACCTGGTCCCACGCGACGGTAGTCATGACCGTCCGTGAGTATCTGGCGAAGCTGGACACGCTCTTCGAAGACGCCTCCAAAGAGTCGCTCTTGACCGGAGACGTAGACCTCTACGAAATGGCGGATTAGCATGAGCCTTCGCGCTGTGATCTTTGATGCCGATGGGGTTCTGGTTCATGCCAACCGCTTCAAGGGCTACCTGGAACAAAAACTGGCACGCGGGACGACTGGGGAGTTCTTCGGCGGCCCGTTCCAAAAGTGCCTCATCGGAGAGGCCGACATGGCCGACACGCTCCCGCCGTTTCTGGAACACTGGGGCTGGGAGGGTGGCTATGACGACTTCGTTTCTACCTGGCTGGACATCGAGAACGCTGTAGACGAGCGGGTTCTGGAGACAATCCAAGACTTGCGGCGTCTGGGCTATGTCTGCGCTTTAGCCACTAATCAAGAGCAGCACCGGGGCCATTACATGAAGACGACGATGGGCTTCGAGTCGGAGTTTGACCGCCTGTTTTTCTCGTATAAGATCGGCGCGGCCAAGCCCGATGAAAAGTTTTACCGGACCATAGAAGAAGCTCTCGGCCTGTCGGGGCCGGAGATATTGTTCTGGGACGACACTCGCTCGCACATTGACGCGGCGAAAAAGCGTGGATGGCGTGCCGAACTGTATACAGATTACGAAGACTTCTCCCGCAAGATGCGGGCGTTACTCGGTTTGGAAGATGTGAGCACCTATTTTGTCGCGGGACAAAACGGCGCAGCCAAGCCAATAGCGGATTAGAAAAGCGAACAGGAGAAAATCAATGACACTGATTTTGGAACTTCCTCCCGATGTTGAAGACCGTCTGCGTACCAACGCGGCCCTGCATGGCAAGCCCGTCACTGACTATCTGGTGACACTTGTGGAGAACGACCCACCCATTGACCTGTCCGAGTTCCGGGATATGGCGGACTTTGAAGACTCTGTGGCCGGGGTTCGTGCGGGACTGGCAGATTTAGAGGCCGGGCGCACAATCTCTCTGGAAGAAATGGCGGCGGAGTTGAAGGCAAGAGCGGAAAAAAGAAGCAAGTACTTCCAAATCGCAGTAAGCGTTGAAGGGTAAACCAATGGATAGCTCAGAACAGCCTCTGATTTGGGCGATACGGTTTACCGAGCGGGCACGAGAGGAAGTCCTCGCCGCAGAAGATTACATTTTTGCGACGGCTGGAGCGGGGGCTGCTGTAGAGTGGTCGTCCGGCCTTATTATCGAAGCGGGTAAGCTGGCACAATACCCCACACTTTGGCCGGTGGCTGAAGAAGATAGTCTGTTCAAGCAAACTGTCCGGCGACTGCTCTACCGCCCATCACGCCGCAGCCAAGCCTACCGCGTGCTGTTTGTTCTTCGGCAGTCTCCTGAAGACGCTCCAACGGCTGCAATCATCCATCTCCGGCATAGCACACAGGCAGCAATGACGGCAGAGGAAGCGCGGGAGATTGAAGCCGCCGAGTGACCACAGGAGGCAGGGCGTAAAGGTAATGCAATGGATGAGCAGACGCAAGTTACAATCAGCATCGACGGCAGGAAAAGCATTGTAGAGACAGCAGATTTGAGGGCACAACTTCAGCAGGCGCAGGACGTGGAGTTTGCCGAGGTCTGGCTGGAACGCGGCCCGGAAATGCTGTCACTGCTGACAAACAGCGCACAGCAAAGGGCATTCCTGATGTTCCTTACAGAAGAGAACCAAGCCGGATTTCATGCCCTCGACAACAGCAGTGTTGAACAGGACGCAGAGATAGACTTTTTTCTGAACAATGGACAGCAGGACCAATACGAGTTCAGCGACACGATTGCCTTGTCGGAAGGAATACGCGCCGTCGAGTTTTTCTTCGCTCACGGAGGCCGAGCGCCTTTTATCTTGTGGCAAGATGATTCAGTTTGAGTAAATGTGAGCGGAAAGTGGTTTTTATTTGACTGGATGGCGTAAACAACCTGTGGGGGACCTGCCGCTGTATCAGGCGCGGACGATGGCCTGGCTGCCGCGTGTGGTACAGGGCTTTACCACGCGGCACGGCGGGGTGAGCGTGGCCCCGTATGAGTCGCTCAATCTGGGCGGGCACGTCGGCGATGTGCCAGCGTCGGTGCAGGCGAACCGGCGGCGGCTGTGGACCGATCTGGGGTTTGCCGAGGGGCAGGTGGCGCTGGCCGAGCAGGTGCATGGGGCGGAAGTCGCACGGGTGACGGCGGGGGGCGCTCCTGTGATGGGCGCGGACGCGCTGGTGACGGACACGCCGGAGGTGCTGCTGCTGCTGTTTTTCGCGGACTGCGTGTCGATTTACCTGTATGACCCAAGTAAGAAAGCGGTGGGACTGGCGCACGCGGGCTGGCGCGGGACGGCGGCCAATATCGCGGCGCGGACGATGGAGATGATGACGCGGGAGTTCGGCAGCAAGCCCGGCGACTGCCTCGCCGCTGTGGGGCCAAGCATCGGGGCGGAAAGCTACGAAGTGGGGCCGGAGGTGGCGGATCAGTTTCGCACGATGCCTGCTGCACGGGCGGCGAATGTGATTTTGCCGCGCAGCGAATTCGGCGGGACGTACACACTGAACCTGCGGGCGGTGATCTTTCAGCAGCTTTTGCACACGGGTCTGCCCGCAAGTGCGATAGCCGTCTGCGACGAGGACACCTATCGTAACAAACGAGACTTTTTTTCGTACCGGCGCGACGGGGTTACGGGGCGCATGGGGGCGTTTCTGGGGATCAAGGAGAAAAAAATATGAAACGGTGGTTTTTGGGAGCAGTTCTGGTCATCCTGGTGGCCGCTTTCGGCTTTTTGTCACAGGGCGTGCATAAATCGTCGCTGACCGAAGATCAGGAGACGCAGATCGCCCAAGACGCGCAAAAAGCGCAAGACGCCAAAGCCAAAGAGGCAGCGGCCAAGCCGGTCGGCGCGACGCCCCCAGTGTCTGCCGCTGCTGATGCTTCTCCCGACACAACCCTGCCCGCCGAGGAAGTGGTCGGCGACCCGGCGACCGCCAAGCATCGTATTGAAGTGGGCTGGATTTACGAAGATACCGATGTAGTGAACTCAGGCAATCTAAAGGCGGCACTCGGGGAGGTTCGCACGTTTGCCCAGAAGAGTGGCGGCACGGTCTCAGCAGTTATGGTAGATTTGGACGTGCCGACTGAAGACCGCTCCCCAGCGGCGCAAAACGTGGTGGATTTAGGCGTAGACCTCGACGGAAACAGCGTCTACGGCCAGAACCCGTCCGCAGCCGCCCCTGGCACACTCGGGGCGGCATTGCAAGCAGCAATCAAGCCCTAACGTGCTTCCTGCTTCGCCGCGCCTGCGGCAAGTCCAACGGCAAGTTTAGCCACACTTCCGGCATTGCCAATCGTTTCGCGGGCGGCGTTCAGGTCTTGCGGATGAATAGTCTCAGCGGCGGCTTTGATTTCCAGTGCCGAGCCTTTGACGGAGGCCACAGTCACTTTGCCTTTGCCGACAATACGCTTGGCCCGCACCGTCTCCTGCTGGGCGATGCCTTTGCCCGTGGCAATCAGGTTTTTCACGGCCACCACAGGGCGCTGACTGAGCCGCTTGGCGTGGCCGACTGTCTGGTTTTTGACATGAAGCGCCGTCATCACAAGCCAGACCAAGACGCCAATCATGCCCAAAAGGGCTAAAATCAGCAGAATTTCACCGAATAGATACAAGTATTCCATACTCAGGC
>JAABUW010009228.1_pt1 | contig 11302 bp, 7 predicted proteins | sample 5560081 | NCBI WGS metagenome assembly JAABUW01 (sample SAMN10711882, study PRJNA513363) | rock metagenome | isolation source: Antarctica rocks | place: Antarctica: Victoria Land, Knobhead sud | reverse complement strand
AAGCTTAAAAATTAATATTATTAAGATATAAGCTTAATTCCCTAATAATAAGCTAAAAAGAGGAGAAGCCTTATTATAAATCCTATTAAATAAGACCTTTATTCCTAGATCTAAGCTTAATTTATTAATTAGTTTCCTATTATTTATTATTAAGATTATTATTCTAGATAGAGCCTTTTTAAGATATCTTTATAATACTCTAAGTAGATAAGATTCCTATATTTATATTAATAATAATATAAGGTAAGACTTATAATAATAGAAGACCTTCCTACCTATATAAAATAGGATTCTATTAATTTATACTATTATTACCTATATACCTTACTACCTTTAAATTAATACTTTTAGGATTATTAATATAGGAGGCTTTTTATTGGATTTTTTAACCTAAGCCTTAGATATTAAATAGGTCTTTAATATTAAGATCCTAAGTTATTATATTAAAAAGGATATTTTTAATTTAAAGAGATAAGAGCTATTTATATTTTCCTTAATTATTAAAAATCTAATATTATTAATAAGGTACTTTATATTTTTAATAATAATTAGGTTATATATTATAATCTTATTAAATTATCTATTTATATAAAAACTACTTAATAGATATACTTTCCTAAATATAATATAATAAAATTATTAATATATACTCCTAATTATAAAGTCTTACTAGCCCCCTTTTATATTAAGTTATAATCTATTAAAAGATTAATATAAAGCTATATACCTTATAAAGGCTACTATTTAATACCTATAATAAGGTTTAATACCTAAAAAATATAATACTTATAAAATACTAAGAAACTTATATATTAAATATTATATATTAGCTAGCTACTAGCCTCTATTTCCTATCTCTTTATACTCCTTAATTAACTAAGTTAGTATATTAGATAATAATTAAGTATAAGTGTTAATAATTAAGTTATATCTTATTAACCTAAGATTAATATATATTAATATAAGATATAATAATAATAATATCTTCTATTATCCCTTATTAAAACGCGTTATTAATAATATCTATTAAATAAGAGGTAAGAAAGACTCCCTTAAATATTAATTAATTATAAGGGATATCCTATTATATATCCTATTAATATTTAATTAATTAATATTATTTAAGGTTATAATATATACCTCCTTTTACCTTACCTTTATTAATTTCCTATATATTAATAAATTTATATAGAATATTAATAATCTAGATAAAGAGTTTATATATTATTTTATAATAAGACGCTTAATAATCTTATATAAAGACTATATTAAGTTTACTCTCTTATCCTCTAAAATAAACCCCTTTTGAAAAGGGGTAATATTTACTATTATTATAATAGATAATAAGGCCTATTTATTATATTTATTTTATTATCTATTTAAGATATTTCTTATATATCCTTTAAATCTTCTCTTCTACCTAGGCTATTTATTTATAAGATAGTTAGTTACTAAGGTCTTCTAAGAAATTATTAAGTTATTAAGATATAATAGTTACTACTTAAGCTACTCCTTTTATTAGGGGGCTATTATATAGGTAAGAGAGTTTAGCCTTAATAATAATAAGATCTAGCTACTTAAATAATAAAAGTTAGACTTATATTATTTATATATTATAATAAATATTATTTATATATTAAATACCTCCTAAAGGTATTAATAAAAATATCTAAATAGTTAATAAATTATCTTATATATAACTTTATCCTCTACCTTCTTTTATAACTCTATTTTAACTAGGTCTTAAGGGGTTTTTAAGTATTAAAGCTACTTTAAAAGGCCTTATATTTATTATATATAAGCTAATAATAGTAGACTAGTTATTTAATAGCTAAATAATAAGATATTTATATATTTATATTATCAATAATATACCTTATTATATAATAAATATTTATAACTTATAATAATATATTTATAATAATATTTATAAAAGGTAATATTATACTAATTAAGCTAGTTTAATTAAGGATTAGTATAAGGGATTAGCTATTAATTAGGGGAACTTAAGTAGTATTAATATTATTTACTTATTAAATTTTACTTATATTCTCTATCTTTTTAGATTTTAAATTATATATATTTAATTACTTCTACTATCCTACTTTAGGACTATTATATATATATATAACTAAGCTTACTTATCCTAGGATTATATTACCTAGATATAAGGGGTTTTTAGGTACTAGAGCTACTCTAGAAGGCCTTATACTTATTATATATAAGCTAATAGTAGTAGACTAGTCGCTTAGTAGCTAAATAATAAGATATTTATATATCAGCATCGTTGGTAATGTGCCTTATCACGTGACGGATATTTACGACTTATGACGACATATCTACAGTAATATCCATGAAAGCCAACACCGCACTAATTCACCAATAGTGGTCTTGTAAACATGCTTCACTAGCCAGAAGCCTGGAAGGTACCAATCCGGAGTTTCAGTTGGTGACAGCTGCCCGGCCATCCTGCCAGCCACAACTATGTATACGAAACTCTGCATAACCTTTCATTCTTGATGACTCTTGCTTCTAAGCCTTGGACTGAAGGTACTTCGACAGTTTCTCGTCGCCCTTGGTAAAAAGCATAGAGAATATTTATATATGCCCACATGCCCACATGCCCACAGTCTACGATACCTGATATGGCGCAACTCGACTAGAGGTCCAGTATATAGGTATCTTCCCCGCATCAATGGAATGAGGAACGAGTGCGATACTAGTAACAGCGCCTGTCATCAGACAAGCGAGGTTCATGTGCGCAGCGTCCGAACTGACAAACGTCGGATTGAATCGGACAATTGATCTCTATTCTTCTTTGACCACTCGTGCCATTTCATTCGTGGCACTGAAATGCGCATCTGCAGAGCAGTTGTGCCCCACACCGAAGGCTTTCACAAGCATACCTCAGACGACAGGGACGTGGAAAGGATCCCAGACGAGTTCGGTCGCGTGAGGAGAACATACGAACATGTACAAGTAATCATTAAATGGCTCATAGTTTTCGAGCTTATAGCAAGCCATATAGCTCCGTAATACTCTCAGTGTGGTTGTCAGCGCGAACCTTGGCGGCGCGTCATGTGCTTCACTGCGCTGGTGTGGCAGTCGGCGGCCATTAAATCACCAAGGCCCGAGAAAGCAATGACAGCGACGGTCGACGCGCTCACCATCCCGGCAACACGCGGTTACATTTTGTGAGGTTGGGAAGAGTAATTTGACCACTAGGTAATAGGGTTATCTTTCTTCAGATCAATCTAATCGTCTGTGCCGTCAGCCGCTCAAAGCGAGGGTCCTCGTAGCCATGGTCGTCGGCATAGAGCGCTGCCGGATCGGCAGTCTCTTTCGCAACATTTTTTCTCCTCGGCTTAGTGTCTTCTAACAGCCTTGCCTCGGAGCACTCCTCTTCCTGGTGCTCACTCCGGGTCGGCATCAGTGCTTTTTTCAGCGCCATCCATCCTTCATCTTGGTCTTTTCTGTGTTCTTTGGATCGGTATCTCATTGTCATGGTATCTGAGCCACGAACCGAGAGTGTACCGAGTCGTTTGTAGGTGTTGGCAGTCTCCGTGATTTCCAGGAGTAGACCACTAATGCAGTTGGACGTATTGCGGTCACGCACGCGAATGTCGATAAACAGAAAGTAGCCCTCCACGATCTCTTGCTCGCCCCCAAGGTCGAGAGAGTATGAGAATCCGTCAATTCCAACCGCGCGATCCGTGACAGCCTGTCCTCCGTCATGAAAGCGAAGTTCTCTTCGGGAATCAAAAGTTGGGGGGAAGGTGCCATTCTCCTTATGATTATCCTCTATCGTCACAGGTCTCAAGAACCCGCAGATGTCCATGTGAGCTTCTCGTATCCTTCCGGTCGGGTCGCCAAATTCCGGTTCAACATGAATGCGAACAATTTTGGAAACCTCCCGATGCTTTCGATCTCTGGGAAGTTCAGCGGCCTTGATGGGTCCTTCGATAGACGCCCACGACCAAGAAGGCGCCACGTTAGGGCGTCTCCGAGGTGGCCCGAGCAAGCTATTTCTGCCTGCAGTCCATTGGAGGCTCCTTGGTAGGGTGTTTCTCCACAAGCCTGCGACATACGTATCCTCGGGAAGAAATGTCTGAAACTCTTTCGCCAGACCTGAGAGGGCCAAGAGTTTATCGCTTTGGTGGCTGAGAAGCAATTCGGAATACGCAACACAGAGGCTATCCCATTGGCGATACAATCCATCAGTTGATTGTTCAAGCTTCGTCGTTATGCCCTGAGCCTGTATCTTGGGCTTGCCATCGAAGATCCTTTTCAGCGGCGCGCCACTGGGAAATGTCTCGCTTGCAAAGTACTGCCCACCTGCGCAACATTCCCAGACAAGCTCTTGTCCCGTAAAATCCAGGATCCTCCGAGCAAGTTGCCTCTCTTGTAGCACCCAAGCCCTTGTGGAAAGAGGGGCCCTACGCATCCAATCAAACATGTTACGTTCGTCGATTGTGGCATACCAGCTCTCGTCCAAGCCAGGCATGTAGAATTCTAATGGACGCACCATGCTCGTCGCCCGCTTACGAAAGCATCCTTCGCGAGCATCAAAAGCGTCGTCTGCGGCTATGTTGAGAAGAGCGCTTTTGTATACGGAGCACATGAGTTAAGCTTCGCGTTCCCAATCCTCCTTGCTATTCTGGATGATGCAAAGCGAATCGATCCACAGCCATCGGACTATCGGGATATATGAGCAGCTGTGGTACCGGGACGGCTAGACTAACCTTGGAACCACCCAGCAATTTCACTGGCCTCTTGAAATGTTGAAGACATCATGCCTTTCCCGATGCCCCGTTCCAATCTCTCCTCCAGGTTTTCGGTTGTCAAGACCGGGATCTCTTTCGGACCCCAGAGGCCCCAGCAATGACTTAGTGTGATGTATCTCCTATCAGGTTCGAAGAGATCCGGGGATTGACTTGGTGAAACGAGCCGCACATGAGAATGGTTGAGAGCGTGCTGGACGTCGATGAGTCGTGTAGGTAGCCGAGCAATTTCACCTTGGTTGCATTCGGAGTGCCTACCATCTTGATTCTTCTGACAGCGGGCTAACCAGCGAGCAGCCAATTCTTGTGTGGGAAGCGATTCAGTACTGTTCTCGATCCTTCTCGACTCATATTCATCGTTCTCCTTCCCACCTTGTGTCGCTAGCGAAGGTAGCTGTTCCTCTGTAGGAATAGCAAAAAGATGAGGAAACTTCCAAGCTGGTCAGAGCTGTAGTCGGAGGAGGTTGTGGTAGTTCCTACTCGTTCTCTCTTTGGTCGAGTCTGTCACGGCTAGGTTGATACGAGCTCGCTGGGGATCCTGTCCGTCAAATATGCCGCTGTTCGACCGCCAACATAGCTCAATCTGCGTGTTAGTGAGGAACTGTTCTACTTCGTCATCAGACAGTACATCTGATCCAGCTTCCAAGCGAGAATGGTGCAGAGGTGGCAGCCTGAGGCAATGGATTTATGAAGGCCAAACAAATCGCGATGGTGAGCAACGACCGCAGCGGGGAGCTTGTGATCCTCTTTCTGCGACTGTTCCGATCGTGCCTCGTCAACGTAATACGCAAAGTATTCCAGGCCATTACGGCAGACCTGGCAGAGGACGGTCCTGGCCTCAATCGGCCTGCTCTGTGTCAGGGGTGGTGTCGGGAGAGGTCTACGTAATCTGAAGATATGACAGTCGTCGACGTCGGTGTAGTCAGGCAGCACATAGTTGAAAGCGTCAACCTTTGGGTTGAACGATAGAGCATCATTTGCACGAATCATGCTTCACGGGAATATTGGTTAGCAAAACACAATAGTATAGCAAGATTCCTTCGTTTGATGGATCAATTCAAAAGGCGGCACACATTGCATCTATCAATTGCATTCGCCAAGGGGGACAGTAGGGCTGACAGGGTCCAACACTAGCCAGCCGAGGACGACAGCCCTAGCCTCATTCGATACTAGCGGGACATCAATCAAATTGCCCATCCAGCCCTCTCACCCTCACGGTGGTTGTTCTAAATTTGGCCTCCTGATGGAGAATTAGATGACTCAGTGCTGAAAACGTATGGTTAGCATATTTCTTGCTTCTCTAGCAACCCCCATATTAGCATGACAATATCAGAAGATGAAAAGAAAACTCTCTATTCTCTCCTGCTCAGATGCTTTTCGCGGGTCGAGCTTGGTGTCATATTTGACCATAACGGAGTATTGATGACGAGATACAGCACATTATCATCGACCAGCCTCCACGCCGCGACTTGGCTCCTCGTCATCGTAGTGGTTCTTGCAGTTTTGGCACAGATATGCCGTAATCTATTCTCAACGCTTCGATGATGGGACAGCCCCTTTTATCATAATAAGATACGCTTCGGCGCTGATCTACGATAATACAATATTTCTATTTTCGCTCACCAACATCGTAGAAATATTTTCGCAATAGGCAGAGCTCTAGCAGCTATGCTGTCGAGATTTCCTATAGCAAACATAATACTCTACTCACCCGTACAAAACTCGATAATCTGCCCCTGGAAACCCGTTCGCGGATTCAGGCCTTCGATTTCGTCTGTCGCTGGCAGAGTAATTTTTAGGATTCTCGAGACGGTTGCATTGCATCAAGAGCCATCAAGTTGCTGTTTACCAGAAATTGGTAACGAACAATCGAGTCTTGTGCTTTCTTTCTTCATCTGTCTCATTGCCTGTCCAGCTGTTTTCGTCGTCTTGAGCGTCGACTATTCCAGCCTTACTTCCTATACCTGCCTCTTGCTTTGACTGATGTATACTGCATCTCTCCTCTTGTGTGCGGTAAGTACAAATGTGTTGGTAAAAGGGTGACGTAAGAAACCGCACCGGGGCGGCTGTCACTGTCGCGTGAAAGAACAACCCGCCCACGCGGGTCGCAAAAATGCTGGAACCTTTGTTGCAGTGCAGTTTCAAGTATACTACAGTCGCAGAAGCCGATTCGAACCTTGTTAACACGCACCACAAAAACTGATTAGCCGCAATGTCGGATAAACAAAGTAAGACTTCTTATTCCTGAAATTCGTCCCCAATCTTTCAATCAATCCATTATACACCAACACAAATTATAGTAACCACCGATCACTCACAATGCTCCCTCTAAACTTCATCTTCACCCTCTCCACCCTCCTAAACCCCCTCTTCGCCGCCCCAGCGCCCCTCCCCGCAGAACCCATCACCCCCGCCAAATCCTACCTAATCATGAACGCCGACATATACAGCAGCTTCCTAGCCGGCACAAATCCCGACAAATGGCACGCGCTCGAGCAATTCAACGTCACCGTAATGGGCGCATGGGCAGGCTCGATGCCCGTACTGTGTACACTAAACTGGGATGCCAGTATAGCAAACGGCAACTTCGCCACCACAGAGCCTTTTACCTGCTCCGATCCTAGCGTCTATGTTGCCATGGAGCGTGGGAACATGACGCCGATGATCGGCTGGGACATTTCTGTGCACTTGAGGTGAGTTTTGGTTGTGATTTTGCTTGAGGTAGGGGGTTACTGATCAGAGGTGGGGGGGGGCGTAGTGGGTATAGTAGTGCTGTTTGGAGGGTGAAGGATGTGCCGAAGACGGCGGGGTGGTATGCTTTGGCCCGTGGGCGGTGGCATTTTGATGGACACAACGGGCATCCCATTCCCAATGGGATTCCGACGGAGTCGTTGAGAGACTGCTTGAAAGATGCCGCGTGTGAATCGAATTGATGGTGAGGGTTGTGAGTTAGGGCAGTCAGCGAATCCAGCGAATCCAGAGACGTCCATTAGTGTCCTCTCAAACTTTGATGTTGAATTGAAACAAGCCTTGAACTCCAGACGCTTTCGAGTGCTGGTGGGATGAAGAAATGTCAATAGTATGCCACATTCCGAGCTCATCAGCGCTGGTATGATTTTGTGCCTGGGGTGTATAAAGTCATTCGTTAAAATGTATGATGGGTGGCAGATTCATAACAGATACTTCGATACCCAGTAGAGTGGCGAACTATTGCGACCAAAAGTACGTTTTCAAGTGCCGGTCACCGTGGCTCAGTAGACGGTCTCCTAGCCTGATCCCTAGCCAACGACTCTGATTCTTGCGCAGCCCGAAAAGAACGGTCTGAAAGGGAGGCACGCTTCCCCGAACATTATCAAGCGAACATAGCTCCCTCCGCTTCTTGTCGAGGTCTTTTCTGCAACTGAAATGGCAGTAGAGCAACACACATGTGATTTCTGATAATTAGATCCAGTAAAGTTATAACTTTGTTCGTGCATAGGTAGATCTAGTAATACCACAACCGGATATTCCCATTCACCTGGCGTGTTGTTGTTGGGATTTTATCAGCAGTTTTAATCTATACATGCTAGTCTTATCCCTCGCATCCCAAGCTGAGCGAAAAGCTATTCGCTTGCGACCCCTTGCGTACTATTGCCCGCGCCCACACGCCCTACCTTGTGTATATATCCATCAGCAAAGTTGATCCCATTGATGCTCAGATAAATCCACAATTCTTCGAATCTCCGTTGCACCAGGAACAATTGATTGATCAAAAGATAGAACGCCCGTGCGATTACACCTGCAAATACAGTCGTACGCGTGGAACGGCCAATATGAAACACAGCGTTGCCCGACACGCTGAGAGCCGTGATGTATTCACAGGGACCATCGTGATCGTATAGCGCTGATGCTGCAAGCCCGTTGAAAGCGGCGCTGAAGATATCTTGGGCTGGGATGTTCTTGCCTCCCCATTCCCACGTAATTTTCAAGCGTCTATCGTGGGGGTCGATGATCTCATTGGAGTTAGATGGTTGGGTAACGTCCCCAATATCACGTTCCGTAGGATGAGATGATGCGATATTGTGTGGGAAGTCTGCTGTCAATGTCGCATTCAAGACACCCTCATGGTTCAGCAATAGGTTGTTTGAATCGATAATCATCTTTCCAATTGTTTCCCCGTTCAGTGTGATGAAATCATTAACCTGATAGAAACCAGGCTCTCGAGTCGCCATATCAGTGACGGACTCATAGAGCACTTTGACGACCATTCCGGTTGTGAGTGTTGTGCCAGGGTGTCTGTCGGCCGTGAGGATGATGACGTTGTAGTCTGGTTGTTGTGAGATTATACATAGTCCACTCTCTAGCAACTCGACTGGGCTGGACCAAGGTTGTTTACTCAAGCCATACATGAGTTTGATCGCTGTGACGTATAAGCCAAGAGGATTGAGCGCTTTTGATCTATTCCAGAAATAGTCGACTGAAAATCCTGGAGGACCGGGGGGCAGTGGCGAGATAGGTTCGGATTGGCTAAGGGTTGTTAGCATACTGTGGCTTCCGTCACGAGGATCCTACGTTAATTGACTTACTTTATGGAAATGCTGAGTACTGTTTTATTTTCAGACACCTCTGCCGGAAGCGAGATAGCCCAAGCTGAGGTAAGATAGAAAATGAGTAGTGCAAGTGGAACACCGGAGCGATACCCCATGATAGCCGCTAGATACACTGTCAAGACGAAGGGTTCTCGCAGCGCAGCGGTCAGACAATGAAGCAAAGAAGTTGTCCATGAATGGCTTTGAGGAGCGCATGTCGCTTGGGGGGGTATCGAGTCAGCGCGAATTCTGTCCATCCTTGATTAGCCATTCTACCGCCTACCAAAGCTTGGCATGATCTCCGCGGAGTATGCGTTTGACTTGCGGTGGAGTTGCATAGGCGTATCTCTTGATGGTTGGGTACGAGGTCCGAAACAGTATGTCTTAGAAAAGACTGAATACGATATCGGAAGTTCGAAGCCTAGCTGCCTAGCTTTCTAATGGCGGCGACCTCGCACGATGTGGTGTCTCATTCTCGCGGAGCAGACGACCCTGGCCCACCAGAATGTTATGCTCATCTACAGGATCGTAGAAGACCTTAAAACACGTTTGCTGCCTTTCCAAGACGACTCGTAAGCCTAACATGATTTCATTGAGCATACCAAAAGTCATCTGAGGGTGACTCATTACTGGAGACAGGCTAGGGTGGAGAAGCAGCCTGGTATAACGTAGGTCCAAGGGCTTGGTTCGGGTGGACTGTCGCCATGCCTAGATATACGGTTCTAGACCTGCGCCGAAAGTATAGTCAGGACAGTACTGATAGCATCACGACTGATGGGTCGCTCTCTATCGTAGGCCATATGGGGGTATCGGCGAGGAGTAGAGCCTGGGATCAGATAGGTGAGCTTCTCGATGTCGTGGCTGGGGCTCAATTGTGTAGAAAGCCTTAGAAGTTGCGTAGAACCGTTGCTGTTGAGCGGTATGTATAATGATGAGACGACGGGTTGCTTCGAACCAAAGTATCCTAAGATAGCAAAGGAATTGATGTGGCTCTACAAGTGATATAAGCTAGAACGACTGAGAAGACCAACGTTGCAGACGAGAGCATTGTAATACGGATCGGTTCTCAAGCAGAGAATGAACGTTCGAGTGGTCAGAAGCCGGACTGAAGGGTTCCCCTTGTTTATACATCAGACTCATCCAGATAGCTTTGGCCACCTGCGCACGCATTGAATTGACGACATGCGCCCACTAGGGAAGAATTTTGCGTTCCTTGTACTTGGCCCCCCCATTGCCAAGCATATGCAAATTATCTAAGAATTCTTGGCATAGGTATTCAGTATAGAAAAAGGGATCTGTTAATAGTCTATAGAAGTACTATTTAGAAGGGACGTTTATATACTTTAAATTATTATTTATATCTACTTTATAAGTAGATAAGATATATATTAATAATATTAGAATAGTTTTATAAACTTTTATATAGGGAAGTACTATATTAAGGCCCTAATTACCTAAGTATATTAATAGTATTAAGATATATATCCCCTTATTAGCTTTAGAGAATATATATAAAGCGCCCTTATAAAGTAATATACTTATCTTATAATAATAGCTAATATTTATATATTATAAGAGATCTTATAATTATAATCTTATATTATAAAACCTAATATCTACTTCTTATTAACCTATTAATAGATTATCTATTTAAGATATCTTAATATTATATTATAATAATATCTCCCTCTAATATATTATATTATTCTTTTAATTAATTAAGGTATCTATTACCTTAAAATATTATTAGAAGAGATAGAAGTTAAGGGGTACTTTATTAAATATAAGTTTTTATCCTATTAATTAATATACTTATTACCTTTGAAAGGTATTTAATTATATAATTATTTATAAGCTAGTTATTAGGTATAATTATATCTTACTTTATTAAATATAAGTTAGTAAGTACTATTTTATAATATCCTATTTTATAAATTATCTTAACTATAGTAC
>JAABUW010009227.1_pt1 | contig 11302 bp, 17 predicted proteins | sample 5560081 | NCBI WGS metagenome assembly JAABUW01 (sample SAMN10711882, study PRJNA513363) | rock metagenome | isolation source: Antarctica rocks | place: Antarctica: Victoria Land, Knobhead sud | reverse complement strand
CGCCAAGTAAACTGCCGCGCCCTGCGCGGCAATTCGGCTGGCGACACGCTCCACCTCCGCAGTTCTTTCCGTGCCTCCGCAGTTCTTTACGTGCATGCTGCACGGACACACCTCACAGTGAGACACCCGGCACCTCCATCCACCTCCACATCTCCAAGGAACCGGCATGTCACAGCCACGTGCTCCCCCTCCCTGGCCTCCACGCCCCATATACCTCGCGCACTTCCTACACCCTCCCAGGAGGCTCACTACATCACAGCGTTCCCGAATCAGACCGAAAGTTCAAGCTCTTGCCCCGAAAGTTCAAGTTCAAATCGAAGTGCGGCCAGTACAGGGCACGGCAACATGCGCTGCCACGCCCATATGACAGCTTGTGACCTGTGCTTGCGCTGCTGGGTGGTGAGCCGGGCGGGAAGGCGCTGTCGCACATCCATGCGCGCCCCGTACGTGACGCCCATCCAGCGCTTCAGAAGAGGTGCACGGCGCGTACACCGCGCTGTGGCACCGCAGCGCCTCTTCATGGGCTTGAGTGATGACCGCAATCCATTATGCAAGTGCGTGACGCAGCATGCGAGCGCTGTGCGCAGTCTTCTGGCACCGTGCATCTTCCTCATGCAGTGCGAATCTGGACACGCATCCACGAGGCCGCTGCACTTGAAATCCTGCAAATAGCTGGCTGATACGCTTCACAAACTGTGCAAGAGGGGACCATGCCAGAGCGACGTGACCATCACGGCATGGCTGGTATTTCAGGTGTGCGGCTGGCACCGATGGCGGCGGTGGTTGCACCACCTGCGAGAGGCTCGTCGCCCTGGGAGGATGCGAAGGAGAGCCGACACGCTTCGTGCAGAGCTCCCTCTAGAAGTATGAACAGGTGCCTGCCAATCCTATCAGTCAAAGACGGCATGCGCTCACAGGTGCGTGCCGCGTAAGTCACACCTGTGCTTCCCAATGCACGATCCTGCTGTGGCTATCCTGCCACGCTGAGCATCTGATCAATACATCTGCCCTCTGCTCTTACCGTTTGCTAATGCTGTTGCCTTTTCCTCTGCAGGGCGGCTTGGCACACGGCCAGCAGGCAGCATTGCTGCGAGGCCTGGCCTGTCGTGACTTCGCCGTCGCTGCGCACCGCGTGTTGGACCGGAGCAGAGAGTCTGGGACTACCTTGGACATGCGCAGCGACCATGTGACGGCTGCAGTTCATGCTGTGCCCATGTCGCCGCGCTCAATGGGCGGAATCATTTCCTGGCGCGGTTCCCGCTGCAAGGTTGAGACATGAATGCTAAGCTGCGATCTTGAGAGTCGCCGGTCACTTTCAGCCTGCAGGAACGAGACCTGACGCAGCATGCGATGCCGCAACCTCAACCATTTGCACATGCAGCATGCTGCGCCCAGCACCCCTGATCCGCGGGTGTGTGCGTTATGCGACCTGAGAGCTGTGCGTCTGGTCCTCGTGCAGTATGCAAATAGTCAAACACACCTGCGGTGCTGAGCGTATCAGGACAGCGTGTGCGCTAACGGTCCCCTCAGCATGGCTGCACATCCTATGCTTTCGAAGCTGGGTTCGACCGCTGTTTCTTCAACCCGCGGCAGTATAGGTATGCCATCGCGCAGCAACGACACTCTTGCAGATTATCTGTTGAGTTTGCTGCCATTGCACCAATGTACAGCTGGAGTAGACCACCGATGTGTTGCTGCTGGGTGCAGGTTGCGGGGATACGCCAGGCAGTGGCATACGCTTAGCTGCGTGAAGTGCTGAGTGCGCCCGCTCAAGGGCGGCACCGCGCATTATTGGGCGCAGTCATGGGCTTTGAAGTCTCTGTATGGGGCACCCAGCGTGACTATATAGTGAAGCTGCTGGGGACCAGTCGATCAGCGCGCACCACCCTGCTGCGGTCGGCCAGTCGGTGTCGCAGTGCCGGCGGCATGCCCATTCAGATATATGAGCGCACGAGGTGCCGCCAGATTCACGCACGCCGTGGCACCGACTGCATCCAGCTGGGGCACGAGGAGCCTCATTATGAAGCTATTGCACACCTTCCAGACGTGAGACAGTCACGCTAACAAACACAAGCACTTGGACACGGTGACTGGCCAGGATCAATGTTAATTGACACTGGTCATGGTCCACGGCTGATTTTCGTACCATGTGGTCGGCGGGACACAACATGTTACCACCTGAAGAATCATGCCAGGCCACACCTCGCACATTCAAACATCGTATCCCGTATGTCACAATTTCTGCTGCACATAATTTACTGGCATTTGCGAGGACGGAGTCGCATACAGGTAGATGAATGTGAAGGGCATCGCACGGCGGCAAATGACACATCAGAAGAACACATTTTTTGGCATGTGCCATGTCCAATGAGCTTAAAGAGCACTACAGATATCCTTTAAAGACTGTTTTGATGATATGTGACACGGTGGAGTGTGTTGAGACCACATTTCAGGTGCCTTGCCGGTGCGGCAGGTGCCGCGCATATGAAAATATTGGGTTCTCGAGCAGCAGACTGCCGTTTGACATGCAGCAAATTGATCTGCGCTCCTCGAGACGCCCCGTGATGGTTTGGTAGAGCAAGAGACCCTGCAAAAGGAGTGGTCGACGAAGTGTTTGTTGTTGCATCGTCACCCAGGGTACACGCACTGCGTACAAAATACACGCTGGCAGCGTGTATTTTGTATTTCTACCGGTGGTTTGATGATTTACTAGGAATTTCAGACACATTTCAAGCATCCCTGCGAATCTCAGAATGAAACCGGTACCCATGAAAAGCTTATTCACATTGCATTCCATCTATGTGCATGACGTCACATATGACCTGTGATGCTGGCAGGTACGCCAGGAAATTTATCGGCGGTAGGTGCTCGAAGTATGAAATTGCACGGTGTATTTCAAGACGATTTACCTGATGTTTAAAGAGGTCATCTGAGGCAAAATTGCATTCTATGCACATCTACACATCATCAGCTGTCGTTGTACATCCTTGGACCCCTGAACACAGGCCGTTTGCGGTCAGCATACGTCTGAATGCTACACGCAATTGTGCCTCAATGGCCAGGATCGAGGGGTATTGCCCTGCAGCATCGCCAGCCACCCTCAACAACATAAGTAAATGCCAAAATTTATTCAAGGCAAACAAGCAACTCACAAGCTTTCAGAAATAGTGCTCGGATCGACCAGATTCCTTCTAAGTCGGCAGGAAAGAGCGGTTTACCTCCAGCGAGCGGTGCAGCGGCGCGGCACCTCATTTTTGCATCCGTGACAAAGGTGGCGCGGTTCGGAACTTCTTTTGGACATCATGATCATCATGTGTTGGCAAGGTCAGAATGATGTATCTCTCGTGATTATCCATGGCAAGTTATGTTATACAGGCACATCGCTTTCAACTTGAAAGCAATAACCATTGGCATAATAACCATTGGCAATTGTATGCCGTCCTTGAGTTCCTTGGCAATTGTATGCCGTCCTTGAGTTCCTGGCGGTATGTACGGTGTTAAATGGCGCGTGCATAATTGGTCACAAGAATTGTTGATCTCGGGTGCACATCCTGAGACCCATGGCACCAATTGCAACGCACGCCACCCAGCAGAGCGTCGCATGCTGCGTCAGGAAGGCGGCGGCGGCGGCCCGTGTTGTGGCTGATGCCGCCCTGCAGCGAGCATGTATGCCGTACGGCCAATGCTTCAGCCCGACGCCGCAGTCCATTTGAGGCTTGCAGTCCTCGAATCTGCAAGGGAGATGTTCATCCTGCTGCGAAGTGGGCGCTGCTGCTGACGTGCAACTTTTCCACCCTGCACGGAACCAACGCAACGGCAGACGTCAGATTGGTTCAGCATTTTCCAGCTGGTCAGACTCCGGTGTCCCACACTGGAGTGCAGCAAAGCCAGGCGGAAAGCACGCTGATCCTCCCATGAGGTCACGTCAACAGGCTGTGAAGCCAACAGAGATCTGACCTTATAGGCTTGTTGGGTTGTGAGAACAATGAGCCAGGAGGATTCTGCGTCGGGAGAGAGGATGCACACACAAATCACAGAAGACATCGTCTGCTCGCCTGTGGATGAGACGTGATGGTGAAATCACGGTCATGGAGCACACAAGGTCAACTGTTGCCCGATGACGAAGTATGGAATCGGCGGCCACCGCAGGTTGCCGGAGGGTGCCAGGCAGCAGATGCCACCTGCTGCCTGCTGTACCGGACGCACAGGTGCCATGATGCTCCCCTGCGATGCAGCGCATCTTTTCCAGCTTGATCGACAGCACGTTTGCGAGTGCTGCAGCAGTGTGCAAATGGTCATCGTGCAAATGGTCACCATCATATTGCAACCCTGGGCAGCGCAAACGATGATGCATGCATGTTGGCAGTTTCAGGCTTCAAAGAGGAACCGCTGGCAGGGTCGTAAGCCTTCACACCCCTGTGGCATACAAAGGGCACGCTAAGTTCATTTACATAAGCTTCAGCAGACATACCTTGAGCACCTTGAGCGCAGCCAGTGGAACAAAGCGGCGCTCCCGCTGAGAGCTGTCAAACGTGGTGCGCATTGCCCTCCGCAGCAGCGACTAGCTTCCTCATGCTTTCAGTCCCTGGAAAAAATAACACACTCGGAAGCCTTGCAGCTCTGCCACTCTTTCGTACACACACTGTGCCACAACAGCATTGCGGATCAGCCGCTCGCAGTAAACATTCCCGGCGTGCTGACACGCTTCCTAAGCCCAATGGAGCCATAGAGCTGCACTCCAGCGGCCAGACAGTATGGGCGCTGCACCTCATGTCGCTGTCACCGCCGTTGCAGCAGGCAACACGGATGTTACGTCACTGCCGCTGCCCGCCATGCAGCCGCGCAGATCAAGTTTCCAGCAGCCAGGAGGACCGTCATGGCATTGATGCCCTCTCACTCTATTTTCAGATTCTTTGAGGGATGCCACTGCTGTAGAGGAGACGTTATTGTATAAGCGCAAGCATACCGTCATGCATGCAACGAGGCCGGAGCTCGACGTGCAGCGTGCCAAACCCCTGCCTGTCGCCTGAAGAATGCTTGCTGTCACTCAAGCCCATGAAGAGGCGCTGCGGTGCCGCAGCGCGGTGTACGCGCCGTGCACCTCTTCTGAAGCGCTGGACGGGCGTCACTTAGGGGGCGCGCATGGATGTGCGACAGCGCCTTCCCGCCCGGCCCACCACCCAGCAGCGCAAGCACAGGTCACAAGCTGTCATATGGGCCTGGCAGCGCATGTTGCGGTGCCCTGTGCTGGCCGCACTTGGATTCTTGGCGAACTTGAACTTTCGGGGCAAGAGCTTAAACTTTCGGTCAGAAAGGCACATGTAAGACCCTAAAGACTGCCTATCCTGGAGCCGCGGTGCGAAATGACAACGAGGCGTGGCAAAAATTTCTGCCCCTGATGTCAGACAGACTAGGCACTAGTTTGCATTCAGAAATCGCAGTCCACCAAAACTTGCTTCTCGCACGGCACGATCTCGTCCGCCGCCACGGCTACTCAACAGCATTAGACCGCATACCTCATACTGCGCTGCTGCTTCTTGATCGGCGCTGCTGTTGGTGTAGCACGACTGCTTTAGCTGCAATTGCGCTGCGTTCAGTTGGCAGTTAGCTTCTGCCGACCGCCGCAATCATCTGACCTCCGGGCATCCGCAGGCCAAGCCTTTCCTCATAAGGTAAGACTTGAGCCGTCTCGGGCCGCAGTGATCTGGTCAGGGCTGCCAAGATCATGAGCAACTTGAATCGTCTGCCCTCTGGTCGCGCTCAACTTCCGACAAGCTCCTTTGCCTGCAGGACCCTCCGCTGGCTTGCGGCCCGATCACAGGCCTCTCAATGCTCTGAGACGAGCCCAGATCAGCCGGCAGCGGCATCCAGGACGCGCCTGAGCTCGGCCAGCAGCCGGTTTGGCCGCTCAGCTCCCGGTAAACGTTTCGGCAGCAGACGCGATGCGGTGCGACTCGCCAGGGCCGGTTTTGCGGCTGGTGGATTCCTTGCAGGAGGTGGCTGCAGAAAGGTCGTGCGGCAGGCCGCGGCGAGCACGTCTGATGGGTAAGCAACCGCCTTTCGTCAGCACCCAAACTTTGACACGAAAGCTTAATGCATTGATGCACGCCGCTGCATCGATCCAGAGCATGCATGTTTCGTTCATACGCATATGTATCATGCTTGATCCGCTGCGGGCGGCCTGCCGAGATGCGAGCGTACTCACTGCGAGCTGATCCAATTCGAAAGCCCAGTCACCACCGCTTGCCCGGCTTTGCTGCAAGCCAGGCTTTCGCGGTGCTGTCTAGGGTGCAGAATATGCACGATTCATGCATTGAAATCGCTCCAGAGCTCCTCTGATTTTCAAATCCGAGAATCGAACTCGTCATGCGAGCAGGGCGGGCGCCGTTCGCGCTCCTGCAGGACGCATCGGACTGGCGCACCGACAGCGGCGCCGCCTGCAGCCAGTCACGCGCCGTTGGCAGCGACACGCCGTGCATCAGCATGCTCATGCAGAAGGCGGAGGGCCTCAGCCTGCACTCCGCGCAGCCGCCGGCACGGGATGCCCTAGCCAAAGCCACCAGGTGGGTGTTCCGTCTGTACACACACTCCATACTGGGCGATGCTCGATCCAGCATGAGACAACGAACAGCTGGAACTTCTTGGCCTGCTTGCTGCGCTGCCGTCGGTGCAGGGACCTCATGTTAATGCCGCCAGGCACAGGTTGCAGTCAGCGGTTTTGCAACACGCACCCGAGCAGCATGATCCTATCTCTGTACGACAGCACTCATCCCACGGTGGAAGAATTTCATTGTGCAAATGCCGTACTGGCGCTCAGTTGCGCTCTTTGCCGTGATTCAGAGCACTGGAGGCGTCCACCTGCTACAGCTCGCCATCGCCACAGCTTCCGATGAACAACCCGAAGCGCAAGTTGTGGGAGAGCCCAGCAGGTGAATCTCATGCTCTATGATCTTCTGCAGAAACAGTAGCATCGTGTCAGCTCTTCGGGAATGAACCAATCGATCATTGGACGGACCACTTCTGGCACGCAGCGCATCCCCTGCCCACCGGCGAAGACGTCTGGAGATGGTGTAGCACATCGAGGGCCCAGCATGGCAATGCGACAGCGCGCAGAATGCATTTGATGCAGCAGGGTCACCGTGGCGGCTGCAGCATTCGGCAGACATCATTCGGCCATGCTTGCTGACCAACTGCTATGATCCACCTCACCACAGGCGACCTGGCGGGCCTGACTGCTGATAGCGACGGCTGCGCGCGGCGGCGGTCGCGCTCCGCACCGCTCAAACGCCGCTGCGGCGGCGTCGGCGCTGCGGCCTCCATGCCGACGCTGCCCACCTGCGGCTCCAACCCCGGCTCGCCGCTGCCCAGCCTGGGCATCTGCATCTCGGCGCCCGAGCCGATGATCACCTGCAACGCCGCGGCCGCCATCGCTGACGAGGACCGCCGCCGCCTGGCGGCCTTCAGCCTGGCAGCGCCAACAGTGTTGCCGGCGGCAGCGCAGGCCGCCGCGAAGATGGAGCAGCAGCTGCACGCGGTTGCCGGCATGCTCGCCTGCGATATGGGTGGGTCTTGACCATGCGCATGTGCTGCCACTAGATCATGCTTGGGCATGCTTGTATAACAAAAAGCTACAGCTACTTGTTGGATGTCATGAGGCTGGGCAACCATTCGCGTTGTGACCCCTTATCATCTGGATAGCAAGAGCCATGTTAGTTGGTGCCTGACATGCAGTCTGCTTTGCGTCTGCAGGGGTGCAGCTGTCAGAGGGCAGCCAGGACGACACCATGTGCTCGCCTGAGCCGCGGGTGCTGCCGTCGACGTGCGCTGCGCCGGCCGTTAAGCAGCGCATGTCCTTGCTGCACGCCTCGCCAGCCAGCATCCTGCCCGAGGTGCGCCAGCCTGGCTTTGATGATTTCAACAGACGGCTCATTTCCTCAGCTTTCATTGCTTCATGTACCGACGCAAAGAGATGCAATTTGCCAAGCTGGCACCTCATTAGGCTCGATGACCATCAGCAGCAGCGTCGTTCGTCTTCACGCCTCCTGCGCGCTTGACGTGCCCATGTCACACGCGTCCATAGGTGGAGAACGCGGCCATCGGGCTGCCCAGCATCGAGCCGGAGACGCTGGCGGAGGCGCTGACGGGGCGTCACGATTGGCCGGTGGACCGCCTCCTGCTGGTGGACTGCCGCTACGAGTACGAGCACGTCGGCGGCTGCGTCCTCGGCGCCCTCAACATGCAGGTCTGCCTGCCATATCTTTTGTCTCACTTCCTTTCAGGACCTTTCAGGAGTCTACTTCGCAATCCGTTCCGACTTCTGATAAGCAAGCAGAAGCCAGCAGATGCGTCCTCGCTCATTCGATGTGCAGATATGCGCCTCTTGTGCTCAGCAGAGTGCTCAGCTGGTCGTTCGTCAGTACTGGAAATTCTACAACCTAATCCTCGATATGCATCTCACCAGAGACCACCCCCTTGCTGCAGGACCCGACGGAGATGGAGGACGCGACGATCGGCGCGGCGGGGCGGGTGGACTGGTCCCGCACTGCGGTTGTGTTCTACTGCGAGTTCTCCTCGCAGCGGGGCCCCCGCATGTTCCGCCACATCCGCAACCTGGACCGCCGGCTGCACCTGGCCTCCTACCCCGCGCTGGCGGTGCCGCACATGTACGTGCTCGCCGGCGGCTACAAGGCCTTCCAGGTGCGCAGGCGCTGTTATGGACCTGATATCCACAAAGCTACCAAAGAATTGGAACACGTCGCCGGTGGCTACGAGGCCTTCCAGGTGTGCAGACATGCACTGGGCCTCGATATGTCCTTTTGACAACGACAGGCGAGGTCCTTATCCAACGAGACGGAGTTGATCGCGTCGCCCCAGCCGCAGCTACAACGCAGATGTTTCATTTCCCACGATGATGGGCGCTGCGTTTACATGTGATGCTCACATGGGATGCGTATCGCAAAGCTGGCTGTTGCTAACTGCTCAGTCTCTCGCGCTGTGCAGGAGCTGTACCCGCAGCTGTGCACGCCGTCGGGCGGCTACGTGCGCATGGTGGACAAGCGCTTTGATGCGGAGCTCAAGCAGCAGCACGGCCTCAGCAAGGCCGCCTGGTGCCGCAAGGACGGCCGCAAAAAGGCGGCGCAGCCTCGCTCCGCCTGTGAGGCCGTGTAGACAGAAGTGTAAACACAGCGCACATGGCCGAGTGGGGGGTGGGGGCTTGTGCGTTTTGCGCCTGCCGTGCTGCCGCCCACGCTGCCGCCGCCCCTTTTGCAGACAGCCAGCTTGGTTTGATGCTCTCCAGAGGCGCGGGATCGAGATGATCTTGGAGACCACGAAGATGGTCGAAGCCGCGCAACCTGTTTTCCAGCGGCAAGCGAATGATTTAGATGCTTGCAGCCTCGTCTCGGATGGGCGCTTGTGAGAGGGCAGCAGCGGCGCTGCCGCCAGTGATGCATTGGCTCGCTATTGAGCCGCCATGTTTTCGTTTGTCTGGGGTTCTGTCCAGCTTTGCCAGGTCGAACAATGCCTGGCTTGCATTTCCAGTTGCGAAACATTTTTGTCGCTCGATTCTGAACAAGAATCGGAACAAAGTGCTTGTGAGCATCCATGTGGATTTAAGGCCCTCGAAATAATAGACAATCCAGAGGATGCTGTGCTTGATCCAAAATCCTGAAGTGGCGCAAATGATGTTGGAACCTACCTGCATCATCCTTCAATCCGCCGCGCGCAGCTGCCGACCCGACCAATTAGAATTTGCTGTCGACAAGATCACGACGATGATATTTCAAAGGCAGGCAATTGTCATGGCCTGTTGCTGTTAACAGCAAGGTGTGAGGAGATATGAATCAGTGGAGTCGCACGTTCTTGTCAAATCAAATGCTGTGCCAGCATTCAGCTGGCGGTCGCTGTCCCTCGATGCAGCGACTCCTGCCATCAGTGTTTCATGTCAAGGCGGTTCCAAGCCAGTGGCTCTCGGAATACTGAAAGCAGATACCTACGACTAGATGCTTTGCGCAACCGCATTCACTCACTCACGCTGGCAATGTTTGCATGTCAGGCCCGACCCGCTCATGTCTTGCCTCCCCAAGCGCGCTCTCCTTTCAGACCGCCTCGAACTCGTCCTGTGCCTGCGAAGGCACCACAGCGTGTGGGATCAGCCGCAGAGCCGGTTTGCTGGCGCCGCATGCCTCGCTCGAGAGGTTTGCTTTCCCCAGGATGATCAGCGCAGAAAACGCTGTCAAAAGCCGCTTTCTGCGGATGGCGATTCAACAGGGCTGCATCACACGAGGTGGATCATAGCCACGACAGGGTGTAAAGAAGACGGATGAACAGCCGCAGCGGCAGCGCTCACCAGGTGCGTGAAGAACTTTGACTCCTTGCCGTCGTTGTCGATGAGGAACTTGATCTTCGCCGGCAGGTTGCTGGACAGCTTCTTGCCCTTGTAAATGTCCACGTAGCCCTGGAGCTCCCCCTCCATGCCCTCCAGGTCCAAGCCCTCCTTCCGCTTCGGCGCATGGAACACCTTGAGGGCCTGCGTCACCCGCACGCGGGTGCCGTCCGGCAGCCGCTCGCTCTCGTCGCCATCCGCTCGGCACCTGAAGCAGCCCGATCGGCTGCCGCTGGCTGGCGCTGACCCGCTGAGCAGCAGCTGGCCCCCGATGCATCTGTGTTGCTGGGCGCTAAGCTGCGACGCCTGCCGCCTGATCGCCGCCTGGGCAGCTGTTGCGGGTCTGTGTCGCTGAGTGCTGTGTTGCCTGCAGGCTGCGGTCTGCGCTGACGCCGGGCGGACTGTGAGAGCGCTCATGCCTTGATTTTGTAAGGGCTCCTGCTGCAGAGATGTGCGACGTGTTAGGCGCGCGGGAGAAGATCTGTCACTCACTAGAGCTCTTGATCTGATGCACTCGCAAGTGTGTTGGATGACTGTTGTGCATGCAAAGTGCATTTGCAGCTTGACGAAGCTGATCAGAGATTCTGGACAAGGGGCGGTTGAAAACCGAAGGTTGCCCGATCGGCCAGTCTTCAATTTAACACAGTACAAGTTCACCAATCGAGTGGCACATTGAATGTGCCACATTCCCGTTTCGGCCGGCCAGGGTGGGGCCGACGGCTGCTCCAGCAGACCGTGCGGCCTTCGAGAGTGTCCCTCTTCGGGCCGCAGCGCCCGGGGTTGTAGCAGCCACCGTGCAGTGCTGCATATCGCAAAAAGCTTGCCACGGCGACACTGCCGCCTCCGCCCGGCTCCAGCAGCCGCCCGGAGGGCCTGTGGCAACAGTTGTACAGCCGGGTCCAGCTGCCTGGCGTGGGC
>JAABUW010009218.1_pt1 | contig 11309 bp, 19 predicted proteins | sample 5560081 | NCBI WGS metagenome assembly JAABUW01 (sample SAMN10711882, study PRJNA513363) | rock metagenome | isolation source: Antarctica rocks | place: Antarctica: Victoria Land, Knobhead sud | reverse complement strand
TAACATCAGTATGTATAACTAATCTTTACCATGCTTATCAAGGCGTCAAGTACAAATTATTATTTTACACTGAGGTCGCTCTGCTTTTACGCGCATGATACCATCTGCGAGTACGGGCGCGCTGCCATAGCCAAAGGCTATAAAGCAACCAGCCACCTGCAAGCACAGCAGATCACACATCATGTGATGTGCATGTATACGCTGTATACACACATGTATAGACGCTACATCGTGGACAACATGTTGACAAGTAAGTCAAGGAGAAAGCTGGGGTACCCTTTGATGACACAACACGCTTGATGCATGCTGGCGTGAGAAGCAACATCGAGGCTCAACACCATTTGCATAACGCAGTGCAGCCTGGGGCCATGTTTGCTTGCACACACATCTCGCGTCTGGTTGCCTTACCTCCAGCCACAGCAACGAAGGCGTAAATGGCTGTCCGCATATGAAACCCCTGCAAGCATCATAGCATGTCATTCACTGCTTGCGTGAGCATGCAAAGAAGCAATATGCAAGCACTTTGACACCCAAGCACTTTTGTATTCAACCAGAGACGCCATATGTCTTTGAGGAAAATCCTGGTTGCAGTACATAGACTGCTATAATGCTTGCAAGATATCAGCTTGCGATGATAACACATGCCTGAAAATATAGCATCTGTACATGTCAACACAGGGGCTGAAACCAAGCAGGATACACATGTTAATGACCGAGAAGCCCGTCATGCACATCACAATTCACGCAGGACATGCCAAAAACTTTACCTCTTCTATGTATGCAACCTTCATCTCTGCTTGTCCGTGTTTGTCTTGACATGTTGTGCAAGGTAGCACAAAGTCATGTAAAACTCCAGCACCATCGCTTGGAACTGTGAGTTGGGTGCTTATGGCGCTGTAGCCCTTCATGACAGCTGAAACATTGTATGTGCCGGGTGCAAGTGGTCTGCAAGCACAGGCTGCATGTGCACTTCTGTAGAAGCTGTGATGAGCAGTGTGGCATTGCAAGAGACACAGCCATTGCTGGTGTCACGCACACAAGCCGTTACTGAACTGGCAGTTGAATGGACAACTGCAATGCACTTTTCTGCACAAGGCTTCCTGGAAGTCAAATTGTTGCGTGAGTACAAGGATACAAAAGCTGTGTAGCATAGCTAGTTTCATAGCCATCAGCAGGCAAGACAGACATCTGCTTCTCGCTAGCAACATTGTCGTTTCAAAGGTATCGTGCATCAAATGTATGGGCCATGCTGGAGCAAAAGAGAGAAATTTGAGGTGTAACAGGCAACCACGCACGCAGCCAAGGCAGAGACACTCATGATCAACAAGAATAGACTCAGGATTTTACTTTACCACAACATGAGAGCTCTGCCACATGAGTCATCACATCTGCCCTTCTGAGGAGAGGCTGACAATCAGTACAAGCAGGTGCTACAGGAATTGTTGCTGTCTAGCAGGCAGATCTTCTGCAAAATTGACAAAGCGCATTGCACAGGATTGACTTAGGCAAAGGCAATGCTGACCTGTAGTAATCTCCTAGGAGACCTGCCTGGATGGCATGGTCAATACCCTCCACATTGATTGTGGCTGGCAATGGCTTGTTCAAGTCTGTTGTGTTGCTCCCAAGGGTAACTAGACGGCCATGCACGCTGCCCCTGCAGAATAGCAACATGGCACAAGGTGGATTCAATGACTGCAACCGTTCTTCTTCAGGTTACTGTGCAACACACACGTTCAAGCTTCTGCAATTTGACTCACGGTAATGCCCGCAGTGCAGCAGACCAGAAAACACATTGGGGGATAGATGAAGCATTGTATGGCGACGGCTAGCAGCAGACCCTGTAGGCAATAAAGGCATTGAGTGCTCTAGCACCAACACTTAAAATAGAGTTACAGTATATGGCATCTTTGTGACAAATACACACTTGACACCTGAGGTGCAGCAGTGCACCTAACAGGATGGTTCAGCCTCAAAATTAGTACGCCAGTGGCATGTCTGTAATGAAAGCACATCAAACATATGAGGGGTAGCAGCTCCTCTAGTAGGATGGTTCCTAAATTCAGGGCAGCATGTGTGGCTTGTGTGTAACAATTACAAGCTGGTGCTTCCTGTGAAAAAGTGGTTTCGGACTCAGAAATGGTGGTTGAACTCCTGTGTAATGGACACATGTGAAGATGAGAGTCGTAGTGCTTTCTCTAGCAAGGTTGTTTCAGACTTGACAGCGTATCTGAAAACATCAGGCTTCAAGTCAGAGGCTACAGCCAAGTCAAAGGACACAACAGCAAGCAGGTGCCTTTCTGCCAGCATTTGAGACAAGAGATGCAGTCAGAGTCAACAGCACTGTTGTACAACAGCTTCATGGAGCCTCACTCAAAAAACAGCAGCCACCAAGGCACATGGGAATGGCAAGCAAGACTTTTTGCCAGCCTTTCTGTTCAACCCATAATTGCTATAATTGTTGCACTTCTATGCAGCAACGCAGGAGTATCCCCTTGCCATTGAAAAGCCCCACAAGGGAGACAGATTGAGGCTTCAAAATAGATAGGTAGTGATACATCAGAAGGCCACTGCCTCCAGTGTCAAAGCAGCAGGCTACTGGGGAACGGAGCAGGCTACTGGGAAAGGGAGCAGGCTGCATGGAAATAGAGCAGGCTGCTGAAAAAGGGAACAGGCTGCTGGTGAAGGGAGCAGGCTACTGATGAAGGGAGCACGCTACTGGGAAAGGAAGCACACCTGAGACCAGAGAAGGCAGCAGCTAGAGGGAATGCCAGCATGGCTGGCAGGTTAGCTTTAAACAGGGCAGGCAGCTGCTCCTCAGGAGGCCACTTGTTCTGGCTCAGCTCCACTGTGAGCTCCATGCACTGCCCTGACACATATGCCCAGTCCTACAACAGGCCTCCATGCTAGGTTCTCTGCCAGGCAGGTCACACCACACATCAGCTGCGCAGCAATGGGACACAACCCACAGGGCAGAAGTAGCTGTTCTACTAGATGGAATGAGGGCCCAAGCGGGGCAGGGGAGGGGCTGGTCTTTGGTGCTATGTAGGCCATACGTCATGCCATTGTCAGCCATACAACACTTCACTCTATGCCGCAAGCAGAGAGCAATCATATCTCTATGCAACATGTGTCAGGTCAACTGAGCTGTGAAGAGATGGGTATACACCTGAGCAAGCGCCGCAGGCCAAGGGATGTGTATAATGATGGACACAGGAACATGATCCAAGATGCACATCTTGAGCAATGGATGCTAGCAAGTGCGCACCTGCATTCCCCCACTGAGAGGATACCAGTGTGCTCCATTGGTGATGCCCCCAGGGAACTCTTGAGACTTGTGCATGTCTAGGTGCGCATTGGCATATACACTGGCCAGGTGGCGGAATGCAGCATCATCTGGACTGGCCGAGTAGGATGTGTTGGGGTTTGTCGAACCATCCCAGGGATAGTTGGCAACTATAGCTCCCTGCATGAAGTGTGGCTGATGCTCGAAAAACAGCGCATACAGTGGACATGTGGCTGCAGTGTGAAGTGTCTCCAGCATGTGAGCATGTGAGCATGGCAGCATGGAGGCTGCCTTGCCGTTCATCAAGTCTATACAAGGTCAAAAGTAGAGCTTTGTCTGCTGGGGCACCAACCATCCCATCCATGCAATTGTCAAGCATGCAGTCATCCAGTATCCTGCTGTAATTTTGCCAGCATCTTCAATTACACAGTATCAGCATGCAGGCAAACTTGCATGCTTTGGTTGCTCTCTTGCACACACCCTCCTGTCTGTGTCAAAAGCTAGATCAAGACGAGTTTGCAGCAAGTCCCACCTCATGCATGCTGGCAGAGGCAACAAAATGTGTTTGGCTGGTCCACTTCATGAGCGCCAGGGTCTCTGGTTGCTCATCCCCTGTGGGACGCAACCCTGTGCTGCCCAGCAGCAGCGGATCTGGGAAATCCCGATTCAAGTCCACATCCCCTCTGCATGACGAGCATGATGGACAAGTCAAACAGCTTGCGACAGGGGGGTTTATGGTTCCCATGGATCATGAATACACTTATCTTCATGTGTGTGGAGAACTGGTGCATCCATGCAGCTCTGATGCAACCGTGGCCACCAATGAGGTGTTAAGCAAGCAAGAAGTCTTCACACGCATCCATCTGCAGAATGCAGTGCCATGTGCAGCAGCCACAATACACTAAGCAAGCACTATGTCTCTGCAACACACAAGTTTTTGATATCACACCACAGGAATGTAATTGTGCTTCTAAGCATGAGTACCCACGAAACTTACAGGTTGTGCCGCAGCCTATGTTCAAAGCCATCAGGGTTGACTGTAGGTACCAGATAGAGATGCATGTCATTGACTATTCTTGCTGCTCTGTCGTCAGAGGTGCGATACTGACACAGCCACTCTGCCAGCCCCAACAGCAGCTGCCTGTAGTTTGACAACTTCAATTCAGCAGTTTTGCATTTGACTGCATACGTATGAGCTGCAGCAAGGCATTAAGGGCATTCAGAGCAGCCCAGCACAGGAGCTCTGTGAAGAGATGAGTTACAGATGCATACAGCAGCCACAACTGTACGCTGCCCCACAGAGTGTATGATGTGCCATGTGTGACTTGAGCTTGCAAGTCAGAATCAAGCAGTGCAGGCCATGTACTCCCAACAAGCCTGAAACACAGTCCTGCGCAGTCATCCCTCTGTGCATACAGCATGAAAACAGCAGCCCATCTGCACCTGCTGGCTGGCTCATCACCATGCATGTTGCCAACAAATCTTGCATTGGGCTTAGCCTCTACAGCACCAACATTGTTGGACAGCTCAAGAGCTGAAATGTCTCTGCCTTCCTTGCTTTTGCCAATTGAGAACATTGTTGCCATGTGGCCGCAGCGGCGCACATACCCTTGCATGTAAGTCTCCTGGGCATCAGCATGTCAGGTGATACCATGCTTGGTGGCCAGACACAAGCTCAATTGCCGTGAGCAAGAAGCTCTGACTTTGTTGCTTGCTAGCATGAATACACAAGTCAACAAGCAAGGCAGCATGCTCACCAGCTCCTTGTTTGTCAGGTATGAGGTAAGCACAGCCTGATGAGTGAAGTCTGAGCTGACAGTTTTTGGGACGTCTTCCGAATGGAGAGCATGCTGATGCAATGACCTTCGACCAGATGATTGCACAAGTACCGCTCCAGCGCGCCCTTCGTCATACCTTTGCAGATCAAGCCTTAGGGTTTGCTGAGCTAGAGAGCTTGCTGAAGGTATATGTTGATAGTATGAGCTTTTGCTAATACTTTCGTCTGCCCTCGATTGGCTTTCACAGCAAAGCAGAATGATCGTCCCCAGCCAAGCAAACAACATGCAGGATGGCATCGGATATCCGTCAGCGCTGCTTTACGCCGGCCAACAAGCCGAGCTTAAACGAGCTCAGACTCGTCGACAAGCTACCGACGACTTCGGGGTCATTGCTAGGGATAAGGGGCTTGGAATGTTCCAAGAAGGGAGGAGGCTACATGTGGTCACCGCCCGCACAGGTACAGGTCTGCGACCTGGGTCAAACTTGCGCAAGAATCCGTCTCGATCAAACGGACCTGGAGCACTTGCTGCCACGACAACGGCGTCGCAAGAAAAGGCAAGCGAACAGTGAACAGCTAGCGTGCGTCTATCTCGAGCTGTGACAGCCGGGGTGCTCGACGTTGCTGCGCATTGCAACTGACCTCGGGACAGCTCAGATCTTCGAAAGATGTCTTGTTCGTCATTTAGATTGTCGTCGAAGTGTTTGGGAATGGCTCTGAAACCAAATTTGTCCAACTTCTCCTTGGCATTCATCAACCTCTCGGTGCCCATGCAGACGCTCCAACGACCTGTAAATCGTGTATCACAAGCTGCTATGGGACGACACTAACGAGGCGCGGCAGCTCACAGAATCCCCAGCACACAAGATATAACGTGCTCACATGAACTGGTCCGGTCCGCCTCCTGGGGTGTTCCGAGCAGTCACAGGGCAACATAGGTTTGCAGCATGAAGCGTTTGTAACGTCAACACGATGTTGCGAGGCTGGCACACTCGGTCGCATATTGTATGCCTTTCAGCAACAGGTTGACTGCTATTCCAGCAAAGCCCACAGACATGTTTGTGCAGAGCAGCCATCTGGTCAAGGGTCGCTGGATCTTCTGAGGAAATAGCTGCCTGGGAGCAAAGTCAGCACTTCCAGACTTGGGAGGAACTGCATCTTTACCAGAATGTGGTGCGTTGTAGTAGGCGCACTGACATGCGCGATCATCTGGCACTAGCTGTGCACCATGCCTGTACATATGGCTGTTACATGTTATAAAACCTGCACTTGGTCCACCAGGCTTCAGAGGTTTGACCTGCAGGGATGGTGGGAAGCTGTGGACCATGAAGACAGACCAGTTGCAATCATGCGCCTGGGACTGGCTGTCAATCAATGTGATACTAGAGTCTCAGCTGAGAGCTTAGCCAAGGCTATGATCAGTCTGGTAGGCAATGCACCTTTTCTTGAAGCATTTATGCTGGCAGTGTGATGACTTTCACAAGTTCAGGCAGGTCTTGAAAGTTGCAGTTGGACTATGGTGTGTGGACATTCACCAAGATAGAAGGACTTGTGGTGATACTGGACTGCCAGTGTGTTACAACTATGCAGGTCAGCACTCTCTAGGCCATTGCACTTAAACACTGCAATTGCACATAGATGGCCTGCAAAATGATTCACTGCATTTGCAGATGGACTGAGGGAGCTGCCATTCTTCCTGCAGGTCCCACGCCTTGTACGCTTATTGGAACACATAGCAACTGGTCTTAATCAGCACAAGCCAGAAAAGCTTCACCGCCTGTTCTTTGTGGACCTGCCAGCTGCAATGCGGTGGCCTCTGCAGGCTGCAAGGCCCCTTCTGCATGCTGACATTCGACCAAAGGTCCATGTCTGTAGTCTGCACGACTCAGCGCTACCTTTTGACCTTGAAGCCATACCAGCCTCCTGACAAGCGTAGCTGTGCTGATGAGAACCTATTTGCTTGTGTTCGTTTTATGTATTGTACAGAACCTCAGGTGTTTTTGGTATGATACAATAATTGTTTCAGTTTTGTGACAACTGCTAAGTTTGTATGGTAAGTCAGCAACAGCGTATGTACAACAGCATGTGTGTGTGATCTTGCAATGCATGTGGCAACTTGACGCTGCAGCTTTAAATCTCATAGCAATCCTGCTTTACTACTCTCCAAAAACCTCGATTGCAATGTTTTTATGTCCAAGCTATATAGCTGTTTGTTTCCTGAGTTGTGCATGCATTTTTGTTTTCAGCTATGCTGGTAGCTGCATACACTGGTCTGACTTGTAACATCTGTACTGAGAGTGTTGTGCAAATTCTCCAAAATCTATTAGAGGGTTGGACATGATTTAGTCAATACATTTAGTCATGTTGTAACGAAGTTACTAATTGTGTGCGGGGTCTTGTAATATCGCTGCGTACCCTGGAGCCTTTATGGGCATAATGTGGACGCTTCCCCGCCTCACTATCGCAGACGGGATCAGCAGCTGATCGATATGGGCAAACGAAAGGGACAGTCTGAGTCCTGTGAGCCATCTGGCAAACGATCCCAAAAGGTAAAGCCAGTCTGTGTTGTGTCTGAGACCGTCAACTCAAGTTGACCGTGCACTGTCGTATAGGCTGAGGATTTTAGGACTACTGGTCAACCAGAGAAGTCTACGCCAGCTGATCAGCTTCGAGGCGTAAAGCGATTGCAAGCCGTTACAGCAACAGCACAAAAGCTCTGGCAGGAGGCAGTTGCGGCTCGCTGGCCTGTGAGTGTTAGGCACTGTAACACCACCCCCTTGATTGATATTCCATGCCCCATCAGCTCAGTACTTGTTCTCATTGTGTCCTGGCGTTCTATTGCAGGTAATCATTGAGGGCGAATTGAAGGACCCAGAGTGGCGAGCGTCAAGCAAGTGGACAAATGAATACCTGCAACGCAGTGCTGTGAGTATAATGCACAACACATAAGGAGTGCATTGCCATTCAATTAATCTGAGGTTGTGACCTGCACATACTCTGTGCGCACAGCAGTGTGTGTGTTATTTCACAGGGGGCCTCAAAAGTGCTTGTAGAGCAGAAGCTAGAGAGCAGTGAAGGATTTGGTAAGGGGCGCAAGGTCCACACGACCTTTGGCCAGCTTGTGCAGCAGTTGCACAAGGGCAATGACAGCTTGTACTTGACCACTCAGGAGGTGAGTCACATGCATATGCTGCTACATCATCCATCCACTGTGTATCCTTTTGGTATAGCAAATGCTGTGTTATACATGGTCCCAGATCTGCACAAGCATCTCAATGCTTTGCTGTGCCCCAACGCTGCTGCTGCTGCTGCTGCTATACCTGAGGTACTGCTGCTGCTGCAGCTTTTCCAAGTGTCCCATGCAGGGGGCCTCTCGAATGCTCTTGCTCAGGCAGGACAACTTCCTCATGCAGGATGTGCTGTGTGCAGGCGGACATGGATGCTGATGGCCATCCTCATGTCATGGGTTTGCCTGTCAAGCAGCTGAAGGGCGACTTCCCTTTGCGTCCTGAATGTATGGGCAACCTGCTTCCCCAGCAGATCAACCTATGGATGGGCGCTGCACCCAATGGTCAGCTCCTTTACACTCCTGGCTGTCTGCCCGCCAACAACTGTAAGTACACCAGAATCAAGGCATTGTCTCTTGGTAAGGAATGAATGGCAAGGAGTGTAACTCTCCTTACCAAGAGACAACGCCTTGGTTCTGATGTTGCTCATCACGGCCACATAGGTTTGTGAATCTTCCTAGGCAGGAATTTTCTGCAGTTTTCTGTTGCGTCTGAGATCTGCTTGTGCAATAGAGGCAGTCGCATGCCAGAACAGTGTAAAATGAAGGTGCTAGGATGACATGTATTGCATCCCTGATTCAGCCTGCATGATTGATCAAACCCAGAGGACAATAAGCAGCAATAGGCTGTTCTGATGTTGAACATCTGCACGGCAACGTTTGTACCAACCATGTATGCTATGAAAGTGTTGTCTATGCAGCACATGGGGCACCTATTTCATTGCTGCCCGCTGCCCCATGTTCGGCAGCAAGTCGTGTGAACAGCAGACTGGTCTCGATTGGGTCACAACAGTCCATTACTGAAGTGTAACAGGCAGGCATTGTCTGATGCAGTGCAGACTATGTACTCGTGTCTAAGTGCTCTTTTCAATATGTTGCCAATCACTACAAAGCTACCATGAATAGGTGTAGCTGGTGCCATGTGCAGGGGCCAGCAGTGGTCTGCATCATGATTTCCATGACAACCTATACATCTTGCTGAGGGGCCGCAAAAGGTTCCGGATGTACCCACCCTGTGAAGCAGGCAACATGTACACTCATGGCCAGGTCCAACATGTATACCCCAATGGGCGTATCATCTACAAAGGCCAGGTGTGTTGTCTCTGCACATACCAGCCACATACGTGTGTCAGTGTCAATGTCTGAAGCACTCCAAGCTCATCAAATACGATACACAATCGTTTCCGCATGCCCTGCCTGGGCAGTGTGTTGCAAGCAGAAGTGTCTGGGAAGGCACAAGGGCTATGGCATGAGTCTCAAGCTGAAGAGTGTGCTTGCACCTCCTGATCTTGCTCAGCTGCTTGGCAGCTGCTGGGCAGCTGCTGTGTTTGCATCTGGTTTGGCCTGCACGCACAAAACCTGTTATGATTGTGTTGCAACATGCAGGCAATGGTGTCAGCTGATGGCTCTGACCCAAGGGAGGTGAAACAGTGGCAGCGGCAACAGGCAGCTGAGTCAGATCTGGCAGCTGCTGAGGAAGCTGTCAAAGCAGGCCAAAAAGTACGCACTCTTGTTCTGCAGTACTGTTGTGAGACGGTCAAGTGCTTCTTGCTGTGCAGTCGCCTTCCATGGTCTCAGCTGACATTTATGCAAGCAAGTAAGACTGGAAGAGGATGAGCTGACTCAGCTGCTGAGCATGCATGAGCATGTGCAACACTTTGATGCAATATTGGGCAAGACTGTTCACACAGGCAATTTCTGTACAAGCAATGTATTTACTGACAAGTCTGAAATTTTGCCTGCTTCAACATGTGTGTGGAAGTATGAGCTGCACAAGCTTTTTGGTCTGACACACCAACGCCAATTTCTGTCCACTGTATGTATGTCAAAACAGCATTGTCAGTTGATGTTGGGTTCCACAGGGAGCAAAAGCAAGACTCAGAAAGGCTGAGCAAGCACTGGAGGTTGTACTAGATGCACAGCTGGGGTTCCGGCGGGAGAGTAATGCTTCCAGTGAGGATGATGAGGCCAGCAGCTTCGGCTTCCCTGCCAACTTCAAGGATGACTACGTCGACAGCGATGCTGAAGCTAGCAGTAGTGATGGTGACAGCTCTCCAAAGAGGGCAGCGGCTGTGGACAGCGCTCTTCAAGCTAGGGGTTGCCAGTCAGATTGCACAAGCGGTAAAGCAAATCATGATGCAGGTCGCTGCTTCCTTCCTGCTTGCTTGAGGGTATAATGCTGAACTAGAGACTGGTTGATTGTTCTCCAAGTCTGGTTTGCTTGTTTGTTTTGACTGGCCATGCTCTTGTCCATGCTGAGAGCTGTTGCTTCTATCATTCTCAGATTAAATTCAGAAAGGTCTTCCCTACACTGGAAATTCAAACTCAAATACATTTGGGGACAGTAGAAACGCGTTTCTACGTTGTGGAGATATTTAAGTTGAATGCAGGACCAGATGGCATCAACTGGGAGGCAATTGTTGATGACAGCAGTCCTCCAAGCTTCAGTCGAGTAGATCTAACGCAACCAGAAAGGGACATCTGCACACAATTTCCCCTCTTTCCTGTAAGCCAAATTCACCGACAGCTCCTTGTCAGTGAATCATACCCAAAAAACAGTGTTGTTTTGTGCACACATGCCTGCGCATGTGACTTAGCAGTTCTTGCCGCTGCGACCTCTGACAGATCAAAGGTTCAGCAGTCACAGCATCTGTTGCTCAAGCTGCAACTTACAAATGAGAGGTTGTTATGCCTGACCTGTGTTGCATACTCACATCTTGGCTGATGAATGATTGTCAAGGGCAGCATGGCTTTCACACCAATGCATCTTGGTAACGCAGCGAGCGTCAAACTTGACTTCCTTTTTACCACCCTCCAGGCAAGGTACAGAGGCCTGGAGTGCGAGCTCAAAGCTGGAGAGATGTTGTACATGCCTTGTGGTTGGTTTCATGAGGTGCGGTCGTATGGCAACTCCAAAGAGGGGGGGCATTTAGCCCTCAACTACTGGTTTCACCCCCCTGATA
>JAABUW010009217.1_pt1 | contig 11310 bp, 13 predicted proteins | sample 5560081 | NCBI WGS metagenome assembly JAABUW01 (sample SAMN10711882, study PRJNA513363) | rock metagenome | isolation source: Antarctica rocks | place: Antarctica: Victoria Land, Knobhead sud | reverse complement strand
GATTTGGCAGGGCTCAAAGCAGAGGACAAGACACTGGTGCATCAGGTGCAAATGAAGCCAAGCTGCATCTGTACACCAGCATTAGCATGTCTGCAAGTTTGTGCCAAGGTTCTAGATACAAAAGCTTTTCATTGCTTCATTGCATGTGGTCAAGATTTTGTGCAAAGATGGAGTGATTGTGCAGATGCTGCTGAAGTGCGCAGACATAGGTCATCTTGCAGCAGCTCCTGCCAATCACAAGCGCTGGGCCTTGTGTCTGGAGGAGGAATTCTTTCAACAGGTGACTGTTCACCTGGCTCATGGTATCCATTTTGCACAGCATTATATGCTAGCTGACCTGCAAACTGTCAATTACAAATGTTATCTGACTTCTGTTGATCATGGTCCAAGGCATGTATGTGAAGCCATTATCATGGTTTAGACAAATTTGGCTATACATCCCTTAGCAGTTGTCAGCCATGGGCTTCAGCCATAAGAAAATGCCAACCAACACGTGCAAGCCTGTGTTGAGCTCTTGCATGTGTTCTGAGCCAGGGAGACAAGGAGAAAGCTGTAGGGTTGCCCGTCAGTCCTCTCATGGACAGATCTCTGAAGGGCGGCCTCACTCGGTCTCAGGTAGAGTACATCTTGGCTAGTTTGGCCGCTGGGCATTGCCTTGCATTGAACTGCAGAACATTGCACTACCTACAGGCAACGTAGAGCTGCCTTTGCCCTTGTGCAATGACTACTTGCATATTACACTGGCCGTTGATGCGCTACTTAGGCTGCGCAAGTATGCAGTACTGTCTTAGAGCAATGACTTGTGCACAGGTCGGCTTTTTCAACATTGTGGGATTACCGCTTTTCAGAGCAATGGTTGGCCTGTTCCCTAATGCACAGCCCATGCTGGATGGTGCCCTTGTCAATTACCATGAATGGGAGAAGGCTGTCGGTACAGCAACCAAGGCCCCTACTTGAAAGATTAGACAGCATTTTGCTTGTTACTGGCTATAGGACTGACATCGTGCACACTTTGTGTACATGTTTGGCAAACAAACTGCACCAGACATGTGGATTGCTGTGGAAACTTTTGGCCTGCAATCAGCATCATTGTGAAAACTAAGTGATTGAGATGTGCATCATCTGTGTATTAGTGATTCCGTCTTCTCTCTGCTTGTGTACTGCAGCATTCTAGCTGCACACTACGCATAATTGATGGAGAGAATGTTGACATACTGCATTGGTCGTGGTCACAGATGCCGCATGGCAAGTGCAGATGTTAAGAGTGTCCAGTCAACAATGTCAGCGAAGCCATGCATAAGCAGAGCACTCTGCCCATAGGCAGACAGAAGAAGTAGCTAAGACTGAAGTAGCTAAAACAGATGTAGCTAAGACTGAAGTAGCTAAAACAGATGTAGCTAAGACAGAAGTAGCTAAGACAGATCTCAGTGGTCTCAGATTAGGCGCTTGCTAACAAGCTGATTGCTGCAACTGATGATAACATCCAAAACTGTCACTGACAGTATGCAAAAGTGCTGTCATAGTGGGTCATGACTGGTAAGCCCTGCTGCTAGGTGAAAATTTGTGCTTACTGTAGCTGGGTTGATGGCGTTGACTCGCACACCCTGCATCGAACACAATATATTGTCAGACGAGACTGACATCCTCAATTGTGAAAGGATACTTTTAGCACACAGAGCTAAATGACACAATGATGGAAAGCCAATCAAGTGATCAGCATGGCCGCACTGATTGTCTTGCACTGTTGTGAACATTGTTATGGACTGGTAACTTGTAGCTTGCACACAAGCTGTGTATCTGGCAAGCTGCATGTCAATTCTTGTGATTGCAGCACTGGCACAACTTTACTGCCACGTTGTTGTACCTGTAAGGCAAGCTCTATAGCAAACTGCTGAATTAACATGTCAACACCTGCCTTGGACACACAATATGCACCAGCTCCTACCATTGGCCTGTTGCTGGCGATGCTTGATATGTTAATGATATTGCCTTTGCTGCTGGTCAAATGTGGTATGGCAGTCTGCAGACCAGAAGAGGCTATGCAAAGTTCAGCTGCAGATAGATACCATGAGCCCTCAGCTAGTGGGCAAACAGTAAGGCCTTTGTGTCAGCATTTGATCCATAACCAATCCATGAGCTGTTTGCCCCCCTGTATGAAAGGAGGCTCACTGTGTAGCTGTGGGCAAGATGTGCTGGAAAAGCAAAAGCTTTGCTGCAGCTGCAGCAAACTGCAGCTGATGATCACCAAGACAACGTTCAGGCTGGCATAGATATACGCCAGACAAGGCAAATTGCCTGGGAACAGATGAAGACGCTGCGAAGGTTGACGTTCATGTGCCAGTCCCAATCCTCAACAGTGAGGTCTTCGAGACTGGTTCCATATGTACCAGCACCTGCAACATAGATGCCATGTGTGACATACTTTGCTTTTGATGCAACACAGCAAGTACTGCAACACTGAGTCTGTCACAGACTGCGAGGTTGCACAGCAACAGAACAGTACCTGCATCGTTCGCTAAAATGTCTAATTGGCCCTCTCAAAGCTGCACACCTTCACTGATGCATTCTTGGCAGCCATGTGCCTGCATTGCGAAACCCCTGAGGACACAGAACTGCTTTACACCAACAACTGACCAGGACAGTCACTGACCGTGGTCAAGTCTTTGGCAAGGAACAAGGCTCTGCCAGCATGCAAGGCTTTCTCCTCTTGCCTGGCAGATGACCGTTTGTACCGCGCAGGAACAGCAGCTTGCGTCTTCTCCAGGCTTCGACTGACAAGCACAACGTGAGCTCCCTTCTCAAGAAAGGCCAGGGCAATGCCGAGACCAATGCCTGGCAGCAGTGCATTTGCCTGAAAGCTCTCGTCACCTTCAAAGTAACTTTAGTCAAAAGCACGCTTACCTGAACTTGAGCCGGTTACGATCACCCTTTTATTGGCCTGAGACTCTGTCATGCTGCTTATATCGTAGTTGGCGGGGATTCAGTCGCACATGCAAAGCGTGTGCTAATTCAACACGGGGCATGCGGGTATGGCGTAGATCCGCAGCTCATTTGGCACAATCACTCGACACAAAGCCGGTCTGTCGGATTTGCAGATGAACTTCTGCATTTGTCAGGGTAAGTCAACCTTAATAGTTAAAGCTCCTTACAACGACCACACTGGTCTGCAGCAATTTGGTCACTGTAGCGCATTGTTGTTGAAGCGATATAACGACATATAGCTGTCAAATGTCACGGTATAGAAAGATGGCCATAAGTCATCAAGGATTCAGTCAAATTTAATTTTGACACTAGTTTTGGACTGCACACAATACAAGGCATTCACTTGCACAGCTGGTTTGTCTACAAGTGAAGCATATGAGCTCTCGAAATGACTGTTCAATTCGAAGAAAAGAACGCTGTACTATTTTGCTGACGGCTTTGGTTGATCCTGGAGACTGTCATTTTAGACAATTTGATGGCCAGCATTTGCACTAGCATTTCATCTGAGCTGAAAATTGAGGTCTGTCAGCCAAGAACACTGCCAGGCCTTTGAGCTGCTGCCTTGTATCACGCAGTGATGGGGCTTTGATAGTCTCCTCAACAAATGAAGCAAGCCATTTGGTACGCTCTTTCAATATGCCGGTCACAGTACTGCGGGCTAGTTCAGGCTTGTGTAGTGGCGTTTGCAGCAGTGCATTCAGCTTGTCCTGTGACAGGTTTTTATGCTCGACTGCTGGTTGACAGATCTTTTTGCGGTGGAGATCACTAGCTGCACACGTTTTCAAGACACGTTAGCGTCGGCAAGGGCTGCAAGACATGTGTGTGCTCTTATGTGGCTAATTTGAAGCAGTTTGACGCACCTAAGCGCAGCAGAAACGGCCTACAAGCGCGTTTTGCCGCCAATAGCAGATTGCTATACAGCGACACTTTGCCAATTCGGCTGGTCGTTGTATCGGGCGTCGTTGCTGTTGTAAGGAGGGTATTTGCAGTGCAAACCAACCATTTCGGAATTTTGGTCGTTGTAAAGCGATTGTCAGTGTAAAGGGGGTCGTTGTAAGGAGCTTTTACCTGTGAGCCAAAGACAATGTACACTGGTACATGTCACCAGGCAGGACGCGAGTGCGTAACATATGAGCCGAACGCTGTGGCTATGCTTGCCCCTACAGCTAGCTAGCAGGCTGCGCTGCTGCCGCTGTGCACCCATGGTCTTGTGAAGCAACTGCCCGGGGCTTCAGCTCTGCCAGTAGCAAGCAGCTGATGGTTAAGCCTTGATTGACAACGACGTCGGACAGATACGCAGCACTTCCGTCTCAGACCCAACCTTACGTTCATCAATCTGGACAGCGTGAGCTGAATGCATGTTTGACATGATTGCTCCATGTTGGCTGCACGGATTGCGCAGTGGGGCGCGTGCAAACACGCGTGACACACCACGCATCACGCTTGACGGAGTCCCGTAATGAGAGGAGCCTCAAGCTCGCTGTGATCCTTCCCGATGCAAGCACTCTCTTGGTCGAAATACACAAGAGTTTAAGGGCCGAAGTGTGTTTACGCTGCTCGGCGAGCGAGCCTCATGTCTTTCGCTGCGCCCGTGCACTGATACAACCAGGTGTACTCGTGCCCGGGGTGCCGACATAGCGTTGACCGGGTCGTCAAGCTAAATCTCAGCAACACTGGTCGGGACACAACAGTGATCCGCCGCTCCTCCGCGCGAAAGAATGCCACTGGACGCAGTTTTCTGTGACCACTCCGGGAAGGAGTTCAACGAGTTTATCCCAGTAGACCTCGTGCTGGGTCCGTACGTGAGAGACCTGCAGGCCACCGCTGACGCTCACTGCAGCAAAACAGAAGGTAAGGCTGCTGTTCGGAGTTTCTCCAGTCAGAAGGCTTATGAAGCCAGTCGCTCAATCTTGTTGTTAGGGTTGCCAGTCAGCAGCAACAGATCGTCGCTTGGGGATGAGCGAGCAAGCTCAGGTCAGTCCGTCACCGAGCCAATCAGCGCACCACAAGGTGAACTTCCTCGAGTTTTGCTCTCAGATTAGGCTTTAGCCACTGTGCAGTATGCATAACAGACCAGAATCTTGCTCAGGTCCTTCCAAGCTTCCAAGGTGGAAGACACGGACGGCTGAGCAGTATGTAGCTCATAGACGCAATCAACACAAATACAGGTACCTTAGCGAGCATGACACATGTGCACTATTACGCTATTTCACAAACCTTTGCAGCTTAGGATGGCAAGCCGCGGTTGCGGAGTCAGGCACTACAGTGGTGTAACAAAAACAGCTGTCTGCTGTCCATTCTGCAGAGAACGTGAGAAGCAACGCCTGCATGAACTATCAAGCACACTGCAAGATTTATCTTTGAGGATGCAAGAGCAAGCAATACAAGATGCGGAGACTGAGTTGTTGGAGAAAGAGGCAGAGCAGCTGCAGCAGCTGTCGCGTGAGCTGGATGCAGAGCTCGCTGCTTTCCAGAACAGGATCAGCGTTCCTTCCGATTGTGTATCCAGCCGAGCTGATTCATCGCCATCTTCTCTGCCAACACAGTCGTCAGGAGAAACCAGTCAAGGCAGCCTGCAGTCCAGCACCATCCCTTGCAGCCTGGCAGGCGCTTCTCAGCAGCATCACACAATGTATGAAGCCTATGAATATCTGGTACGCTTTGCCTCATCAGCACAACACCTTCAAAAGTTGTTTAAGCACACAGTCAGCGAGACACATATAAGGACAATGCGCGGAAGTGCAGGGACTGCCAAAGCAGTCTTGGCATGCAACAGCCTGTCGTGTTTTGTCTACGACTGACTGATTTTGCTGCATTGAATGCTGCAGGTCAATGAGATCAAAGATTTCATGCACAGCCTAGGTTATTGGCCTATACCCATGACCGGTGGCGTCCCAGATGTCTCAGCTGAAACAGCCAGCCACATACACAAGCTGATGAAGGACTTGATGACAATTTGCATGGAGATGTGCAGGCTCTCTAATTCCATGCGCCAGGATGTCAGATCCTACTTGACTGCAACAGCTGAAGAGTGAGTCGCCTATGTCGCTGGATCAAGCCTCCTAAAGCGGCATGTATCCACAGCTGCCCAGTCACTATCATGCATGCACGCAGACATGCATCAACATGTGCCATGCTTTGGAAGATGGCATTTAGTCAGCATCACCTGTGTTGCTGGCTGCACTCATCAGATCAAAGCACATTGCCCTTTGCAGAGGGTACAATTTCTTGTTGTGCAGGCTGGATAAACCTGAGCTGTGCTCACGGCCAAACACGTTCAGCTCAATTGTTGACAAGCTACAATTGTCTCAAGCCCAGCGAGCAGAAATGCTGCGATTGCGCAAGTTGTGGCGAGACTACTTAGTTGGGTATGTCTTGTGTTGGTACTGAAACGTGCCAGCAGCGCAAAGGAAGCTGCATTGAGCATTATGTGCACAGCAAGTGAGCTTTCCAACCCTCTAGGTAGCTGTGCCTGCAAGTATGATATACCTATTTTGCCCGCAATGCCTACTTTTGGTGCAAGACAACATGCCAACAGCTGTATGTTGCACTGCTCTCATTGGCATTTCATTTATAAGTATTTGTTGACAGAGGGGTTATGAGACTTGTATGTAGCAAAAGCTCATGACTCTGTTGCTCACAGAGTGTACGATGAGCGGCAGCAGCTGAATCAGCAGATATTGGCGCAATTCACTGACAATGCTGCTGCAATGGAGTCAACAGACAGGCTATGGCAGAAGCAGGAGTACATCACGCCCCATTCACGCGCCAACATTGTGCATGCTGACAAGCACCAGCAGCCTCCCAGGCAGCCTGTGGGGCACGCCATCCCCATCAAGCAGGAGGACCAAGCAGCAGTGGCCATGGAGACGCCTCAAGAAGACCTATCTGCACTGATCATCAAGCTGGAGCAAAATTTGGAAAGGGAGCTGCGGCATATCAGCGAACAGGACTATATCACGGTGACGAAGACGCTGAAGCCTGTGCAGGTACACTTGCTCATGTTACTGTGAGACCTGCCTTTCAGGCTGGCACTACAGCTTCTCAGTTCTGTTGCAGGAAATGCTGCTTGTCGGAGATGGCAACAGTTGAGATGAACGCTGTTTTGTTTGTGCTGCAGGCATCTTGGTTCATTATCCTTGCTTATCCAGAACATTGTGATTGTCTGGCTTTGCTCAATGCAATTCAAAGGCAACAGGACCAAGCAGCATCATGATCACAAGCAGCTGGTTTCAAACACAGTGTCTCAGTTTGACATAGTCAAAGTCAGTAAAGGGTGCTCGCCTGTTGTGGGCAAGCAACCTGTGGATCCCCTACAAGCTGGGCCTACTGTTTTCATCCTACTGTCTTCATCGGGTTCGATGACAGAATAGCAACGTTTGTTGTCAAGGCAGTACTGTTGTCTGTTTGTATGCTGTATTTTACACTCTGCTTTCTTGACATACCAAGTGAATGACAGTGACTGTGCCTTTATTGTTCTATTCTCAGTGTATGTGGTGACTGTCAGTTTTGACATGTGGTCAGTAGTGAAAGTTCCTGGTGTTTTGCTTGTTCTGAAGCTTTCTTTGGACAAGCTGGAGAGCATTTTGGTTGGTTCGTGGTTGGGCTAGTGGTTGTCTGCGTGGGTCCAAGTTCTTTGTGCACACACCACTGTTTCTGTCATTGACCTAACATCAGGCCTATTTATGGTTCGGTGAGCCCTGTACTGTCAGTACCTTAGGCTGTCAGAAAGGATGTGCAGATCTAAAGCTGTGTCATATTTGTGGCATCCTGCCATGGGCATCACTTTCAGGCAGACAGACACTGCTGTCTGCCTGAAAGTGATGCCACAACCCAAGGTGCCAGCTATGTACCGCAGAACTGCCTTAGCTGCTGTACAGTACTCCATAACCTGTTGAGATGCACTGTGCAGTCGGCGGGCTTGCATAACAGGACCGCGTCTTACATGGTGTGTGTACTGTGTAGCTACTGACAGCACCTCTCCTAAGTGTGTCTAAACGCTGTGTGCAAAACACATATGTACAAAGTAATAGGCCGCTAGCTAACGAACGCGGCCTATGCAACCATTACTAATTACCTGAGCAATCTTTCCATGAATGGTGTGACTGAATATTGCTAAGTGCTCACACTTTCAACACCGTATGCTGGCGGGATGTCGTGGTGGCCTTGTGGTGCTACTGTAGCAGCTATTTCAGTTGAAGCATATAGGCTTGCAACCAAGTTCGGCAAACTTTACCCTAGGTCAGTCTGTCTGCCTGTTGCACATGTACATCAAATGCACATTTAGGAAGTCAGTTGTGTTCATTTCACGTCGGCAATGCAGCTGCTTGGCAAATACTGCTACAGTACTTCTATTGAGAGATGTCTACAGCACAAATAGAGACCGCTGCAGCGCCGGTGTGTGCACGAGCAGTATAGGCATGTTACAATCATGTGCTGTACATAATATCGGGTTGCACTGGCCTCTGCAGTGCAAAAGAAGCCTTGCTGCGTTCAAAGAGACGAGCGATTTCATGCTTCATTAGCTCTATGTCAGCCTGCTGCTGATGTGATATCTCCCGCAACACATGCACAGCGTGTGATTGACGCATTGAAGCATCCAAGCGCTTCCTCTCATCACCTGCATGCAGAACAGAGGCCATGAAACCTGTCACAAAAGCAGCATGATGCATGATCCAAGACCTGCTTGGCACGCAACATAGGGTGTGCAACGTTTACATGATGTTACCTGTGTTGTGCTTAGTGCCTTGCCATAAGTTACGATGCACAGCTCTATTCTGAAACAGGTGCTTCACTGGAATCTGCCAACAGTGTAGTGTGTTGCTCCATCAGACTCTCGCTCACAAGGATCACCCTCACCAGCTCGGTCTTTGATGGGCTCATAAATCTTGGTGAGTGCTGCCACCTCATCTGCCAGCAGGCTCTTCACAGTGCTTTGCTCAGCGTTCTCTTGGCCCCTTTTGGCAACAGCCCTCTCCAGTGCCAGCTCCCTCTCGTACACAATGGCCAGGCCCGCTTGCTGCCTAGCCTGCTGCTTCTGTATCAAAGCTGCAGTGGTCTCCTTCTTCACCACCACCTTGCCACCTCCTACATGATGGTCACTACCACACCCTTCACAAAGCTGCTGTCAGCCACTTGCAGTTGCCAACAGGGCTGCAACGCATGAGCAAGAAGCATCCCAAATCAGGCTGTCCCAGATTTTGGTTGACTTGTATCTGCTGGAGTGGCCATAGTATCTGACTGCTTCATGCTGAGAAGTCCAAGCCACAGGCCACCCGAAAACAAAAGAATGATTCTGATAAATCAGTCACACATGCCACAAACCCAAGCAGAAGCTGATTAGGGAGGACAGCAACAAGGGGAGACCTGAGGTGCGGTAAGGGCTGTCATGTGACAGGTGTAGCAGATGCACATCTTGCAGATGGGCTTGTTCTGCCTGGATCTGCAAGGAAAGGTGTTGCTGCTCCCAGTGAGCCACTAGAGATTGCTTTTCAGCAGTCCACACTGCCTTTTGCTGTGCCAGCTTGGCTTGCCCTTCAGTCAGAATGAGACTGTTCAAAAGAGCCACCTCTTGCCTGCAACAGTATGCACTCCACATCAGCTGTTGCCTTTAGTCCAGTACTACATGCCCAGTGTGGGACAGAATAATAGTGGACACTCATCAGGTTTGCATGCACAGCTGGGCAAATTTCACGCAAAGGACCTGAACAGATGTGATGGCATGCACATCGTGGATATGAATTTTGACATTGCAGCACGCTCAAAAACAAAATGGGCCAATACGTGACATTGAGTAGCAACAAAGGCTGCCATTGAGTCAAGATACACACCTGTCCATGAGGAGCATGTCAGACTGGTCGGTGAGGGGGTGGCTGTCAGCGGCCTCTACCTGGCCGGTCTGCAGGGTGAAGCGCACCTGCAGGTCTGACTGGTACTGCCTCAACTCATTGCTCCATTCACCCTCCGCCTGCAGCAACGCTCTACAAGTTTAGAGTGTTTAGCAAACGACAGGTCAGAAAGTTGCCTACGTGCTGTAACTGAGGTGCCAACATACTGCAGCTTATAGCCACCAACCAGATAGCTGAAGCCAGCCGGCGCAGCCTCATCGTACTGTGGTACCAGGTCTTGTATGAGAGCACAGAGAAATGGGCAGAGCAATCATTGTGACAGGTCACTTCAGGCATGTGCAGGGCTTGTTGCGACCTTGATGCTTAAGGTTGTGTATTCAGGACTTGAAACAGATTCTTAGTATAGCTAGATTGCAATTGTGGCTGTGGCTAACAGGCAGACACAACAGCATTGCACCTGCTCAGCAGCTTCCAGCTGAGAGACCAGGCAAGCCTGCTCGTCTTGCAGCACCACCAGCTGGTCAGACAGCAGCTGCACACTGTTGCCCAACTGGGCTGCATCGCTCTCCAGAGACAGCCTGGCATCCCGGAGGGCCAGCAGGCGAGCCCAGTGCTCAGGTTTGCAAAGCCTAGGCATGTCCTCAATCCCCAGCAGGTCTCCTGACAGCGCCTGGGGATCTGCAAAGCGTGCCAGCCTTACACTCAAGTATGTACACTGTGGTCTACAGTGTGGACTGGGACAGTATTGAAGCCAACGCCGGGCAGACACAACGTAGCTCAACTCAAGCTGTCAGAGCAATCTGCAAGCAAAGGATTATTGACTGCAGCATGTTTCAGCCATGCAACAGGAGAAAGGCAGGGTATGCAAGTTAAGTGTGCACACCTGATGGTACAGCAGGCATGTCTGTGAAGGCCTTGAGCACAAGCTCTGTGGCAAAGGGGTTGCAGCCAGCAGATGAGGGGGAAGAAGGAGGAATGCCAAGAGGGCCCAGTGCCTTCAATTCCAGAAGGGCCTCCTCTGCTTCTATCCCCTTTGGCTTTAAGCTGCTGCTCCTGCTCATCAACAGCACATGCAATATGACCAGACTCGGAGAGTGTCTTAAAGTTGCACCTCAGAGCAGTCAAGTAACAACAAGCTAGTATATGAAGTTGAAGGCAGCATTGACAGCAGCATGGTGCCCAGGCACCCTCACCTCAGGCACACCAGCCACATTTAATAGCATATAGCGTTTACAGCTGCCTCATCAGCTGTACCCCTGCCGGGTGAAATGCATATTTCACAGCATGTGGTCTGATGTGTCGGCAGTCAGCACAAAGGTGAGACAGTATTGTCAATAGCAAGGGCTGACCTGCCAGTGGAAGTTGGCAGGATGCTGAGCCTGTGGCCTGGAGACTTGGGAGTTGGACACATAGAAGGGGAGGGTGACAGGCGGCCGGGTGTGCTCAAGCCAGATGGAGGCACAAGAGATGCTCTGGAGGG
>JAABUW010009215.1_pt1 | contig 11311 bp, 13 predicted proteins | sample 5560081 | NCBI WGS metagenome assembly JAABUW01 (sample SAMN10711882, study PRJNA513363) | rock metagenome | isolation source: Antarctica rocks | place: Antarctica: Victoria Land, Knobhead sud | reverse complement strand
AAATGCGGAACACCATGGTCAAATGTATAACAGCATGGTGAAAAGTATGACACCACAGTTCAATGCGTAACAATGATCAAGTGTGTAACGCCATGGTCAAATGCTGTTTTAACTGACTGCACAACAAACCAGTAACTGTGTTTCTGAGAATGCACAAAAGCAAGGTAACACCATCGGTACTATACCATTGGTACGGTGCAGGGTGATCGTGTTGTTTGCGCGTAGGTAACACATCTCCTGTTTAGTCTATAGCTTCCAGTATTTCCAAACGCATTGTGGCTCAGATTCTCCACACAATACCAGGGACATCATGACATGTTTTGATGATATCAACAACGACAAAGCTCCCCCCCTATGGTACAACACTCCACAGGGACGCAGAATAGACCTCAACCTTGGATGTTTGTAAGTTCACTGCCGACAGGCGTAATGTGGCTTTTGTTTTTTTGACTGACAAGTCTCATTTGCTCACAGAGCCATCACCATCTTCTGTCACTTTTGATGTTGGCATTATCATGACTAATACAAAGTGATCTGACCTGTTTAAGGAGGCATCTGAATCTGCCGTCAAATCCACGGTCCCAAATTTTTTGAGGCTGCCCTTGATGAGATCTCCCATGCTGCCCATTGACAGGCAGCTTTTGGTTCCCCGTCTGTGACCCTTCTTCTTCTTGGGCTTTTTGGGGATGTATCTGGAGACACACTTGTCCCCACTCACATCCTGGCATCTGCAATCACATGATGCAAGATGAGTCATTGGTCATTTGCCTTCCACAGCAGCATTGAGGCCGTCAATGATGTACTTGCTCCCAGGATTGAAAGGCAGCTTTAAACAGAAAAGGCACAATTTTGCCTTTTGTCTGAATGTCACTCCCTTTGGCATGCCCATCGGCACTGTCTACACCACTCAAAGCAACACTGTTGGTACTCACAGGCAGATGACTTCTCTCATGCAATTCACAAGGCACACTTCAAAAGGCATCTTGAAATCAAAGGCAGAATCTTGCCTTTTGCCTGGGTGCCAGTCCCTTTGGCACTCCCTACACCACTCATAGCAGCATTGGGGGCACTCAAAGTGGGGGTCCCCTTCCTGCAGGGATGCCACACCCTCACAGTCTGGCTTAGGGCATTGCACCAGGCTCCCATACCTGCAGCACACACACAGAGTCTGTTGCAGTCTCAAAATGCAGACTCATCAGTCATGCCCTTGCTGCTATGCATGCTTTTGATCAGGGAAGTCACAGATTTGCTGCACAGCTTATGCTACATACTCCAGATGCACCTGTGCTTTCAAGCCAGGATGTTGATAAGTCGCACCTGGCTCTGCACCCAGACTGTAAGGTATTAGACGAACTATAAACAGGGTCATAATCGCTTATCATTCACTGCTGGACATTTGCATGCTTAACACTTCTCAAGCAAGAAAGCACAACTTGGTGAATGATACCTGTGTGCAGCAGCCTTCAGGCTTTTGCTCAGATATTCTTCCTCTTCCTCATGAGTCAGCAGCATGTGCACGTCAGCATCCAAGCTGCCTCGCCGCACATGAAGGCCCTGGGGTCCCCCCCTGGACCCACCTCTCGACAGTGGGGGGCTGGCTAGTGAAGAAGAGCGGGAATCTGCTGCCGCAGCTGTCAGCCAGTCAGCAGGGGAGCTGAGACCCCTAGTGACCCCCCTGGGGGCTGTCAGTACACCCCCTATGTGCATCAATGCTGCGTCAAGTTTGAAAAAGCATGCGTCACTCAATTCAACATGTCATGCTACAACAAGAGGTTTTTCATCATAAGCCTAGTGTCTTTAGTTTGTCACATGAGACATGTAACATATAAAGTGTATCATCACATTACTTGGTGAACAGAAGACTGGCGATTGGCTTGAGTGAGACATTCAGGCATTGGCAGAGCATTCAATGCAGAGAAGTCAGACACGTTTTCTCAAAAAAGGCCACAAGAGCAGACTTGGACTTCTTCCCAGGGACAAGTTATGTGGATTGACATCACATGGTAGCAATGCTCATGCACATGATGTGTAACATCAGTTTCAGGAGGGAAAGAGATTACCTAAGGACACGCTGCGCTGAGATAGTTCATCAGGAGGCAACCTGACAGCTGTCTGTGCATCTGTGCTTCTGTCACCATCAACATCGCCAGCATGTGACCCAAGGCTGGCTCGACTCAGGCTCAGAGATGCAGGGCTCTGAGTCAGCTCATGAGGCGAGAAGAGTCGTGAGCTTTGATGCACGATTCCATCTGTGGGAATCAGACTTGGAGTGATTGGTGTTCCGCTGGCTATAATGGGAAAGCTGGGGCTGGAAGCACCATGCTGACTGGACATTGCCTGGTCTGACCCATGTGGTTGAGTCATGGAGTGACTCGCATGTGGTGAGTCATGCTGACCTGACCTGGCAGTTAGGTCAAAAGCCGGCGTCAACCATGACTTCAGCCCAGATTCATCACGCGCAAAGCCATCTGCTTCTGTGCCTCCCTCGTCATGGCGGGAAACAGCCAGCACCTGACTTGATGTGTCATTGCCCACGGGACCGTGACTGGGATTTCCCGCCAGATTGTTAGGTGGCAGCTCTGAGTCATGTGGCATGAGTGCTGTCTCTAGGCTAGGGGTGCTATGACTGGCATGCAGCTGCATTGCATGGCGAGGGTCTACAGCATCTGAACCAAGCTGAGCACTGACGACGTCACTGCATGTTCTGTCTGACGGTGTGAGTGTCTGCAGCTGGTGCTGAGCTGCCTCCGGTGCTTCCTCTTCATCGTCAGATTCTGGGGTGTTCAGCTTACAGACTGGGCAGTCTATAGGAAACTCCAGGTTCCTGTGGGCAATTTGGACGGTGATGATACCATGAATAAGATGAGGTTGCATCACCATCCAGCAACCTGGTCTATGCATCTGAACCATTGCAGCGTATTCAAGGTTGCAGCACTTGCCCTCAAGGCAGATGTTATTGCATCTGGTTGTTATGCCTCTGTCTCTGATTGACAAGAGTGAGTTCAAAGGGCTGCAAAAGGCATATGTTGGGCCTTACATAGCTATGCTGGAATTCAAGAAGACATGCACACGCAAATAACATTCACACCTTGCAGAGCAGCTAGTGAACATGTGTGTGAGGAAACAGTGAAAAGCATGCAAGACAAGTTTGTGGAGCTGCATCAAAAAGTGAACACATGTCCGGACCATGTTGTATCGATCTGCAACATGATGCAGATCCTGATTGTCTCAAAGCTGCGCATGACAGCCTGCCTGCATTGCTGGGTAAATGATACACCCACCTGACAGCACTCAGCACTACCCCACGTGCACACTCTCTGCAGAACTCATGAGAGCATCCAGAGGGTACAAAAATCTCTTGCCTGGGGCATTCCTCCAAGCAGATGGGGCAAGTGAACAATTGTGGACCTTCAGACTGGTTGGCCAGCGTCGGCAGGTCTGACATGGTGTCTGCCTTGACTGTCAGCGTTACTCTGTAGATCTGCAGTTCAAGTGAGGGATGGAGCTCGTGTGTGCAAGGAAAGGCTCTGGAATGCTTTTCGTCACACTGCTGAACGTTCAAGCATCTCACTGCCTTGCTGAGAATCGTCGCTGAGCCCACTGCTGAGTCAGGATAGTTAAGACTGAGTGCTATTGACTTGGGCGAGGCAGCCGAACACTTACGGTCTGCCCGCTGCTAGGCGACTGGAATGATGATCAGGTCTCTCGTCGCTTCGTTGATTGCAGGTCACGTCCAGAAGACCAGCTCTGTATAAGCGCAGCGTTTTGGTCAGAGCTGAAGGAGGATTGGTGACCTAAATTCTTCCGCTACTTGTGTTTGCACGAAGGAATATTGATACAACGCTGTGCTGAACACACTGCCAAAGGAACGTCATCTTTAGCGGATCGTACGTTGCCCACGGCTGAGCTGGTGACCTCGGACGGAAGGAAGAGCCAACCGGTCAAGCTCGCGTTGACTTTAGCGAACGCAAATCTGCAACGAGAATGTGATCCCTGGGACGCTCCTCCTGGTCAGCAAATGCATCATGTGTGATGTTTGCTTTTGTGGACATCACATGCTAGCGGGAATGGACTGGTAGCCGAAACATTGTCGTTTTGTTGCGTCGTACGTGAAGGGAATGTAGTCTACTTTTGTGACATTTGCAAAACGCTATTTGCTGGTCATGTCTGACCCCTGGGTCTAAGCCTATCGCTGACCCCTCCTCTAACGTGCTTGCAGAGCTACTGACCTGGGCGCAATGTTCCAGCTTAACTCATGCATGCATGCATCAGACATAGGTGCATACGTGTACAGGAGTGCGTATGTGCGTGCGTCTGTGCTGGGTGTTCCCTGCTGAACCCATGTAAACTCGGCGCAGCGCTGTCGACAGATCAATGCATTCGATCTGGAATGCTATCTTGAGGCATGCAGGACTTACTTCGATTGTTACTTTAAAGAGTGCAGTGAACTGGTGCTGGTTCTGAGATCAGCGGTGTTGCAACCATGCAGCGCGTTGCGCGAGGCACAGTACGCGAATGTGTAGTGCAAATCCGCAGTCAAAGCAACAAATTGAATCCCGACGTGATATCGTCCTGTACCAGCACTCATGAAGCTGCTTGCAGCACTAGTGGCAGAAACACTGTCCCCTCTGCAACCTCGAATCCACCGTCATGGAGGTGCCTGCACACCGGCAGCTGTTACTTTTCTAGCTCAACAGTGGTTCCCAAATCTGCAGGCAAGGTGAACTGCGGCCAACGAAGTATTTGGTCCAACTGAACTTGCTAAACTATGCGTGTGGACTATGTTTGACTCCCAACATTTCTGTTGCAGAACCAGGGAAGCAGCAGCAGCTCGGCAGCATTCGTTTTTGCTTTGCCTTGCTTGTTCACAGCCTTCCTTGGCACCTGGCAGATTGTGAGGCGGCAATCAAAGGTTGAGCTGGTAGAGGCAAGAACAGCAGCATTACAGGTATCTGCTAGATGCTCAATTCCTTTCAATGTCACCTTGACTCTGTCATGGGCAAAAATTGAGTGTGATCATCATTCTGACGCTCTTGAGTGCAGCACCGTGCTGAGCACAGCAGCATTTAGCCTGCATCACTTTTCCAAGCACATCACTATTGATGTAACATTCTATCATTAATGTTGCTTGGTTGCAACTCAGGGCGCTGGAGTTGAGCTGAATGAACTTTCAGTCAAGCCAGCTGAATTCACACGAGTGCACATCCAAGGGGAGTTTGACCATGAAAGCTCAATATATGTTGGGCCCCGACCACGCAGCAGCATGGGGTCAGCCACCAATGGGTAATCACTCATGCAGCAAAGCTAATCTTTATGCAAATGTTGTAGTTGGTCAGCATTACATCACAGCCTGCATTGCTAAGCAAGGCAGACTTTGAAGCAGTGACCACTTGTAATGCTTCTGCCTACATTCAAGTTGTTTCCCTGATTACGGACTGGGTAAGCTCTCAGCTCTTGCACCATCCAGTCACTCATATTGCACATCATGAAGAGAACCCTTCGTGTTGCTGGAGCGAGCACCTATGTGATGTCAACAGCTTACTGTCAATACAACATCATTACGGACAGATATCGATGTGCATGTGCTGCAGCACAGTCCATGACTGCAACTTCACTTCCTGTGTATCAGCAACATTAGCTAGAGTTCTAAACACAATCTGATCATGGTATTGCACCGCAATGATCATGACACACAACCCTCAGCAATAAGCAGCTGAGTAGCTGCAGGACAACCACAGTAAAGCTGATGATGACAGGCTGTCTCCGCTGCAGATGCAGAGTGGCACCAGTTTGTCCAGCGCATATGTCATACGCATGCATGTTGTGTGTCATGCATGTATGATGCATCTTGCACCCGGGTTGCATTTAGACTGCATGTTGCATCCTGCACCCATGTGGCATCCAGCACCTATATTATACAGATTGCCCAGATATTGGCATCATCATCGATTGCCTATGCTGCAGATTCATGCTTGTCACGCCTCTACATTCTGATGAGTGGAACAGACCAGTGTTAGTCAACAGAGGATGGGTGCCCTCTACATGGCGATCAGACACTCAATTTCGTCAACAATGGGAGACTTCAGGGACCGTCAGTTTGGAAGCTGTTACGAGAGTCAGTGAGGATCCCAGCTCGTTTGTGCCTCAGAACAATTCCAAGACTGGGGAATGGTTCTGGATTGATATTCCTGCCATGGCCACAGCTCTAGGTCTGCCCGCAGACACCCCACTTGTAGAGGTGGGATGCAACATCTGTCTGTGCATCATCGCCAAGAATGCACGTCATGGTTCATGACAGATCTATTTTGATATGGATTTCTCAATGGCTTCATTGGTGACTGTCCTATCAGAAACATTGTTTTTGTGAGTTGAGAGGTGTCAGTGCAGTCGCCATTCAGATAGCCAAATACCTTGCATGACTACTTCAAAAGACTGTCACAATGTTGCTGCTGCATGATGCTCAGACTTGAGTTTGTATACTGTGACTCAGGCAGTCTCAGTTGCTGATCAGCAGCCAGCAAGCAATGGCAGTCCGACAACAATGGATGTACTGGGGCTGCGCACAAATAGGCCATTGAATGAGGAATCTTATCCAATTACCAGAAGTGTGTCAGAGCTAATGACCTTCAAAGTTACCCCCAATGATCACAGGAACTATGCACTGACGTGGTATACTTTGTCAGCAGCAACTGGCACCATGGCCTATGGAATTTTGAACAAGAGAAAAGGCCGATGATGAAGATGTGTGCTTGAAATATGTGTATGTGATCATGCATTTCTTGAGATACAATATCCTATAGCAGATGTGTCACATTGTGAATGCTCACTGGTTTGCGGGTAGCTTTTCTTGACAAGGTCATTGAACAGTTCAAAGCTTCATGATCATGATGGGTCACAGCCCGTTCAAAAACCTCTCAAGTTTGCTGCTAAAAAAACTGGCATGCGGTTTGCAGCTGTCTGTTGGTCTTCAAGGAGCATCACAGATGCATCGACTTTTCCCCCCCCTCCATTCAGTCACTCACTCACCTTGGCAGCTTGATGATGAATGAGTACTTTGATGGCATTCCTCTGATGGTGTGCTGACTCTTTTAATGGTACCGGTATAATGAGCACTCTGCACACTGATGCATATGCAGCACAAAAGCACTCAGACACCAGATGTAATGTAATAATAATAATGATAATTACGCTTTCCAGCTCATGATGAGCTAGGTACGTGCAGGACAAGTCTTGTTTTCCCAAAACCATCTGTCTTGCGCATCTCTATACGGTCTACCAATTTGACAGTTTTGACGATCACGCGTCGCAGCATCATTGAAACTAGACCTAGGGCGGACAGGTGGGCAAGGCCCCTTGAGTTTACCAAACAAACGCTTCTTAGGCATTCTATATCGTTGGGCATCCTGACAACATAACCTAGCCACCTGAGTCTTTTGCCTTGCAGCTGAGACAGGGTATTGCACCTACGCAGTATGTCTACATTTGGCACATGATCACGCAGGGAAATGCCACAAGTGCGCCGCAAGCAGTTCGTGTGAAAAACAGCCCAAGGGCTGATGTGTTGCTTCACAACAGCCCATGTTTCTCCAGAACACAACAACACTGACATGACGATGCATTGAAAGGATTGCACTTCAAAAGACAAGGTCAAAGCGCTAAAGATCCAGATGCTGGCCCGTCTGAAATGCTGAAAGGCACTATTTGCAGCAGCAACTCTATGTGTGATCTCAGCGTCTAACGTGCAGTCAGAGGTGAAAACACTGCCCAAGTACTTGAACTGGGAGACCACTTCTAATTGATCCCCTTGCAGCGTGATGACTGATTCTGCAGCTTGAGCTGCAGCATTTCTGCCAACAACCAGCACTTTGGTCTTCTTAGTGCTGATTGTAAGTCCCCAGCGCAGAAATGTGGCATCCATAGTGGTGACAGCTTCCCTCAGCTTCTCAGCGATATCACATGCCAAGGAAATGTCATCAGCATACGTCAAAATCCACATCAGCACCTCCTCTGTGGGCTTCTTGCAATGCATGAGGTGGCTGTCTATCTTATAACAGATTGTGACGCCAAGCCGCTGCAGCTGTGGTGGTAGCTGGCTGAGTCTAGACAGACATTGAACAAAGGTGGAGCAAGCACACATCCTTGCTTGAATCCAACACTTGTGCAACTGGGGCAGAGGCGACCTCGCTGCGGATGACTACTGAGTGATGCGTGTGGAGGTCCCTGATGAGAGCGACAAGCAAGATTTCAATTTGGCTGGTTATATCAGCCATGCAAACATCTTCTCCTTTTCCTGGATAGATTGGATCTCAGATACACGTTCCCAAAGATACAATGGTTTGCAGAGCTTGGTAAAATGGCTGGATCGTAGAGACAATGTTATTGTGTGTAAGATACTTGCAAACAGCGCTTTAGCTGCCTTGAAAAGGACTTAGCTGCCTGCAAGGCCTTAAATTCAGCTGTTCAGATGCGCATGTAGTGCATCCACTACAGCTTTAAGAGTCAGTCCCTGGTTCGCAGGATTGTAATGTTTGCATATGCTGAAGAAGATTACAAGCTTTGGCCAGCCAACAAGTCTGATCGCTCGTGGCAGAGCCTCAGCAATCCTGCCAAAGGTCATGCATACAAGACCCCTAATTAGAACCACCGGTTATACCTGCCTGCTAGCATATTTTGCAATGGTACTTTCGTACAGGCACCTGATCGCGACGGTTTACCGAGCTTTGCAGACAAGTGCAGTTTCGGGAATTGGTCAGCGAGTTCGCACCACTAAGGAAACGTCATTCATACATGGTGATCGACAGCCGGGCACACGACAGCGACAGCGCTAGCAGTCAATTGACTGCCAGTCAACAGCAAATTTCAGCACTGGATCTTCTTCACTCACTTGTACATCTTCTCCACTCACTTGTACATCTTCTTCACTCACTTGTACATCTTCTTCAAGACTTACATCACCTTCTTCGCGAATTCGTATATGTAATGAGGATTATGCAGGGCCATCAGAATGTGTTGATACGTCAACTTTTACTCCGTTACTTTAACTCTGCCTGAGATTGTGTGAAGCGCAGCGAGCACACTTGCCGTAGGTTGACAGGTTCACAGACCAACACGGACGACTGCTGTGTGCCCTTGTTGTGCAAAAGCTCAACCAAGGACACGCGCGGCTGCCCGTGTTGATCGCCCTTTCACCTCGCGAAGTGCAGGAGAGCTGTCCGTAACAGTACAGTCACAATCAACGTAAGCGGTTGCAGCCACAGCGTTCATAAGGTCGCTTGATAGCTCTTTTCGCAGTTAGTGAACTGCATGTCTTGCTTTTCAGGTTTCAAGAATGTCAGCTTTCTCTCCTCTGTCCAAGAGCAGCAGCTCATTGACACAAGAAAAAGAGAGTCAGATGCACCAGCTGCAGGACCAGCTGAAGTTGCAGCATTTGTACCAGGTAAGAGCACTGAAATCAAGGCTTGTGCACCCCACCAGCAGCAACGCTCAATATGCTGAATGATAAATTTCAAATGCTGAGCGTTTCTTGTCATCTGTAGGATGCCACTCATGTCATTGTGCAAAGGTCATTCCAGGTGGAAATTGATCTGGACCAGACAGCACTCTTGCTGTGCCAAGAGATGCAGGCAGGAAGCAGACCGCGATGTGACAATATGCCATCTACAAGCTCATCTTGCATGGGAACGGGAGCATCGCATTTTAGCAATGGCAGCCATGTCCACTCTCACTACTCAGCTGCGGCTCAAAGATCAGGAGCTCTTGACACAGGCTGATGAGCATAGCAACACCAAGGTGCAGATTATCCCTTTTGCATGCTCCTGCAACGCAAACAAGGTCTTGCAACGCAAACAAGGTCAATTGCCTGTTGCACAGTTTTCCCTGAGCTTCAACAGCTCCCTGGATGGCATTTGATTGATCAGACTGTATGATGCGCTGCTGCTGCTGCTTTTATAGGCTCATTGATGGCACTTGCGACAACAGCTGATTATCTCATTCTTTTGCAGGCACAGCTAGAGCGCGCAAACTTGTTTCTGGCTAAAATGGGGGCAAGCACACCAGAAACTGATCAGCAAGACGAAGCTGTTGGGACAGTGCTGGCTGATGTGAGGCCTGCCGACACTCCTTGCTGTGGCCATTCAGAACAGATCATCAAGCAGAAGAGCACTTCTGGGGACTGCAAGGACAACAAGTGAGGTGAGCTGTTATACCACAGGGGCAGTATATGTGTTCTGATCCTAACCTTTTTGTCAATATTTTAAAACTCTGACAAGAGTCAGGGTCCTAAAGTCTCATCGCATCCTGTTTTCATGTCATCAGATGCTAGCTCTTCATGCCTGGAACCCTCGTGGAATGGGAGTTGTTAAGCTGGAAACGTTGCCAGCTCAACTCATTGCTGCCAAGATGACACCACATCTGTGTATTGAGTGCATTCTTTTGATGATCACAAGCTGTTTGTTTTGCAGGGTCTGACTCAGCGCTGTGTGGGATGAGTCAATGTACAACAGCAACAATGGGTCTGATGTCTTGCTATCTGCAAGACTGACCCCTTGTCAAAACTCTATATCAAGACCAAAATTGCTCAGCACTGTTTTATGTGTGGTGACGTATTCATCTGGAGGCAAATTGACAAATTGTTGTAGGTATGTTTTGTGCCATCAACTGGACACTTATGGTCAGTTCTAGCACAGTGACTGCTTTGCTGGACAAGCTCTTGCAGTGTTTGCTGTTGGTGCTATGAGCAAGTAGAAATTCTAGTTTTTTGTGTCTAGGTGTATGCCGGGTGGGCTATCATGCAGATGCCTGTTTTGTGAGTCATAGTAATGTTGCTGTTCTCATTTCATTAATTGCTAGCCTGTTTTTGTGCTGTGCCATGATCAATGAGGAGTTGCTTGCAGCGCTCTTGATCATGACCGGCTGTGGCACCTTTGTAAGCATTTGCTAGCTATTTTTTGCTTGACAAAGCTGTTCCGGACTTGCATATATTTCATATCTTCAAGGCGGCCAGATGCTGCACTTGAAGAAGAAGATTACAAGCTTTGGCCAGCCAACAAGTCTGATCGCTGGTGGCAGAGCCTCAGCAACCCTGCCAAACATCGATGATATCATTCATTTGTGTCAGCGACAAAAGTGTTCTTTGATGACTTCAGTCATTCAATCCCATCACCGAGTCTGGCTCAGTTTGAAGAGGATCTGTATAGTTTGCGTGCTATGTTCTCATGCAAGGTCAATTTGAACAGGTCAGACAATATGATGAGGAAGACTTTGTGTGCATGAGCTCAGCAATGGAGGCCATACAAGGCTTTCAATGTTGTCT
>JAABUW010009214.1_pt1 | contig 11311 bp, 12 predicted proteins | sample 5560081 | NCBI WGS metagenome assembly JAABUW01 (sample SAMN10711882, study PRJNA513363) | rock metagenome | isolation source: Antarctica rocks | place: Antarctica: Victoria Land, Knobhead sud | reverse complement strand
CATCGGAGTCATGGAGAGACTGCTCGAATGGCTCATGGTTCTCCATCGCAATCTGCTTCTCGAGCGTGGGCGAAGGCAGTCCGACTCCCTTGACCTCCGCCGCAGCTATGTCGGCCGCATTGTCGACTCCGATCATCGCCATGGTGGTCAAGAGCTGGGCAGGTTTAAGCTCAATTCAAGATGTGGTGGCACCACAAAGCTTGTCGCGAAGTCGTTCTCCGCAGGCAGGAACGAGGAGGAGGCAGAATGCAAGAGGGCTCTAGAGGAGGTGAGCGAGGGCCCAGGTAAGAATTATATGATAGGGCGAACACCCTCTCCGCTTACAATTCTGTTGCAACGATACGAAGAATTTTTTGGCGAGGGCTGCGTGCCGAGCCCATTGCGCACGTCGCGTGCTCCGGGGGCTGCAGGCCAAGAAGACTTCTATCGTTCTTCAATGGCAGCCAAGGGCAGCTTTGTACATTGGCACCCTTGGCAGGCATGGGTTCTTGATAAAGAGATCACCGAGCTTGCCATCAACGTTCCACAGCACGCACATGCTGCGGGGGCCAAACTACGGACCTCCCTCGAGCCTTCACGGGGAGCACAGAGATTGATACAGTATGGCGGGACAATGAGTGAAGTCGTTGTCACGGACAGGTAATAAAACAAACACACGTTCGCGTTGTGAGCGTGGGTTACGCCCACTGGACTCAGAGGCCGAGGTGCTGTCAGGGCTTCCGCCTTCCGTGCAGCCTTCTACCCTTCTACGCATTCGCGATCGGGGCGGGTGGCGGCCAGCCCACGCCAAGGAAGCGTTAATGCTGGAGCAGGGTCGGGAGTGGAGCCGATACGAGCTCAATCCGATAACCAAACGAAATCGCCGAATGAGGAAGCTGCTTTGATCTTGGGTTCGGCGATCACACACTTCTGGAGTAGCTCGTGGAGATCTGATCCTTCAAATACTATTGCTGCTAGCAAGCGAAGCTGTCGTGCTCAAATACGACGATAATAAGCCGTGTTCAGCCGGTAGGACAGATATCTGTCGTCGACTTGTCGCTGAGACTGCCATCAAGCTCACGGGCTGCGTTGGTTAACCGAAGGGAGTATACCTAGCTCGGAACGACCACGAGGAGGGCAGTTACGCGATTCCGGGAATCTCTCACAGCGGTCATTCCATATATGATGTTACAGATTTGTTGCTTTATGAAGCCTGTACATATGTATAGGTATCAGCTGAGCAGAAGACACTGTTCAGTACCTCTCAGCGTGCCGGTCGAACCCAAGAGCATGTTTGCACTCGAAAACTATACGCCCGACAATCGTGTTTCCATCGGCACGTGAATACGGTTCATAGCTCATACCCGTCCTCAGGCTTTACAGAAGTCGCAGTAGCTCTCCCTGCAAACAAGTCAGTAAGCTTTGCCGCGCCATAACGGTTATCATGAGATGTAATGCTTACCATTCGTTCATGGGTTTGCCGTGGGGACAACTGATCCATGTTAATCCCGAGAGCGTGCAAGGCTGAGTTTCAATGCCCTGTGGCGGAATGCCATCCGATGCAGTGATCACCGACCCTTGTTGCGAAGGTCTAGCATTGATATCGAGCGAAGGTCCACCCGTCAGTTCAATGCCAGAATGGATAGCCTCCTGTTCCGGTCCCGGTGGATACACGATAGGATGCGCCATCATTTGAGGTCCCTGCTGCCAACCAGAAAATGCCTGAAATTGTTGTGCCTGGCTGTTCGTCGCCATGGAGTGCATCGAGTCTGGAAGCAGAGATAGTGGCGAGATTGCAGCTGATGAGTGAGACGCTGCTGGCCCACTTGCGAGGCTGGTACCAAGTATGTTAGGTCCAGCATTGAGGTACAGACTCGTCCTGCCCATCCCAGGAAAGCTGGAATCTTGCGCAATGTTCGAGACTTTGGACGCAGCGCCGTGCATTGCTTCACGAGCAGGATAAGGGTCAAGGTCCTCTAGTTGCCAGGTGAGCGGATCTCTGAAACACCCTAGATCCGGCACCGATTGCACTGCTGACGAGTGAATATTGTTTAGATACGCTGGATGGTGGGATACGGCTGCGGACAGGCCTGGGTTAACATCGCTGAGGGGTGACGAACTTGTCTGCTGGAGCGACAAAGCTGTCGGGGATCGCCGGAGGTTGTTCATAGCTGCCCGTTTCCTCATGCTGTGTCGTCCTGGGTCGAGCTGGGCGAAGTCAAAAGTATCGCTGAAGCTATGCATTGAACCTCGCGATGGTCGCAGCGATGTCGGTGAATCAGTCAGTCTTGCAAAGAAGTCCGGCCCAAGTGCTTCCATTGCAGATTCACCGTCGTCAATGAATACATCGGATTCAGACGCAAAGTGTGCTTGACGATAAGTAGCCGATCCTGTTGTAATGTCGCCAGGGTGAGGCAATCGAGCGCTGCGTCTTCCATATTGGCTTTGGCCGGAAGCATCAGGGACTGTTGCGTCGACAGAGTCGGACTGGCTGGTGTGCCGGATGTCCGCGAACTCGGAGTGCTGTGGTACAGGTGGAGGCTGGCCGCTGCGAACCCACTGTCTCATGTTCATGATTCGATGATAGAGACTAAGGTCTGATATTGCGAGAGCTTGCGCTGCTCTGGCGAAGTGGTGAACCGAAATGCCGCAGTTTGTCTCAGCTGTGCAATCTGCGTTCGCCGCAACAAGAAAGTTGCTGCAGGTCTCGAAACCGTAAGCCTGTCACCAAATGTGAAGGTTAGCATGTTTCATCTTTGGCGAAGCACTCATGTACTTACCACGGTGAGGTGAAGCGCAGAAATGCCATGGACGTCTTTGCCATTAACCCAGACCCTAGCATCGTCGACCCCCAAGGGAATGTTCCGCTTTAGTAGTGCAGCAGCGTCGCCATCTGAAAGTCCGTGTACCTTGGCATGGAGGATGATAGACGCGGCAGGGATGTTGAATGTTCTTGCCTCAGCACTCAACGTATCTGCGACATAGTCTGCTGTCTGGCGATCAGGATTGTGGTACCATCGTTCGTATTCAGACAAGTGCACATTGTGCACTTCCATGAACGCGATGCTCGTAAAGGATATATCGGCACGCACAGGAGTACCGAATGTGGAAGCTCTCGAACAGGCAGGCGAAGCACCAGCTGAAGACACCAAGGTCTCTGCATATTGAGACAACTGCCTCGCGAGTTGCATGATGAGCGGACCAGATTCTCCTGCTTTCCTTGCTAGATGTCGAGCGATCGTGAGGATATTGAGGGTGGCGGCAAGCTCTCGTCTTTTAGCGTAGCTCAGTTTCTTTGGACCTTCCTGGCATTGTTGGCTTTCATCCGACTTCCTTCTTTTAAGTGGTCGACGTCTGGGAGCAGATTCCGAAGACACATGTGTCGAGGGTTGAAACTGGTCTTTCGCGAACGCCACAGTTCGAGCTCGAAGCGTGGTTACCAGCTCTGGTTCCTCCCGGTCGTACACCGGTAAGTCCTCATGATGGGTTGGCACATCTTCGCCAGGCTCGCCTTCGAATGTCGGAGCACCATCGCCGCCAGGAAAGGCAACGTCGACTCGGTGTTGACGATGTCGGAAGTCCGAAACGTGCGCGTTCACATCAATGGGTTGCGCCCGCGATGTCTCAGGGGACGGCGCCTTTGGATACTGTTCGTCACATTCTGTTATGATGCAACCATTGCTAGAGGACCCTGATAGCGCGGTTGGCGTTGCGGCAATGGCCGCCAGTTGAGCTTCTTTTCGCTTTAAAGCGTACCCAGGCTTACTCCGAAGCCGCATGCTATCCACCTTATTCGTGCCTACAATTCGTTGGATCCTGTCTCTCAGCCAATTCTTTCTGTCGTCACGCTTAGCATTACGACAGCGGTTCCTCAGCAAGCCAAACATACCCTGGTCCGTCTGATTGTTCAACAGCATCTGCAATGTCATCGAACGGTACGTCGGTATAGTCAAGGAATCTCAGCAGGCCTCTTTCGACCTCCTCGGGCAACATGAAAGGCCTTCTACCTCTCTTTTGTTGCCCAAGATTTTGAAGCGATGCAGCTTGGTTCAGCCCTTCAAGAGGGGGACCAGAGGGTCGTTGTGGAATGCGAGCCTGTCGAGGTGCAGGAGTTGCACTCCAGGGAGTGCGTCCGCGCTTTCGGGAAGAACCCATCGCCGAAGGCGAAGGGAGCTGTGTGGCGTACATGTAAGGGAAATCCATGCTCAAGGAGAAATATCTGGCTGTGCTGTCGTTTGTATTGGACGTTCTCTTATGCTGTCTGGCCTTTCAAGCGTACATAAGGGAGGAAGGGGGCAGACCGCCATTCGCAGGCTGGTGGACCTGTGTGGCCATGGCAGGCCGATGTCCCAACACATCCATAACGTTGCCTTTTCTTGGCGTGCCGAGACCCAATGATTATTGGGAAAGGCCATCGCATCGTGGCGCAAGCAAGAAATGTGACGAGAGTCGGATCTACTGCTTCCATGTTAGATAAATCACGCAGTCTGGGAGTCAACAGAACTGCTAGGCATCAGTGTTGCCTGAACCCCACCATACCACTCAATTGATGATTGGCTGGTCCCGGTACATTGGTACTTGAGAGGTCCGCAAATGCCTTCGAGGACGAGACCAAAAAGCTATATCGCCGCTGACACGATCCGCAGCTCGCAAAGCCTCACTTCTTTTGCCACAGCCGCCTTCTCACGGAGTGCCAGAGTTCGACTTATCAAGTCCTCACACCGAACACTTCTTCAGACGTACATACGAATGTGAACTTCCGATGGCTGCCGAACGCAACAGGCACCAACGTGAAAAGCAGACACTGGGCCATGTTGGTCAAGGTCACGTTTCTTTTGCCACCCGCACTCACGGACCAGTCCTCGATGGCTCTTGAAGGTCCGGCGCGGATGCAATTGCACACTCTCCAAGCACGCTTCGCGGCGAAATGAATACTATGGCACCTTTTGTGCATAGTATGCAAATTGAGACTCCGGATAAGCAACAGGCCATCGCATATAAAACGAGGACAAGTATGGAGTCTTCCTGGCGTCCCTCGTCAGTAGTATCGTATCGAAGATCAGTACAGCAGTCTCACCTCAAATCATATACAGAGCTTCTACCACTGACTGTTTACAATCTCCAACGCGACTGCGAGGACCACTGAAACACTCAACCACCTCCCACCGTCGAACCCAAGCTCGTGCAAGGAGCGAAGGTCCACGGAGACTACCAGATATGCCTTCGGAACAGAAGCCCAGGCCGAGGTGAGTTACCTTAGATAGGTTCATGATCGCCTTGGGACCTGGCTGACATCTCAAATCAGGTCGAGCGAGAGCAAGAGGGAAGACTCAAAAGCACCGAAGGAAGAACGGAAGAAGGACCGCTCCAAGCCCAGCAGGAACTCCTCACAGGGGAATCCTTATGGCATCGACAGATGGCTAGATGAGAAACAAGGCGGGCTCAAAGGGGATGAGCCGTACTTGGCCGGGTATTATTGGAAGGAGCGCAAGTAGCAGCCAGGACGGTGCGGTGTCGAGCCTGGATGCTCGGGGGAGAGCGGAGTGGTGATTTGGTCGGGCCTGGCGTTGTGGCGATAGAGATACCCTGTGCGTAAGCCTTGTAGATGAGCGGAGATGTATGTTATATTCAGGTTCTTTACATGTAAGGAAGCATGAGAGTAAAAGAAGACAACGCGTAACAGTACTAGCATACGGCTATTTCCGCTCTTCTTTAGGCTAGTCGCAATTGGGAAGGAGCATTTCGTAGACCACATCTTTCCCTCGTGTCTTCAGATATGATCCATTTCGGGTTCGGGAAGGTTCGCTGCAAGGCGAGAAACCGCGAAGATGGTGAATATCACAGAGAAGATTAAGGAGTAAGCCGAACGTTTCTACCAAACTTTCGACCAATTTTGACAAAATGGCAGGATCGAGGAGGAGATGAAAAAGACGCAGAGTACGCCGGTCAATGTTACTAGATGAAAGCCGGACGCTGACTGCTCTCAGAAAACAAAGCAACAGGTATGCCACTCCTCGAATGCCCATCCGCGGGACTATCGCTAACAGCAAGCAGAATACCATCTCGGACTTCTCAAAGGGTAAATACCTTTCGATGAGCTCCAAATGCGGTCTCTGTACTGAAACCATCCCAGAAAACTTGCCCGACTACGAGCACAGCTTCTAGAACCTGGACCTGGTGGTGTAGGCACGGCCGGAACTGGCTTCGATGTCTCGAAATCTGGTGATGCACGAATAGCTCTGGTTGGCTTCCCATCCGTCGGCAAGTCGACATTCCTTTCGAAAGTGACGAAAACGAAGTCGGAAGTCGCTGCCTACTCCTTCACGACCCTCACAGCTATTCCGGGTGTGCTCGAGTATGGTGGCGCTGAGATCCAAGTCCTGGATCTGCCGGGTATCATCGAAGGTGCTGCTGAAGGCAAGGGGAGAGGGCGACAGGTGATATCTGCTGCGAAGGTAGTCGATTTGTGCAACTCTTAACTTTCGCCACTGATCTGCGTTCAGACAAGTGACATGGTTCTCATGATTCTGGACGCCACCAAACGAGCAGAACAGCGATACCTGCTCGAGCGAGAACTAGAAGCCGTTGGCATCCGCTTGAACCAAGACCCACCCAACATCTACCTCAAGCAAAAGAAAGCCGGCGGCATGAAGATCACCTTCTCCGCACCTCCCAAGTATCTCGACGAGAAGATGCTCTACAACATCCTCCGCGACAACAAGATGCTGAACTGCGAAGTTCTCGTGCGTGACGAATATGGTACCTCGAATTCTTTCCTTTGTATCCCTTGCCAATCCAACTAACACCCCTTCCAGCAACCGTCGACCAATTCATAGACGTCATAATGAAGGACCACCGCACCTACATCAAATGCCTCTACGTCTACAACAAAATCGACTCCATCTCCCTCGAGCACCTCAACACCCTCGCCCACGAACCGCACACCCAAGTCATGTCCTGCGAGCTCGACCTCGGCATCACAGACGTCGTCGAGCGCTGCTGGGACGAGCTCAAATTGATCCGGATCTACACCAAACGGAAAGGCATCGACCCAGATTTCTCGGAAGCGCTGATTGTGCGGGATAAGAGTACGATTGAGGATGTTTGTGATGCGATTCATCGGACGCTGAAGGAGAGTTTCAAGTATGCGTTGGTGTGGGGGGCGAGCGCGAGGCATGTGCCGCAGAGGGTGGGGTTGGGGCATACGGTTAGTGATGAGGATGTGGTGAGTATTGTTGGGAGTAAGAGTGGGTTGGCTACTACGACGAAGTAGGGGGGAGGTAGGGAGTGCTGATGTGATGAACAAAAATGTCGCAAGCCACTCAGCTACGGACCTGGTTCCCTCCAAAGATTGAAGAAGCCATTACGGTCAACATCGCCGCATTCACAGACTCCTTTGGCACAGCTCGAGACCCAACTTCATCTAACTTCCACTCGTCTTCCGGCATGGGCATTTCTAAGCTATATATACTATTCCCAGAAAAACCCAAGCGGCTCATGTGGTCCAGTTGGTTAGGACACCCCCCATTGCCGAAGTGCTGCCGAAGTGCTGGGTGTAGTAACGGTGGTTCGATCCCATCCATGGGCATCCTTTGGTGATTTCAGTTGCTTACCGGACATGGTGGTGTCTTTTGCTTGTCAAATCCCAAGCACTTCTTGTTGGTCTCGGTAAGTCCCCACGAACCTATCTAAACTATTTCAAAAAGATGATGCACGGCTCGAGTGGTACAGTGGCGGTACACCCCTGCCCATGCGCGGCGACAGATGGTTTGACTCCTCTCATGGACAGCCATCTGTATCTCCTTTGGCCACTCAGATAGTCGTATGTGCTCTAGGATCGATCCCAGTAAGGTCCGTTTGCTTGGTCGGGCCCCTGCAGCTGCCCGTCGAGCCCGTTCGATGCACATCTCCCATCCCTGAGCTATGAACGAAGCCACGAAGTCCGCCCCACCGATGCTGCAGTGAACCTACATAACCTCTTCCAAAACAATCGCTCTCGGGTCGGTAAGTATGGGCCACGCATGTGATCTCACTGCCCACTTGCTGACAGCGCCTTAAGTGTGGTGCAGTGGCAGCACGATACCAATCTGGCGCAAGCCACTGTGGTAGTAACGGGAGGTTCGATTCCCCCCACGGTACGTTATGGCCGTTTATACCATGTCGTGGAAACTTGCTGATGAGGTTGGACTGGTAGGCCATTTGAGTTGGGATCTTTTGGAATTCTTTGGTCGGCCTTGAACCTGATGAAAGGCAGCGTCGTTCAGTGTAGGATAGCAGTTGCGTTTGTCCAGCCATTCACTACGGTGATAACTCTCATTGGTATCCCAGCCTTCGTATTGGCACAACGGCCTCCTCAAAAAGTAACGAAATGTGAAAAGCGTGCTTGATTTTACCAACCTGTAGAAACGAACGGCGCGTCACTCCAAAGTCGACAATGGTGTACTGGCCGTTGCGAAAATCGAGCCGTGTATAATCTCATTAGCATAGTATGACATCTAAAGCGACTCACAAAGAGAAAGGAGGTACCGAAGACCAGCCAAAAGCAATACTCATGGATGGGATGCAACCACCGTCACCGCCCTGCGCATTGGACCCATGGCCGGTATCTTACCAATTGGACCACAGGAGCTTGGTGGGTTGGCTTTTTGGGCATGGGTTATATAGTTTCGAAATGCCGTGCCGAGATGGTACCGAGGAAGAAGAGAGAAGCCGGGTTTCGAGCTGCATGGATGTAGTCCGTACTGCGTCAAAGTAGTCCGTGCTGCATCAAAGTAGTCTGGTACGATGGGGTCGTTTCGATCGTCCGGTTTGACCTGAGAAGTAGAGGTGGATGAAATCGGATTTCGTTGATGCAGCTGCACACCTTGATATCTTCCCATCTCGAAAACGCCGCCCAATACTCCCACCATAGTTACCGCTATGCCCGCTTCAAAGCAAATGAATCCTCCCATATCATACACCCACCCGCAACCCACCATCATTACTTCCTCTTCCCAGGTTTCTTCCTGCTCTCTACACCCCACCACCCTCATTAGCACATTCCCAAACCACCCCTCAGCCCCCACAGATGGAGAACAGTACTCACCAGCAGCACTCTTCTTCTTCTTCGGCGCCCCCTTGCCCTTCGCCTTCAGAATCTGCAAATGCTCCAGCCGATCCTCCTCCTTCTCATCATACATCTCCCACTCCGGATACACCTTCTTCAGATCCTGAAAAGTCGCTACTCGGCGCGGGTAGTAGGAGGCGAGAGCGGGACCGCGGAGGCGTTGGCGCAGGATCTTGTTGCCGAGGCGGAGGCCGGTGGGGTTGAAGATGGTGCTGAAGATGTTGCTTTGTGCCTGGAATAATGGGTGTTAGGGATGCTGGTGTTGGGGGGTGGGGAGAGGAGATGTGTACCTTCATGAGGTCGACGATGCGCGATCGGGGGACTGCCATCGCAGCTGCTGCTGGGACGAGATGGGGTTCCCCGGTCTCTTGAAGGTGATGTCCGGCGAGCTTATACCAGCGGACGCTCGCGCGCTAGCGTCGATTCCTCCGTGCCAATGAGAGCCATAGAAATCTTGGCAGAAATCGCTCGACCATAGATTCCTATCTTTTCGCATTTGAGCCTCTCCGACATCCAACCCCCACCACCGACGCTCATCTCAGCCCTGTCACCACCCTACGACCTGACAGTGCCGCGGAGAGCAGTCCATCATCACCATGAAGCGATCCCACCCCTCCAACGCCGACTCCGTGCCTCCCCAGCCCAAAAAAGCGAAGCAAGATCACTCAAATGGTCCCACATACGCCTCCGTGCCCGCCTACACCCCCTTCACAGTCTCAACCCGTCTCCCACCACTGCCACCAGTAACAAACCCTGAGCTGACCACCGCAATCTTCACCCACCGCTCCACAGTCTCCTACTCCCGCACCACCACCTCCTCAACCCCCGCCTTAACCTACGACCGCCTCGAATTCCTCGGCGACGCCTACATCGAACTCATCGCCACCCGCCTTATCTACGCGCGCTTCCCTTACCTCCCTGTCGGACGGCAAAGCCAGCTTAGGGAGTTGGTGGTCAAGAACGAGACGCTTGCGGAATACAGCCGCGCGTACGGGTTCGATAAACGGGTTGAGGTGGGCGCGTTGGATCGGATGGTGGAGGAGGGGAAACAGAGGGGGAATAAGGGGTTTAACAAGGTTCTGGGGGATTTGTTTGAGGCATATGTGGCGGCTGTGGTGCTGTCGGATGCTGAGGAGGGGTTTGCGGTGGTGGAGAAGTGGTTGACGGGGTTGTGGGCGGGGAAGCTTGAGGAGGCGGTCAGGGGGGAGGTGCCAGGGACAAAGCTGAGGCATGAGGAGGGGGAGGTTGATATGAGTAAGGTCTACGACCCGGCTGCTAAGGCGGAGTTGCAGAGGAGGGTGATGGGGAAGGAGGTTAAGTTGAGCTATGAGGCTGACAGACCGTTTCTCGAGCTGAAGGGTGATCAGTTAGGTCAGAATAGGCACTTTGTTGCTCTCTATCTGACTGGCTACGGCTACGAGAGGAAGTTGCTCGGCAAAGGCGAAGGTAGAAACAAAGTTGAAGCAGGCAGTTGGGCGGCGACGGAGGCTATGTATGGTGAGACCAAAGAGCTCGTCGAGGAGTGCGCGGAGAAGCTCAAGGTCGTTAAGAAGGCAAAGGAGGAAGACAGGGCGAGGAAGGCTGCAGAAAAGGAAGCCGCAGCGGCAGGCTCTCCGCCGAAGTGACGAGACGGTATGGCGACCAGCGCTGCGTGAGCATCAGAGTGTCAGATTATAACCACGAGAACGCCGTGACTCGATGGTAGCGTCTTGAGTGCCTCAACACAACTCAGAGAACACGTCTTCCGCGAGCATATAGCCAGATCGTCCGGTGTAGAAGTCTCAAGGTCTACGTACCTTAGTGGATGAGATAATAAATCTCCATCTTAAATATCGCTATGGCAAGAATATTTCTAGAGCATCTCATATTTCTACTATGCCTCATCCTACCAATCCTCGCCGCCCGAGAGGTACCTGTACCCGAATTGACACATTAGCCTTCGACACATACATACGTGAATGGGAGACTGTTCTCGTCCAGTGTATGTCCTTGCCCATTTAACATTCAAACTCCTGCTGATCCTCGTGTCAAAGTCAAAAGTCGATACTCACGCCATTGCAAGCAGCTGGCTCCGGCGTACGCAACGGCCGCGACGTTCCTGGAGGACTTCGGGATCTACCTTGCGGCTGTGGACTGTCAAGATTTCTCCGAGCTGTGTGACGAGCATGGGGTCAACAGTTGGCCGACGTTGAGAGTGTATCGTGGTAATCCGGAGGTGTATGAGGG
>JAABUW010009211.1_pt1 | contig 11315 bp, 9 predicted proteins | sample 5560081 | NCBI WGS metagenome assembly JAABUW01 (sample SAMN10711882, study PRJNA513363) | rock metagenome | isolation source: Antarctica rocks | place: Antarctica: Victoria Land, Knobhead sud | reverse complement strand
TCCTTCTAACGGAGTCACTACTGCTGAGGGCGCTCACTCGTCCAGTCAGCAACAGACTGATGTCCAGGGACACTTACAGAACCAGCCCCAGGGCTCAGGGCAGTTGCCTGGTCAAGCACCGGCACAGTCAATCGGCAGACACAATGGTGCTGCGCCGCCTGCTGATGCTGGCCGTGTGTCATCAGGCAGTAATGGTGCTAGCTCATCTGGGAGTAACAGCGATGTGGCGCCAAGTGACTCAGACTGGTGGCGGGAAATCACAGAAGCCAGCAAAAGGTCTGATTGCAAGGACACTGCTTCTGCCTTGAAGCCAAAACAGGATCAGCCCAAGCCAAGCAGCCGGCAAGTTGATGACTCACCAGCAAAGGCTCAGGCAGAGCAGGACATTTTTGGTGGGAAAGCTCATGCTCCAGACAGTCAGTCGAACAGCTCAAGGCAGAACGGAGCCTCTTCATCTTCCTCTTCCAAGCCTGCCAGCAGAAGCTCTTCTTCTTCGCCCCGTTCTGCTTCTTCCTCTGACTCCTCGTCTTCCAAAGGTCTGTCAATGCAGACACCCCAGGCTTCAGCAAACAGCAGCGCGGCTGCGCCACAGAACCAACAAGAGGCAGCAGAGATGAAGAAGAAGACGCAGGAGGTCAGAGAACTTGCCGACAAGATTGAAGGGCAGGAAGCTGGAACAGGTCAAAAGGTGGGGCTTCATGTTGGTGTCCCTCCGGGCTGATGCCTGAGGGGGCTCCCGTTATAAAATCTCAGCAATTTCTCTCTTCATGTTGGTGTCTCAAAGTTTAGCTGTTTGTCTTTGCAGCTATGTTACTGCTTTCAGTTATGCAGACTCTAGCATTCATTCCGTATTTTTCTGTGACACACTTTGTCGGCTATTGTCCAGGCATGCATAGCTGTGTGCTATGACTGCGTGCATGCTGTCTTGTGGCTTGCACTTCCAGATGGAGAATCACGACAAAGGCCACAGTTGTCTGCTACAGCTGACGCTGTGAGTTGAAAAGTGCTGCAGCCACAGGCTGGTGCTGCTCTGATGATGTCATATGCGTCGAGTCAAACGTCATACACAATGTGCCAAATGTCTGTCTGCTACGTATCATGTGTTTTCGTTCTATGTGTGGTAAGTTGTGCTGACTGTTGGTGTTGTTGCATCAGGCACAAGTGGCATCAAAGGGCAAGCAGCCGCCAAAACAGCAGCCTGAGGCTTCAGACTTTGAGTACTGGATTTGATGCCATCTGTGGAGACTTTGTTTTATCAACTCAAACCCAACACACGCACTCAGAATGCAACGATCACTGCTGTTTCATGGCAATGTGATCGAAGCTCAGTTTGTAATCATAGACAGAGTTGCACTGCTGGCGATGGAGCTACTTTGAACAAGTGTCAGTGAGGCAGCTTTCAAGCCTGCTGTTTTTGAGTGCCTTTGCAGCATACAAATGCTGAATGGAGCAGTCGTTTCTTTACTTACCACCTTTACAGCATCATATACTACTGCTTCCAAGCTGTGTCCTATTGACTGTTGGATACAAACAGCTCATACTGCTGTTGGTTTTTGTCTGTTGCTGGATCTGTATCTGGACCTGTAGGTGGATCACATCATTCTTGCAGCACTTGCCAAGCAAAGAGCATGTCAAGTGCGGAGGGTAGTGGGACGCTGTAAGCGCAAAGATAACAAGCAAAACCATCTCCAGCAGATTCAGCAGGCGTTTGCAGGTGTTGAAGTTGGTGGAATTGCTTATGGGCCTGCCAGGCACATTGCGAAGCTGTAACATCTGGTTTGGTCAAGCAAGACGTCACAGCAGTCAGTGACGCTTCTTAGACCTAACCCAGATCATTTCAGCATAGTGTGTTCACAAGGGTTGAGGTTTTAGGCATAAACCCTAATCCTGCAATCATGGTCTACAGTTGTCATCCTCACCCGCACATGCCACTGTACAGGCAAGCAATTGAAGCATTTGATTCTGCCGCAATACAGCATCTGTGCATATGAGGCAGACATGCAGCATGGAGTACTATCTGGCTGCAGAGATCTTTGCACAGCCATGCATTTCATACAGGTGCCAATCTGTCAGGTATGCCTGCAGCATGTAAGGATGACTTCAAAAGTTTCGCTGTACATGTAATCGATGTGTGTTTCTTTCTCTATGCAGCATGCTGGATCAGTTTGCAGGAAACATGCACTATCCACGCCAGACTCTTCACACAACCTGATGTAAGATCATCATTGCTGTCATGTGTGCAACAGTCCAGTGATGCATGTATTGCAATATATGGAGCATCAGATCTGATCAAGTGTTTTGCAGATTATTGCACTGTAATACCGGTACTACTACTACAAATCAAAAAGCGAAACACTACTCTACAGTATACACAAACAGATATGGCATGTGGGCATGACTGGCGAATTATCAGCCAATGCCATTTGACCAGACGAATCAAGCTTTAGCCTAAACTACATGTGTACAAACAGCAATTTATGAACTGCATAGTACCTGGCAGGGTCATTCCTTAATCTGATCACAGTATGACCTTTGAAAGCAGTAGACTTTGAAGCAATACATCACAAACGCGCATGCTTCAGCACAGTCATCTGTCAGTTCCCTCCAAAACATGTTAAAATACTTGAAAATAGTCAGTCATAAGCATAGCCAGAATGACGCGTGCATCAGAAGCTGTAATGGAAATGCCTTCTGATTGCTTGACATGTGATCACACTAAGAAGCTACATGAGAATGCCGGCCCTTCTAAACTGTGAAATATAATCGCTAGCTTGCAGGTCTGCAAATGCAGCTTGAGCTCTGCGCAGGTGCTCAGACTGGCTTGGGGATGCAGATGGCGCATTGGTAGCTGAAGGTGGAGCCCTGGTTGGAGACAAATGCAATGGCCTTGCGTGTGTGACAGCAGCTGGGTCCCGAGAGTCAGAGGCTGACTCAGCTGTAGAAGAAGAAGCTAATGAATTCTCATCAACCCTAGAATCAAGCCTGAGAGGTGCTAGCAAACCCAAGCCAACCCTAGATGCTGTAGAGGAGCTAGCAGCACCTGGGGAGGTAGGTGACCCGCCCTCATCACCAATTCTAGGAGCCATGGGGGTTTCAGATGGGTTCTGCTGCTCTGCTTGGTTTCTGACCATGATAGTATGCATGATTGTTTGTATAAACTCTGTAGAACGCCCCCTGCCATGCAAAGCATGCTCATTGGCTGTGGCTTGACGACCTTGCCTGGCATCATCTTGGCCTCTTGATGTTGATCTGACAGGAGAAGTGGGGTGGTATGTGATCACAGCTGAGCTGTGTGATAGCTGCGCTGCTTGTTTAGGGTGCCTGGCCTGAATGGCATTCCACATGGCAACATTTCTGCCAAAGACACAGCCTGCATTGCAACATAAAAGATACACCAAATCATCATGCTATAAATATGCCTGGCACAATTGCGCGTAGACACGGCAAAGTATTTGCAACAATCTGGTGGGTCTGTACAGTTTTCAGTCTCCAAGACTGAATGGCAGCTTACCCCGAAACACAGAGACACGGCAGAACGGACAAGTGGCTTGACGTCCTAACAATTGTTGCAGACAGTCGCCGCAGACTGTGTGACCTGTGAACACAGGGAGTTGGTACAAGCAAGGCGTAAACCCCCTGAGTCGTCAAGCAGTTTCAAAAGCCAGCTCACCACAAGGCAGGCTAAATGGACAGCAGACTTCCTCGTAACACACTCCACAATTCCAGTTCTCCTCTCTGCACACCACAACTGTGTCGGTGAGGCTACGGCAGAGCCAAACAAGTTAAGACATGCCTGCAGCATGAGCGTACTTGCTGGCCGATACAGTGGTCCCACCACCTCTGCAAGAGCCGCAACACACTTTGTCGTTCAACTCAAAGTCTGACGACGATCGCGCTTGAGCAGGCTCGACCTGCAGCGCTGCAGGTGTTGAGGCTTTGGCGCGGTCAGTGGCCAGCACTCTGGCTAATCTCATGACCTATTGCTCCCATCCCTATTTGGCATGCATTAGGCCTTATTCGCAGCCTCGCGCACGACTGCTGTGTTTCAGGAGCTTGATGACCGCGTTTCCTGCAAGGCGCAAAGGTGACAAGCAAGTCCACGTTTCAAAGCGCAAATGTTCATATTGCCACCTTGGCGCCACGGGATCCCATGTGACATGCCTAGTTCAGATGCTCGAATGCCGGGCCTGAACAGGCAACCTGTATCGAGGCAAGCAAAGCATAGCAGGTCCCAGCGAACGCACAAGATCAACTGCAAGTCGACAGGTACAAATGCAACTGTTCCAGTACCATGCACTGCAAAAGTCATGGCAGAAGTGTTGAAGCGTGATTCAATGCTTAGATATGTCGAGGGTGTGTCTACGCAGCATAGTTGCAGAATTGATCAGCGATAGTTCGGCTTGTGGCCGTCAGCCGAGCATTGAGCTCTTTTGATACAAAATGGTCAAGGTACTGCCTAAACCCTTTTTTGCCCGATACACATGTGCTTCTTGACACAGCAGCCGGGATCGACAAATGCATGCCGTCGGGTTGAGCCAACTTGTCAGTGTTTGTTGCAGAAGCCTGCCGGGACGCTCCCTGTCAGAAAGCATAAGTTCATATCGACACCATCAACAGGGCAGGCCATTACCAAGTTCTTTGATAAGAAAGAGGAACAGGTACTCGAACCCAAACTACAGCAGCTTGTATATCATGGTGCAGCCTTGCATGTCAGCATCCCTGCTTGGCTTATGGCGTCGGGCGCCTGTTGCAGGCACGTCTGCAGCAACAGCTAGCAAAGCCAAGACCCGCAGGACCTCCACCGACGTTTTCAGGTCACTCTGCTGTGTCTAGAGCCCAAGCAACACACGCAGCACCAGCTGCTGCTACGGTTACGAGTGCAGTACCAAGTTCAGTGTCTGGTGGCCAGCCTGCTGTTATACATATCACAAGCGCTGCACCATCTCATGTGCAGCCACAGCAGAAATCACACGGAGAGTCAGATGTGCCAATTATTCGGCTCCCAGCTGCCCCGCACCAAAGCAGTAAACATGTCCAACAGCAGCCTGTGCCTGAAAAAGGCCCCGTAGATCATTTCGCTGCTGTCAATGATGCACCTGGAGATGTCTTTGCAGCCAATGTGTCTGCTGTTGGCGTCAAGCCTCCAAGGCAAAAGAGCACCACACAGCCCTCTCTGGAGTTTGTAAGTACTGTGCACATCAGATCCTCAGCCAATGTTTTGACATCAGGCAGGTTGTTGTGTTTGCATTCAACAATGAGACATGCAGGCTTGTACATTTGTCACAACATATCTGGCGCAATGTCACTGCAAATACACCCCTTCCACTCATGTGAAGTTGACGCCCACATGGCTTCAAGAGACAATAGTTACATGTAGATGCTGAGTGTGGGTCAACTTCATCTGGGTGGAAGGGGTGTATTTGCAGTGACATTGCGCTAGATATCTCGTGACTCAATAGTTACATCTGGCTCTTACAAATGCTGCCAGAAGCAGCCCGCAAAGCTAATGTGCCGGCTGACAGCAAGCAGTCTGGTTGCAGATGATGAGTCAGGATGACGATGGTTGCTGCATCAAGTGGCAAGCATCCCCTCAGCACCTCAACCTTACAACGCCAAGCCAGGTATGCCACCTGTGAAGCCGCCCCTGTAGGCTGATCACCCCTGTACGCTGATCATCAGTACTACAGTCTTGTGACTAGTATCTTATCCCTGCAAATGCAACTGAGCGCTGCAACCAGCTGATTTGCCTGGCAGTCTCAAATCAGTGGTGCATGTTGGAACAGAAGCTCATCAGGCTGCACAGGTTGCTGCTGTTATACGTTCCTGTCCGGTGTGCTTGCAGGGAGGTTTGGTCTCCGATGCCCTGCCAAATCAAGATGTGACAGCCATGAAGCAGCGCCTAGCTAATGCTGTTCAGAGGACTTTTGTGGGCTCGGCTGAGTCCTCAAAGCACTGTCAGTCATCTGAGGTGCGAGACACCCTTTTGGATGATCTGCTGGCTCTGCCGCCTCCTCAGCACAGCAGGTAAGCCATTTTGCACATTCACTGTCATTCCAGGACAGGGAAATGCATCAAGGCCATTGCTGAACCTGTGCAATGCACCTCACAGAGAACATCAGCCTGCATGTACATACAATCATTTACACATTATGGGCTGTATGTATGTATGTATGTATGTATGTATGTATGTATGTATGTATGTATGTATGTATGTATGTATGTATGTATGTATGTATGTCTTGGCAGCGCCCAGTTCTGCTCATGTGTTGTTCTTGACCCTTCAGCCCCTGCAGTAAACTGATGCAAGATGTTCAAACATGAGTGAGTCTGTTTGCATGCCACCAGGCAGGGAGCACAGTGTTTCTGTGCATGGGCTGCAAAGCATGGCTTAAGATCCAGCTTTGGCGCTGTAGGCTGCAGAAAGTGACCAGCTTAGACAGATTGGGCACCAAGGTGCTGTCTCCAACCAACAAGAGCAATTTGGGCACTGGGTCAGGCACCCCAAGGTCAGCCACCAAGACCCCCGGCACGGCTGGCAGGGGGTCTTCTGAAGGGCCCAGAAAGCGAGTCACTTTTGGCATGGATCCTGAAAGTGGGACACCCGGCAGCATGAAGACAGGCAGTGTCTTCAAGAAGAAAAGAAGATTGCACCAGGTAAGATGCTTGGTCCATCACATCACTGCTTTGTATCTCACTGCATGGCCGTCAAAGCATGAGTCAATAGCTGCAAGACACATGATATGAAATGTCAGAGCAGCATATTGGCGCGTAAGTAGTCATGTACAACAGTTGACGTCATGCGTCATGCACCTGACCCTTTGGGTCGACTTGTGCAAGCTTCCTTTCCCGCATCAGTCATTTTTTTGTTGTTATAGTTTAATCAGTTTGAAGATTGTTGGGGCCAGCGATGACCAATAGACTGAAATGTGAAACAAAGCCGCTTGAATGTGCTAAAGCACTTGTGAAAACACTGCTTTGATGTCGTCACCCCTTCGGCTGGAGTCAGGTGTCAGGAGCCTGTTTTGGGCACAGCCAGTGCTGGGCCTGCTACGCTTCATGTCTCAACCCCTTTGCTGATGTTCTTGTCCCAAGGATGACTGTCATGTATGACGGCTTGTGTGTGCAGGTCAATGAGAACTTCTCTGGTACCGGAGGCAAGCGTTCTGGGGGGCGCAAACGCAACAGTACCCTCATAGACCTCTTGGACAAGGTGAATCTCTTAGGGTTTAGGGTTTAGGGTTTAGGGTTTACTCTTCCAAACTATGCTTGATATGGTTCACCTGGGTTCAAAAGTCTGTTCTGCAACTGCCACAAAAGATACACTTGCAGTCTTTTTGCACAGCAATCTACTTGTATAAACCAGGACTCTGTTGCAATGTTTGGCAAGCATCTTTGCACCAAACATAGCCAAGGTCAATGCATGCACACTTTGCAATGTCTTCAACTGTCTTGATTCAAACTGTTCTCGTTGCACAGGCACCAAGCATGCAGGGCTAGATACTAGCTGCTGAAACCGCTGACAATAGCTGCTGTGTCAGTATGCCTTTCATTACGTTCACAATTGCTCAGGTTGAGGTCATGATAAAAAGCCGCAATGTGCGTGAGAGTCTAGGCAGTGATCCGGCCCTGCAAGGGCTGCCAGCACAGCCCTCCCAAGATGCCCTGCTCTCACAGCAGCCAGCAGTGCTGCATGAGATGCAGAACAGACAGGAGGAGGCAGCAAAGCAGCATGGGGCACTAGCTGAGCTTCAGTCAGCAGAGGCAGCTGATGAGGCTGCAACAGAGATGCTGTGTGAGCGCCACACAAGTCAAGAGGCTGCAAGACATCAGCTAGCACCTGCTGGACCTCAGGAATCAGACATGGGCGCTGACTCTGAGCAGCAAAAACCCCAGCTTGACCAATCTGCTGATGACATGCAGTGCAGTCAGGACCTAGCAGAGTCTGCTGGCAAGGCTACTGGCATGTCACCAGACACCCTCAACAGCAATGAGCAATGCCCCACAGCTGTGGCACAAGCAGCGTCCAGTCAGCGTGTTGGTAGTCAGCATGTTGGTAGTCAGCATGCAGCATCTGCATCTTGTGATGACAATCAGCAAAGGGCGCCACGCAAGGCAGGCCAAGAGCAAGCTGAGCCAGTCGCAGCTACACAAGCACACACTGGAACAGTGGCTACTGCATGTCATGTCAACAGCTCTTTGGGTGTGCTGGCTCAGGACTTTCTTGATGACCTGGATCCCGACACAGCAGAGCAGCTTGCTGAAGTTGAAAGGGCAGCGCAGCTCACTGTGATGACGCAGCATGCACAGCAGGCACAGCGTCATCAGCCACCCCAGCAGGAGACTGTTCTGACTACAGATGCCGCTGATGGTTCTGCACCAGACACTGGCGCAGATCTGCCTGAGCAGAATGCTGCTGCATCACAGCGTGTTGCCCAGCAGCAAAGCATGCCTGAGTCTGCACAGCAGAAGCCAGCTGGCAAAGCACAGCATGCTGCCACGCAGCACAGCGTGTTTGACTTTGACGACTCCTTCCCAGACTCTTTGGCTTTTGTGGACCAAGTGGCCCAGCTCATGGACTCAGCAGCAGCCCCTCGCCCAGCAGGGCTGCCTCGCGCTGCCCTGGCTGGCCCTGGCCCAAAGTCTGCTTCTTCTTCACAAGCTGGCTCACGCCCAAACTCAGCCGGGTCCCGTCAAACCCGCCCACCCTCCTGTTTCTCAGGCAACACCCCTGGGTCAAGTCCTGATGCTTCCAGTGCAGATGCAAAAGCCCCTTCAGCACTCCAGCAGAAGAGCACTGGCGTGTATTCCCAGGAAGCTTGTGCCATGGCTGCCCATGAGGTTGTTGCAGTGATGCATGGTGGTGAGCATACAAGCACACGTGCCAAAAGATATGGGGAAGGCGTGTTTGCTATGGAGCCAGCAGGGCCCGCTGAGCATGCACCTCAGAAGGTATGCCTTCCTGCATGCTGCACTGAAATGCGGGGATGATTAGGCAGCTGTTTGACATGGAATGGGTACAGACCTGTGTGATGTGGAAAGAATACAGACATGTGTGACCTGGGAAAGTGAATGTGCACAGAAGCCTTATGTGGCTGCCTGTCCGCAAAAAAGCTTGGGCTTCCCAAAGCTGCATAGCATGCGCCATCTGTCTCAGCATACAGCAATGTGCCACCAGTTTTGCTGCTGCATATGGCAGACATAAGGAAGATGTGTCTTGGTGTCTGCTCCTGTCAGGCATTATGCCTTCATTGATGCACACCATCAGGTACCACAGATCTGTCAACATGCTGGCTTGTGTCCTACTACAGCATACCTTGCACCCATCTTACACCTCTTGCACAAGCTTACACCGGCCAAACACATCTGACGTCACTGCTGGCATATGCAGAGTCTACCAAAGTTGGCCGGAGACAGGGTCCATGTCCACTATCAGGTCAAGTCTGTCCAAGAGTTTGACCATGAAAAGGTACTCCACCTAGAAGGCAGCTACACAGGCGAGCAGATTGTGGTGCACTTGAGAGACTGCTGGTTTGACACCCCAGTGGAGCCGGGACACTCTGTGAACCTTCTTGCTGAGAAGGTGCAGGAGGGCGACGGTGTTTTGCATGCAGTCTGCAATTTTGAAGCAGGTAGGCCAGTCATGATGATGTTAACTTGTCATGTATGCAGCTCTTTGGACATGTCATGACCTAGCACATGTTGCAGGCAGGCTGACTTTGCACCTAGATGTACTGCTGTCAGGACCTAGCATATCCAGCAGTCTCAAGAACTGCCTCGCTTGTGCCGATCTCAAAAGCCACAAGCCAGGCTTAGGCAGCATGAAAGAAGCCTCGTCTTAATGTACTCTGACTTCAGCTGGCTTGGCACACTTTGACAGAGCTGTGTAGCCAAACTTCCCGATCTGACCCTGTTTGTGTGTGTTGTGCTGCACTTGCTGCTTAAGCAAGTGGCTGCATGTTGCAGGCATGGTGATTCTGCATCCAGATCTGCTGCTGTCAGGCACCAGGGTCAGTGGCAGCTTCAAGTGCAAGCGCCAGGCTGTGCTGGAAGAGCGCTTCGGTGGCAGCAGCAGTGACAAAGCGGTGGAGGGCACTCTCTTGCATGAGCTGTTCCAGGTCAATACATTCCTCCGCTTCTCAATGTGGTTGCACTGGCATGAGTCCTGAGCATGTGCCACACTGAGAGGTGTGCCTCTCTGTTTGAGACAGCAGACTGACCCAGACGATTCAAGACTCTTGTCGTGCAGCGGCAGGCCCAAGAAGCCCATGTTGCATGCATTTGCCTGGAGTATGTTCCTGCTGCATGTGGCCACTCATGATCAAGCATACACATTGACGGGGATGCCTACCTTGACAGCCAAACCATGAACTCATGTAGAAGCTGACACAAAGCAACGCTGTCTTCTGGCTAGGTGGCATTGACAAAGCGTATCACCAGCAGGGCCCGTCTTGAAGATGTGGCACGTGCTGTCATTGCTGCCGCCACAGACAAGCTGCTAGAAGTGGGCTTAGATGAGCACAAGGTCAGACCTGTCAACGCCTGATGCACAGTGTTTGCTTGACTCCTGATACACAGCATTGGCTTGACTTCAAGTGTGTAACATATGGTGTGCTGCACATGGTGTGCCTTGAACCCCTTGACACACGGTGGCCTCTGGGCATGCACAGTTACACACACGAGCAGTACACAGTGACGTTAGCCTTGCCTGTTGTCGCATCTACTGCGCATCAAGCATGCTGCTAGAAGATGGCTAGATGAGCACAAGGTCAGGCCTCGCCAATGCCTGATATGCAGCATTTGCATAACTCTGACTGTGTTGCATATGGTGTGCAGCACATGGTGTACATTGAACCCCTTGACATGGTAGCCTCTGGTCATGCTGTGCACAGTCTCACACACAAGCAGTGCACAGTGATATCCAGCCTCTCATGTCGTCACACATACTGCCCATCAAACATGCTGCAACCAGGCAAAGAGGGAAAATGGGTTATGATGTACCAGTATATGCTGCACAGAAGGGCGTGCAATCAATTGCAAGCCAGCAAGGGGCTGCACCCACTTGTCTCCAGCATGTTCAGCTGCCCTCAATTCATCATGCTACCAAGCACAGCAGGCACAGCAGGCATGTGTCATCATCATCATCATCATGCGCCTGCATCCTTTGACTTCTGTGTGCTTCTGCCACAGGCAATGGCAAGATTGCAGCAAGCCATGTCTAGCATGCTCAGCTGGGTCCAGCGCTTCTTGAGAGCCCAGCCTGCTCAGAATGCCACAGTGGAGGTGGGGCCTGGGGAGGGGGCAGGGGGTGGGGCAGT
>JAABUW010009210.1_pt1 | contig 11315 bp, 13 predicted proteins | sample 5560081 | NCBI WGS metagenome assembly JAABUW01 (sample SAMN10711882, study PRJNA513363) | rock metagenome | isolation source: Antarctica rocks | place: Antarctica: Victoria Land, Knobhead sud | reverse complement strand
CAGACCCCCGGGGCCGGGACTGGCTGGTGCTGCACCAGGCCGCCGGCGGCAGCGCCGTAGCGTTTCAGCAGGTGGCCGAGCTGCCCGCGGCCGTCACGGTGCGCTGCCTCCAGACGCCCGACGGTTCGTTTCCCGCCGACCGTGACAACGAGGACCTGGTCGCCGTGGTGGCCCGGGCCTACTGAGTTGGACCGGCCCGTTTCCCGGGCGGACGGCGAGATCGTCAGACGGCCTCCGCGACTCCTGCCGTGCCGGTCGCCGCGTCGGGACTGGCGCGGACCAGCCGATGGCGCCTCGGGCGCCTTCACTACGGTGTCGGCGCCGGCCGGTCGTTCAACCCCTGAGGCCGATGTAGTCGTGCGGCGTCGCCGGTGAACGGGGGCGCGGCCGAGACCGGTGTCACTTGCGCTCCCCGATCGTGGAGGTCAAGCTGTGGTTGACGTTCCTTACGCGAACCCGGCCGGTCGGCTGTGGCACTTCTACGACGAGGTGGTCGCCGCCGTCGGGTCTACGCCGAATCAGCCCGTGAGCGTCATCTTGGGCCGGGTTTGGGAGTTGGGAGTGCGGCCAGATGCCGGCGAGCTGTCTCGGCGGATGGCCCTGGTGTTCGACCTGCTCAACCAGGTCCAGAAGCAGGTGACAGCTGCGGGCGACGTGCGGTGAACGAGTCACCGACACGGCACTACCCGCGGACGGTGACGCCCCCGACAAGGAGCCTGGCGCCACACCACAACCGGCTACGACAAACGCCGTCACGGCGACACCCAGCCCCCGGAGTACCCGAACACCGCGCACCGTGAACCCCCTCGAGCGACTGGCGTTCTGACGCACTCACAACCGCCTCGGTTCCATCCCGCCACGCAGCGAGCCTCCGACGACCGCACCAGCCAGCTTCCGCAGGGCAGAAGGCCTTCCTCTGGATGGGCCCAAATCTAATCGGTTCGGTACGGCCGGAGCGGTGATGTCGAGAACGTGTCGAAACGTGCCTGACGTGCCTAGACGGTCGGGTCGCTCCCTCGCAGCGGGGGCACGTCAGACGCGGAGTGTGTAGCTGTAGGCGGCGTTCTGCGCTGCGGGACGACGGGGTGGTGTCGTGCGAGCATCGATCGGTGCCTTTGTCGCCGTACGTCGCGGGGATCCGGGTGCGGATCGGTCACGACCTTCTGCTCCTGCCGACTGTTTCGGCGGCCGTGTTTGATGCGGAGGGGCGGATTCTGATGGCCCGGCACACCGACGACGGCCGGTGGAGCCCGATCGGCGGGGGGCTGGAGCCGGACGAGGACCCGGCTTCGGCGGTCGTCCGTGAGGTCGCTGAGGAGGTCGGCCTCGCGGTCGTCGTTGACGGGCTGATCGGCGTGTACGGCGGCCCGGACTTCCGGATGACCTACCCCAACGGGGACCAGGTCGCCATCGTCAGCACCTTCTACGGCTGCCACCCCACCGGTCCGGCGGCCGGCGTCGACCCGGACGACGAGGTGGCGCAGGTCCTCTGGTGCACCTTGCCCGAGGCCCTCGCGCTACCCGACCGGCCCCGGCGAACCGACCGGACCCTGCCGGCCGCGTTCGCCTGGCGCGCCCGCCATGGAACCGGCCACTGAGGACCGGGCACGCCTGAGCCACCAGTCCGCACTGGACCGTCCGCCGCACCGCTCCCACTCGGTGCCGCGCGCGGAGGCGTCGTGCTGGTCAGGTCAGCGGCCGGGACGTCGGCCGGGACGTCGGCGGGGACGCTTGCGCCGATTCTCTCGCCGCCGCCGTTGCCGGTCAGGGCAGCTGAAGGAGTTCGGCGAGAGCGGCGTCGTAGTGGACTTGTCGGGCGTGGGACCGCGCGCCCGCTGAGTCGGTGTAGTCGGGGTCAAGGAAGCCGACTTCAGTGACGAGGGCGTCGGCGACGTCGAGGGCGGCTGCGGCGGGGATGCCGAAGTGCCGGCCGACGGCGAAGGTGAGCGCGGCCTCCATCTCGACGCCGAGGTAGCCGGCGGCTGACCAGTCCGTCACGTCCTGAGCGGTTTCAGCGAGGATCGTTTCGCAGGTGGTGGTCGGTCCTTGCGCGACGATCGCCCCAGGGGGCAGTGCTGCGCGGAGCCGTCGGACCAGGGATTCGGCCATCGCGGGGTCTGGGTGTGTCGCGGGGTCGTCGCTGCGGTGGTACATCCGCGCGGAGTGGGTGCCATCTGCCCGGTCGGGAACGATCAGGTCGGCGGTGTGCAGCGACGGGGAAAGCCCGCCGACGGTTCCGACCAGGACGATGCGGCGCGCGCCGAGCAGGCAGGCGGCGTGTAGGTACCACGACATGACGGCGGTGCCCATCACGGGGACGAACCAGACGCGGCGGCCGTCGTGGACGAACTCGCTGGCGTGGCCGAGCTATGCGTGGGTGAGCCGGTGCAGCGCTTCTGGGCTGTCGGCGGTCGTGAGGTCGCTCAGGCCGAGGTCGACGAGCGACTGGACCAGGTGTGGGCGGTGCTGGGAGTCACCGAGCAGATCCCAGGCGCCCGAGGCGAGCACCGCGTCGACCCTGTGGCCCTTAGGCAGTCCGAAGGCGCGGCGCATCTGTTCAGCTGTGGCCCGCTCGTACACGGCCAGCACGCTACGACGGGAAGCGACCCACTAGGGAGCTGGCGCTTGCTCGATGGTGAGAACGATCCGGTGCGGACAGCTGGGCTCGTCACGCCGGGGCTGCTGGGTAGGCGATCTCCGACGGACAACTAGTCGGGCATCGCCGCCGGGGCGGATCGGCAGTGGCGGGGTGTCAGTGGCCGCTGGCCTGGCGGGGCAGGGCCTCGCGCAGTCGGGCCGCCAACAGGTCACGGTCGCTTTCGGGAACTCGCTGCTCGGGCGGTGCGCCGAGGTAGGCGAACACCGCTGGGCCGCGACGTTCGGCCGGCAAGTCCGCATGCCGCGGAACGACGTGCAGGTGGAAGGTGGCTGAACCCCTCGGCCTCGGCAAACAGCATGACCTGGTCCGCAGGCAGCCCGTGACCTCGACCAGTGCCGCCGAGGCCGCGCGCAGGAGTCCACCCATCTCCTCGGCCTCGCGCTGGTCCAGCTCCTGCAGCCCTTCGACGTGGCGTCGGGGCAGGAGCACAAGCCAACCCGGCAGCGACGCGTTGAACGCGACGGTCAGGCGCCAGTGCTCGCTGACGTGAACCTGCTCCCACGGTCGTAGGTCAGCGGCAGCCATGTTTCGATCACAGGCGTAACAGTTCTCCACGGGCCGATCCTGCCGCTTTGACGCCCAGCGGTCTCGCTCGTGGGCCGCGTGTCCGATCGGTTAGTCGGTTGCGTCGTGTCGACCGCGATCGTTTAACAGCACGACCGGAGCGGTGATCTCGGAGGCGTGCCGAAACGTGCGGGAGCTGGGCAGACCGGTCGCAGCTCGGGGCGGTGGGGCTGTGCAAGTGGCCCGCCACGGCCGGCTTACACGGCAGGTGTCGTCGAGTCCGACCCTCAGACTGTGACGGCCATGGCCGACATCGCCGTGGCGGCGCTCGTCGCCCCCGAGCGGCGGGTCCGGGCCATCGCCGGGCTGCTCAGCGGGCTCAACCTGGCCAACGTCGCCGGCGTGCCTCTGGGCACTTTCATCGGTCAGCGTCTGGACTGGCGGGTCACGTTCGGGGTCGTTGCCGCGCTCGGGGTCCTGGCCCTGGTCGCCGCGGCCGTCGCGCTGCCCGCGGTCCCGGTGCCGCCCGGGACGTCGCTGCGGGCGCAGCTCACCGCCTTCCGCCGCCCGCAGGTGTGGCTGACCCCGTTCATGACCGCGTTCGGGTTCGGGGCGGTGTACACACCGTTCACCTACGTCGCGCCGCTGATGACCCGCGTCGCCGGGTTCCCGGCCGGGGACCTGCCCTGGTTGCTGGTCCTGTTCGGCGCCGGACTGGTCCTGGGCAACCTGCTGGGGTCCCGGGCGGCGGACCGTGCCCTGACGGCCACCATCCTCACCGTTTTGGTCCTGCTGATCGTCGTGCTGGTCGCGTTCCACTGGACGGTGCGGGCGCCGGTGCCGGCCGCGATCACCCTGACCGCGCTCGGGGTGATCGGCTACGCCAACGTCCCCGCCTACACCAGCCGCGCGCTGATCACCGCCAGCGGCGCCGCGGACAACGCGATGGCCTCCGCGGCCGCGGTCGCCGCGTTCAACCTCGGCAACTCCGCCGGCGCCTACCTCGGCGGGCGCAGCGTCACCGCCACCGGGCGGCTTCCTGGCCACCCCGCTCGTCGGCGCGGCCATGGCCACCGCCGGCCTCCTCGTCGCCATCACCGCCGCTGTCAGCAGTCGGCACGGCCCCGAGCATCACGGGCGGTCGCCGCAACGGCAACGAGCCAAATGGCCAACAGCCCGGCTGCGCGCTGCGGTCATGAGATCACCAGCGTCCCCGAGACGATCTGGAACGACTGGGCCGTCCACTCGTCGACCACCACGACAGCAGCATGGGCTACAACTTCGGCCCTACGCTATTGCAGCGGGCCGTTCCCCACCGCGACGAGGGGCACACCCCAGCACCCGTAACGCCGCGTCGAAGTCGAGAGGGACCCGAATGGGTGGAAGCCGATGAGATTAAGGGTCGAGCTGTATCCGGCAAACCTCGACGCCACCTTGAACTTCTACGTGCATGTCCTAGGTTTCGACTGTATCCGGGACGAGGGGGGGCCGGCGACGGTTACCTATTGCTGCAGCGCGACGAGGTGGTCGTGGCAGCCTCTCAGCGCGCAGACGTCGGCGACCGCTCCGCGCGGCGGCCACCCGTGGGAGTCGAGCTGGTCCTAGTCGTAGACGACGTCGGACACGAATGAGGAGGGTCTGACATCGCGCTCCTGGGGCGCGCGCGACTTCCGATTGGTCGACCCCAGTGGGTACTACATCACGATAACCGAACCAGATCAAGATGTAAATGGGCTCGAAGCTCGACCATCGAAGTGACCGGGTCGGACCCCCAGCCCGAAGACCCCATCGGTGACCACGGCGAGACCAGACCTGCCAGGGGTGGATCCGGGCAGCGGCTGAGGATCGTCCCAACTGGTCGCATCCCTATGCGCCGGGCAGGGCCGCGCCAGTACAGGACGTGAGGAGAGCTGAGCACAATGCCGAGCGCCGCTACGACAGCGTGAGGGACAGCATCCCGTCTCTCATTGTGTATCCTCTAGCAAATGGGCATCAGGAACTATCTGGTTGAAGGCCTTTCCGGCACTGGCAAAACCTCGGTCTGCGATGAATTGCAGCGGCGCGGCTACCAAGCAATCCATGGTGACCGCGAGTTGGCTTATCAGGGCGATCCGGAAACCGGTGAACCGACGGATGGCTCCGGCCATGAGTACCACATTTGGCATGTGGATAAAGTCAACGCCTTAGTCGCCAACCAGGATGAGCCGGCAACATTCTTCTGTGGTGGTTCAAGGAATTTCTCAAAATTTATAGATCTATTTGACGGCGTTTTTGTCCTTGAAGTGGACCTTGACACATTGAATCGGCGACTTGACGCGCGACCGAACAATGAATGGGGCGGCGGACTTCCAACTGAACGGGAACTCATTACGCGATGGCATCAGACGAAAGAAGACGTTCCGAAGGACGGAGTTGTAATCGACGCGACCGCACCGATTGCGTGCGTCGTTGACAAAATCGTCGTCATAGCGAAGCCAATGACCGACAGCGCTGACGGCAGCGGCCGCTCGAGTGCCGCTTGAGGGACGGGAACGGCGGTTGGTCAGGGCGTCCCCAAGCCGCTCTAGGCCGTTGGTCCTCAGCGAGCGACCCTAGATCCGTGTCGCGTTCGAGGAACCTCTAGCGGGACACCCGCCGGCCGAGGTCGGCGGCGACGTCGGCCTTGTGGCGGTGTCCCAGCAGACCGCCCGCGTGCGGGTTCCGGTGAGGGGTCCAGCCCGGACAGTGGCGGCATGAGCGAGGTGTTGGTCGGACATTTGCGCTGCTGGACCGTCGAGCGGGCCGCGGCCGATGAGCTGCCACCCCACGTGACGGTCGCTCGGGGCGCGTGTCGAGGTTGGCTCAGCTGGCGATGGTGTCCGTGGCCTGGGACCACCGGCATCGCCAGGACGGGTCGTCGCGCTGGTAGACGTCGAGGTGCCAGCAGGTCGAGGTGGCCGGGTGGGCCGCCACCGATGCTGATCTCGATCTTTGGACCGGTACCGGAGCACTGCCAAGTGGGCGTCGAGGACCACCTCGATCGGTGACGGGGGTTCGAAGCGGTGGTAGTCGATGCTGCCGTCGACCAGGCCGTCGAGGTAGTGCTGCCGGTCTCAGATGGTGCCGCTCGGGGTGTAGAGGACGAAGGCGGGGCGTTGGCAGTGCCTCGAGTGCGTCTGCGTCCCCTGCGACGGCGGCTGCCAGTCGTCGCTGCTCGAGCTCCGGAGCCGGTCGCACTCACGACTGGTGTCCATGGCTGGACGCCAACGAGCGCGCGTCACGCGCGAACGGTCGAGGCGGTGCACCGACTGCGCGGCGGTGCACGAAACTCGCGCCGGTGATCCGCGCGGTCGTGTTCGACGTGGACGGCGTCGTCCGGCGTTGGGACCCCGCCCTGATCACCGATGCGGAGCGGGCTCGCGGGTTGCCCGTTGGGAGCCTGTCTGCCACCGCCTTCGCCGAGCCCTGGCTGACCCTCGCGGTCACCGGGGCCCTCAGCCACGCGGACTGGCGTGCCGGCGTCACCACTCGGCTCGCCGGTGCCGCCAGCTGCGCGCTGCCGCAGGCGGCCGCCGCGGTGGCCCAGTGGTCGGCCTCCCCGGGAGCGACCGACCCTGACGTGCTGGAACTGCTGCGCCGGCAACGGGCCGTCCGCACGGTGGTCCTGCTCAGCAACGCCACCGACCGCCTCGAACTGGACCTCGGCGACCTCGGCCTCCTCCAGGAGGTGGACGCCGTCTTCAACAGCTGCCGGCTGGGCGCGGCCAAGCCCGACCCGGCGGTCTTCGCCGCGGTCGCCGCCAACGTCGGCCTGCCCGCGGAGCAGTGTGCCTTCGTCGACGACACCCTCACGCACGTGCGCGCAGCAACGTCGGCGGGCCTACTCGCTCACCACTTCACCGACAGGCAGTCGTTGGCGACCTTCTTGGCCACCTTCCGCTAGAAGAACCGGCTGGATCTCGGCCGCGGCCTGCAGGCACCTACTGACCGACAGCAGCTCGACGAATGCCTGCCCGCGTAAGGGACCTCGCCGTCGCCTCACCGGGTCGGGGGGCGCTGACGTCGGGCGAGGACCAACGCACCTGCCGTGAGCAGGGCGACAGTGGCGCCGGCGGTCAGGGCGGCTCCGGTGCCCGTGCGGTCGATGATCAGGCCGGCTCCGGCCGCGCCGATCGCCAGTCCGACGTTGTTGGCGGTGTTGACCCAGGTCGTGGCCTCGGTCCGGCCGGCGGCGGGCACCAGGTCGTCGGCGGCCAGGTAGGCCACGACGAAGACCGGCGCCACCACCGCCCCGAGCACCACGAGCACCCCGCCGAGGACCGGCAGGGTCGGTGCCGCGCCCGCCGCGGCCAGCGCGACGGCGGACGCCACGAGCAGCCCGGCCAGGTGGGCCCAGGACGTGCGGCGGTGCGTCCGGGCTCCCCAGGCAAGGCCGCCGATCGTGCTGCCGACGGCGACCGCGGCCAGTAGGTACCCGGCGGCCGCGGGGTGGCCGGCCCGCTCGGCGCGTGCGGCGATGGCGAGGTCGAGTGGACTGGACGCGAGGGCGAAGCCGAGCACGGTGAGGATCAGCAGCGGGTACCCGCGGTTGCGGAACGGGCCGTACCACCGGGTCGGTGCCCGGCCGGGGACGGGCGCGCCGTGTCGGGTACCGGCCGGCGAGGTGGACATCGCCAGCGAGCCGGCCAGCAGCAGAACCCCGGACAGGGCGAGCGCGACCTTCGCGCTGCTGACCGCGAGGACAGCTCCGACGAGCAGCGGACCGACGGCGTACAGTGACTCCTCGACGACGCCGTCCAGGCTGTACGCGCGCTGGCGGAGGGCGGGGTCCGGTGCCAACGCCGACCACAGCGCCCGCATCGACGGGCCGAGCGGCGGCGCCGGGAGCCTGATCGCGACTGCCAGGGCGACGTACCACCCCGGCCCGGTGACCCGGACGGCGGCGAACGCGGTACCGACCAGGGCGGTGGTGCACAGCGCGGCGAGCACCGGCAGCACCGCCCGCTGGCCGAACCGGTCGAGCAGGCGGGCCTTGGCGGGCAGCAGCAGGCTGGTTAGGCCGAAGGCGGCGAGGGCCGCTCCGGCGGCGGCGAAGGACTCCGTGGCCTGCTGGACGGTGAACAGCAGGGCGAGTGGGGCGACCCCGTAGGCGAGGCGGCCGAGAACGGCGGCCGGGTACACGCGAGCAACGCCGGGAAGGCGAAGCACGGCGCGGTAGCCGACCGCCCGGGAGGGGCGGGACATGAAGACTCCAGGGCAGAGGTCCGGGCCCGCTGCCGACTACGGCGCGGGTCTCCCGGTGGGCGGGGGTCGACACGGCGCGTGACGCGCCGGGACCCCCTAGCCCTGCTGCGATGCCACGGGCCAGACCGTACGGCAGCAGGTGCGCTCGGCCTCGCTCGGCTAACCGTGACGACTGGGTCAGGCCTCGCGGCTGCAGCAGGCGGTCGCGACCCGTGGCACGACCACCAGTTCCCGTCGAGATCTGGGCGCGGCTTGCGCGGCTAGCGGGCCGCCCGTCGGCGGTGGGTCCACCCCGGGCGTCTACGGTCGCCGGATGCCTGACCGGGTGTTTGACCAGGTTGAGCTGCGCACGGCCAGGTTGCTGCTGCGGGCACCGTCGCCAGCGGACCAACTCGGGTAGGTCGTCGCCGGCCGCGACGAAGAGACCCAGCGTTGGTTGCCCCTTCCCCGGCCCTACACCGCGGCTGACGCCGAAGCGTTCGCGGTCCATTCGGCTTGGGTCCGGACGGAGGGCCGCGGCCTGACCTGGGCGCTGGCATCGCGACCGCCGCGGTCACCCTCACCACCGTCGTCCTTACCCGATGCCGCCTGGCCCGCGCCCTCGCCGAGGGACCAGCCCCGACCCCCATGACCAGCGCGACCGAGGGCTGACCCTGATCCGAACGGACTACGCGCCGTGGGCTTGGTCCACCGCGGACACGTCCCTGCAGCGGACGGGAGGGTTGCGGGCAGGGGCGGGCGCTACGGTCGACATGCTGGGTCGAGAGGCGCTGCGACGGACTTGGTCCGCCACGCTCGGCCTGGTCGGTGTAGCCAAGGGCGCCCTCGACCGGGGGTCTGCTGTGGGAGCACGCGACGGTGAGCCCGAGGTCGACCTGCCTGACTACGGGTCGGCGGCTGGTGGGGAGTCGGACACGGTGTCCGACGAGGAGCTCCTGCGCTGGCCGAAGGTCGACCTACACCTGCACCTCGTCGGTTCTGCCGCGCCGCACACGGTCGCCCAGCTGGCGGAGCGTCATCCGGAGGCCGGGGTGCCGGCCGACCCGGCGGCGATCCGCGACTTCTACGCGTTCCGGGACTTCCCGCACTTCATCGAGGTCTACACCGCGGTCAGCGGGCTGGTCCGTGCCGCGGCTGACATCGAGGCACTGGTCGTCGGGCTCGGCAGCGACCTGCTCGCCCAAGGCGTGCCCTACGCCGAGGTCACCGTCACCCCGGTGACCCATCTGAGAGCGGGGATCCCGGCCGACGAGCTCGCCCGCGCTCTCGAGTCCGGAGCCACGCAGGTCCGCCGGGACACCGGGGTCGAGCTGGCCTGGGTCTACGACATCTCCGCCGGGGACGGACCCAGCGGCGCGCACGAGACCCTGCGGGTCGCGCTGGACCAGCCACCGGCCGACCTGGTCGGGTTCGGCCTGGGCGGCAGCGAGGCGGGCATCAACCGCGCCGACTACCGAGCCGTCTTCGGACGGGCCCGCGCCGCCGGGCTGCGCAGCGTTCCCCACGCGGGGGAGACGGTCGGCCCGGACCAGGTGTGGGCCGCGGTCCGCGACCTGGGCGCCGACCGAGTGGGTCACGGCATCGCCGCGCACCGGGACCCCCGGCTGATGAGCCACCTGCGCGACCACGGCGTCACGCTGGAGGTCTGCCCATCGAGCAACGTCGCCACCGGGGCAGTCCGGAACCTGGCGGCGCATCCGCTGAAGGACCTGCTCGCCCACGGGGTACCGGTGACGCTGGGCAGCGACGACCCGCCGATGTTCGCCACCAACCTGCTCGAGGAGTACCGGCGCGCCCGCGACGTCATCGGGCTGACCCCCGGTCAGCTCAGGACGTTGGTCAGGACCGGCATCCGGGCCAGCTTCGCCCCGGACCACGTCCGGCACCGACTGATGGCCGCGGCGCCAGCGATCTGACGGAATCCGGTTCGGCGCGCAGCGCCGCTCACGGCCGGCCGATCATCGCCAAAGCGGCATGCAGGTGCATGTCGTGCCAGCCATCCAGGTGCAGGCCCTGCTGACGCATGGTTCCCTCCAGGTCGTAGCCACCGCGGGCCGCGACCCGGCACGACGCCTCGTTGCGGGTCGAGTGCTCCAGTTCGAGACGGTGCAGGCCCAGATCGTCGAAGGCCCATCGGGTGATCTCTTGTAAGGCGTGAGAGGCGACACCGCGGCCGCGAGCGACGGGCAGGACCCAGTAGGCCACGTGCGCCAGACCGGATGCCAACGACAGCCCGTTGAGGCTCATCCGACCCAGCAACTGGTCGCCGTCGGTGACGGCCCACCCGGCGGCGGACTCCTCAGACCATCGGCGGGGCCACGCTCGAACCCAGTTCGCCGCCTCGTCGGGGGTCATCGTCTGACCGTGCCACCGCTGGATGTCCGGGCCGGCGTAGGCGGCGACCACGTCCGCGGCGTCCGACGGCTCCCAGGGTCGCAGCGTCAGCTCAGCCGTCGCCAGCACCGGCTGCGGATTCTGGTTCAGCGACCCCGACGCGAGAACAGCCTGGGTCAGCTTGGGCACCACTCAGTCTCTCAGCCACCGAGCGACGCATCAGGATGCGCGAGGGCGCTGAGGAGTTGGTCGCGGGCGGCGTCTTGGTGGGTGACTCGGTTGATGACCTCTCGGCAGATGCCGGGTACCCGGTCGGTGGCCTCGCCACGCTGTTCCTCGGTGGTGGTGCGGTGCCCGAGGGACAGCGACACGGTGAAGGCGGCGGAGAACCAGTGGGCGGCTCCGCCGGAACGCCTTGCCTGGTCATCGCCAGGTCCGCGTCGGCGATCAGCTGCTCGCTGACCGCTCCGCCCGAATGGCCGCCCGGACAAGGCGTCTGCGACCACAATCGTCGGACCGGCCAGCGGGCCCCCGCGTCCGGCTCGTTACCGTGGGAGGCCGCGCGCCGGGTCAACCGGCGGGCGACCGGGCCCCC
>JAABUW010009207.1_pt1 | contig 11317 bp, 10 predicted proteins | sample 5560081 | NCBI WGS metagenome assembly JAABUW01 (sample SAMN10711882, study PRJNA513363) | rock metagenome | isolation source: Antarctica rocks | place: Antarctica: Victoria Land, Knobhead sud | reverse complement strand
CAGCGAATGCGGCCGAACATGGCCGAGGAACGAGTATTCGAAGCCGGGCCGCCTCGTCTCAGGGCACGCCGCAGCAGGTCAATCGCGTGGTCTGCACGCACAGTCGTCACGCCCCACATATGGACTTCGACCCGAGATACATCGGCAGTGCTTCGACCATTCGCTACCCGGCGATCTTGTAGCCCACACCGCGGACCGTCTTGATCAGGGCGCGGTCAAAGCCGCGATCGACCTTGTCGCGCAGGTAATGTATGTAGGTATCGACCACATTGGACAGGGCATCCAGGTCATACCGCCAGACGTGGTCGGTAATCTGCGTACGGGTCATGACCTGCCCTGGATGGCGCATCAGGTATTCCAGCAGCGCAAACTCCTTGGCCGTTAACTCGATAATGCGGTCGCCGCGCCGCACCTCGTGGCGCACTAGATCGAGCGCGAGGTCCACCACCCGGAGCTCGGGCGTAGCCTCAATGGTCCTGTCTCGACGTCGGAGCAGGGCATCCACCCGCGCCAACAGCTCTTCCATGGCAAACGGTTTCACCAGATAGTCATCCGCGCCGGCCTTGAGTCCGGCCACCCGATCCTCCACGGCACCCCGCGCGGTCAGCATGAGTACCGGGGTTTGCACCTCATAGGACCGGAGCTGTCGGCACACCTCGATGCCATCTATCTCGGGAAGCATCACATCCAGGATCACCAGGTCATAGGTATCGCTGGCGGCCAGATCGAGGCCGGCAGCGCCATCGTTAGCCACGTCTACACTATGGCGCTCCTCCAGCAAAACCCGTCGCAGCAGCAGCGCCAAACGCTGCTGATCCTCGACCACCAGGATATGCATGTGGTACCCTTCCTAACTGTTACCGCGTCTCTCTCCAACTCTATGGGAGCAAGATGGGAAGTCCATGGGAAAGATGGCGCGAGAGGTCTTTAGCGTGCAAGATCAAACCTGACAGGCTACCCTACAGTATGTCGTCTCAGCTATCAACGAGAGTCAAAACCCTGCCTTCCACCGAGAACCGCCCGGTCTTCTCCGTCGTCGCGCCGGTCTTCGATGAGGAGGAGAGCCTGCCGCACTTTTATGAGCGGCTCGCGGCTGTAATGGACCGTCTGGGCCAACCGTGGGAACTGGTGCTGATTAACGACGGCAGCCACGATGGCTCGTACGCGGTGATGCGCGCGCTGCACGACCGCGACCCTCGGGTAACGGCGGTGGACTTCTCGCGCAACTTCGGTCATCAGATTGCTATCTCGGCTGGGCTGGATCACGCCACTGGTCGAGCCGTGATTATCATCGACTCCGATCTCCAGGATCCACCTGAGGTTATCCCCGACCTGGTCGCGCGATGGGAAGCAGGCGCCGAAGTGGTCTATGCCCAGCGGAGAAAGCGAACCGGCGAGACACGCTTCAAGCTGCTCACGGCCAAGGCTTTTTACCGCCTGATTGGGCGCATTACAGCCGTGGATATTCCGCGCGACACTGGCGACTTTCGCCTATTGGATCGCAGCGTGGTCAATGCTCTGGTCGTCATGCGCGAGCACCATCGCTTCATGCGTGGTCTCTCCGCCTGGGTCGGTTTTCGCCAGGAGGCTGTGCCATACGACCGGCAGGAGCGATTCGCCGGCAGCACCAAGTACCCTCTGGCGAAAATGATTCGCTTCTCGGTAGACGCCGTCACCAGCTTCAGCCATGTGCCGCTGCAGTTGGCAACCACCTTCGGCTTCGTGCTCGCCGGCGTCAGCCTGGTAGGCATTTTGGTTGCTGTCGTGCTGCGCATCACGCACGGCGCCATCGCGGGCCAGGCTTCGACCTTGATCCTGGTGCTCTTCCTGGGCGGCGTGCAACTGATCTTTCTCGGCGTCATCGGCGAGTATCTGGGACGGATTTACGATGAGGTACGGGCCCGACCGCTGTATGTCGTGCGCGAGGTATTGGGAGCAAAGCAGGAGAAACCCTAGCAGCCATGGCCGAGAACAAGACACGCGAAATTGAGGAGGATTTAGTCCTTCGAAGATTCCTCGTGGACGGACGACTCCGGTCCATACCCGCCCGGCAGAAGAAAAAGGAAGTTGTCCTCCGCTTCCATATTCAGCAGTTCGAAGGCGAACGGATTTACACGGAGTCTGAGGTGAACTCCGTACTCGCGTCCTTTCATGAGGACTTTGCCAGCCTGCGTCGTTACTTAGTGGATGCAAATCTTCTACAGCGTGAAAACGGCATGTATTGGCGACCACTGCCAGAAGGACGGGGAATGATCACAATGGAGGAGCGGTAGCAACCGGCTTTCCTCGTGCAGTACACTGGCGGGCGATGCTGAGCCGATTATTTCCCGCGTTCCTGGTCATTTTCATGCTCTCCTCCACGGCGCTAGCCCGGTCCGCGTTTTCCGAACCGCACCTGGCTCGCGACTTTCCGCCCCCGCCCATTCTGGCCCGCGCCGGGCTGGCCATGAATGCCAACAATGGCGTTGTGCTGGCGGCCAAGAATCCCCATCTTCGCCTCCCGATGGCCAGCACCACCAAGATCATGACCGCGGTGGTAGCCCTGAAATTCGGCCAGTTGAGCGACCGCATCACGGTTCCAAGTTCGGCATTCGACTTCGAGAGCGATGCGACCGTGATGGGGCTGCACGCCGGCCAGACCGTGACGCTACGCGATCTGCTGTACGGGCTCATGCTTCCTTCCGGCGCCGACGCCGCCAACGTTATCGCTATTCACTACGGCGGCAGTGAGCAGGGCTTCGTCGCCATGATGAACCGGGAAGCGCAGCAATTGGGCATGCACGACACACACTACGCCAACGCTCATGGCCTGACGGCGCGTGACCACTATACCTCGGCCTTCGATCTGGCGCGGCTGGCCAGGTATGCGTCAACCATCCCCGATCTGATGAAAGTCGCCTCGACCCGGACCTACTACTGGGACGGACATATACTGACCAATGTGAACCGGGTGCTGTTCTGGTACCCCGGAGCCGATGGGCTTAAACCGGGCTTCACTGACGACGCGGGACTATGCCAGGTGCTCGATGCGCACCGAGACGGGCGCCATGTGGTGGTGGTGCTGCTGAACACACCGAATCTGGATACCGATGCACGAAACATGCTGGATTTTGCCCTCCGCGACTTCTCCTGGGTGCTTTCGCGCCTGCCGGGCGATCAACCGAACCTGGTTCAGAGCGGCATCGACAGCGCCGGCCCCTTCTTTTACTTTCCGGCATCCGGCCACTATGTGCGCGGTAAATTCTGGCCCGCCTTCAGTGTCGATGGCGGGCTCAGCGCCTTGGGGTTTCCACGAACTGAACCCCTGCTGGAGCACGGCTCCCAGGTACAGTACTTTCAGAACGGGGCACTTTCGCTCGCCCCGTCAAGCGGCCGGGTGAGCCGAGTGGCTATCGGCCTGACACCACTTCCAGTAGCCACCGCAACGCCGCTTCCCGCGGTCCCGGCTCCCCCTCTGCCGACCGTGACTCCGTTCTCTCCGCCCGCGGAGTCTACGATTGTGGTGCCGACGGGGACCGTGACGCCCGTGGCCAGGCCTCGGCAGATGCATGCCACCACCACCCCCCAACCGTTACCACTGCCCATCCCGACTCCCACTCCCACCGCGGTGGATCCTCTGGTCACGGCCAAAGTGTTCGAGGCCTACCAGCGCTCCCACCGGGCCACGCTCGGAGCGGTTGCCGGCCAGATGCGCTACATCCAGGGATATCGCGTGCAGGTCTTTGCCTACGGCGCACTGGCCTATCACGACAAAACCCGAACGCTCGTCCTTCTGCCCATTGCCGATCGGCTTCTCGCCGCTCGGCACTTTCTGCCCAAACATCCGGGCAATTCGTATCCCGCCGGCTTTGCTCCACTGTGGCTGCAGCGGACCGTTGGCTGGATCAGTCAGTAATCGAAGCGGGATCGGCCTCCGCGATGGCCCATGCCAGCGCGCCGGCAGCCGTTGCGAACTCCGGGTGATGTGCTTCGCCCGTCAGATTATCGACCCACTCGTAGATCGTAGCCGGCTGATTGCGAAACACGGACTCGATAACCTCCCGCGCCCGACCCGAGTCGCCGATTCGTGCCCAGGCTACCGCCAGAAACGACGTTATCCAGGGCCAAATACCTTCGTTTTGATAGTGACCGGGTGGATATTTCGATGGGCCGATCGCCTCCTGGGAAAACCCCGGTTCGATCACCGCATGTCCGAACGGTCCCCCCAGGGTACCGAGCATCTCGAGCACCTGTCGCGCTCGCTCCCCGTCGCACGCGCCGAACGCGACGAGCAGGGCGGTATCCAGAGAGCGGCGGTAGGAGACACGATCCGACGCCACGAAATTGGCGTAATAGCCGTACGGCGTCATTAAGATTCGGTTGGCGGCTGCACGGACCTCGTCCCACTCCCGCCGGCAAAAATCCGCTCGCGCGCGATCTCCGGTTGCCTCGAAAATCTCCGCCGCCCCGGCCAGACAACCCAGCCACACCGCCTGCGAATAGGCTACCTTCCCTTGCCTGAGCAAAATATCCGCCCAATCCTGATTCGGCCCCTGTTCCAGCAGATGGTCCCCGTCCTCATCGCGGCTACGTAGATAGGTGATGGCGCTCGCCACACCGGCGGCGAATCGCTGGACCAGCGTGTCATCTCCGCTGCGCATCCGATGGTCGTGCAAGGCGATCACCAACCAGGCAACGCCGTCCAGGTCGGCGCGCGTGCTATAGACCTCCCGCGTCCCGGCCGGGAAGTCGGGCGTCCGGATGTACACGCAGGTTGGAAAGGCGCCGATCTCCCCGTCCAGTTGTTCTTTGCTTGGCCGGAAACTGTCAGCATCGGTCCACCCGGCATGGGTCTTGTTCCGAAACACAAAGGTGTCGGGGTCGGATTGCGCCGTAATCTGATAGTCCCAAAATCGTCCTAGCAACTCTCCCGCCAACTCGGTCTTGCCCAATCGATTGAGTCCGAGGGTCGAGATTGCCGTATCTCGTGCCCAGATTCCCAGGTAGGTCGGTCCGGGCATCAGTATCCGGCCGATCTCGGTATCGGCTGTCTGTCGCTCGAGGACAGCCGATGCGGTGCCGAGCAAGCGTTTCATGTCGATGGCTGAACCTGTTTTTTCTTGCATGGTTGATCGCGCACTCGTCGGCGGCCCATCGGCGGGCGCTGGCTTCCTCCTCCTGATACCTGTTGCATGGAGAGCATAGGCGATTTCGCCGGTTGGTCACGGGCGATTTGGCACTTGAACCGAACATCCTGTTCCAACCCTCGGCGCTCGAGGGCCTGGCCAGGTCCTCGTGTGATGATAGCGGGCCGGCTTGACGGTGCAGCTCGGGAACCATGACTTTGGCCCTCCTCGCCGTGACGGCGAATCCGCTTGTTCCCTCTTATGAACAGGCGCGTGATCGCGGAGTGCCGACTACAGGGTAGTGCCGAGAGCGCGTCGCGGGTCATGACTCCCTGAGCAACAACGGTTCGAACCGTCGGTCGGAAGTATGCTCGCTTCCTGGGTCTTCCTGATAGAGGGCACAGCTCTTGCTACATAAGGGGTAATTCAATGCGTTGGGAACAGCACAGAAAGAGGAACACTATGTCTGTGGCACGGGTTACCGAGATTAGTTCGACATCGACCAAAAGTTTCGAGGACGCCATTCAGCAGGGTATCGATCGAGCCACGGCCACACTGCGCAACGTGCAGAGTGCCTGGATCAAGGAACAGCAGGTGAACGTTGACAATGGAAAAATTTCGAGCTACCAGGTCCATATGAACATCACGTTCATTCTGGAGGACACAACCGGGACCAGCTAAGTCAGCCGGGGTCTGCTCTTCACGTGAGAGCCTTGCGCGGAGTGCTCCCCCTCTGACACCAAGTCGTCGCTTGGCGTCGCCCCCGCTGCTGTTTAACCAATCAGCCGATGGGCATCCGGGATGAACTTGATCCAGTTGGGATCGTATGCCCCGTGCAGGTGTTGGTGCACCCAGTAATAGCGACTAACGTGGGGCTGGGCCGGCGCTTCCATGGGGAGCATTCGAGCCTCCTCCGGCACGAGTTGCAGGCGCTGACCAGGTTGTCCCAGCGGTGTGGGCCGCCGCAGTGACGTGGTATCACATGGTCGATCGTTAACTCTTTGGGTTGTTTGCCGCAATACTGACAGGTGTAATTGTCACGCAGGAACAGTTCCTTGCGCGTCAGTTTGGCAATCGGGTGAACTCGCTTGATCAGATAGAGCAGGCGGATGACTGACGGGCAATCGAAAGTTCGCGTCGAGGTATGCAGCACGGCCGCACCCGGTTCCACCACCTCGGCCTTGCCATCGCCCACCAACACAAAGGCGCGACGTATTGGGCACACGTTGAGTGGCTCGAAGTTCTGATTGAGAACGAGGACTCGCCCGTTCACGGCCGGCAGCTCCATCTAATATAAAAGCCGATGCCTCATGCGATGGGAGGGCATCGGCGGATCACAGTAGTATTCTATCATCGTCCCCAAATCGCTTCAATGTAGTGTTCTAAGCGGTCCGGCACCCGTGGGCCAGGGCGTGAGCGCTGTTGTTCCGTGACCCGTTCCCATGGCGGTATTCCCACAGCCGCCGGACCGCTGAAGGCCCATCCTGCATTCGTTGTAGAGTAAGATTACCAAGCGCTGTCACACTTGCCCGGCCAGCCGCGTTCTATCCACGAATTGACACAGACGCACGGAGACACTTGGTAAGCATTGACGCGATGATAGCTGCTCTCGTGGAGGTCCGGCGCGTGCCGGAGGCGCAGGCCCAACTTGATGATCAGCTTGTGCAGTTGATCGAGCAATATGAACGACCTCTCTATAATTTCTTGCTCACCCTGCTGCGAGATAGCGATCTCGCCCTGGACTGTGCGCAGGATACGTTCCTGCGGGCGTACGAGAACTTGCGGAAACACCGCCCCGTCAACTCGTCATGGCTCTACACCGTCGCGCGAAATCGCGCCATGGATCACTTTCGCCAGCAGCGCAGGGTAGAACCCAACGACAATCAACTTGAACACGTTCCTGTTACCTTTGGCGCCGACAGTATGCTGGGCGTTCAGCAGGTCATGGAACAGCTTTCACCCGCCGATCGAGAAGTGCTGTATCTGTATGACATGGCCGGGTTCAAGACCGATGAGATCGCTGTAATGCTTGGTGTGCGCGGCACGGCGGTTCGCCAGCGACTCTCTCGGGCTCGCGAGCGGTTCCGTGTGCTCTATGGAGCCGAGACGTGAATCAGCACCAGCGATTTCGAGAGTGGCTCGCGTATCGCTCGGAACTTTCGCCCAAACAGGAGCGGCAGTTGGAGGAGCACCTGGTCAGCTGCGTGGAGTGCCGCCGCATCGCCGAGGACTACGCGCGACAGCTGCAACTCTTGCGTGCGCTACCGGTCCTCACACCGCCGCGAACGGCCCGGCTCGGCGCCCTTCATCAAGCACATCAGGTACCCAGCACCCCACGCTGGCCCTTTCGCGGACCAGCCTGGGGAGCCTTGGCCGTAGGCGTGGGGACGCTGGTGGTCCTGGTCGCGGCCGGCTTGCTACACCGTCCACAGGCCAGCTCACGATCCGCCATGCAGCACCGGCCAACGATCATCACCTCCACCCCTGTTGGCAACGGGCCAGTTTCTCCATCACCCAAGCCCTCAGGCAAGTCAGCCGTATCTGCCCGGCCGGGCGCCCATCCGCCTCTTCAGTCCGCCTCGGGGCAGAACATGTCTCCCCCTCCGGTACCGTCACCAAGTCAGGCGCAGGCGCCAGTACCTGCCTCCGGCCAGCCATACACCATCCCGCCTTCCAGTGGATCAGCGTCGGTTCTGGGTCAGGTCCTCCCTACCACGGCAACTCTGCTCCCCGCAGCAAACACTGCAGGGCCCGATCACCGCATTCTCGTACCGCCTTCGCACCCGACCTCCCCGTCGGTTCATCGACCCAGTCCGGTGAGCAAGAATCCGGTTCTGACGTCCGCTCCCCCATCTCCGGCCCCACCAACCGGTGTTCCGCTGTTCTCAGTTCAGCCGGTCGCTCCGACTCCGTCCCCCACACCTATGTCCTTTCCGTCCCCCACACCACTGGCTTCTCCGGTTCCGCAACAGACGGCCAGCCCTCCCGTCGTCCGTCGCACCATTGCGGCCAGTTTGCGGCCGACCCCGGTAGTGCCCGTTGGCGCAGCGGCGCAAGCCACCACGACACCAACGGCATCCGCGGTCATGGGTCCGCCGGCATCCGCCGTTCTTAGCCCAACGAAGACCCTGCCGTCAGCGTCAATAATCGCGCCCATAGCTTCCCCAAGCCCCTCTACGACACCGACACCCTGACGCGGGCCCGCCCTCGACCGTTGCGCCTTGCTGGCTGATCGTCCCATAATGCGGAAAGAGGGGTAGCTCCCTCCCGAACTCTCCACCTCGTACTGACCTTTCTCCGTGAGTTGCCATGATTCCGCATGTGGAGCGTTCACGTACGCCCGGCCGAAATGATCAGTGCCCGTGTGGCAGTGGCAAAAAGTACAAGCGCTGCTGCCTTCTACACGAGACGACTATCGCCCCAGGAATGCACCTGGGCGACGTGATGGCGCATCTCCAGCTGGCCGACCAGAGTGGCGACCGCCGTTCGGGCATCGAAGTTCTGGAGCACGCGCGGACCACTATTCGTATGCCAGAAATCGAAACGCTGCTGGTGGAGCGCTATCTAGAGTTACCGGTCGAGCAAGCCGAAGTTCAACTGCGGCAATGGTGGGAGCAGGAGCACGACCGGTTTAGCGGCGCTGGATTGGCACAGGTACTGGCGGGTCTGGACCGCAAAGAAGAGGCCCTGGCCATTCTCAACGAGAGCCAGGGCGCGGAGGCGTGGCCGGAATACTGGCATCTGCTTGGCTCTCTCCGGGAGGAGCAGGGGGACACTGAAGCCGCGGTGGCAGCTATGGAGTTATACACCCGGCTGTGTCCAGAGGATAGTGCTGCCTGGATGCTGCTGGCCGACATGCAGCAGCGCGCCAATTTGAACGACCGTGCGCTGGTGTCGCTGCGCCGGGCGGGCGAACTAGCCCCGGGTCGCATTCTTCCCCGCATGCTGCGCGCGCAGATTCTTTCAGAGGAAGGACGCTGGCGCGAGGTACGGGACCTCTGCGAATCTCTGCTGGAACAAGAGCCGGACGACGCCAGTCAAGCGACGATGTATGCACTGCGTGATCTTCTCGCTCAGGCCTATTTTGTCCTGGGCGATTTTGAGGCCGCGCGTGGTCTGGGCGAAAGCCAACTCAAAGTCGAACCAGACGATCGTGAAGCGCGCTTCCGCCTGGCACACCTTGAAGCGACGGTTGGCCGCCATCGTCGAGCACTCCTTGTTTTGGAACGGTACCCAAGTGACGAACTAGAGATGCGCGTACTCGATATCCGGCTGCGCTCCCTGTTGGCCCTCCATGAGTACGAAGAAGCAATGGGCGTGGCGGCCGATCTAGAGACGGTGGATCCAACGATCCAGGTCATACCGCTGGTCCAGGCCGCCCAGGCGGCGGTGCGCAAGGAATATAGCTGGGCGTTGGAACAACTTGAAGGGAAACCGGCTGATCGATACAAAGACTTATGGTACAACCTGCGCCTGGAGTGCATGGCCCATGCCAACTCCTGGAGCGACATCTTGTCGGTGCTGAAGGCAATCGACCAGCCGGATGATGCACTCCTGCTGCGCGCCGCGCTGGCCGCCATGGCCTGTGAGAAGCTGGACGTAGCAGAACGATTGACCGAGAAGATTGACGATCAGCAGTCCATGGAAGCACGATCATTGAGCGCGTTACTCGGGCCGCTACGCCAATACCGCCGTGCGTCGGAGGTGCGACGCCAGCAGCAGGTGGACCAAGTCGAGAAGCAACGGCGAGCCTCGGAAAACCGGGATTTGCGCCGACAGGTCCACGAGGTGGAACGGCAGAACAGCTTCTTGGCCCGCGCCCTGGCCGACTCGGAGGCAACCGTCAAACGACTCTTCTCGTTGATCGGTCCTTCCACCGATGGCGTCGGCGCCACCAACTGGGAAGTACAACTGCGCGACATCGCTGCGCGCGCCCATCGCGATGTGGTGACCCAGGAACGCCAGCAGGCGGAATCCCAACTGCGTGCCATGCTCGGACAGGGCGGTTGGTCACGCCTCTCGGAGAGCGTGCGCACCTCGTTGCGTGAGGGAGAGCGGCTCTTCGTCTCCACCGACGAAGAGCGGGACTATGGATCTGCGTTGATGGGCTACGCCCGCGGATTGGAAAGCGCATTCAAAGAAGCGATCTTCGGCCCAGCAAGAGATCAATGGCAGCGCGAACCGGGCTTGGTGGCTCGTTTACAGGACGAGGGACACGATCCCGCACTCGGTCCGTTTGTCCGCTACCTCCTCCAGGGCGGCCATCTGACGCTGGGCAGTATGGCGGCGGCACTGGACCGCATGGGCGACGTGCGCCGGAACGGTGTGGCAATCGGTCTGTTACGCCAGATGACGCGGGTGCGCCCGTATGACGAACGGGCGCTGGCTGATTGGAAGCGGACCGCTGAGCGCTTGAACAGCGCGGCCTACGCGCGAAACCGTCCAGCTCATGCCGCAGCGGTCAGTTACGAAGAGGTACGCGAGTTTCGCGAACTGGTACTCGGCACCGATGGCCTGCTGCGTGAGCTAAGTGACATGTAGCCCACGGTATCCCTCCATGACGCCCGTGGTCCTTACAGGTGCTTCGCGGGATAAAAGAAGGCGTGCGGCTCGAGTAGGTGACCTGGGACAGCTACCGTCGGAGGCTCGGGCGGGAGCGGGATGGGGTGGAAGGGCGCGAGCGGGATAGAGATGGTGCGCTGCCAGTCCCGCGACGGGTGAGGAATGCTCCACGTGGTGCCTCCCACGCTGGTCTGAACGGCGATATCGAGTTGCTCCGGTTGGCTCCCTGCTTGATGCTGGACCACGAGACGGTAGCGGGCGCCATTCGACCAGGAAAACACGTTTGCCGGCACCACATATTCCAGCGTGATCACGCGGGTCTGGCCATTCGGGACAATCAGATACCCGCAGAACATGGTCTTACCGTAGGCTGGCCCCCCGGTCCAGGGCTGGGTCCACCCGGACTGACTAATGAGTTGCGCGCCGGCCGGCACATACACGCGCAGAAACTCGGCGTAATCGAGCGGACTCCCAAACGCTCCAGCTCCCGGACCAACGCCATGGGTGCGCAACGACAGGGGCACCGGTCCATCCGTATACGTGATTGTTACCTTTGCCTGCAACCACCGGTCGGGGCGAACTCGCACCTGATACGACTGCTTGATCCGTACGTAGGGGTTGATCTTGTTGTACGACATGTTGGAATCGAC
>JAABUW010009202.1_pt1 | contig 11318 bp, 12 predicted proteins | sample 5560081 | NCBI WGS metagenome assembly JAABUW01 (sample SAMN10711882, study PRJNA513363) | rock metagenome | isolation source: Antarctica rocks | place: Antarctica: Victoria Land, Knobhead sud | reverse complement strand
CGGCCGACGGCGCCCATCAGACCTCCGTGGACAGCGCTCGCTGCACCAGTCCGGTCAGCGCACCGACCACGGAGTCGCCGGTGACCACGGTGTAGAGCACCGCGCCGAACGCCGCGGCGGCGATGGTCCCAATACGGTGTGTACGGCGCGGTCACAGGTGGTGAAACCGGTTGTGGCGGCTGCAGTTTGGTCGCGCTGAGAGCCTGTAGGACTCACCCCTCGTGCAGCGCGGCCATGTCACAACTGGGTCGGAAACGGTAGTGTTCTGACAGTTGTGCCTCCCGGAGACTCCGTGGTCAACGCGGTGAGTCATTCCGGTGTGCGCTGCCGGCGTAGCCAGCGGTACACGGTCATCTCCGACAGCCCGACCGCCGACGCGGCGGCGGACACTGTTGTGCCCTGGCGAAGGAGCACCTCGAGCCGATCCTCCATCTCCAAGGTGAGCAGGGTGCGCCGGCCGGGGACCCGACCCGCCGCTCGTGCCGCGTCCACTGCTACGCGGGAACGCGCACCCCGCTGCGCGTGCAGGGTCGTGATCAAGGTCGCGAAGACCCGTCCCGGCACTGGGTGGGGTGATTGGTCCAGCACCACGACGGCGATGTCTCTTGCTGCCAGTTCGTCGACGCGGTCCCGCAGCGGTCGGAGGTGCCGGAAGCTCGGGATCACGAGGACTGTGGGCCGTTCCAGTACTGCGAGGCACGAGGCCCACACCGAATCCACCTCGATCGACGAGGTGGGGACGTAGGTCTTCTCGCACCCCGCCGCGCGCAGCATCGCCGCGTCGCCGGATGCTTCACCTGGCCCGTCCCCGCGGGCGAACCCCACCCGCTTCACGGCGCACCCCGGGGAGGCCGTCGGTGTCTGTGTCACTCCCTGCTCCTGTCGCTCCACCCTGCAAGGTTCTCCCCGCGGGTTCATCCATCATACCAACACAACTAAAGGATTGAGTTAGTATGAGGAGAATGTCAGGTCACCGTGGTTGATAGAGGACGACACCAGTGAGGAACAGAGGAACTCCATGACCACCCACGACGTGACGCTCGTCGTCAACCACCGCATCACCGACGACGACATCGACGCCATCTTCGAGCACGCCGACGACGCCACTCCCGAGCGGGAGCACGGCCAAGGTCGCACCCTCGTGCACTTCGCTCGTGAGGCCCCGAGCTGGCCGGCGGCCGTCGTCTCCGCACTCACCGACCTCGAGGCCGCCGGCTTCCAGGCCGCGGGGCCCCCCCCACGACCCGCATTGAGCCCCCCCCCCCACGTGACAGGTGGTTATTTGGGTGCTGGCTGCCATTCGGTATGTGCCCTGGCGGCGGCGATGGCAACGTCGAGGGCGCCGTCCCCGGCGGGTGTTTCCTCCACAGAGGACACGATGCGACCGGCAGTGACACTCGCGGATGGCCACCGGCCCGGCCGTGCCTGCACCGCCGCCTCCACCTGCGCCGCGTCGTAGAGATTCTGCCCACTGCGGCCCGGTTCCCGGCCGACCGGGCGAATCGCTGCGCGGTGCAGGAGGCGATGCACCCCCGTGGGTTTCACCCCGGCCAGCTCCGCGGCTTGGGTGGTGGTGATCAGCTCGCTCATAAATCGTCGATCGCGACGGCATCGTGGGCGGCATCGTGGATGAAATCCTCCACAGTGCGGCCCTGAGTGAAACCGCTGGACTCCGTCCGGGACTGGGGTGGAAAGACGGAGTCGTTGCCGTCCACCGGTTTCACCTCATAGCCGTGCTCGGCGCCGATGCGCACCACCTCGACCGCCCAGGCTTCATACAGTCGCTCGGCGAACTGCGCCTGCTCGCGCTCCAGCCGCGCGCAGGTGGCCGTGTCCCCGCCTTCCTCGGCCTCCTCGTAGGCGTCACTGTAACGAGGACCGAGGCAGGCAGTGTGCAGGTCCTCGACCGACTCGTCGTGAATTTCGATGGGTGTCAGCTCCTGCTGATATGTCTCGGTGATGGCCGCGATGTCGACCTGGCTGCCGATCTCGGCGAGAAGGTCGTTCAGGTCATCATCAAGGTCGGTGTAGAGCAGATCGCTGCGGAGCCACACCCCGTCGGGCAGGACGGCGTCGACGAGAACGACGAAGAAACCGTGGGGTTCGAGTCAGTGCGGGACTCCGACGACAAGATCTTGTGCGACTCCAACGGTGGGGACGAGATGGACCTGCAGGGCTCATCCGGCCAGATGAGCTTCACCGAGCTGGCGGCCACTGCGCGCCCGTACGTACGCCGGGCTTGCCACGACAGCCCGGACGGTTTTTCCCTCGATGTCACTCCCACCTACGACGAGGAGACCACCCGATGAACGCCCCGTCCCGTGCTGGTCTGCACTCCGGTTGGGGAACGGTTCGGCGCCGGTGCTGGGCCGGTTCTCGCGGTCGCGGTCTGAGCGGAAATCACCGGCTACGAACAGGGGCGACACCTGCTGCACCGGACTTGGACTGTCGGCTCGACGGTTTAGTGTCGAACTCGTGAGCCCCCACGTCGAGATCCCGTCGTACGAACACCACCACGGCGACGTACATCAGACGTACGGCGACTGGCCCACGCCTACCACGATCATCAGCGATGGCGCTTACGGCGTACGCGGCTTCCATGGTGACACGACCGGTCCTGATGACCTGGTGGACTGGTACAAGCCACACGTTGAGGTGTGGAGCGCGGCAGCCCATCCGGCTACGACGTTGTGGTTCTGGAACACCGAGGTCGGCTGGGCGAGCGCGCATCCGCTGCTGGTCGCCAACGGGTGGGACTACGTGCAGACCATCACCTGGGACAAGGGAATCGCCCACATCGCGGGCAACGTCAACGGTAAGACTATCCGCCGCTTCCCGGTGGTGTCCGAGATCTGCGTTCTATACCAGCGCAGGTTCGCGGTGGATACGCCAGACGGCCCGATGCTGGTACAGAAGTGGCTCCGCCACGAGTGGCAGCGCGCGGGCATCCCGCTGTACAAGGCCAACGAGGCCTGCGGTGTCAAAAACGCGGCGACGCGCAAGTACCTCACGCAGGACTGGATGTGGTATTGGCCGCCCGGCGAGATGGTTGAGCGTCTCGCTGACTATGCCAACAGCCGCTCCGACTCCGACGGCTGGCCGTTCTTCTCCCTGGACGGCTGCGAGCCCGTTACCGGAAAGGAGTGGGACACGCTGCGCTACCGGTGGAACCACCATCACGGGCTGACCAACGTCTGGCAGCGCGGGCCTCTCCACGACTCCGAGCGGCTCAAGGGCACGCTCCGCCGGGCGGCGCCCCGCGTCTACAAGCCGACCTCCAGTAGCTCAACACACCTCAACCAGAAGCCGCTAGAGTTCATGGAGCGCATCGTCAAAGCGGTGACGGAACCGGGCGACACGGTGTGGGAGCCATTTGGAGGCCTAGCGTCGGGATCTGTGGCTGCGCTGGCCCTCGGTCGAAATGCATACGTGGCCGAGATGGACGACAACTTCGCCGCCATCGGCCGAGAACGCTTGGAGCTGGCGCTGGCTGAGTACAACCCCGAGGCCGAGCTGCACATCGACGCGGTGGGCGATGAGGAGAATGAGCATTGACCACTGAGCCGCCGGAGACGAGTGAGCCGCCGGAGCTGTCCGAAGCGGAGCAGGCCGACGTCGCCGAGCCGGAGCAGACGCCCACGGTGACTCCGCCGGAGCCGCCCGAGCTCGACCCTGAGGACCGGAAGACGAGACTGATTGAGCGGCTCAAGTCGGTGCTTGCTGGGCTCCCTTCGTTCTTCGAGTTCAACAACAACTTCTCGGGCGTAAACGCCACCGACCTGCACGCGCTCAACACCCTGCTCGGTGCCTCCATCGAGGGCCAGGTCGTCAAGGCGCTCAACCTCCAGCGTCCGATCTGGGACCCGGACGACGAGTGGCTTGGGTTTGTCTTCGAGCGGCAATCACAGGTCTTCCCCGATGTCCGGTTAGTTCGCCGTGCCGACGAGAGCGGCGTCGATGTGGGACTTGGCATCGAGCTCAAGGGCTGGTTTCTTCTGGCTAAGGAGGGCGTGCCGAGCTTCCGCTTCACCACGTCCGCCGCTGCCTGTGCCGACCACGACCTGCTCGTGGTACTCCCGTGGTACCTAGACAACGTACTGTCCGGCTCGCCGGTAGCCGCGCAGCCGTTCGTCGTCTCGGCGCGGTGGGCAGCTGACTACCGGAATTATTACTGGCAGCACAAGCGCGCGACCTCCGACTCAACCGAGATCCACTCGCCGCCTGACGCTGCGCCGTACCCCACCAGCGACACCCGCATTTCCGACTCACCGGAGTATGACCGTGGTGGAAATTTCGGTCGCGTGGCTCGCGTGTCGGGCCTCATGGACGCCTTCATCGCTAGCGCGAACACCACTGAGGTTCTGGGCATCCGGATCGGCGACTGGCACAGTTTTCTCAAGCTCCACAGCGATGGCGCCGACCTGGATCAGGTCACCACCAAACTCCGCATGGACCTAGCCCGCAAGGTGACGAAGCGGTCGAAGGCCGACGCTGAGGTCATCTCTACTGCCGTCGTGGAAATCAGCGAAGTGCTCAAGTCGGCTGAGTAACGGCGGCTGGCCCGGACGCTTCTACGTGCTGGCAAGTCGCCATCGTGGCACCCGAGCAGGTGGTCTTCAGCGCGCGGGTCACCGCATCCAGACTCTCGCAGTGAGAGGGCTCGATAGCTTCGGTACCTGCAGGCAGAATCCGGCCGGGAAAGCCGTTCAGGTCACCCGGTGGCGTGCTCAGTGGCTCAGCCGGGCCGCGGTCCGGTCCGCTGCTGCGGTGAGCGCCGGGACAGCGGTCGGATCGCCCAGCAGCAACACCGGTGCGCGCCCACCGAGCTCGTCCTGTCCGGTAGCCAGCCACGGTGTACACGGCCGCGCCCGCAGATCCGAACGCCTCCAGCAGCTCGGCCAGAACTGGGTACGGCCGGCCAACTCGGGGCCACCACCACAAACAATTCATGTGGTGGTGTCGCGCCGGGGCGGGTGGAGTGGCTGTTTCGGGCCTCCCAGGACTGCCAAAACAGTCTGTCTAATCAGGCCGTCATAACCCCAGGCTGCCGCTCGAAGTGTCGGCCAGCACCTCAGCAGGCCTGATGTATTTAGCCAGTGTCGCGAGGTTGCGGTGCCGAGTAGTGCGGGCGAGGCGGTCGGCCGGCACACCGTGCTCCGCGGCCGTCGTCGCGTGCCCGGCGCGCAGCGAATGCCCCGAAAGCTGCAGGTCCGCGAGTCCAGCATCGGCGGCCCGGGCGGTGAGGATCCGGTTGACCTGCTTTCCGTCGAGACGACGGGGAACCACCCGTAAATCCGATCGGGCAACCAGCGAGAACAGCGGGTCCTCCGGTTGGAGCCCGGCGGCCGTGAGCCACGCCCGCACCGCGGTGACCGGGTCCGTCTCCGGGCGCTGACCGCGGACCACGCCGATCACCTGACCGGCCGAGGCCTGGTCCCCTTTGGAGCGGCGCACATACACAACCAGACCGGCGGGCTTCATGGCGACATCCCGGACCTGCAGGTCGACGATCTCAGACCGGCGTAGCGCGGCGGCATAGCCGAGCAGGATCAGGGCCGCATCCCGCTTGCCGCGCAGGCTGGTCGGGTCGATGACGACGACGATGCGCCGCACCTCGTCGGTGGTGATCGGGTGGGCTTGGCGCCGCGGGGCGACCCCCACCGTCCGGCGCAACCCGGCACGCACCCGCACCACACCCCGGTTGCCGGTCGGGTCGTCGTGGCCGGCGTCGAGATGCACGGCGCGGATGGCGGCCACCGTCTTGTCCAAGGTCGACACGGCGCGCCCGGCCGCAGCCTGTTCGGCCAGGTACGCGGCGAGAAGCTCCGGGACGGCCGGCAGCGGGGACGCCCCGCGGGCCGAGCACCACGTCTCCCAGCCGCGCCAGGCCGAAGCGTAGGCGCGGCGGGTGGCTGCCGACCGCGATGAGGCGAGCGCGTCGGCGACCCGGCCGTGGTCCGCGGCGGTGAGCCCGGACGGCAGCTCGGGGAGCGCCAGGTCAGCCACCCGTGCTGAACCTCCAATGTGCGGGATGCTCGGATACAGCAGCCTCCGCCGGTTCCACACCGGCGAGGAACCATCGGGCGGCGAGGCCCACCTCGACTCCGGCATCTCGGTAGGACGCGGCCACCGCGGCGGACGGCCACACATAAGACGGGTAGGGCTCGTCGCCCAGAGCCATGGCGACGGTCTCCGCGTGGTGCATCGCCATCCGCATGGAATATTTCCAGCGGTACGCCTCGTCTGACGAGGCGTACCCGGCGGCCTGCCACTCGACCGCCTGGACCGGGGTGAAGCCGTCGTAATACCAGCTGTGCGCCTCCATTGAGGCGTACCCGGCGTCCTGCCACTCGACTGCCTGGACCGGGGTGAAGCCGGCGTAGTGCCAGTTGCGCGCGTTGGCGTGTACGCCTGCCGCCGCGAACTGCTTCGCGCTGAACCGCATGGCCGTTCTCCTCTGCTCGAACTGCTGCCCCCTGACCCAGCCTACGCCTCCTTCTCGGGCATTACGACGGCAGACGCCTACGCCCGAGAAGCGACATTCCCGGACGTTACGACAGGTGTCGGCGGCCGCCGGTACCCTCGCAGCTGGAACATGCGCAGGCCGAATCGCCCTGCCGCTGAGAATTAGAAATCAGTGGCTGGTTTGGCCAGACCCAGGCACCGATTTCGAGGAGATGGCCTCAGATGCCTACGTTGACCGGGCGGCTGAAGACCGACCAGGAGTTGCTTCCTCAGACCCCTGCTCTCGAATCCAGCCAGCAGTCGGCTCCCCAGGGGCACGGGGCGTCGCGGGGCATGGAGGCGGCCGCGATGGTGCCGATCAGCGCGGGCACCGGACGCGCCTGCGTCGACGTGTTCGGCAACAACCTCCCACCCGTGTTGGGCGGCGGCCGCCCGGCACGCCTCGAGCTGGCCGGTGAGGCTGGTTCCCTCGACCTGGCCGGCGGTGGAAACGCGGACGTAGATCACGGCCCGGGGGGCGCCCTCGGCGGGTGCGGGCGGCATACCCTGGCTATGCGGCATCGTGCTCCACTCCGGTCGCGCGGCGTGTGGGCGCGGAGACCCTCGGCCTGCCAGGGCCGGGGGTCTCGCTCGTTCGGTCCATCATCGCCCGCGCCAATCGGGCCATGGCACGCGGATCTGGCGTGGTGTTCACCGTGACGGTGATTGAGGTGATTCCGGGGCGGGCTGTGTCCATACCGGGTATGTGTGCGGCGGCTGTGGTATTTCCCGCGTCCGCCCGTTATGCCCGCTCGATCCCAGAATCACACACCGTATTGGCACCATGGCAGGTACTCCGCCTATTTTCCAATCTCTGTGTTAGTCGCGTGGCCTTCCGGCCCGCGGAGGGGACGGTCGCGGAGAACGTGGTCTCGGTACGCGGCTGGCGCGATGCGCGCTTCAACAAGTTTCGCCAGGGTCGATGTACCCGAACACGTGAACGGGATAGGTCACGTCGTCGCTCCGCACGAGCTCGTCACCGGGCGCCGTGGACTTGTCGGCCACAAAGGGGAAGGCTCAAGGCATGCGTGACGGTCCCGAGCAGGTATATGTCTTGGCCGACGAGATTCGTGAGCGGTGCATTCGCGGCCTGGGCAGCCTACTTACACCCGGCGAGCCGGTCTGGACGAGCGAAGCCGCAAGCGAACTTATAGCACACTTCTTGAACGCACCAGATACCGGTGGTGGGTCTTTTCTCGTCAAGCTGAGGAGCCAGCTCGCGGGAGTGAGTCCGGAGGCTGTTCAACTCATGGCTGAGCTTGCTGTGATCTACGAGCTGGCTCCAGCCAATGTAGGCGTGCCTGCGAAGCGTCGCGTCGTCGCGGGCGTCCTCGCCATCGCGGGTGACACTCGGCCGCTACCTGACCGGATCCTGGAAGCGTTCACCGGCGGAATCGCCAACTCCGGTACCTGGTACCTCACGAGGCCCGACATTCAGCTGGCTTTCCTAGTGCGCTTAGTAGGTGCACTCACCGCATTGACGGAGGAGGAGCGGAAGGCGGCAGCCGACGACCCGTGGCGGTTCCGCGATCTGCTGCAGGCGGTGCCTTTGGACAGCGGTTATGGCCAACGCGCCGCGCTGCTGCACTTGATGTACCCGGATACCTTCGAGTCGATCATCGCCAGCAACGACAAGGCGCGGATCTTGGAGTTCTTCGCCGACCAGTTGCAGGAGCGCACCGGTGATGACGACCGCGACATGCTCACGCTCCGCGGGGCATTGGTCGCGAGTTCTGCCGAGCCGGTCTCGTTCTACCGGCCGCCGTGGAACGGGTGGCGGACAACGAAGACCACGACACCCGGGTGGCTGGTCCGGGGCGCGAAGGTCCAAGGTGCTGATCTCATCCCGGACTGGCTCGCCCATGACTACTGCTCCGTCGCGTTCCCCGATGTGCCTGAAATTCCTCCGGGCACGTCGCTGGCCAAGATTGGCGAGGTCGTCGCCGTCGGGTTACCCGACCTCAGCGTTCAGGAGCGGCGATCTCGCGCCGGCACCCTCGATCGATTCTTGAACCGGATCAAGGTAGGGCACGTCGTGGTGACTGTCCACGGCCCAGAGGTCTTCGTCGGTCGGGTGATGGGCCCCGCCTTCTGGGTGGACTCGACTGACGCGCTGTCCAGCCGCAGGCATCTGGTGCAGTGGCTGAACGGTGACCGCCCGCTGCCTCGTGCCGACCTGTCGGCTGGTGCGCAGGGCAAGTTATCCGGACAGAACGTCGTCAGCGACCTCGGGGTCTACGCGGATGAGGTGCTAGCGCTCGTCGAGGCCCGCAGCCCAACACCTCACGGCGCAGTTGAGGAATCAGAAACGGCCGCTGTCGTACTGGCGCTCGCCGACCCCACTCAAGCGCTCGCCGACTCACTGTTCCTGCCCTTAAGTTGGCTCCGCGAGGTAGTCGACTTGCTCCGTGAGAAGCGCCAAATCGTATTTTACGGGCCGCCGGGGACCGGCAAAACTTTCATCGCGCAAGCGGTCGCCACCTTCCTGACAGAGACCGCGGGAGGCGAGCAGCGCCTCGTGCAATTCCACCCGTCCTATGCCTACGAAGACTTTTTCGAAGGGTTCCGTCCCCAGCCCGGCGAGGCGCCGGGATCGATCTTGTTCGAACTGGTGCACGGCCCGCTGCGCCGTATGGCAGGTCTTGCCGCCGCCGATCCCACACGCCCGTACGTCCTCGTGATCGACGAGCTGAACCGAGCAAACCTCGCGAAAGTGTTCGGCGAGCTCTACTTTCTGCTCGAATATCGCGACCGCGCGGTCAGCCTTCAATATTCCCCAAATGAAGACTTCTCCCTACCGGAGAATCTGCTTGTGATCGGGACGATGAACACCGCCGACCGTTCCATCGCCCTTGTCGACCAGGCGATGCGCCGTCGCTTTGACTTCGTCCCGCTATTCCCTGGACGCGTGCCGCTGGTCGGGATGCTGCGTGACTGGCTCGACGCGAACGCGATCCCGAACTCCGTAGGCGCCCTACTCGATACGCTGAACACCATGCTGGGCGAACCAGAGAGCGCGGTCGGCCCCTCTTATTTCATGAACGAACGGTCTCGTACTCGACCCGGCTTGGAGCGGATTTGGCGGACTGCGATTCTCCCGCTGCTTGAAGAGCGCTTCGTAGGCGGCGACATCGACGTGCACGACACCTACTCTCTCGAACACGTCCTAGCCAAGAGCAAGATCAGCATAGGCGTTGGCAGTCCTTCGCCGACGTCGGCAAGCGTCGTAATGGAGGAGGGGGAACCACTCGGCGGCGGCGACATCGGGGACGACGAAGACAGGCCAACTGAGGACCAACTGTGAGGCGACTCGCACTCACCGAGTACCGACGTGCAGCATTCCCCGCGCTCCCCGCCGGGTCAGCGCGCGCACTGCACGCGACAACTGGAGTGCAGGTCAGCAGCACACTGAGCGGTGCTCGAACCATTCTCCAGGCCCGCAGCACCGTCGGCGCAGTCAGGGTCGGGTTGGGCGCGGACTGTGTGGAACTTCAAATTCGCCCCAAGGTGGGCGTCTCCCGACTGCTATGGCTGCTAGGGCACGCGAGAGATCAGTCTGGCTGGCGTGAGGACGACGTGGAGATCGGCACAGAGACAGGACTCGTCGCTGCGATGGCGGTCATGTTCACCGCCCGCTGTCGGCGCGCGCTCGCAGCAGGGGTATTGCGCGGGTACGAAGAGCGCGAAGAGACGCGACCTGGGCTGCGCGGCCGACTGCGGGAAGCAGACCAGATGCGGGCTCGGCCGGGCCTCCCACTACCGCTCGAGGTCCGCTTCGATGATTACACCATCAACATTCCCGAGAACCGCGTGCTGCGCACCGCCGCAATCCGACTTTTGGGGTTTTCTGACGTTTCCCCGTTTGTACGGATGGCGTTGACCAGGCTTAACCGAGAGCTGGCCGAAGCGGACGCACTCGCGCCAGGCACACCCACACCGCAGATCACGCTTACGCGACTTAACCACCGGTACGCGCCCGCTCTGCATATTGCCAGGCTCGTGCTGGAGCGCACTAGTGTCGAGTACACCCACGGCGCACAGAGCGCCACTGGCTTCCTATTCGACATGAACCACGTTTTCGAGGACTGGCTCACCACAGCGCTGACCGTCGCACTGGAAACTCGGAGCGGCACGGTGCACCGCCAGCGACCGCTGATCCTGGACGAAGATTCCGGCGTGACGATGCAAACCGACATGACATGGTCATCCGGAGCGGACTGCCTCGCTGTCATCGACGCGAAGTACAAGCGGCTGCAACAGGCCGGACCACGATCCGAAGACGTGTACCAAGTCCTCGCCTATTGCACGGCCCTCGGGATCCGCTCCGGACACCTTGTTTACGCGGCAGGAGGGCCACCGCGCGTCCTCACCGTGCGCAATGCCGGGGTTCGCGTCCACACCCACGTCATTTCACTCAACGCCCCCCGCGACCGCATCTTGACCTCCGTCGACTCAGTCGCGACTGAGATAGCCGCCAGCATCGGTCGGTGACCGCAAAAAGTTACTGGTGCGCTCGCGGGGTCGCGCCGATACACCCGCGAGTGCCCCGCGCGGCGGCGGGCGTCCTCATGTTGGCGTTGCTCCTCGCCTCGACCCGGGACTCGCTTGCTCGCAGCAACGCCGTGAACAACGTGATACTTGGCCTTGCCGACGCCACGGCGGCGCTAGCTTTCGTCGTCCTCAGCTTGGTGCACTGGTCATTCGTCGTTCCACTCGCCCTCGGCTGCTTCGCCGGGGGACGCATCGGACCTGTCGTGGTGCGCTACGCACCCGATCGGCCCCTGCGCATCGCGATAGCGATGGCAGGAATGGGA
>JAABUW010009193.1_pt1 | contig 11328 bp, 8 predicted proteins | sample 5560081 | NCBI WGS metagenome assembly JAABUW01 (sample SAMN10711882, study PRJNA513363) | rock metagenome | isolation source: Antarctica rocks | place: Antarctica: Victoria Land, Knobhead sud | reverse complement strand
ACCTGGCCCACCACACGTTCAAGGACGCCGCCCATCTCACCTGCGCCATCCACGCCGCGGTCAAGCAGCTCAACAAAGAGCGCCAAACGCCGCATCCGTGCGGCAAGCTGAATAAGGCTGCTTAGATCGCAATACGAACGGCTTTGAATGGGTCGATTCTTGCCGATCATGCCGATGCAGGCGCCGCAAGAAAACGAGCGGTTTCTTGGCGGTCGTGCCAAGCCGGCTCGCTGCCGCCAGACGCCGCACGGAAACCCGTTGCGGAGATGATCGCTAGCTTGCAGGCTGCGTCGCATCTTTCTTTATTGAGCTACGCCAACTGCTTGGATGCAACATGGATCTAGACCGCTCGTGCTGTCCCATGGTCGGAGGGTGCCTGGCCATGCCGCCAGCTCTATCCGTCTCACCCATCATGCGCCGGCCTGTATGATCTTGCGTCCGTCTCACTGACCGTGCGCCCATTCTCCAACAGCCTGCGTCGGACGCCCCCGCCAGTCTCAACCAAGGTGCGCTGGAAACCGCCCTTGATTGCGCGTCGAGGCGTACATCATTGCGCGCCGCTACACCTACCCGCAGTTCCGCCGCACGTTCGGCCAGCCCTGGCGCCGCACCAACGGCAGCTCTCAACGACCCGGCACCGCGGGAAACGCAGCGGCGCGGTGATCGAGGGGCGGCACGGGCGATGCTTGCGGCCCTCTGTTGCCGCGCCGCAGGGACGGCTCGCAATGGCGGGTGGAGGCCAGCCAAGGCAGATGGCCGTTGGCGCCAAGCAGCCCGTGCGGCCCTGCTAGGTAGTTTCCGGCCCTGCCGCTGCGGCGACGCTTCCGTATATCTTGGCAGCAGCCGCCCAGCGACGCCGCCACCCGGCAGCATATGCCTGCGGGCATCCAAGGAACGAACCGCAATGGGTGGCCGAACCAGCAGGGGACCATTGCCGGACAGGGCCGGCCCGCCTGTGCGGACGCCGCCCGGGAGCGCTCGCGGTTGACGCCAGCTTCGATTGACCTGGCTGCGATGCCGGCTTGGGTGTTTGCTTGGGCGCCTGGCGCGGCAGCCGCGCCGCCGCCGACAGCCGTGTGGCGGCGGGCTTGACCGTCGCGCCGCAGGCCGCCCCGCACCCCTCCAGCCTGATCCGGCGGCTCGGCCCCGGGCTGATCACCGGCGCCGCCGACGACGACCCGGCAGGCATCGCCACCTACAGCCAGGTCGGCGCGCAGTTCGGCTATGGCCTGGCCTGGACCATGCTGTTCAGCCTGCCGTTCATGGTCGTGATGCAGGAGATCAGCGCCCGCATCGGCTGCGTGACCGGACGCGGCATCACCGAGAACCTGCGCCGGCACTACCATCCCTGGCTGGTGCGCGGGGTCGTGCTGCTGCTGCTGGTCGCCAACGTCATCAACCTCGGCGCGGACCTGGGCGCGATGGGCGCCGCGGCGGGCCTGCTGCTGGGCGGCAACCCGCGGCTTTACACGCTGGGGTTCGGCATCGTTTGCGTGCTGGCCGAGGTGTTCTTCAGCTACGCCTATTATGCCGGGTTCCTGAAGTGGCTGACGCTGGCGCTGTTCGCCTATGTCGCGGTGGTGTTCAGCGTCCATGTGCCCTGGGACCGGGCGCTGCTGGCGACCGTGGTGCCGCATGTCGCGTTCGACGCGCCCCATGCGATGGCGCTGGTGGCCGTGCTGGGCACGACGATCAGCCCCTACCTGTTCTTTTGGCAGTCGTCGCTGGAGGTGGAGGAGCGCGCCCGCCGCGGCGGGCCGCCGCTATGCGTGACGCCGCGGGCCGCCGGGCCGCAGTTCGCCCGCATCCGCACCGATACGATGGTCGGCATGGGCGTGTCGAACCTGGTTGCGACCTTCATCATCTACGCCACCGCGGCCACCCTGAACGCATCGGGGGTGACGGACATCCAGACCTCGGCCCAGGCGGCGGAGGCGCTGCGCCCGGTGGCCGGGGAGCTGACGTTCGCGGTGTTCGCGGCGGGGATCGTCGGCACCGGGCTGCTGGCGGTGCCGGTGCTGGCGGGGTCGGGCGCCTATGCGCTGTCCGAGGCGTTCCGGTGGCGAAGCGGGCTGGACCGGCGGCTGCTGCAGGCCAAGGCGTTCTACGCCGCCATCGCGGTCTCGACGATGGCGGGCGCCGGGCTGAGCTTCACCGCGCTCAACCCGGTGCGCGCGCTGTATTGGAGCGCGGTGGTGAACGGCGTGCTGGCGGCGCCGGTGATGGCGGTCATCATGCTGGTGGCCGGCAACGGGCGCATCATGGGGCGGCTGACGGTGCCGCGGCCCATGCTGGCCGCGGGCTGGGTGGCGACGGCGCTGATGCTGGCGGCGAGCGTCGGGTTCTTCGTGCTTTGAGGGCGTTCGTCCGGCGCCGGGCTTGCTGCCGCTGCCGATCATGCCTGCCCGCCGCCGCGTTCCCGGATGGCGCGACTTCGATGCGTAAGCCTGTTGGCGCCGGCACGCCCCTGCCAGGCTCAGGAAGATGCCCGGACCGAGGATATCGCCCGGGGACTTGAAAGCCCCGGCCGGCGGGCAGCCTGTTGATGCGGAGACGCCGCCCCGCTCCTGGCAGACTGGCACACCTCTGCGTGGCGCTACGTCCAGTAAAGCACCCGCGCCATCGGCAGCCGCACGGCGATGCTGCGTTCCAGGTGCGACCGCATGTCGCGCATGACCTCGGTGGGATAGACCCACTTGGTCGAGCCGAACTTGGTCATCTTCCGGCTGCGCCGCTCCTCGTCCATCTCCAGGCTGCTGCCGGGATACCAGCCCTGCAGCACCTCCTTCGACCCCGGCGTGAAGCGGTGGGTGATCAGCTCCGCCGTCAGGTCCAGGTCCGGCACCCCGGCCAGCGCCGCCGCGGCGTCCTCGATCAGCTTGTCGTAGCCGTCCCGCCAGTCCGGCACCGGCATGATCGGCGCGACCGTCAGGCCGACCGGGTAGCCCGCCATCGCCACCTGCCGCAGCGCGGCCAGGCGCTGCGCCATGCGGGCGGTGCCGCCCTCGTAACGCTCTGCCGCGCGAGCGTTGACCGAGAAGCGGATGCGGGTCCGCCGGTTGTGCTCGATGTCCAGCAGCGGGCCGATGCCATCGAACTTGGTGGTGAAGCGCAACTGCACCGGCGCGTCCCATCCGCCGAAATGCGCGACGGACGCGGCGAGCGATCCCGTCAGGTGCTCGATGCCCAGGGGATCGGTGTAGCACCCGGCCTCGAACGTCGTGCCCTCCGCCTGGCGGGCGGCCTGGCGGGAGGTGATGCTGCCCTGGCCCACCGCGGCGGCCAGGCCGTCCAGGATCTCCGGCAGGTTGGCATAGGCGCGGGTGATGGGCGGGCCGGACAGCGACCCGGCGAGGTAGCAATACTGGCAATGCGCCGGGCACCCCTCCGCCAGGTCGAACCGCCAGTCGGCGCTGGGCGGGATCGGCTGCAGCTTGCGCTTGCTGGGGGAGGCGGTGATGACCGCCAGGGTGCTCTTGGCGTCGGAGTACTTCTGCGGCAGCCCGGCCAGCCGGTCCGCCGGCAGGCGTATCACCTCCGCCCCCACCGCCGCCGCACGCGCGACGATGGCGGCGCCATGTTCCCATTCCAGGGCGGAGGGCGTCACCAGGACGCGCTTGGGCGCCCACAGCTTGAAGGGGGCGGGCGGCGCCGCAGGCGCCGGAACGGGATGAGCCAGGGATGCGGACATGATGGATGGAATGTAGGCAGCCGTACCGGGTTCGCCAGTTCCTGCCGCCGGGCACGCTGCCGGGCACGCTAAAGTGTGCCGACCGTCCGAATGCGCGCGCGCGGGAAGATTTCGGCCTGGGACAGCACCGGCGTCGCCGGGCGCAGCCGCTCCACGATGGCGCGGACATGGCCGCGTATGGCGCCCGAGCACAGCAGCACCGGCGCCTCCCCGGCGCCCACCGCGGCCTCGAACACCACGCGGAAGCGCTGCATGAACTCGCCCAGCCGGGACGGGGCGATGGCAAGCTGCCTGTCCTCCGGCGGCCCGACCAGGGCGTCGGCGAACGCCGCCTCCCACTCCGGCGACAGCGTGACCAGGGGGATGTAGCCCGCCGGGCCAAGGTGGCTGTCGCTGATCTGCCGGGCCAGGCGGGTGCGTACGTGGGCGGTGATGGCGGCGGTGGCGCGCAGGCCGCCGGCGGTGGCCTCGCCGATGCCCTCCAGGATGGTCGGCAGGTCGCGCAGCGACACGCGCTCGGCCAGCAGCGCCTGCAGCACCCGCTGCACGCCGCCGATGCTGAGTTGCGACGGCACCAGGTCCGACACCAGCCGCTGCTGCTCCTGCGGCAGCTCGTCCAGCAGCTTGGCCGTCTCGGCGTAGGACAGCAGCTCCGCCATGCTGTCGCGCACCACCTCCGTCAGGTGCGTCGTCAGCACGCTCGCGGGGTCCACGACGGTGCAGCCGCGGAACACCGCCTCCTCCCGCTGGTCCTTGCTGATCCATAGGGCAGGCAGGCCGAAGGCAGGCTCCGTCGTGCGCTCCCCCGGCAGGTCCGGCACGCCGCCCACAGGGTCCATGGCGAGCAGCATGGCCGGGCGCAATTCGCCTTGCGCGGCCTCCACCTCCTTCAGGCGTATCGCATACTGGTCCGCGCCCAGCGCCATGTTGTCCTGGATGCGTACCGGCGGCAGGACGAAGCCCATCTCGGTGGCGATGGAGCGGCGCAGCGCCTTGATCTGCTCGGTCAGCCGCGGCGTGTCCCCGCCGGCCAGCACCAGCAGGCCGAAGCCCAGCTCCAGCCGGATGCTGTCAATCCGCAGCGCGTCGGTGATCGGCGCCTCCGACGGCACGGCCGGCGCCTCCACGACGGCGTTCACCGGATGCTTCCACCGCATCCAGGCGCCGCCGCAGGCCAGGCCGGACAGCGCCAGGAACGGCAGAGCCGGCAGCCCCGGCATCAGCGCCAGCGCCGCAGCCGCCGCGCCCGCCAGCGCCAGCGGCTTCGGGCTGCCGCCCAACTGCCGCATCAGCGCGGCATCGGCAGGACCCTCGACGCCGCCCTTGGTCACGACGATGCCGGCCGCGGTGGACACCAGCAGCGCCGGTATCTGCGACACCAGCCCGTCGCCTACGGTCAGCGTCGTGAACGTCGCCGCCGCGTCGCCGAACGCCATCCCGTGCCGCAGCAGCCCGATGGCCAGCCCGCCGATGATGTTGATGACCGTGATCAGCAGCCCGGCGATGGCGTCCCCGCGCACGAACTTCGCAGCGCCGTCCATGGCGCCGTAGAACCCGCTCTCCTCCTCCAGTTCCCGCCGCCGCACCCGCGCCTTGGCCTCGTCAATCAGGCCGGAGGACAGGTCGGCGTCTATCGCCATCTGCTTGCCCGGCATCGCGTCCAGGCTGAACCGCGCCGCCACCTCGGCGATGCGCCCCGACCCCTTGGTGATGACCATGAAGTTCACGACCAGCAGGATCGCGAACAGGATCACCCCGATCACCACGTCCCCGCCCATCAGGAAGCCGCCGAACGCCTGCACGACATGGCCCGCCGCTGCCGGCCCCTCGTTGCCGTGCGACAGGATCAGCCGCGTGGTGGCGACGTTCAGCGACAGGCGCAGCAGGGTCGTCAGCAGCAGCAGCGTCGGGAAGCTGGTGAAGTCCAGCGGCCGTTGCAGGAACATCGCCACCATCAGCACCAGCACCGACGCCGTGAGCGATATCGCCAGCCCCATGTCGAGCAGCACCGACGGCAGCGGCACCACCAGCACCGCCAGCAGCGCGATCATGCCGAGCGCCAGCGCCACGTCGGTGCCCGGCAAGAAGCCGCGCAGGCGGCCTTGCAGGGCGGTCAGCGCCGGGGAGAGGGCCACCCGCTAGGCCATCTGCAAGGCGTTGGGCTGCAAGGCATTGGCCTGCATGGCATTGGCCTGCATGGCGTTGGGCGGCGTCACCGCGGCGCCGGACTGCGCGTAGTCCCACAGCTTGTTCCGCAGCGCGCGTATGCTGATGCCCAGGATGGTCGCGGCATGGGTGCGGTTGCCCAGGGTGTGGCTGAGCGTCTCCAGGATCAGGCCCTGCTCCACGTCGTCCATCGTGCGGCCCACCAGCCCGGCGATGCCGCCCGCCCCACCGGCCGCCCCACCGGCCGCGCGCGCAGGGGCGCCGCCTGGGGCCGGAGCCAATTCGATGGCGTCCGCGCCGATCTCGGCGCCGTTGGACAGCAGCACCGCGCGGTGGACCGTGTTCTCCAGCTCCCGCACGTTGCCGCGCCAGCCATGCGCCAGCAGCCGCGCATGGGCCGCCGCCGACAAGGGCCGCAGCGGCAGGCCGTTCACGTCGGCATAGCGCCGGGCATAGTGGTCCGCCAGCGCCGCCACGTCGCCGGGCCGCTCCCGCAACGATGGGATGCGCAGGCTCACGACGTTCAGGCGGAAGTACAGGTCGTCGCGGAACCGCCCCGCCGCGACCTCCACCGGAAGGTCGCGGTTGCTGGTCGCCAGGATGCGAACGTTGACGCGCACCGGCGCCGTGCCGCCCAGCCGGTCTATCTCCCGCTCCTGGATCACCCGCAGCAGCTTCGCTTGCAGCCGCACGTCCATCTCGCTGATCTCGTCCAGCAGCAGGGTGCCGCCGTCCGCCGCCTCGAACTTGCCGGCCCGGCGCGCGACGGCGCCGCTGAACGCCCCGCGCTCGTACCCGAACAATTCAGATTCCAGCAGGTTCTCTGGGATCGCGGCACAGTTCAGCGCGACGAACGGCCCGGCGGCCCTGCGCGAGCGACGGTGTATGTGCCGGGCCAGCACCTCCTTGCCGGTGCCGCTCTCGCCGGTGATGAGGATGCTGGCCTCGCTGCCCGCCACTTGCTCCGCGCGCTTCACGGCGGCCAGCATCGCCGGGTCGCGGGCGATCATGGCGTGGGTCTCGCCGGACGCCGCTTCCAGGATGGCGGCGATCAGGTCGGGGTCGGGCGGCAGCGGCAGGAACTCGCGCGCCCCGTCCCGCATGGCGCGCACCGCCGCGGGCGCATCGGCGTCCGTGCCGCAGGCGACGACCGGGACGCTGAACCGTTCCGCCGACATGGCGCGCAGCAGCGCTCCGATGTCATGCGGCAGCTCCACCAGCAGCAGGTCCACCCGGGCGTCCGCCCGCAGTTGCGCCAGCGCCGAGCGGTCGTCGTCCGCCTGGTGCAGCTTGGCCCCGCGCGCCTGCGCGAGACGGGCGGCCTTGCCCAGCTCGCCCCCCAGGGACCCCAAGATCAGAACGTGCATCGCCGTGTCCTCCCCTATGCCGCCCGGCTATCCCGCCCGGTCGCCCTTGATGATCTCGGTCATCGTCACGCCCAGCCGGGTCTCGTCCACCATCACGACCTCGCCGCGGGCGACCAGGCGGTTGTTGACGTAGATGTCAATCGCCTCCCCGAGCTTGCGGTCCAGCTCCACCACCGCGCCGCGGCCGAGCTTCAGCAACTGGCTGACCTGCATGGTCGCCTTGCCCAGCACGGCGCTGACTGTGACGGGGATGTCATAGACCGCCTCCAGGTCCCGCGGCGCGCGCGGCGCGGGGTCGGGCGGGCCGGCGTCGGCGAGGTCTGACAGTTCCAGGCTATTGGGCATGGTCGAGGCTCCTGATTGCAGGCTTCACGTTCCCAGGCTTCAAGCTGGCGGCGTCCACGAGGCCCAGCCCGGCAAGCGCCGCCACCATCGCGGCGTGGATCGCGGCCTGGTCCCGCACCAGCGATCCATCGGTCCAGGCTACCCGGGCGTCGCCGGGCGGCATGTCGGCGGCGCTCACGCTCACGCGGGCGGCCAGGTCTTCGTCCAGCAGTAGCAGGTCCGCCCGGATCGCCTCCGCGACGGCCGGGCTGACGCGCACGGCGATGCGCGGCTCCCGCTGCAACGCCGGCAGCAGGTGCGCCAGCAACTGCCGCACCTCCGCCTCGCCATGCCCGGCGCAGCAGGCGGGCAGCAGCCCGGCGGCGAGCGTCAGGATGGCGCGCACCGTCCCGTCCGCCGCAGCCTCCGCCAACGCCCGCCCTTCCTCCTGCGCCGCCGTCAACTCGGCGGCCACGGCGCACAGCGCCAGCGTGCGGGCATGGGCGTCCGACCCTTCCCACTCCGCGCGGGCTTGGGCCACGGCAGCCTCCGCCGCGGTCTGCCGGGCCATCTCCATCTCGCCCGACGAGAACGCCGCCTCGACGGCAGGCTCCGGCTCCGGTGCGGCCTGGAACGGCTCAGGGCTGTCGAAGTCCTCTGCATACAGGATGCCGGCCCGGTCGGGCGTATGCAGCAGAGGTTCGCTCCCAGGCTGTCCACGCCCAGGCTGTCCATGCCCCGGCTGTCCACGCCCTCTCTGTTCGTGCACCGGCCGTCCACGCAGAAGGACCTCGTGCAGCAGGGAACCGTGCATGTGCGAGTCCATCGCTATGCCACCATCTCGTCGTTCTTGCCTTCGCTGATCTCGATGACGCCCTGCGCCGCCAGGTCCTTCGCCATCGCGACGATGCCGCCCTGCGCCGCCAGGTCCTTCGCCATCGCGACGATGCCGCCCTGCGCCTCATCCACGTCGCGCAGCTTCACCGGGCCGAGCATCTCGATGTCCTCGCGCAGCATCTTGCCCGCGCGCTCCGACAGGTTGCCGAAGAACAGCTCCCGCAGGCCGTCCGACGCCCCCTTCAAGGCCATCGGCAGCTTGTCCTTCTCCACCGAGCGCAGCAGGATTTGCACGTTGGCCGGCGTCAGCCGCTTCAGGTCGTCGAAGGTGAACATCAGCGCCTTGATCCGGTCCGCCGCGTCCCGGTTGCGCTCCTCCAGCGCCGCCACGAACCGCGCCTCGGTCTGGCGGTCCAGGCTGTTGAAGATGTCGGCCATCATCTCGTGGCTGTCGCGCCGCGCGCTGCTGGCGAACGTCAGCATGAACTCGGAGCGCAGCGTCGCCTCCACCCCGTTCAGCACGTCCCGCTGCACGCTCTCCATCCGCAGCATCCGCATGATGACCTCGATGCCGAAGCTGTCCGGCAGCAGGGACAGCACGCGCCCGGCATGGTCCGGCTTGATCTTGCTCAGCACCACCGCGACGGTCTGCGGGTATTCGTTCCTGAGGTAGTTGGCCAGCACCGCCTCGCTGACGTTGCCCAGCTTCTCCCACATCGTCCGTCCCGCCGGGCCGCGTATCTCGTCCATGATCTGCGCCGCGCGGTCCGCCGGTAGGGCGGCCATCAGCAGGCGCTCGGTGCTCTCCATGCTGCCGATCAGGTTGCCCTGCTGGCCCAGCCCCTCCGCAAAGTCGCCGCACACCTGCTCGATCACCGACGCCTTCACCGACCCCAGCCCGATCATCGCGCCGGACAGGTCGCGTATCTCGTCCTCCTCCATCATGGCGATCAGCCGGGCGCTCTGGTCCTCGCCCAGCGCGAGCATCAGGATCGCGGCCTTCTGCTTGCCGGTTATGCCTTGCAGGCTGCTGAGCGACGCCATCTATTCCGCCTCCTCGATCATCCAGTTCCGCAACAGCACCAGGCTCTGCTGCGGCAGGCTGTCCACCAGGGCCGTGACCCGGCGCACCGACGACGCCCGCAGCGCCCCGTCCACGTTGGCCAGCATCACAAGCTCCTCCTCCGGCGGGCCGGACAGCGCCGCGGCGCCCTCGCCGGCAGCGCCGGAGATCGTGCCAGCCATGCCGCCACCGGCCAGGCTGCCCCCGGCCGCGCCGCCCGCCATCGCGCCGGGCAGCCCCGCCATCGCCCCGCCACCGGCCAGCAGCCCGCCCGGCTGCAAGCCCAGCCGCAGTACCAGGGGCCGCAGCACGAACAGCAAGGCCATCACCACCGCCAGCGCGACCATTCCCGTCTCGGACAGCCGCATCCAGTCCGCCTTGTCCAGTTGCAGCCAGGCCGCGGGCTGCGCCGGCTCCTGCGTGTCGTCCGGCCCGGCGAAGCGCATGGACACCACCTCCACCCGGTCCCCGCGCTGCTCGTTGAAGCCGATGGCGCTGCGGACCAGGGTGGTGATGCGCGCCAGTTCCGCCGGGCTGCGCTCGGCCCAGACCGGGGCGCCGTCCGCGTTGCGCGTGGTCGCACCGTCCACCATCACGGCCAGGCTGATCCGGCGAAGCTGCGGCTGCTCGCGCACCAGCGTCCGGACGGTCTTGCCGATCTCGTAGTTGGTGGTTTCCTCCTGCCGCTGCTCCTGCGTGCCGGACGGGCTGGCGCCGGCATCGGCGTTGGGCAGGTTGTTCTGCACCGACACGTTGGCGGCGGCGTCGGTCGTCTTGCTGCTGTTGGTGTTGCTCTGCTGGCTCCGCACCACCTGGCCATCGGGGTCGTAGCGCTCCTGCGTCTCGCGCACCTGGTCGAAGTCCAGGTCCATCGTCGCCTCCGCCCGGACGCGGCCGGGGCCGACCGAGCGCTCCAGCATCTCCTCCACCGCACGGGACAGCCGCAGCTCCCCGGCCCGTTTCAGCTCGTCGGCGGATTGCGCCGTGGCCGTAGGTCCCGTGGGCTGGCCGGCGCGGGCCAGCAGGTTGCCGCGGCTGTCGATGATGGCGATGTTCTGCGGGCGCAGGCCCGGCACGGCGGCGGCGATCAGGTTCAGCACGGCCTGCGTGCCCTCCCGGTCCAGCCGGGCGGCGCCGGTCATCGTCAGCACGACGCTGGCCTGGGCGTCCTGCTTGTCCCGCGCAAACGGCTCGCGCCGGGGCAGGACCAGGTGGACCCGGACGGCGCGAACGCCTTGCAGGCTGCGTATGGTGCGCGCCAGCTCCCCTTCCATGGCGCGGGTCTGGCTGATGCCCTGCTGGAAGCCGGTGGCGGTCAGGGCGTCGCCGCGGTCGAAGATCTCGTAGCCGATGCTGCCGCCGGACGGCAGGCCCTCCTTGGCCAGCAGCAGCCGGGCGCGGGCCACCTGGTCGGCGGGGACCAGGATGCGGCTGCCCCCGGCCTCCATCTGGCGGGGGATGCGGGCGCGCTCCAACTGGTCCACGACCTGCCCGGCCTCGCGCAGGTCCAGGTCGGCATACAGCAGCGCTATCGGCGCGTCGCCGCCGCGCAGCGCCAGCCAGCCCAGCAGGCCCAGCAGCACCAGCGACACCACCGCCATCGCGCCCAGCCGCACCGGCCCCAGCCCGCGCAGGCCCGCGAGGACCGCGCTCATTCCAGGACTCCAGCGAGATGCCGATGTGTCATGCCGGCAAGCTGCGCGTTGCCGGTTACTGCGGGGTTAAGCGCCCGGCAGAATCTGCCGGGCGGCGCAAAACGCCCCTTGCGCCGGTAGCGTCTCAGTTGGAATGTCGGCTTTCGACCCTAAGCAGGCTTCCCCGGTCTGTCTTACGGATGGTAGCGTCGGGTTATCGTTGGCGTTTGCTGGGTGATGGTCATG
>JAABUW010009192.1_pt1 | contig 11330 bp, 18 predicted proteins | sample 5560081 | NCBI WGS metagenome assembly JAABUW01 (sample SAMN10711882, study PRJNA513363) | rock metagenome | isolation source: Antarctica rocks | place: Antarctica: Victoria Land, Knobhead sud | reverse complement strand
TCAAGGCCGCACCCAGGCGTCGTTCTCGTCCTCGTCGCCTCGTCGCCGTCCTGTTCACATCCGAGCATTGTCCAGTTCATCGAAAGGGAAACTCAGGGAAAGCGACGTCCTGTTCAGCAAACGAATGTCTTGTTACAATCCACAATGTGTGAGGCAGTCGCGAGTCTCTGGCCAGCAGACCAGGCTCACTGCGTCAGCGCGAGACGCCCTGACTGCAGGTGGCGCCAGCCGGCACTACAGGGCTGGAGCATTTCCATGGTTGGCGTCGTTCATCTGATGTGCATCATTCAAGCGCTGCAGGCGAGACACATGCCCCACAAGCAAATTAAGAGGCAGGGCGGCTGATGAAACGTTGAGGCAGGATGACATGTGAGCCCGAGCGGCCAGCACCTCGGGGGCGAGCGAAGCAAAGACGCCGCCGCGTCCGGGCTGCTTCGTGCCGGGGCCGCCGATGAACTGCATCCGCATCTCGCCCTCGGCGTCACGCTCCTCGTCAGAGTCCCCCGCGCCGCCGCCGCCAGCGCCGCCGGCGTCAGCATCGCCGCCGCGCTCGCCGCGCAGCCTGAGACAAAGCAGGCTCAATTCACGATGTGGTGTAACGACACGAGTCGATAGCGACATTTCAAGAAAAGGGGTATTTCACATCCCATTTTTACATCCCCGACAAGTACAGTGTAATGTTCACCGCGTGGCGGCGTCCTGGTTGCTGGTGAGCGCCGCAGCGCCGCCGAGTGGTATGTAGTCGGGCGCCAGGTGGGCCGACCGCAGCCGCTCCCGCTTCTCCTTGGCGCGCCTGCGTTTTGTGTGCGTGAGCTTGATAAAAGTAATGGGGAATCGATCTGTGTTAATGCCGTGCTTTGCGGGCTTTAGGCACAAATATTTCTCCTGCTTTTCCCATGCTCACCTGCAGCATGGGCCTGCAAGCGTGCAGGCATGGGCCTGTGCAGTCTGGTTGCAAAAGTCAGTGGGTGCCGCAGCAGCTACTCCACACCGTTCAAAGGATGGTCCATCATGCTTGCACCTGATTGCGTCTGGCGACGGCACGCTGAAGCCGTTGGCGTTGTCATCGTCAGCGTCCGCTGCCGCTTGGGAGGGCGCCGCCGCCACGGGCGCAGCTGCTGCCGATGGCTGCGCCGCCGCGCCAGGCGCAGCCCGCTTCGCCTCCCGCGGCGGTGGCGGCAGGAAGGGCACCTTCTCCTTGGCCTTTGGCTCAGGCCGCTTCATCTGCAAATGGGCAAGAAGGAGTGCGAAATGAAAACACACACATGCCACCTAGGGTTTGGCCAACAGAGTAATCAGCCTGGTCCACAATATTTCCCAGCAGGACGCCAAAACTCATCAAGTGCATCCCTAGTCACCAGAACGTGCACCAAAGAGACAGTTCAGCACACCATGTCGCTGGCGTTGACCTCGTAACGGCCATCCGCCGACTTCGTCGCGGCCTTGAAGCTGCCCGACAGTTTGAAGCCGCCCGCGGCCACCGCCTTGGCGGCGTCCGGCGCGCCCGGCATCGCTTTGGTCTGCTGCCGCAGCTGCTGCAGCTTCTCGCTGGAGTACTCGCCTGCTCGCAGGGCACCATGTGGATCCATCACGGCAGCTGCCGTGAGCAACGCATCTCACAACATGCAAGCTTCAGCACCACACATGCGTCAGTCGATGCACTGTACAGATACTGCACAGCTGCGCATGCCCGTCGGCCAAGAGCCGCACCCGGAGCGGAGCGCTGGGTGGGTGCGGCGCGCTTCTCGCGCGGCAGCGCCGCGGCCTGCGCCCGCACAGTCCGCATCGGCGCTGGCGCCGAAGCGGCGCCCTCCTCGTCATCCTCGAAGCTCAGCAGGCTGGCCTTCTTCACGACGTCCGCCTTGCGCCGCTCCTGCTGCCGGTCTTTACGGTCCTTGTCCGACTTGCGAGCGGCCACCAGCACCGCCGGGGCACCTGCGCCCTCATCCTCGTCTGCTGCCGCCGACGGCTTGCTGCGGAACCTGCGCTGCTTCTGCATCTGCTCGCGCAGAGGTTTTAATCTCTTTCAAGCGTCAATCGTTTGAGCGCGCATCCGTGTGTTGGAAATGTTGATTGGCAGAAGGCAAAGTTGGAGCTTGCCAAAAGTTGCCGGAAAGGTAGGACCACAATCTTCGTGAAGCAAGCTGCAAGTTTCTTTCTGAATGCGCTGCTGCACGTTGCTGAAAATCTTTGCCCAGAGCTGCATCTCTGTCGCTCAGGCTATATTCCTCGCTGGGGATTTCGTTCGCCACTTGTTCCCAGTTCGATGACTTCGTTCACGTCATGTGAAACACGCGTCCTAAGACGAATCTTGCAACATCTGACCATTTTGCACAGCAGCAGTCATCTGAAATAACGTTTCATCACACGTACGCCGTGATAGCAGACAGCGACAGAGCGCTCGACTCGCCCAGCGTACTGCTGTCGGAGGACGAGCCTCAGTGGCCTCAGCAGGCATGGCCGCGTCGCGGCCGGACGCCGCTGCACCTGGCAGCGGGGAATCCGAGGCTCTTCTGCAAGGTGTGCTCAGGAGCCTGTCACGACGCCTGGGGCTAGCCGAGGCTGGGCCAGCTTCCGACACGTATCGAAGGCGTTTTGAGGCTGTTGAGGCAGCATATAACGGCGTACAGCGTGAGGTCCATGCTCTGAGAACATTCGGGTTTGCTACTGAGGTTTTGCGCCGTCCTGGCCCTCAGCTCCAGCTGTGGCAAACCGTCTGACGTAGCTCTCGAGGAAATCGTTGCTGCAGACTCGCTCTTCTGCTGCTAATGATGCGCAGCTGGTGATTCAGACACTATCGCAGGTTCCCGCAAGGTGCAGCTGCTTTGAGCAGCCATGTCCTGGAGTGATCTGACAAAGTTCAAGCTGAGGTAATGTGGGTGGCATGTGCAGAGTCGGACAACAGCCTGCTGCGCCGGGTGGTGGGCGGCCTGCAGCCTGCCCGAACATGGAGGTGAGCTGGGCTTCCGTCAGCAAGCGTGTCTGCACAGGCGTTGAGACGAAAGTGCATGGTGTCCGCAGTCGCATGAGGGTTTCACCATGACGGCCTGCCGCATTGCTTCACGCAGGCGCTGGTTCTCGCGGGACCAAGACGAGGCGGCCACTGCGCCAGACATGCCGTCGCAGGGCAGCCAGACGGGCGGCGAGCGCGACATCGAGTCTGGCGAGCCGATCAGCGCTGCGGGGCGGTGGCGTGATTCGGGCTCGGGCTCGAGCTCAGCCGCGGCCGCCGAGCCTGCGGCAAATGGCGCCAGCTCGCAGTCCTCCACGCTGATGAGTCAAGGTGAGTTGCATTTGACTGGCCCATGTGCAGCAGTGTTCATCGAGGGACCAGGCACTGTTGGGCTCCAAAGACCCAATATCAGCGCAGCGCCTTCCAATCGAGCTCGTCCTGCTGGCGATTGCGCGCAGGTGGTACAGCCTTCGCAACCGCCAACAGCGCGCAGCCGTCGTCGGAGATCACAGCGGCGCCGCTGCCGCCATCCGCCGCTGCCGCGCAGTCAGCAGCGGATTCCGCTGAGCGCAGCGCGGCCAGCGGGCTCAGCCTCGGTGAGCGGGTGGCCAACCTGGGCCAACTTCTGGGCCTGGGCAGCAAGTCGTCCGGTGAGACGGTTTCGGCTGGCGACGACGGCGGCAGCGCCAAGGCCGGCGGCCCGCGCGGCATGAAGCGCTTGCTCAGCAGTGGCTCGCAGGACGGCAGCGGCGCCCGTGGCCTCAGCCGCAGCAGCAGCGGCTCGCAGCCAATGTGCCTCATCTGCCTGGAGCCCCTGACCAGCGAGGATTTTATGGTGAGTGGCCTCCTGCAACACAGACACTCGCAGCCGAAATAACGCATCTTATGATGCTCGCCACAAGGACTTTGCATTCCTTTGCAGACATCTCATGCGCCCTGCTGCTCGTTCACTCGTTGTTTAAAAACCACTAGTCACTCAGCAATGGTCAGCTCTCACTGGTAGCAGCAAGCCTGAGCGTCTGACGACGCGCCTCATGCCGCTGCCGCAGAGCGGGGAGGCCATCTCGCTGGACTGCCAGTGCAGAGGCGACCTGGCACTGCGCCACAAGGCGTGCGCCATCAAGTGGAGCCGCGTCAAGGGCGACGCCGTGTGTGACATCTGCAAGTCGCAGGTGAACTTTTGCTCGCCTGGATCGCTGAGGTGCCGATGCATTGGTGCCAAGGCCTTCGGTCGGCAGTGTGTGATGGGGGACCTTAGCATGGCATGCTGGCTCTCAATGCTGTCGCATCCTGGCAGGCCGTCCCTGTACGCCGTTTTCTCACCTCTCAGCTCGGTGGTCACCCATCCCCCTGTTTCTGACTCATGTCCCGCTCTGCAGGTGGCGAACCTGCCGACGCCGCCGCCGCGTGCGTCCAGCCCCAGCGGCAGCGACGCGGACATCACCATCGAGGAGTATGCCGCGCACGGCGGTGCGCCTTGTTCGAGAACTGTCACGAATAGTACCCGGGTCATCATCTTGTTCTCATTCGCTGTACCCCTACCGACCCCTGCACATCACATTGTGGGTCAGCTGTAGTGAGAAAGGAATTGTCGATCGAGTCAGTGGTCCCGACCAAGCCTGTTTTTGTTGCAATATTGACCGAGCGGGTTTGAAACAGGCGCCGCCATGGGCATGGACGCAGTGCCGGGCAATGCGGACATGCTCTTCGACTGCATCCGCGTCACCTGGGTTTTCATGATCATCTGTATCCTCTTCTTCGAGATGCAGCTGTCTACAGCGCTGTGGAGCGGCATCATCGCCGGTGTCGGGTAGGGCCCCCGAAAAATCCTCCGTTTTTGACCTGACGCCGTTTTTGGCCCCCTTCTCGAGTTTCAGAAATTTCTTGGGGCCTGAGCGGCACTGCTAAATATGGTCAACGAGGTGTCTGATCACTGCACGCCTGTCAGTGTCCTTTTCTGGTTTATGTGCAGAACGTTCCCGACGACAGCCACAGCAGTTGGCGTCATGCGCTGAAGTGACACCCGCCAGCAGGGTTTTAGCCTCCCGTGCACAGCGAGTGCATCGCTGCGCCTTTACTGTGCAGGTACACCCTGTTCGTCCGCGCCATGTACCGCCAGCAGCTCGCAGCCGCGGCAGCAGAGGCAGCTCGGATAGCGGCCGGCGGCACGACCCCGCCGCCGCCCATGCCGCCGCCGATTCTGCATCACGTTGTCGGCTGAGGGTTGGCGGGCAGGTATCACGAACAAATGTCTATCTAGCTAGGGGTAACTTGCTTTGTCGGGCTGTACATTCTACGATAAGACTCGGACGAATGAACGTTGAACTGGTAGGGACCATGTCAGGCAATCGCAGCGCATGTATAGGGTCAATCAACGTCCGAAAAAATTGGTTGCCAATTCTGCCGTCGATGAACACGAACAATGGTCAAATCGGACAACCCAAAAGCTTCGGTACGTCTAGTGTGTCTCACCCCACAACTCTATGTCCGAATTGCAAGTACAGGTGGCAATCGTGTAATTCTTATTGCACCTCGGGCTGGATCTGAGCCAGGCTCAACAAATTGCGCCACGCCATATCTCGGATGACGTCTCCCGCGCCCTCGCCTGTGCTCGCTGTGACGAAGTCCTGGATGGTGTTGCTGGAGGTGGAAACAACCCACCATGAAGCATCCAGGACCTCGCTTGAAAGTTGGTACGGTCCCCAGCCGCTGATACCTGCCAGAAGCCTGCAGCGGCATTGGTCTCATTAGAGTGGGCAGGCCACCAAGCGATGAGCCGACAGAGCACAGCTGTTCAAGCAGCTCGCATTGACCCAAACCTGTAGGGCGCTATCATCCCGCAGAGCACGCATCTGAACGCCTGCCATGTGCAGCATCAGCATACGGGGTTTCAATGAGGACGGCGCGCCGCTGAGCAATCCGATGGTGTGCCTCCTGCAACACAGCCTGCTTTGAGGTGCTTGCTCATCGAGGCGTGCCCGCTGCAGTGCGTATCTCACCTGACGTGCTGCGCCGACATCTCCCCGGACAGGACCTTTTCCAAAATGTCGTCCAGGCCGCCGGTGAACACCCCCGGCACCACTGACAGGGCGCCGCTGATGCCCGGCTGCGTGTGCAGCACGTGCATGCGGTTCGTGCGCATGGGGCCGCCCAGGTTCAGCCGCCGCGATCCAAACACCACTGCGGTGGGTAAGGATGGCCGGGGCTGTCACAGCTCGGAATTGCAGAAATGGCGTCGCCCATCTTGATAGCAGCAGCAGCAGCAGTCTGGAGAGGCGGACGATTCTATGCAGCCGCCCACATTTGCTCAGGTGAGTGCTCCAAGCACATGTCATGGCAGCAATGATCTGCAGCCCACCTTTGATGGCGGGGGTCAGCTGGCTGACGTCGTTGACGAGCAGCGGCGCCGGCAGGTTCAGGATGAGGCCCACGCTGCCGGCCTTGTCGCTGTGTTCCAGCAGCAGTACGACGGCATGCTCGAAGACGCCCATGCCCGGCCGCCGGCCTAACAATAGACACCCTGCTGGCAACACATGTTGCGGCATTGGCGCCACATTGTCTTGTGCCGCGTTCACGCCACTGCGCTGCTGCGATGCAACAGCCAAGACAGCCGTTGTGATAGCTCACCTGGCTCGGGCGCTGCCAGCCGGTGTGCCCACTGGACATCGTTCATCTGCAGGTTGGATCCCAGGGGCGAGTGAGCCTCAAGGCCATGTGCGTGCACGGAGGAAAAGCGATGGACACGCACTCAGCTTGCTATCCTGAGCCACATGCACACCTGTGTCAGCCGGGTATTCTCGGGCGCAGTGTCCCGCTCGGCTGCGCCAGATACCTCGGAGGCGACCAGCCGGGCGCGGAAAGCCCGCCAATCCTGCTCCGCCTGCCGCGCGGTAATGGCGCTCAGAAACCAGCCAGAAACTGGTGGTGGGCCAGCAGCCCCGCAGTACATCATTGAGACAACATGCTATGCTCACCTGTTCTGAGGCTGGTGCGCCCACGCTGGGATCGCGGTTGAGGTCGCCCTGCGCACGGCGCAGAGGATCATGGTGCTCATGTAACCCGGTGGTGCATGTCAGGAATCATACGTGCGCTTGTTGCAGACATACCTCGGAGGCGCCTTCGCCTGGGCCGTCAGCTGTTGCAGCGAGCTGATGCGTTCGCCTGCTGCCCCGTGTGCCAGGTGTCTCGCACCGGCTCCAGGAATAACCTGATGCGCGCGATGAGGCTCGACTCAGGATTGAGCGATGACTGCACGTACTTGCTGCCACGCATGGTTTCGCTATATATATTCTAGGTCCATCCTGCATGGTATGTGTTGTTCGAATGCGAATGCAAAGCAGTACCATCCGCAGTGATAACCGCAATGCACACGGCCACGTGCACGTATGCTGAGACGCAGCTCAAATGAGTGCGAACCACAGTGACAAAGCGTTGTTGCTTGCCCAAATTTTCCCACACTCAACTTCCGCAAGTCATTCCGATACGGCTCGCGCCCAAATCGGCATGATTAACAATAGCTTCAAGGCGAATTCGGCCGAAAGCTAGGTGATGATCAAGAGAGAGAGAGATTACACTGTTCCAGCCTCACCCAGGCTGGTTAGTATGGGTAGGCTTCACCGAGTCGCTACCGTGGCAAAAACAGCTGCTGAATTGAGCCAACGACATGCTGGCTGACGGTGAGAATGGGCCCGCTGCCAGTGAACTGAGCAGAGCGCCACCGGTGAAGCCTACTCACGTTTGTAAAGTAAAGAAATGCCGCATAGAACTGCATTGCTTGATGTCTGCATGGTTGTGTGTGACCGGTGTGAGGTGCTGTCGCGTGTTGCATATGCTGATGCGCAGGCGAGAGCTCTCGAAAGCGGCAGAAAGCTCGGCGAGCTGCACAGACAAAGGCAGTGGCCATGTGCCGCCTGAACATGCGCGCCGCTGTCGCGGCAGCCTGCCTGAAGATGGCGGCCGCAGTAACATGGGTGAAGACTGATGGCGTGGCGGCGAAGGAGATGATAGCGAGTGACAAAAGAGGATCAGAAGACCAAGACATGGCGGCAGGGAAGCTCCGTGGATGGCATATGCAGAAACGATTGACGATGGCCGCAGCGGCAGAAGTCTGGTGGCATACCGCAACAACTCCTTTCGATTCTTTGTCGAACAGGGTTTGGCCGATTCGGATTTCTCAGCCATCTCTGAACGCTAATCAGCCTGTGTGAGGCTGGAACAGTGTTATGTATATATATATATAGATATATATATATATATATCTCTCTATCTCTCTCTCTCTCTCTCTCTCTCACTCTCACTCTCTCTCTCTCTCTCTCCTCTGGACTAGTCATCGAGATTTTCTTCGTCGTTACTTCCTCTTCCTCCTCCTTAGCTTCGTTGGATCAAGCGATTAAATTAGATCAATTGTACTACTTTTTATGAATATATGTAGATATATAAATTAATTTAATTCGAGGCGAACTTAACTTATTCAACCTAATTGAATAAGTTATATAAATCATAGATAAATATGCTTTGATTTATTTGATATATTTGATTTCATTCGATTTAGATTTTTTCACGCACAATTCTGGAATTGCTTGTGGAATCCATGCTTAGTCACTAAGCATGCATTAGTAATGGGACTTAGCTCATTGCTTAAAGCTCAAAGTTGCTTAGAAGCAGTATCTTCCACCTCTTAAGGGTGTCGACCTCCGACACCGGCAATCGACTCCCCTCGTCGAGCTGCATCTGATGGGCACCAAGGATTATCGACATATTCCGAGAATTCAGTACTTTATCGATTTATATATCTCACACTAGTGCTGGGGGCCGTTAGTTAGGGCCCCTGGAAGCCTAGCAGCCACACATCTGCACATATCAGGTCAAATTTGGCAAAAGAATCTGGAAATTCGCGCTGTCGGTCCCATTTGCTGAGCATCTGGGGAGTTGACTCTGGCTATAAGCAGCTGCTTGAAACCATTAAGCAGGCACATGCCTGCCTAAAGCCCTGCTTGAAGCCTGCTCCAAGCTTTTAGCAAAACTGACAGGCCCAAAGATTGAAGCTTTAAACCATTAAACAGCGCTTAAAGCTACTAGCTTTAAGCGTTGAGCCCCCAAACTGGAATTCATGCAAGCGGGAACAAGAATTGCATCATGCCCGAGTAGGCCTACTGGGAAGCACTTCACAATATACGACACAGTTGACACCCATGCTAGCGAATGTGCTGGGGTGATTGAAAGGTTTCTATCAGGGTGATAGCTCTTCCTGGGTTATTGGGCTTCATTGTTGCCATGACAAACGTGGTACAACATGAGTGTCAAAGGTGGCAAATACGCCAGTCGAGTGCTTCAGCGACCTCAGGGTTGTTGACAAGCCTTCTAACAGCGGTGCTGGCATTGACCGCCAATCGAAGCACCACCGCCGCCGCCTCAGGTCCCGCTAGCGCGACTGCCGCCTCCTCCCACCTCCTTCGCCACCGCATCATCGCCGCCTCCGCCACCGCCGCCGCCTCAGCTCCCGCTGACGCTACTGCCGCCTCCTCCCACCTCCTTCGCCACCGGAGCATCGCCGCCTCCGCCACCGCCGCAGCATCCGCTCCCGCTGACCCTACTGCCGCCACATCCCACCTCCCTCGCCACCGCATCATCGCCGCCTTCGCCACCGCCGCCGCCTCAGCTCCCGCTTGCGCAACCGCCTCCTCCTCCTACCTCCTTCGCCACCGCATCATCGCCACCGCATCACCCCCGCCTTCGCCACCGCCGCCGCCTCAGCTCCCGCTCCCACTGTTGCCGCCACATCCCACCTCCCTCTTAGGGGAGGGTGGTAAGGGAGTTGATGAAAGCGATGGAAAGGTGAACCTTTGACATGAAGGCTGTTGTGGAAATCGAAGTGATTCGACTTGTAATCCACAACAATGATGGAAAGAATGCCGAGGCAATCGAAAGCGCAGGCAGTCGTATCGAACGACTATAACCCTTCAACTCCACCACCGAGGATCGAACGCACGACCTCTCGGTGTCCTTATAGACTCTGCCACCGCCGCACCCTCAGCTCCAGCTGTCACGGCTGCCGCCTCCTCCCACCTCCCTCGCCACCGCATCTTGGGGGAGGGTGGTAAGGGAGTTGATGAAAGCGATGGAAAAGTGAACCTTTGACATGAAGGCTGTTGTGGAAATCGAATTAATTCGACTTGTAATCCACAACAATGATGGAAGGATTGCCGAGGCAATCGAGAGCGCGGGCAGTCGTATTAAACGACTATAACCCTTCAACTCACGACCTCTCGGTGTCCATTGTAGACTATCATCACCGCCTTCGCCACCGCCGCCGCCTCAGCTCCCGCTTGCGTGCCTGCCGCCTCCCCCCACCTCCCTCGCCACTTCTCTTGCCATCGCCACTGCCACCGCCGTCGCCTCAGCTCCCGTTGTCGCTGTTACTACCTCCTCACACCTCCCTCGTCACCGCATCACCCGCTTTCGCCACCGCCGCCTCCTTAGCTCCAGCTGACACGGCTGCCGCCTCCTCCCACCTCCCTCGCCACCGCATCATCGCCGCTTCCGCCAACGCCGCAGCATCCGCTCCCGCTGACGCTAATGCCGCCTCCTCCCACCTCCTTCGCCACCGGAGCATCGCCGCCTCCGCCACCGCCGCCGCCTCAGCTCTAGCTGTTACGGCTGCCGCCTCCTCCCATCTCCCTCGCCACCGCATCATCGCCGCCTCCGCCACCGCCGCCGCCTCAGCTCCCGCTTTCGCGCTTGCCGCCTCCTCCCACATCCCTCTCCACCGCATCATCGCCGCCTCCGCCACCGCCGCCGCCTCAGCTCCCGCTTGCGTGCCTGCCGCCTCCTCCCACCTCCCTCGCCACATCTCTCGCCATCGCCACTGCCACCGCCGTCGCCTCAGCTCCCGTTGTCGCTATTGCCGCCTCCTCACACCTCCCTCGTCACCGCATCACCCGCCTTCGAAGGCGAATTCGCATCACCCGCCTTCGAAGGCGAATTCGCCACCGCCGCCTCCTCAACTCCAGCTGTCACGGCTGCCGCCACATCCCACCTCCCTCGCCACCGCATCATCGCCGCCACCGCCGCCGCCTCAGCTCCCGCTGATGCTGCTGCCGCCTCCTCCCACCTCCTTTGCCACTGGAGCATCGCCGCCTCCGCCTTAAATCGTTCATGCTTTCGAGGCGCGGGGCGCTGGTCTGCTGTTTGGTGGGGGCAGCATGGGCAGCGGCGGCAATTCGGTGTCTTGATGTTTGGGGTTGTGAGGTGGCTACGTCCTAGGGCACCACCTTATGAGCTTGGACATTGTTTGGCGAATTTTGTTTGCCGCCTACTTCTGTGCTGCCTTCGTCACACCTCAGCTCGTTGCCTCCCGCTGTGCATTTCGGTCTGCCTT
>JAABUW010009185.1_pt1 | contig 11336 bp, 16 predicted proteins | sample 5560081 | NCBI WGS metagenome assembly JAABUW01 (sample SAMN10711882, study PRJNA513363) | rock metagenome | isolation source: Antarctica rocks | place: Antarctica: Victoria Land, Knobhead sud | reverse complement strand
TATTATCTTTTAATTATTACTTTACCTCCTTTTTAATTACTTTTACTTATAAGATTTTTAAGAAGTTATTTTCTTTAATATTTTTATTTTTATTAATATTAATAATAGGATTATTAATAAAGTTAAGATCCTCTTTAATAATATATTTATTTACTATCTTATAAGTAATCCTAATTATTATACCTTTTTTAATAGTAGTAACTTAATTAGTAATAAATTTATTAGTAGATTACTTAATAAAAGTATATATAAAGTATTTAATTATTATCTTTTTAATAATAGTAATCTTTTTATAAGCTATTTAAAAGAATCTAATTAATTAGAAGATAAATATAATATTAATAATAATAAAAATAATAAATATTTAATAATATTAATAATATTAGGCTTTAAAAATAAATAATTAGATATATATAATTTAGAATCTAAAAGGATAGAGAATATAAGTAGAATCTAGTAAGTAGATAATATTAATATTACTTAAGTTCCTTTAATTAATAGCTAATCCCTTATACTAACCCCTAGCTAAACTAGCTTAATTAGGGGAGCGTCTAGGAGGCTACTTCTAGGGGATACTATTAGGAGAGTACCTAGGAGGTTACTCCCCACGTGATATTATCCTAGTAATAGGCTACTAAGCCTAATATAAGAATTACTAAGCCTAATACAGATAGGTAGACGCTAATAAGGACTAGAGGTATACGCTTATAGGATAGGGTATACGCGTAATACCTACCTGAACATATGGCTTGATTTTATCCTAGTTTCAATTATCGTCCGCCGTAAGTACCCTTCACACCCTCAGCCTTGAGATCATCCATCATACCACCACCACTCATCCCGTCTATCTCACCCTCACCCTTAATCTCATCCCCCATCCCCTCCACCCTCCTCTCAAACCCCTCCCTCGCCTCCCCCAACATCCCCTCGATATCGAAGTCCCAAATCCGAAGACTCCGCCCCTCTGCCTCCTTGAAACATTTCTCCGGATCGGATCCCGTGAGCGCGTCATTCCATTCGTAGACTTCGCATACTGTGCGGCTGCTGTTCACTAGCCATTGGCTCCGCTTTTTGCGGACGGAGGAGAAGGTGGAGAGGGCGGCGGAGAGGAGGGCGTTTTTTGTTGGGGGGTGTGGGGGTTTGAGGGATGTGAGAGCGAGGTCTAGGAGGGTGGAGAGACAGAGGGCGTCTTCGACGCCTATGCCTATGCCGGCGCCGTGGTGGGGGGAGGCGGCGTGTGCGGCGTCGCCGGCGATGCAGATGCGGTCCTGGGAGTAGAAGGGGGCGGGGTAGTCGTAGCTGTCGAAGATGGCCCATTTGTCTAGATCATCTGGGAGTAAGCGCGTGATTTCCTTGACGGTGGGGGCCCAGTCTTTGAAGATGGCTTCGACTTCGTGGCGTTTGGCTGGTGCGGTCATGGTGTGTCGGTGGGGCCAGGGGGAGGGGTCGGTGGCGAAGGCGACGACGTTTAGGAGGGTGTGGGATGCTACTGGGAAATGGAGGATGTGGGCGCCGGGGCCGATGTGCATGTGTTGGTTTGTGGCTTTGTAGGTGCCTAGGGTGGCGATGGCGGCGGGCATGGGGATGAGGCCTCTGTAGGCGATTTTGTGGGCGTAGTTCGGGTGGGAGGATGGGGAGGAGGAGCCGAGGAGGAGTTGGCGGACGCGGGATTTGGTGCCGTCGCAGCCGATGAGGGCGTCGGCGGTGGCGGAGGTGCTGTCGGTGAAGTGGAGGTGGATGGGTTGGTTGGGGGGTTGGGAGAGGGTGTCGAGGCGTTCGTTGAATTCGACGACGCCTGGGGGATTGATTTTGACGAGCTCGTCGAGGAAGTGGGCGCGGTAGCAGCCTTCGAAGCCGCGGGGGCCGGCGTAGAGTTTGAAGAGGAGTTTTTCTTCGCGGTCGTCGGCGGTGGGTTGGGTGAAGCCGTCGACCCAGCGGAGCCAGTCGTTTGGTTCTTTGGGGTCGCCGTTTGAGGTTGCGACTGCTCTGAGTGCAGTGACGATGCCGGGCTCGATCATGCCCATGCAGCGGATGGCGTTTGCGGTGAATGCGACCCCTGCGCCGATTTCTCGGAAGCTTCGTGCTTGCTCGTAGATTTTGACATTGACGTTTCGTCTGATCAGGCCCAGGGCCAGGATCAGGCCGATTATGCCTCCGCCTACGATGGCGATTTCTACGGGCTGGTCGTTTGGGGTGCTGGGCATATTGCGAGTGCGAATGTTGAAGCGTTTTCGGAAAGCGACAAAGAGCAGTGCGAATGCTGGGATGCTAGCGACTGAGGGATGAAGCAGATAATTGAGAAGCTGACGGAAAGGAGAGAGACACTGCTTCACTGTCCACATGTTTGCTAAGGAAGGGCTCTAAGCATTCTGTAGCGTTGGGCATGATGTTGTTTCCGACTTCGGGAACGGGTGTATAACTTCCAATGAAGACAATGCGGCCGAAGCCGAATAGAGGTGCGTGAACGCCAAGGAACGTGGATTTAGGGACTCCACCTGTTGTCACGATCACATGGTCTTCGCTGGGAAGAGTGCCGCCGATCAGAGCGCTTTCGCGCTGGAGGGCTATCGAACTCATGTTCGTAGTCCTTCTGTATTGCTTGGATTGGGACATCGCAGATTGGAAAGAGTCGGGGGTTTGAGTGTTCTCCACGAGAATGTCGATACCGCCGGGAAGATGGTAGGTGCAATTAGTGTTGTCGACATCGTACGCAGGATCATTGTCTGGGCCGTCGTTCTTATGGCTACTTGAACAATTGACCTTGACCTGCGGTGTAACATCGACGCATGTACTGCAAAATCCTAGGGTATCAGCCTGATTAAATGTGCAATTGCCGGTAGGACAGTTGAGGTTTAGCGTCGAATTGACTTGTCCAAGGCCCAATATGCGGCTGTATATCGCCGCCCTCATTCCGAGTGGGACCATGGATGCTGTTGGAAGACTGTCAGTGCGAGGATTCTTTGTAGGCAGACAGGAGCTTCGTAGCCGGAGTTGTCTCCAAGCAATACGTGTGGCTCAGATGTCTCCAACCACAGGGCTCAAAGTTGGGTACACTTACCTGGACGCGTACTTCCAGACTCGAATACCGTCGCTATTCCAGGAGTTATCCCATTGGTTACGAGCGGAAGGGAAGGATTTGCATAGGCTTGCGTCTCATATAACTTCGAAGGATAGCTCAGGACCTGCTGCGTGAACGGATCCACCGCCAACGATAGTATTATAATGAAGGCGCCAGCTGAAGCTATCAACGCTCGTCCTTTGCGATACAGTAGAAGCAAAGAGTCCAATGGACCTCGACTCGCCCCGTCGATGGAATGGAAATCCAAAAGATCATGTTGGCCTTGTCGAAACAGCATCCACTTGGATTGACCAATGCACTCCATGACTGCGAAAAGCATTGACGCCTATGTCGACTGGTCAGCAATACGCCCTGCACCAGGATGGGATCATGGTCCTCCTCTAGGGCACCCACTTTGGCAATGGTCGATAGCACAGAGTAACTGCGTTCAGCGTTATCTTATACGGCCAGCTTAGGAGAGGGTGGCCATCGTAGACGGCGAGTATGATGATGATGGGAGCAAAGACGGTTTCCCAGGGTGTGGGCCCTCGCCTGCCTCCGAACCGAATTGTTTTTCCTGGAACCTGGGCTATTTACCCAAACCAGCTTCGTCTTCGCTCACCAGTCTTTGTGCAGCAGGGCGTTGACTTGTGTTATGGCCACCTGCGCCGGGTGGTATGAGACCAGACGCATGTGCATTTTCTTCCCTGTGCCCATGTTGGCTGGGACCTGAACTCTCGTCGTCACTCAGGCTGGAAACAATGGAAGACATGCTATGAAACATAGAGAAGTGTATCAAAGTGAAACACGAAAAGTCTCCAGATGCGCGCTGAAGATGAAGAAGAAATGACCAGCCGAAGGATTCGACCCCGCCCCCGTACGGCGGAGATCTTCTTCAAGACTAATTATAGATGAGTGGGTAGTCGTGTCACACCTTGTCACGAGGGAAGAGTCTCTGGAGCTGTGAGTATACACACTATCCATATGTAATATCTGACGTGGTTGTACCGAGTTCATGTGCATTGAGCGAGATGTGGCTCTCATGCAGGCCTGTTTAGGGCTGAACGGAACTTGGTATGGACTCACAGAACTCGCTTTGCCGTTCCGTCTTAAATCCATGTCGGCATTTTCAGTCTCTATCATGTTTATTGCATCACACGAAGTTCCGTTGTACAAACAGTCGATGAACAATGTGCCAAAAACTAGTAAGGAGTTTACCCAAAGCAGGCTAGCTTGCCAAGTGCAAGTGCATATCTCGATCCCTTCAGGAAGAGGCATTACGATGCCTCCAACGCCCTTGTCGATACCGGTAGCCTAATTGTTCCATCTGGACCGGAGGCAAGGCCGGCGAGTTGACTATTGTCTCTTCACCTTGGCTTCGGTCACTGAAGGGATCTTCCTGAGTAATCACCAGTCCAGACTCCTGCCCCTGCCCCTGCCCCAACCGATCCCGAAAATGTTCCAAGGGCATGACGATGATCCGGGCCTTCTGCGCAGCTTTAACGCGTTGGTGGCCCTCCCTTCTCTGGTATCTGAATTCCTTTGGAAACGTGTGCGTCGAAGCTACGCCTGCCGTCGTTGAAGCAGAGCCGACCTTTTGTTGGTATTTGAACAACTTGGTCGAGCTGACATCCATGTCTTCCATCCTGCCCATGTCCGGAAGGGCGATGGCGACGTGCAAGCCCAGTGATTCAAAGTAGTTCTTATTCCACCGCTGCATGAACATATCGAGGACCCCAGTGCTCTGTGCCGCCTCGAAATTTTGGTGCTCCGTCTTCTTTTGCCATTGGTAGCTCAATACTGTAGACGGTATGGCGGCTATCAGAGGTGTGGTGACAAAATTGAAGAGCACGCCATAAGCGATGTTCACCGCAACGAGGGTCGCAATTTGCTTCCCACTCATCTTCGCGTGGCTCTTTAGCTCGTGTGTAAATAGCTTCCATTGGACCTTTGTCACACCCGCGCTTGCTAGCAATGGTGGAATTTTGAATCCCCACGTAATCACACCCCAACGAGTGGGAACTTGTAGGCCTCGTCTAAGCCCGAGCGGCTGGGGTACGAAGGTACGAGTTGGAGGGTCGATGACGGAGTGGCCGAGTTCGTGTACTGTATGATGGCCTGGAGCATCTGTGGTGGAGGGTTCTTCGACTTCGAGATCATGGGCGAAATTGACACGACGAGCCGGAGTGGGAGGGGGTTTTTCGATGCCTTTGACGGCTGAGCTCGATTTCTCCTTCGGCGTATCTTCGGCTGTGACCGTGATGACGCCTTCGGTCTGAAGCGGGTGGTAATGATGGTGATGCTTGGTATAGAGTGGCGGATCAGCTTCTCTAAGCGAACCCGATGGTGCGCCGTGTATGGGGTGTGACAAGGCGTCGTAGTGAGAATGTCCTTCACCAATAGCCGAAACATCGCTGAACCCTCCTGGAGCCATTGACATGCTCGCGATCGTGGGTTGTGGGCTGTTTCAGGTACACTGAGAATGACCGCGGCAGAGGTACTGAGATGCAGTAGCGATGCTTGATGATGATCGTTGCGTATAATAGGATGAATAGGTGGTGAGATGCTTGAACTGAAGGGCGCGCTGGGGATCGAACATAAGGTAAGTTGGGAGGGCAAGCTTGCGAGTGAGGAAAGAGCAGCTAAAAGGTGTAACTTCTCTAGGAATCCAAATGAGGTTGATCCTTCCTCCCTTCCCGAATATGTACGCTTCATTCTCAAGCTGAAAACTCTTAAATTTGGTCTCAACTCCTCCCTTGACTCGGGATCTCGTCGAAGCACATTCTGGAAATAGCAGTCGCACAGTAACATCTGGAGATGAGCTTGAAGAGATTATGAAACTTTGACGACAACAAGCCGATCATATTATTCTTGTTCTCATTACTTTACTTCAAAAACGTGAATTGGTTTTGATTCCTTGCCGCGACACTTCTTTTAACACCCGGCGTAGGAGACCCAATAAAATGCAGACTCGGAATTCTCGACTGACTAGGTGAAGGACCCAAAGCCACGACTCCGAGACTTGACAAAGAATAGACGAAAAAAGCAAAGGCTTGGCAAGACTTGCAGATGCGTCTGCGAAATGGCTACCAAGCCTGACCAGTCACTTACTCGGTCCAGGTCGCTGGATACTAACCGGCTTGCACAGATGGTCATCCGCGAAAGCCAGATCATGCCCACCACATCAGCATGTGCAAGATCGGAGACATCGATGACGGGAACTATCGAGCTCTGTCCAATGTCCTCAGATGGTAGGCACCGGATATTAGAGATGCAACGGATATCGGAGGGGTCAAAGAGGCCGGGCTCCTGTGGGACCAGGTTCCCATTCGGGACCCCAATACGGTGACTGGGTCGACAGCCTTCATGAGTCAACATGGCTGATATACTGACGCAGTCGCTCGTACTTGGCTTCGTGCAGATTCACTCTCAGATGCTGAAAGTCACCTCTACACGTAGGTCATGCTTACCGTCACGGAGATCTTGTCATCAGCCTTCCAGTGAACACATCTACTGACAATTGAGCATTGTAAAGTAAAGAGTTGGTGACATGCAAAGATGGAAGAAGTAAAATTGCAGGGGCGTGAGCGCCAAGAGGTGGCAAATGAGCCTCGGCTGCGCTTGCCGGCTAAACGTGCCATGGCAATCTCCTCTTGTCTCTTTACTACTATATACCATATATCTCTTGCTACTTACCGTCTTCTTGTACGCCAGGTGTATGTAATACATTCACAGCATCTTGAGGCATGACAACCAGGTATCGAGTCGAATGTGAGTGAATCATCTGGAGGGCTGCCAGAATCCCGCGGTCAGACATTGACTGTCTGGCTTCATAGATGCTCTGAAGGTATATGACTAGCTCAATTCTTCAATCTTTCTATGGATGAAACACGGCAAAGTTGACTATTCTATCCATTAGACGCATCGGAGAGATCAATTGGCGAGTCCAGGAACTACTCTCATACTTACTTCCGCATAACGTTCTCTGACATAGATTGTGGAAAGATTGAATGGATCAAGGTGCGGGTCGGTGCTACTGAAGGTGGAAGGCTTTGTTGAATCAGCGTTATCCAGGGTCTACTCGCTGTACCCTTCGTTCTCCACTCCCAGCCAACAGCAGCATATGAGGATCGAGATGATGTCCTCATTACCATGGCATCGACCGCCCACCAACGATACGCTGAGATCCTGCACGACGTGGAGTGTCTTATCAATGATCACATAGCTCATCAACAACGGAACACTACTGAGCGCTCGAAATTGAAGCTACTCGTACCTGGTGTCGGCGTATTCTTTACACCTCTACTGCTCGAGAAGGCCTTTGAGTATCAAGACAACAAGCGTAGGATCAGCTCACGCCGCTTCGTACCGCCTTCCTTCAATGACATTCGCCTGATCCTGAATTCTGCGCAGGTATTGGGTCTCGTTCAGAGCGGACCTCTTGAACTTGTGACCTTCGATGGTGATGTGACGCTTTACCCAGATGGGCACTCTCTGGACAAAGGAAATCCAGTGATACCGCGTATCATCGATCTTCTTACCCGAGGTACTAAAGTCGCCATTGTAACTGCCGCAGGTTACACAGAGCGCTCGAAGTACTACGGGCGTCTCCATGGCCTACTTGACCGGCTAAAGGAAGTAATTGACCCGACGGACCTACTGAATCCAGAATTGATCATCCTCGGTGGTGAGAGCAGTTACCTTTTTGCATTTGATCCTTCGGAAGACTATCTCCTCAGATATGTGGAAAGAGAAGACTGGATCCTCGCGCAGATGAAAGATTGGACCGATGAAAATATCAAGATATTGCTAGATGTCGCAGAGAAAGCCTTACGCGAATGCATTGTTAACATGCAACTTTCGGCCGAAATACTACGTAAGGAACGCGCGGTTGGTATTATCCTAAGCACGGGGCCCGATTCTCAAAAGTTCACACGGGAGCAATTGGAAGAAACAGTGCTTGTTACTCAGCAGGTTGTGGAAATGTCTCCCGTTGCAAAGAAGCTACCATTTTGCGCGTTCAATGGTGCGACTTAGAATTCCGCAAACTGACCACTTCATCTCAGTCCGCTGATGTGTTTACCAGGAGGTAATGACGTTTTCGTTGACATCGGTGATAAAGGGTGGGGAGTCTTGGCATGTCAAAAATACCTAGGAGGAATTGATGGCAGTAAAACGTTGCATGTCGGGGACCAATTCCTCTCAGCTGGCGCCAATGACTTCAAGGTATGTGTCTTTTCCTACCCGGATCTTAGTTTCCCCTAATCTTTCGCAGGCGAGACTGGCTTGCACTACAGCTTGGATAGCGAGCCCAGAGGAAACAGTCCAGTTACTAGATGAGCTTGCCGCCCATACAACGGCCGAAGAACTCATAAGGAAGGACGAGACACTCAAAGTGCTTAGAGCGGCAGCTTAGAAACCCTTTTCATCCGTAATTTTGGAATTCCATAAATAATCTACCCGAGAATTCGTCGAAAACACGAGCAGATCAAGAATTCTATTCCATCTATTTAGAGAGACATGCTAACAAGGATCATTCCAAAAAGTCACCGATGACACCAAGGGTGTTTCAGCTCGCCAGAAGGTTTGAGGGGCCCTAAGAAGATATGTATGTTGTCAGAGCGAGGATAACAAGGTAGAGGTATGTGTATCTCTCATGTGGAGAATGAAAGCCAATTGATAGGTGCCTAGGCTGCGTACTATGGGGATATCTGGAACCGCACGATCATTGGAGCCTGTTGCTGGCCTTGTACGTTGATCCGGGAATTAGTTTCACTTGTATATGCCGATTCATTCCCTCTTCATACGGAGGATATATCCCGATCAGACTGAGAAAGACTATGCATCCTTGAACGTTCTCTGTGCACATTGAGCCCGATTCGGAACATGGAAGCAAGTATTGCATTCGGGACTGAGAAGGACTATTGACTCACGCAGAGATACCAAACAAGACCATCCATTTCAGCGAAAGACATTGTATGATCTATCTACTGATACCAGCAGTAGGAATGTCTGAGCAAGGTGCATAGCAGTGATACGAAAACATGAACGGTCTAGCTACTAAGGGAAATCCACAATATAAAAGTCAACATGGCTAGATACATGAATGAAAGGCAACGCAATCAGACGTGACAAAAACAGATCGAGCAAACATGACACTAAGCAAGCATGCAAGTGGCCGAAGAGGATCGCGCTGACAGAACCTCTATAGATATAAGTAAAGCGCTTAAGGTCACTCTATGTGGAAAACAGATTAGCGCGCTAGCCATCAGAGGAGATGACAGTCTTTTGACCAGTATTCTTATTTACGTTGAGGGTCCCGAAGGCTAATTGAATTCAGGTGAAGCAGAAAGACTGGCCATCAGTCAGCCAAAGGGGCAGCCAATAACTACAGACAATGTGAGAACAGCATCCGATGCACTCGGACTTGAGCTATGGTATTTATCTCCGTAGGAGTAACCCTTGGTAATGTACACCTGATGGGTAGGAAGCCTGTGGATCAGAAATCGGCGAATCCTGTTTCGTTACCTGTGAATGCACTGTTCAACCTTCAAGAATTGGAAGTGGCCTACTTTGTCACCGAGAGCCCGGCCGACCCTTGAGGCCGTACAATTTCCACCAATCCAACGAGAGAAAGATTTACTCTACCCCTCAATTACCTGCTATCAACACTGCAGTCGCAGATTTTTAAATCTCCGTATCATCTCCTGCAAGGATCTTACAAACTCAAACACCGAGATCACTGTTGCATTTAAGCACATTCCTTGAGACGTTGCAAGCTTCCACTTACCAGAACATGGAACATCAATCGTGTCCGTTAGTAGCGAGCAACACTACCCTCCTGAAGTCCGGTCGATATTCCGACCTCACAGTCCGGTGCGGCGGCAGAGAATACCTCCTGCACCGTGCCATCGTTTGTCCAAGGTCCGACTTCTTGACCATCTCCTGTGATGGGCGATTCAAGGTACGCATTATACCACAACAGGTATAAATGCATGAGCTGTAATGGCTTATTCTCGTCAAGGAGGGAGCTACCGGTGTAATCGATCTCCCAGACGATGATCCCCCAACTTTCACAAGGCTGGTTGAGTATCTCTACACCCTCACATACGACGATGATCCGGAAAAAGGTGAGTTCATATTCCAGGACCTCCAACTCCCATTCATTTGACTCTGTCGTAGGTACCAGTTGACCATGTGGGAAAAGATCATGAGCCGTTCACCATGGCATCGGCGAATGCACTCGTATATGCAATGGCAGATAAATACAACGTCACCGACCTAGCCGTCCTCGCTGAAGCAAAATTCCGTCTCATCCTTTCTGAGCTTGCGGACGAGGCCTTGTGTGCGATTGTTGATATCGTCATCACCACGACGCCACCATCGTGCAAGAGTCTACGATCTATGGTCTTCACCGAGTGCGTAGGACGTATGCGGACGTTGGTGAAGCATGAGGCGTTTATCAGCTTGCTGGGGGAGCATGCAGAGGTTGGATTGGCGTTGGCGGTGGAGGGGTATGAAACGATGAGAACGGAGTACGATAGGGTCAAGAGACAGTTAGATGATGTGAGGAAGACGGTGATGAGTCAATGTGAGGCAAGGAAACAGGTTGCAGATCAAGAAGTTGTAGCTAGTCCCTTCTACGGTGGTTTCTCTGACAGAGGGAGAGGATATCGGGGAAGATAGTGGTAATTGTGGGCAAGATGTCACCATTCCCCTGAAGAATCTTTGGAGATGTTCCAGCTAGCCAGATATGAAACACTGATGCGAACAGTCTTTCTGTATACAAACATGCTATTTGCCGTAATCCGCCATGTCAAACTCCAATGAATGCTCGTACTGCAACAAAGACTATAAACCTACAGTGGCTGTCGTATTTACCTAAAAGAATGAATTGACTTAAGTCTAGACTCAATGTACCGCGAAATATCGTCCAGATGGCCTTGTTAGCCATGGTGTCATACAGCTACTCTGCTGTGTTGTTACCGAGCAAGATGGTGTTTAGAGATTGGAGCGTTGATTTGATTATTTTCTTCAGCCTCGGTCGTATATCGAACAGCGCTTCCCACCTCGTCGCGATCTTTTCTGAGCTACTATATACTTCCTGGGCTCACTTTTCTGCTTCCTAGACATATGGGTGGATGTGACAACTCTTGCTTCGGTGCTGTGGTGTCTGCTTGCATTACTGTATCGTACGAGTGATTGAGAAGGGGTTTTCTATTAGCATAACATAAAGGGTTGAGGGAGGTTATGTAGACGTCTTTCGTTATTTGTTTTT
>JAABUW010009183.1_pt1 | contig 11337 bp, 11 predicted proteins | sample 5560081 | NCBI WGS metagenome assembly JAABUW01 (sample SAMN10711882, study PRJNA513363) | rock metagenome | isolation source: Antarctica rocks | place: Antarctica: Victoria Land, Knobhead sud | reverse complement strand
GTCCTTCATCAACAGCCTGGCTGCCACTGGGTCAAGTTTGCAAGCGCAGGACCGCCATTGCAAGGTGCTATGGGCTTGATCACAAGCTTAAGCATGAGCAAGCTTTCGCTCAAAATCGCGGTCTTTTCAGAAAATACTGGAATAATTTGAAGAAACATCGGAAGACGATAATAATTAATGTAATGCTTTTATGTCGGCTCGGCCTCAGAATAATTAATTATTAAATCGAGAAACATTAGTACGAGTACGGTATTATGCATGTATATGTATCAGAGTGGAAGCTGAGAATATGATAAAGTGACATACAAGGAATAGCAATTACCATCGTAAACATTGTTCCGTCAAGTGGCACTCTGAAGCTACGACAGGTGTGGCACCGTGCAGTGGCTCGTAGGCAAATACGCCTGGTCTCTGACATATCTGTGAACCTTTGCATCGAGCCTGAGTTGCTCTGTCGAACAGACGACGGGGAGCCCCCACTTGCATGAATATTGTGCCCTCTGGTGAACAAACACAGTTAGCTGCTTCAAGAACTCAGTCTGTCGAACCATTTGCCCAGCATGGACTGCAGAGTTTGGGGGCACAGCCCCATCTCAATCCGAACGCGCAAACATTCATGCCAGGTGTGATGCATAGATCAGTTGGCTGAGTCCTCAGGCCTTTGCACTGCGCAGCAAGCACATACAACCTGCAAGACCCACGTCGGCGCAATACATTGTTTTCAAACGCGCACCTAGAGCTTGCATTTTCCAGCTGTTGTCTGCTCGGCAGCAGTCAGAGATCGCCAGACGCTGCACTATACGGATGCAGGTGGAGTGGCAACGTCACCATCTCAGCAGCTCAATGGCGGGCAGCACGTAGCACAGGGTGCATCACATCCAGGGCATGAGGGGCATAGAAAGCAGGTCTGCTCTAGCCACTTTCCTGACCAACAAGTTGCTATCGCCTTTTGTGCTGCAGCATTTGGCTTTGCACCTTTTGTAAGCTCAAATAAGCGTGCAAACCAGAACCTGCATTCTTACACTTGGCTATGCCTTCCAGCCGTTCAAGCCTATGTTGTAGGGAAGCGCACGTGGTAGAGGTCGCAGCAATGAGGGCGGTTTGAGCAGAGCGTTTCAAGGCAGAAACAGCCGTCATGGCGAGCATGTCAGGTACGTCTCCATGTGGCACAATGTCTCCACACAACGTCATGTTACCTTCTGTGGTTTTCTGTTTGCACCACTGCAGTTGTCTGTTTTGCACACTCATACTAGTCTGCAAATATGATATCAGTCTGCAAGTGCCTGTACATGTTTGAGGAGACAGCTCATGTGGGTTGAGCTTGTGGGTATGCCAAACCATACATGCATTATGCTTCATGGCATAGCTGTGTTGCTGTCAGGGCAGAGTAACAGATGCAGTTGCGACATAAGCACAAACACTCACTCTTAGCTGCTATATTGCAGAACAGGAACCTCTCCCCCCCATGAACCCTGTTGGGGGTAGATGAGGGTCTCTTACAGTGTATGCAGTGTTGTCTAGTGTGCATTACACTGAGCAGCCTGCCCATTGTCATCTCAACAGTCTCTTGGCACTTTCTGCCGGAGTAAGTGTGTAAGCTGTGTTGCTGGCTTGCAAGAAGATATTCAGAAGATCCCCTGCAAGTTACAATCTTACGCACAGAATGCAAATGCATGTGTGCCATGTAGGGGTCGCGGCAGGTCCCAAGACAGCTTCCGGGGCTCTAGCCATCCCCATGGAGGCTTCCAGGGATCAAGCCAACACTCAGGGGAAGCTCAAGAGGTGTCTCACCCCCAGCCTACCCCTGAAGTCACCCTGGGGGGACCTGAGCAGTCAACCCTGGGCCGTAGCCCCTCAAACAGGACTTACTCAAGTGCCAATCATCTGCTCAACTTCCAGTCATACTCAAATGACTATTACAGTAGGGGAGGCAGAGGCAATAACGAGGGCAGGGGGAGAGGGGGGTACCGCAGGCCTGCCTCCAAACCAATGCCCTACAACAGGAACAAGTTTCTGCAGGCCAACTTCAGGTTCCTGGTTTCTGATGCTGGGAATCTGAAGAAACATGAGGCAGATGCAGACTTGATGCTTGATTGGGATGACGTGGTGCAGGTATAGTACATGTTATTACTATGTATCATCTTATTATCACGAGTGTATTTTATACGCTTTGTGTACTCACAAGGCTGAGCAAAGTGAGTACCTCTGCAGGACAGCCATCAGACATATTTGTGCATGCACATTGAAAATTTGGTGCTAGCAACGCATTACCATCACAAGCTCAGACATGCAAAGCTGCTTAAGCCTTTTGTGAAAGATGCGAAAGACGTTCACGTCCTGCGACACTTTTATGTTGGCCCTAATTGGCCGTAGTATGTAAAATCCGTAAAATCCACATCAAGACTACAAAGAGATGGAGAATGATGTTTTTAGTTCCCGTAAGCTAGCATGTGCAAAGGCAGTCATTGCAAGTATGTCAGTGCCAGAGCAGCTTGCATGGAGAGCAATAGACATGCTCCTCTGGCACTGTAGGAATATTTTGACAGCTGTCACAACCCACATGATGGCCACATGTCTTGCGCAGGTAGTCATGATGACAGGTGGCGAAGTTCAGTGTCCCATATCCTTGGAGACAAACCCACTGTGCCCTCAGATCACTCCCTGTGGCCATGTCTTTGCCTTCCATAGCATCATGCAGCATCTCATGACTCAGGTGACTGATTGCCTCAAAGTCATCGCTTGTGTATTCTGCACCAGAACACTCAGCCTGCTGAAGATGTGCAGTCTTTGCTTTGGTCATGTGCAGCTGCTGGATGCGCTTGCAAGTAAGCTTAGTGCACAAGTGTTGTAAAGTTAGTTCATTGTGCAATCGTCTTCTTGCATGCAGCATTGTGGCACACTATGTCAATTGCATGTCAGTGTCAACGCATCCTGTGCTGGGTTTGAGCCTCATGAGTCTCATTGTCAGCAGCGCACAAGCTGAGCCTATGCATCAACGTGACCTACGTGATCTTGTAGGGTGGTGAAGAGTTGCGCAAGGCGGCAAGGTGTCCACTATGCTATAGCATGGTTGCAGCTCGGGAGCTGAAACTCGTGCAAGTGCACCGCATCCATATTCCTCAGGTAAACCTTGGGCGTATGACATGGTGGCAGCTTGAGAGCTCAAACTCGTGCAAGTGCAGTGCATTCAAATTCCCCGGGTACTTCTTGGCACATGACTTGGTCAATTGCCTGGCAATGTGCTTGCACACTCTGCCCTGCTTCAAGCGTCTCGGCATGGCAGTCATTGCGCATTGGCATTGATTGTTACATGTGCCAGACTCACATGTGGTGCTATTGACATTGTTCTTAGGCCCAGGTTGTTGCACTGCATCTCCCAAGCCAATGGGACTGTGCAAACAGCAGAGAATGGCCCACTGGACTCAGGAAGCATGACTCGAGTTGGTGCTGCTTCAGGTGAATGATACCGTCACTTTCAGACTGCTGCAGCGTCCCCGGGACAGCATCATCCCCAAAGAGGTCCCCAACCATCCCCACGCAACCCCAGACTCCACTCCAACCAAACAAGAAGACCCCACCAACACCACCCCCTTGTCAACATGGGGGTCTGCCAGGCATGACGCCACTGCCACCACTACTGCTGCCACCGCCGCCACCGCCACTGGCCAAGCGAGCAAGCCAAATCACAGAGGCGATAAGAAGTCTGACACCAAAGGGGAAACTGCGGCAGACACCAAGAGCAACAGAAAAAGCCGTGGCAAGGGCCATAAGCAAGACAGCATAGAGGAGGATGATGACGGTGGCAGGGGCTTTGATAAGTATGCCAAGTTTACCACCGTGGGGGATGGCAAGGCTTTTTGGAAGGCCGCTGCTGAGGAGCTGGCACGCTATGCGGCACAGGTACATGCTGTGCTGAGCTGCTGTACGCTTTGCATGCTGTGCTGAGCATGCTGCTGCCAGGGCACACTCTTGCTCTTCACTTGTGCTGTGCAACAATCTATGCTGTGCTGTGCTGTCCTGCGCTGTGTTGTGCTGTGCTGTGCAGTCCGGTGCTATGCTGTGCTGTCCTTGCAGTGCTGTGCTGTGCTGCAGCATGATTTAATGCTGTGTCAGAATAGACAGATGGAAGGTACAGCCCAGGCAGCATTTCATCACATGCTGTTCTGCAAAGCAGGGCAAGTCACATTAACAGCTGTCCTCTTGTTCTTGAACTGTCATGTTCACAATTCTAGTCTGTCATGATCAAATGTTGCATGACACTAGCCTGCTCTGCTATGACTGAACTACGAAGCCCTGATTGTAGCCGAGTACTGCCTTGGCCCAGGCAGTGTCTGTGCATCATGTCTTCAGCCAGAATGTGCATCTGATACTAGGCATGGATGTGTGCAATCAACTTTAATGGTAGGTGGGATGCAGCATAGGAGGTGCCCTTCTTCCATGCAGCCATGGCTGCTTTGGCAGCCAAGCCTTGATCTGGCCCCGGCACTGTGTGTGCGGAGTTTGTTCAACCAGAATCTGCGTGTGAGACGTGCCATGGATGTGTGCAGTTGACAGAGAGGGAGGATGAGATGCAGCACAAGAGGCTCCCTTCTTCTATATTGCCTTGACAGTATCAGCCAATAATGGACCTGGATGTTGCTTGTATGTCATGCCTAAGATTAGCCATGGGTGTGTGCAGTTGACAGCAGAGGGAGGATGGGATGCAGCACAGGAGGCGCCCTTCTTGTATGCTGCCATGGATGCTTTGGCAGCCAGGGCTGGCACCTGGGCAGAGCGCAGACAGCGTCTCAGGATTGAGGCTGCGAGTGAGCAGGCTGCCAGCATAATGGCAGAGCCTGTTGTGGTGTCACGTGAAGCCATTGCATTTGTCAAGCAGGTATGGGGGTGACTTCCACCAGAAAGTATTTGCTGACTGGTGTCGTTCAGCCTCTGCTGTGGGTGAAAGATAGATGCTGTCTTCACCATGTGTTTGCAAAGGCAACAGGTGTGGTCTGTGTGTTTTGCCATCGGGGGAGTCTACCTCTAGATGTGCTTTTTTGCACTGCAATTTGCCATCAGGGGAAGCTAAATTTCGATGTGCCCTTCTGCACTACAATTTGCCTTCTGGGGAGTCTGAAATTAGTGTCCTGTACTCTTTTGCAGATGCTGACACACTTGCTTTGTCGTCCGCAGTTTTCCACGGCTGCAGTGCATGCTGCTGAAGAGCAGCGGGAGGCCGCCAGCAAGGAGGCCAAACGCCAGGAACTGTTCCCTTCCCTGTCTTCTTCTTCCACTCCTACCAGGCCTGCCCAGTCCACAGGTGAGTCATTGCCAATCAGTCATGAACCTGCCTGGCTGTTGTCTGCAAATTCTGCACACCTCTGAAGCCTCTTACGTAAGTCCCTTACAAAATTCCTCATCATGTAAGTCCTGTGTTATGTAAGCCCCCTATTGTATAAGTCTCTTACTATGTGATTTCCATGTATGGCTTTTTTTGTTGTGTGTGATGTCCAGCCAGGACTAGACAGTAGCAGCGGCACATGTTCAACTCGACCTCACATTCTGTACCACACATAGGTTCATGTTACAGCCTTCATACACTCCTGATGTAGCCTATCTCGCGTCGAGTCTATTGATCATAATACCAGCTGGCTGCTGCTTTCAGTTCATCAATCGCAGTCATTGCCAGGACGCTTTGCAAAGGAGCCTTGCAAGGTGGCTTTGTCTCAAGCTGTGTTTAGGCTTGCCACTGGGCTGACCACAAGCTATTTGCATTGGGTTCAAAAGTTGACTTCCCCTGCAGGCACATCAGCTTCGTCCACCTCTCGTCCCAGACTCACCCCCCTTGTACGCCTACCCCAGAAGGGCTCCACCCACACAAGCCCTGCCTCTGGCCCTGCCCCTGCCCCTACCCCTGCTGGACATCCCCAAGCAGCTTTCTCTGATGATGAGGAAGAGGACCAGGATGCTGAGCCAACTGCTGCAGCCGCAGCTGCAGAAGACACTGAGTTTCACAATCAGGGCAGCCAGCAAGAAGGTGTTGCAGCAGCAGAGCCTCCAGACTCTGCCTTAGGTAAGCACCTTTAGCTTCTTGCTCAGTCATGTGGCTGCTGATCAGTTGAATACAGCTTGTGTAATCAGGCGCGATTGCATGCAGATATGCAATACTAATCATGACGATAACAATCATAACCACCATACTTTTTATGCTTTCCAGCTCATGATGATGAACAAGGTACGCGCACGGCAAGTCTTGTCTCTCCGCAGCAGTCTGCTCTGAGCATCACTACGACGTCTACTCCTTTGACAATTGTGCACTGCATCTTAGGACAATGCAACAGCAGCAAAACCACTTCATTGACACAGACCGCAAGTGATCGGCAGCCATTGCAGTGCAGTCTTTGTTCCCTACAGTATAGTCCTTGCGGCATACTTCCTGCAGCATATTGCTGGCAGCATATTCCCTGCAACATTCCCCCTGCAAGGTTTTGCTGACAGCATGTCAGTGCACCTAGCTTGTTTGATGTTCACAGCCTGTCATGCAAGTTGTGTCATTCCCACATCTCATTCATCCCTAGTATAGACTGCTGCTGGAAAGCCACGCCCTTGCTAGCTGTTGATAGGCCTCTTTGCATGTGAGATGAACTTCACACCAGAAGCTACAATGCTGGAAGTTCATCTGGCTGGCAACATGCCTGCCAGCAGGCCAAAAGAAAAAGACAAGACAAAAAATACGCTTTTCAGCGATCATAATGATGCCTCCTAAGGCTGACATGCTTCAACACATGACCACTGGACTAACATGCACTTTGCAGTCATCTGGCCATCGTTGGCCTCATTTAGTATAGATTGTGTTGCAGCTGCAAGATTTACAACTGCCATGTGCCCTTGGGACAAACTTGATGCAAAGGTCATGTCACACAAAGCAGAGCAAAGTCAATTCAATGACAGGGTGGCAAATGCATAGCATGAGTGCACAGCAGCATCGCATCAACATGCTGTGTATGCTTGGATGCACATGGCACAGTGTGCGTGTGTGATGACACCGCACTGGTGCAGTGCATACACACATTGCAAGGGCATACCCGGGCAGCCCAGTATACTACTTGACTTCTCATTAAATTGACGCGATAAGGTGTAGTTTTTTTTGTTTCTATTCTTTTCTTTTTTATTGCAAGGGCATGATACAGGATTCTGCGCAGTGTGTTCATCAAATCAGAGGCTTTCACAGGGCAGCAGCAAGTTTCTATGAAGCAGCACCAACGCACAGGGATCTGCAGTCTGATCTGAGTGTGTCCAAGCACAGCATCAAAAATGCTCCCAAACCTAATACACCATCATTATGCATGCCACGTGATATGTTGCCAGCTTGCTACACTGTTTGGACTATGCACTGCACGTAAAGCTGCAACTAAAAGCGTCTTGCATTTCGTCTTACTGGGATGTTGCGGTGGCTCTTCGGTGTCATCAAATGGCAACTGCACCATCTTCGACACACACAGCAACGGACATTAGTCAGTGCTTTGCTAGTATGGTATGTGCTCAAGTGACATATAAGCAACATGCAGGGAGGCTCTTGCCTTTCTGGTGCCTGTCAGCTTAGCTCAGCTGTCCAGCAATATGGGAGAAGTCTGCCAAAGAAACCAAGCAGGAACTTTATGCCTTTGGTCACAGTTCCAGTGCAGGCTTCTGCTGTGCATTGGCAAGCCTCAATATATTGCGATGTCATGCTGAGCTGGTGACATTACCTGCGAGCTCTGTTATGATAGCTTGTGATGTGCATCTAGAGTCTGCGCACCTGCTGTCTTTGCATGCTCAATGGTGCTCAGCAAGATGAAATCTGTGTGTGTGTGTGTGTGTGTGTGTGTGTGTGTGTGTGCGCAACCTTCAAGAGAACTGTGTATTTATTGACCTTCAAGAGAGATGTGTGTTTGTTGACTTCATGTCTCAAGGGTGCAGAACAGACAAGCAGCATCAGAGGTCTGTGTAGCCACCTCATGATCTAGAACAAAGTCAAGCACAGCTTCTCTTAGCTCTCCGGGAGTCAGAAACGTCACATTTTTTGCTTAGAGGAGTGTCCCTTGGACAGTGTGAATCCAGACTAGATGACGCCGGGGACAGTCAAAAGCTGTTCCTACATTGGGGATATGTCTTATGTTACCGAAGTCGGAATCAGATTGCGTACTGCTTAATGCAAGACATGTTGGCCAAGGCTTGAGTACAACTGAAGGTGTCTCAGCAGCTTTTGTGTGTTTGAGCTTTTATACTTGCTGAAGTGGGTGGCCTGTCTGATCAGCATGTGTTTTGCTTTCTGCTGTCTTGCAAGCTCACTATGCTCTCATGGCAGACTGCCAACATGCTGTACGAACATTAAATTTTGGCGCCGCCAACAGCAACACTGCCTTGTGAGATCACATGAACTATGGAGTACTATATGCACCTCATGTGGCAAATACAGTCTGGCTGGCAGGATGCCAAGAAATGTTTTTTGCATGTGAAAAGTGTGTTGTGAGCAAATTGGTTTTTCAGATTGGCATGCTTGGAAACAGAGTTGACAAGAAGACAGACAAGCTGCTGTTTTTTTACAAGTCAGTTTCCCTAGCTGTACACAACATGTCCCATGTTGAAGACGGCCTTTCTTTGGCACATCATAGACACAGCTCACACTGTCAACAAGGTCACCGAACACTGAACGACTGCTTTGCAGGCACATCTCTAGCGGGCATAAGTGGGGCTGTTCCAGCACAATCAGCAGAGTTCTACTTCTACCAGTCAGCAGATGGACAGTGCGTCTTTCTGCATCCCTTGGTGTCCCGCGCCCTCCTAGCGCATTATGGTTCTTACGCTGCCTGTCCTCCTGAGGTTAGCTGCAGTGCCCGCAGACTATACATACGTTGGACATGTCTGTCAAGGCTGCATCTCCATGTGCTGTGTTTGACACATGCCTGCAATGCTTGTGTGTGTGCTGTGCATTTTGATGCACATTCATGTGCTCTGCATGCTGGTGGCAGTAGAGAGTTATGCGCCACATCATTTCTGAACAATACTGATGCATGCAAAAGGCTCTCAGCCCTCAGGTCCCTGCTCACAATGCCAAGTTTTTTTGGCAACCAACACCTCCCTGTCAGTGTTGATTGGGACGTTCAGATATGCTCTGTTCTGTGCATAAGACCCGAAACACCAAACTGATTTACAGCTGTTACTGCAGAACTTTGGTCCATGTGAAAGAGTGTCAAGAGCAAGATGAGAAAGAAATGTTGGCTATGCAGTGTCAGTGATAAAAGTTTCTTTTGGCTGTTGCTGATGTCCGCATGACTTGCTCAAGACTCAACATTGTGCAGGTGGCGGGGCAGATCTTGGAGGTTGAAGACATGGTTCAGAATGAAGCTACAAGGAAGCGCATGAAGCACTTGGCGCATCTTCCATTGTCAGGTAGGCACTCAGTTTCAGTGTGTCTTTAGAATTTACATGCTTTGCATTTGTACAGCAGAGCCTGCTGAGCAGGCTGGCTCCCGACCTTATTAGTCATTCAGGTGTCTTGGTGCTGTGCTTGCTCTGTGCTCGTCAGATAATGCTCCTCGTCCCTGCGCGAGACTCTACAAGTCCCTGAAAAGTCGCCGATTCTCGCTCTCGCCGCGGCGTCTGTGGCAATACTATTACAGGCGCACCAGAGCCGTGACGCAGCGTGATCTTGCAGATTTCTCGACACCTATTGTCAGCCCATCTGCCGTCTGTGCCAGCAGCAGCGATTATGTGACTGGCCGCGTACGTCAAGCCTGGTTCTACATCTATACAAGCTCTTGAGAGACTGCACTCAGAGGTCCTTCCCGATTTCAGTCTTGTGACTGATGAAGTTGCAAAGGCGCTCAGCCAGCTTGCGCAGCTTCTACGCAATCATCGTTTGTTTGATATTATGCTCGGTCGTGGTGAGGTTGCCTTGGCATTTTGTCCTGCTGAGTTGCTCCTGCGCTGTTCACCCGTCCAGAGCAGCCACCAACATGCCTAAAGCTTGCAGGGAATTCTTGGCTTTGCTCACTACTCTCACAATCACAACACTTCTTTGCACCCCCTCCCTCCTGTGTTTCCTGTCAACGCTGTGCTGCACGTCAGGAGATGGTGGAAGGAAAAACGCAACCCTATGCAGTCTTTTCGTGAGAATTTTGACCTTGAGGACGAACCTCACAACAGAAGCATCCCGCACATTATTCATCAGTCCTGGCGGACGCGTAATCTTGAACCATTTCAACAGCAATGGCAAAAGACATGGCTTCAGAACCATCCTACCTGGACCTACATGTTCTGGACTGACAAGGACAACAGGGACCTCATTGCTGACAAGTTCCCCTGGTTCCTCAGCATCTATGACAGCCTGCCACATGCAGTGCAGCGCGCTGACTGTGCGCGTTACTTCTACATGCTTCAGTACGGAGGCTGCTACTTTGACCTTGATTTTGAGTCACTGAAACCGCTGGAGCCACTGCTAGCAGATGTTCAGGTGGCTTTGGGGTACATGTCCAAGAATATTCCTCATGAATTGAGCCTTCCAAATGCTTTCCTAGCATCTGTCCCAGGGCACAAATTCTGGCACTATGTCGTCAAGCACGTGCTCAAGAACTATGAAAGCGGCAAGGTCAACGTCGGAGATGCACACAGAGTAACCGGACCAATCATGCTGAAGGAAGCAGTTGCAGATTATCAGTCAACAGCAATGTTTAAAGACTTGACCATATTTCCACCAGATAAGGTTTACGGTGTTGACTGGCTCTGGCGCGATGACAAATCCATGCAAAGCGTATTCTCAGTGTGTCATGCACCAAACCCTCATTTCAACTCCACACAGTGCAGGAGCTTCTTCCCAGACGCCTATGCTATCACATACTGGTCTGGCGATATCACATGGGGCTAAGCAACCTGATGCTAGGTGTAAAGCATCAGCCATTGTTGAGACAAAATGACCAGCAAATTTTCAGCATTTTACAACATGGCTGGCTTTGCTGGCGTGAGGGTTTGCCGAAACAGTCTTTTAAGTAAGCAAGTGCTACTGCCTGTAAGATGCTGCTTCACAAAGCGCATGTGCCACACTGTTGAGATGCACTGTGTCTTCAGCGAGCCTGCGTAACAGAGTCATGTGTTACACGGTGTGTGTGCTGCATAGCTGCAATGACAGCCCTCCCAAATGCTTCAAAACCAATGTTATTGAATGCTGTTTGGAAGACACATGTGTACTAGTTCACAGACCACTAGCTAAAGATTGCGGTCTATGCAGCCATTATCAACTACCTGATCGGTAACCTGACTGGATGTTACTAAATGCTCATACTTTACAACCACACTCAATGAACCAGTGTATACCAAACT
>JAABUW010009181.1_pt1 | contig 11339 bp, 10 predicted proteins | sample 5560081 | NCBI WGS metagenome assembly JAABUW01 (sample SAMN10711882, study PRJNA513363) | rock metagenome | isolation source: Antarctica rocks | place: Antarctica: Victoria Land, Knobhead sud | reverse complement strand
GGGAAGTACCCCAGCGCTCCTTGAGGGACTGAAGGGGTGTGTAGCAGTTGTCAATCGCAAGCATCAGGACAGCGCCCTCACCTTAGAGCAAGCAGCTGACAAGGAGCTCCAAGTGTTTGCACAAATGCTTCATGAGGCTGAGGGCGACTACAAGGCAGCAGCCATGCAGCGTCGGCTTGGTAAACGCATGACCAGCAAGCAGCTCATGGTCATGCTGAACAAGATGTATCATGCGCACATCACAAGCAAGTGGGTTGACGAGACTCTGACGCTGATAGCTGATGAGGCAAGCAAGGTCAGGGAGGTGCAAGAGTTGGGCCCAGAGGCAGTAAGCATAGGTGCAGAGATGGCAACTTTGAATTGCAAGGTCTGCCTGCCGGTCCGCCTGCCTGCCTGCCTGCCTGCATGCCTGCCTGCTTGTCTGTCTGTCTGTCTGTCGCCAGCCATGCATGCATGCAGAGGTTCAGCTGTGAATGTAAAGCGCCGTTACACGCACATGCACATAAAACCATGGCATGAGACAGAACACTTGTCAAATTTGCATGCATGGTATTTCTACAACAGCACATCTATGAATCAAACGTGCCTCTGCTTTTGCATACCTTTACTCACTCTTTTGTCTGCAGGTGGACTTTGCATGTCTATGCAGAGACGTGTCTCAAGCGGTATCGGAAGTCATGGGGGATCCGCTGTCACCTTTTGGAGGGCCAGGATTCATTGGAGCTTGGAGCCTTGAGACAATGTCAGGTTCACAGATGCTTAAATGGGCTGAGGTCACCCTAGACAATGAGTTGCAGATCAAGCAATCTGTCAATGCAGCATTGCAGAGTTCCAGATACCTTGAGGTGGTGCGCACAGCGTTTGATCGTGTCTGTTACTGTGCTCCACACCAAGGAGGCCTCCAGCGTCTCGCCACTTTCCAGGACATGCTGCATGGCGAATTGTCTGACCGTGTGACCAAAGCCTTGTCGGCGGCCAAGCCGCTTGTGGATGAGCTGGCACGCGCAAGCATACAGCAGTTGCTGTGCTCCACTGCCCTCAGCTTTGTGCATGGAGAATTGAAAGTCCGTGTTAGCAGGTGCATCGTCAGGCATGTGGTTGAGTATGTCAAGACCAAGCCAATAGTGCTTCCCAAGATGCATGGTGACAAACAGGTGGCACAGCAGCGTGCAGACTTGGTGCAGAAATTGGCCAACCTTGATGCAGCGGCTTCCAGGATCAAAAACATCAAGCAAGAATTCGTGAACGACAGCTATGAGGATGAGGTTTTGCAATCATTACTCAACGCTGTCAAGGCACTTGAGCCAGAGAAAATGCCTGCAGCAAGTCAACAAGATGCCATGTCAGGGCCGTCTCTCAATATCTCAACAGCACTAGCAGCAGTTGCTCTGTGAAAATGATTTGGGGGTGCCCTCCTCAGGGTCTCCTACCCCTGGTCAGTCTGCTCAGGTTCGTGCATAACTGAGAAGATCCTTGTGTCTAGAGTAGCTTCTGACTTCAGATTGAGGGTTGTGCATTGGGTTTGTCAGCTTTACGCAACTGCATTTGAGCCTTGTGATGCAGGCTCACCCATTTTTGTATGATTTTGAATGCTATTTGAACGCTTTTGCTTTTTCTTTTGCTGTTGACAGATTCCCCCTCATTCAATATCCGATGTTGTTTGCCTGGGGAGTTGATCTGTATGTGTATGTGTGTAGCAAATTCTGGGAGGTCACAGGCTTAGCTAGCTAGCGCTAGGCCTATAGGCGCATCGAACGCATGTTAGGAGGCTAACTTCGAAGGAATTCCGGCATTGTTCTAATGCGGTACAAGCATGTTGGTGTGAGTTCGGATCTGCCATGAGACTTGCTTATGTGAAATGATGACATGCTGGTTTGTGACCTTGAATCTGCACTAATGTGCCTTCAAATTTTGCAGGCCTGCAGGAGTGCTAGCTAGCGCTGTCAGAATGCCACACGTTGATGAAATCACATGTCAATTTAGGTGTGATGATCGCAAGTGACAGTAACACAGCCTGCAGTGCATCTCATGCGTGAAAGCGTAAGGCTACGACATCATGCAGCCAAAGCATCATAGATGCAGCCTCTGCTGTCAGACTCCTATGTCCAGCGTATTGCGTCGTCGTTACGCTGTACTGTACGTAACTTACGGTTCTGAAAGTCACACAGGCTGGCATTGGCATCAAATGCACCTTGCCGCATTTGGACCAAGCCTGCATCCACGTTGCCCTTTCGAGCGAATGCAGACGCTTTCTAGCTGTCTTGCACAGCTCGTCAGCTCCTTGCTACAGTGGAAAGCCAAAATCGCCTGGACGCTAGCTATGCAGCTCAGTGACAGCAGCAAGCACATCTCAGATGGTCCTGGGACTGTCCTCACTGATGTTATTCATTTGTCCAGCATAGTGAGCATTGTTCTCCGCAACCTGTCTTTGGCTGACCTGGCGAGCCTTGCTGTCTGCAGCAAGAGCTGCGCAGCTGCTATGAGGCCACACTGCCTCGAGCTACGGATTAATCGTGCCAACGAGCTGCACGCTTTACGAAGCTTGCATCGAATGGCTTGCTTGGACGAGCTGGAGCAGGCAACTCTCCTTGCAACAGAGGGAGACTGCACTGCTGGGGCATACTTAGGCATCCTGGGCATGTGTCCAAACCTTCGGGCACTGACTTTGATATGTTGGATCACATCTCAACATAGACTTGACCAGCAAAAGAATCAAGTAGAAAGTAGAGAGCTTGTAGCACTGGCTGAGGCTTTGCCTTTACATGCCATCCGGACTGTCAAGTTCACACTCTCGGACAAGCCAAATGCACCACCGCTGCATCACTGGGTCTGGCACCCCACAGAACTGGCCAGCATGCCAGAGTTGAGGCGTGACTAGACAGGACATGTCATGCACATGACAATGTGACGCTCTGGTTCAATCATGTGACACTTGTGACATTTGGGTACATTCAGTTGTGTGTGCATGTATGGTTAGGCAGGGACTGCTGCTGCCATGTTAGTACCACCAGCAGCAGCTGTCATTTTTCTGTTTGTTGTATCCTACTCTGATTGTTTCTCTGTACACTTTTTGGTAGCCTGTCGATGTTGAAGTCTGTTGACCAGGGAGTCTAACTGTAGCGGCCTTGCAGCTGCATCCTTTGCAGACCCTTTGCAATGTGCTGAATGTGACCCATGCCAGTTGTCGGTAGTAAGCGTGCTTCTGCTCTTAAGAGCAAGCTTGGTGCAAGGCTCCACTCAAGCGAAAACTACACAGGCCTTGATAGACATGTGAAACAGGAAGTAAAGTGCGCAATGTAGTGTCTCCTATTCATCTGTGGTTGTGGGTAGAACAGCAATCATTGTTGGGTTCATCAGCTACAGGTGTCTTTGACCAGCCCACCATCATTCCTGAACATTTCTGACTTTCTTAAGTTGAGAATTAGAAGGCCCAGCTGGGCCAGGACAGAACATGACAAGTTGTCTAATAGTTTTGTTGTGTCTACTTGAAAGCAGTACATGCCCTGGTCATAGTCCCACAGATTTAGTGAAGTTGTTCAGCCTGTTTAAAGACACATCTACATGTGTACGTGTCATTGCTGGCATGGGTGATTGCCAAATATTAAATCAGCAGTCACCTTCCCCCCTGCACAGACGCTTTTGCACAACCCCTCCTCACCTTTTGCGCAACACATCCGCCAACCATGCAGCCACTGAGAGCACAAGGATGACACCGAAGTGACATTCAAAAACAATCCGACAAAATGCTGGTGCATGTGAACAGCACGACTTGCAAGTCCAATTGGGGTCCCCTCCCTTTCACATTTCAAACCCCCCTAGGAGGTGGCAGCGGCGATGGCCTTTGCTTTTGAAGCAAAAGCTTTCAGACTGCAAGCCCTCGTGATATGCTGCCGGTGGGCAATCGTCAAGCAGTGCATGTTTGCTGGTAGAAGGGCGCAGGCGTATTGCTTGTCGCCGGTGCCCACTAGAGGCGACTTGCTGCTGCATACATTGCTACCTCAGCAAAGGGAGCCACAGGCACCTTCACAGCCCATGGCTTCTCCAGCACCAAACGACGAGAGGTGGAGAGTGTTTGTGAGTAGTTGCGCAAATACAGGAGTTCTCATCTTGGCCAACTCTACGACTACTATTTCCCACCTGCAAGGTGTGACCTATCGCTTTAGCTGCTTCCCCTGGCTGATGCTGATGCGTTCCAATTCTGTCAGTATCACCTCGCTTGCTGTGTTTCCTTATTTGCGTCTAAGGCTTTGATGTATCCTGAAGTGGTCTTCGTGCATATGCAGCTGAGACAGTCCGTCGACACCAGATACAGTATCCCGAGCACGATGTAGCAGGCTGTCGGCGTTTGTACGCCAAGCATGCATTAGAGCAAGGCAATCTCGATTGGTGGGCCATGGCTGCCTCCAATTTGATTTCAGGTGTGCATGCTGTGATCACAACTCCGTATTCAACAGTGGCTCTGCCTGCCATCTGGAGCATCTTAGCCCATCATACAGAGCAGCCTTCCCATCATACAGAGCAGCCTTCCTTGTTCTTATGTATGTGAGGCTTCCTGCAGGTTTTGCACCACCTGGGGAAGTACACTTCCACGCAGACCTGTTTGATTCAGCGGTGAGCCCCTCTGAGAGCATGCTCACATCAAAGCTGTTTAGTCAGCTGCACATGCAAGTAAAGCTAAACACAGGCTGATGTCAGGCTGCTAATCACCACTCCACTCACAGTCATTGCATCGCTCAGCTGGGCAATGTTGCATGATAAAATACGCAAGCACAGTGCAAAGTTGCCAGTATCCTGAACACAACATGCAGACAAGTTGCCCGTCATGCTTCCAAAGTGGTGTTCATCACTCATCCCCTCCTGCTGCACCTCCCATCACTGCTTATAAGTACTGCTCTGCATGTGTACTACTGTCTGACAGTCATGTCAGTGCAGCTGCATCTGTATCAGGAACTACCCTCCCTGGGGCAAACCATGTCAGCAAAAACAACCAGTCATCAGCTTTAGCCACCCTACTTGGTCACCCGACGAGCACCTTCCTTGTCTTTCAGAAGTTCTGCCACATCATCATTGACACATAGGAGCATGCACTTGTAACAACAATCGTCTCAAAGTCATGCCTTCCTGACTTCAACTTCCCACTGCCTCTCTGGTATTGCTCTTTTCTCTTGATGCAGACTGCTGTGGAAAGACAAGACTCTCCCCGCACGTACCTAGCTCATCATGAGCTGGAAAGTGGTTCTATTATTGTTACTGTTATCACTAACTGTTATTCTCTTGATGCAGGGCAACCAGTGCCAGCCACTTGGGCAACCCGCAGCAGCATCAGCAGCAGGCCAGCCAGCCAACAGTGAGTTTGCACCAGTAGTCATTGTCAACCCACCTCAGCCACCCCCCGATGAGCAACCCCCCTTGGGGTTCAACAGCCTACTGGGTCATGTGGACGATGAGGTTGAGTCAGCTCGACAAGGTATGCTTGTTGTCAGGGATGTGTTGCCTTCAGTCATGCAGTCAATTGTTCTTCTGCTCAGTCAGTCATGCATCCTCTCAGTCGTCCACTTTCATTTAGTTGTCACTGCTTCACTCACTTGCTCAGCCAGAGACTCACTCACTAACTCAATCATTCCCTCACTCACTCATTCATGCATTCGCTCACATATGCATGCATGTTTTCATTAGGGGTCAAGTATGCACAGCCCTGGGTGATACCAAAACACAACGAAAAACAGCGCAACAGAAACACGCAGTAAAAGAAGTCTCTGTTTTGGCGGTCGGAAAACCAACAGTAGAATCATTGTGGTCCGAATCAGACAACCAAACTTTACTCATCTCTCTGTGGAAAGTGTGCTGCCTGAGTCAACAATTGCAGCCCAGAAAGCCAGGACCAGGTTGCACTATATGCTTCAGATACTGTGCGCTTGTCACTCGCATGCCGGCAAGCTTGTCTATTCACATTCCAGTAGAGGGGGCAGCATTGACCCATATACAGTACTTATATGTGTCACTGCTTTCACCTCAACTGGAGTGTAAACAGGCAAGCTTGCCAGCATGCAACTGTTCTGATACTCTTGGCTAAGTCAAATGCCAATGCTGTATACCCGAGCTCACAGGCAGTTTGCATGATGCATTGGTATCATTTCAAGCCATGACTGTTGTCAAGCATCATTGTTCATGACACTAGCACATGATGCGAGCATACCACTGTCAGCCTTGCAGTGCACAACCTGGTACATCTTCAAAACCACTGCACAGAAATTGCAAGACTAGCAGCGCACATACCTAGCTTATGCTGAAGTGTGTGTTGCATGTGTTACATGGAATATGTTTGATCAAGTGTTTTGTTGACTGCAGAGTCTGGGTCAGGAGGTAACTCACAGCAAGATGGCTCTCTGCACATCACGGTGCCCTCAACTTCTGCTGTAGCTGCACAGCGTCATCGAGTTCAGCAGCAGCTGCTACTGCAGCTACAACAGCAGGAGCAGCAGCAGCAGCAAGAACAGCAGCAGCAACAGCAACAACAGCAGCAGGCACAGCAGCAGCAGCAAGCTGAGCATGAGTCACAGCCTGCACAGCAGCAGGCAGAGCATGAGGCACAGCGTGCACAGCATGCACAGCATGGGTCACAGCCTGCACAGCAGCAGGCACAGCATGAGGCACAGCGTGCACAGCATGCACAGCATGGGTCACAGCCTGCACAGCAGCAGGCACAGCAGCGCGAGGGCAACATTGAGAGTGTGAGTCATAAGCGGCGCTTATCTCAGGCCTTTGCTCAAGTCAGGGGAGTTGAACAGACACCAGGGGACGAAGCAGAAGAGGAATCAAAGGGGAAGAGGCAGAGGCATGGTGGTGAGCAGGCAAGTTCTCCATGATGCTGTCTGACATGTGTGTGTGTGAGAGCGTCATATAGGCAATGCTGATGATGATAATAACAGGCCTGATATTGATACTGATCTATGACAATGGTAACACGGCACTCATGACAGGCAATGATGAACATGATATTGTACATTTTCACAATAATTGATAGTAATGTTGGTACTGATAAGCAACACAATCTGCCCTGCATCTTCTTCTTTTTCTCTCTCTTTCTTTCTCTTTTTCCCCTCTTTCTTTCTCTTGTTTCCCTCTTTTCTCTCTTTTTTTCTTCTTTTCCTGTTTCTTTCTTCTGTTTCTGCATCTTGGCAAGCCCTCCTCGCATTCAGCCTGATTGCTTTATTATTGTTATCATTATTATCATTATTACAGGCCGTCATGACTCAGCATGAGCACAACCCATCAGGAGCGCCTGACCAGCCCTCTGGCAAGAAGAAGAGAAACAGTCTCCGCCGGCAAGTTTACAAGCAGAAGCAGAGAGCTAGGACGAATCCGCTGTCAAGCCAAGCAGTTCATCAGTCAGAGATGACTGATCCCAAGCAGCCAGCTGCTCTGCCAACTTCTGGAACTCCAGATCAGCAAGTTCCTGGCTGCCAGGCAGATGTCTCAATGCTCCTCAGGCCAGCAACTGCCTCAGCAGCTGCGCTGATGGCTGACCCTGGACCATCAGCTGCTGCGCCAGCTGCAAATGTGACTAACATGACTGACGCCAAGCAGCCCACTGGCAAACTTAGCAGGAGGCAGAAAATCAGGTTGTCAATCCAGCGTCAGCTTGCAGCTGCTCAGGCAGCTGCTGTGATGCAGCAACAGCAGGAGCAGCCGCCGCTGAAGAACAAGCCTAAAGTTGGCGAGCAGGCTGCTGTGCCCACACAAGGTCCCTCTAAGGTATTGCACATTCTGCTCTCGCCTTGTCTACGTTTCATAATGTGCATACAGACACCCACTCGTTTTGCGTAATCTAGATATACGTCTGGCCTTAGGGTCAGCTGTGTGCTGTACACACATACGCACATACACATTTACACACATCTAGGTATGCTGTCAAAGTATCAGTTGTATCATTGGGGTCATGCCTCTGCCACAGCTTATCCAGTAGCAGGACTGTCACCATTTGCTTTGCAGCAGATGCAAAAGCTTGACTGTCCTAGCACTACAAGTACAGGGTTAACCACATAGGTTCAGTGTATACGCCTAAATGACGCTGATGCCTCAAGTCTAAACTCTAAGTTTGCCTTGCCAAGCTACCTGGCATGCATCCAAACCCTAAGATCGTATCCTTATGCAACCTTACACCTTCAAAGTCCCGTTGTACTGTTGCAAGCACTTCTGAGATACTCACAGCCTTACACAAATACATCAGTCATATGCTGTTGTCTGGCATGCTCTCGTGACATCTTTTTGGAAATGGTCTGTTGCACACACTAACTGCCATGTTGGTTGACCCTTTCCGTTCAAAGTCACTAAACTGTCAAGAGCCCGCGTTTTCTTGGTTGGTTGCCACTGTAAACTACATGTATTATGACAGTTTTCTGTGCTTCATCACTCAGAAGTTGCCTGAGGAGTCTTCTGGTAATCACAAGCACCAGAGCATGTGTAGTTAATTTGAGTGTGCAGGAGATCTGACCTCTGGAAGTTGAATCTTAGTTCAAACAATGTCTTCCCTTGAGCCCCATGACTAGTGAACCTCAGTTACATAGCCTGCAAACCCCAAACCCTTTGTCTGTGACCAATACACTGTAACACATGATTGTTCTTACCCGCATTGATGCAGGTATGCCTGGGTGTAGGGTTTACAGCACACCCTAATTTGCTGACGTGCTCTGACCCCATCTGCCTTGTACCTGCAATCTCACAGAAAATAAGGGAGTGACCAAAAACTCCAAGAGAATATGAAGCCAGTGTGCCTTGGATCTGCAGGTATCAGTAAAGCCAGGTCTTGATCAACAGCCAGCAATTTCACTCAAAGCATCAGACAGATCCGACACTGCCTCAGGCAGTAACTCAGACTCTAGCTCTGAGTCAAGCTCAGGCTCTGAGACTGATCCAGATGTGAGGCTTGCCAGATCATGTAAGCTGACCAAAAGGCATTTGTCATCAGCTGCTGCAACAGCAGCACCTACAGCAGCAGCAGCAGCTGTCAGTCGTCAGAAAACCGCTGCAGAAAAAGAATTGGCTGCAAAGAGTAACAGCCGTGGTGGCGATGAAGAGGAATCCGACAAGTCTGCTTCAGCGTCAGCTGCAAGCAGTAGCAGCAACGAGGAAGAGGAAGAGAAGCAGATGTCCAAGATAGCTGCGCCAGTTCAGATGCCTGAGCAAGTGACAGCTGCAGCTGATGAGTCATCTTCCTCAGAAGCTGAGTCTGAGTCCAGCAGCAGTGAAGAAGAGGAAGAAGATCAGCCTGCTTTGCCTGCATCAGCTGCAGTGCCTGATCAGGCAACATCCCTGCAGGCTGACTCATCTCCAGAGTCCAGCAGTAGCGAAGATGAAGAGGATGAGGCCTCGCCAACTGCGCAGCCATTGCCTGATCAGGCAAGGGTTGCTTCCAACAGCCCCTCTACTCAGCCCAGCAGCAGCGAAGATGAAGAGGATGAGCAGATGCCAAATGCACCAGCTGCAGTGTCTGATCAAGCTCCTCAGGAGGACTTTTCTGATGAGTCATCATCAGCCACCTCTAGCAGCGACAGTGAAGAAGAGGATGAGCAGAAGCCAGAAGCTGCAGCAGTGCCCGTTCAGGCAACAGCTTCATCCTCAGATGAATCTTCCAGCGACTCTGGTGACAGTGAAGAAGAGGAAGATCAGGTTCCAGTCTCAGCGCCAGATCAGGCACCTCCTGATACACAAGCAACAGCATCATCCATGTCAGATGACTCATCCAGTGACTCCAGCAGCAGCGAGGAAGAAGAGGATCAGCCAGTACCAGCAGCAACAGCTGCACTGCCTGATCAGGCACCACCTGACGCACCTGAGTCATCGTCATCTGATGAGTCCTCCAGTGACTCAAGCAGTGAAGAAGATGAGGACCAACCAATGCAGCATGCATCAGCTGAAGCACGTGATCTGGAAATAGATACTCCGCTGGCAGCGACCACAGTGCCAGCTCAATTTGCAGGACCAGCCAGCAGTTTTTCCTCATCAGACAAGTCATTCAGCGACTCTGACAGCAGCGAAGAAGAAGATGTTGCCATGCCAGATGCAGCAGCAGAGCCTGATCAGGCGGCATCTGGTGACTCTTACTCTTCTTCAGATGACTCATCCATTGACTCTGACAGCAGCGAGGAAGAAAAGGGGGATGAGCCAATGCCACAACCTGCAGCTGCAGTGCCTGATCAGGCTCCAGCTGCAATGCCTGATCAGGCACCCTACGTGCCAGCTGCAGTGCCTGATCAGGCACCAGCCGCACCTCAGAGCTCTTCAGATTTCTCATCCAATGGATCAAGCAGCTCTGGCAGCAGTGATGAAGAAGTTGATCAGGCAGCAGCAGCAGAAGCTGCCGCTGCAGCTGATGAGTCATCAGGTGGTTCTGTCGGCAGCAAGAACCAGGTCAGCACGGCAGCTGCGCTGGCAGGCAATGAGTCATCAGGAGAATGTGACAACATTGCAAGTGACAGGGAAGAAGGAGAGGATCGGTCTGCAGCAGCTCAGCCGGCGGGTCATGTGGCGGATGAGTCACCAGGTGGTGTTGGTCAAGAAGAAGGACGGGATATGCTGCAAGCAGCGACAGCTGCGCTGCGCAGACTGTCCACTGAAGCTTCAAGTAAGTGGTGTTGCGGCGTAATTCAGTCCCGTCACCGTCATGAATTGCAGGCCTTTGCCATTTGCAACAGACAAATCCAATGTCTCCATCCATGTCTTGTTCTTTGACCAAGATGATGTTTGCAGTGTAAGATGCAAGATTGAGCTGCGTGTGTGCGAGGCCAGTCATACTTCTCTGTAGCAATGTTTATTCTGCGATTATTTCATGACAGTCCCCTCCCGTCTTTGTCCAGGCTTGCTGCTGTGCATGTTCTGCTACCATTTCTAACCCCCCTGCTGTTGTATTTGTTCACAATGTTATGCTCGCTCAAACCAAACTTCAGTAGCACTGCTTCAATCATGGTAGCCTTCTACACCATGCGCAAAATGCAATTAGCATGCAAAAGCATGCTCTTGCTGTGTTTTCCTGACATGCGCTCTTCTTCCTCTGCTGCTGAGAGGCCTGTGTCCTTGCTTATCCTCAAATACCATTTTCTCTTCTTCTTCATCTTTGTTATGCTCCTTCTTTTGCTTCTGCTTTTGCTGCTGTTCTCACGCTGGTCAGGTATTTTCAGGAGTCTTTTCTTTTAGCTGTAACTCAAATATTTTGCGTTTTTCTCCTTCTCCAGGTGACTCGACTTCATCAGGTGCCTCTTCCTCTTCTTCTGACAGCTCCGCTGCCTCAGCCTCCCCTTCCTCCTCTTCAGACGATGCAGCATCCTCCGGCGCTCCTTCCT
>JAABUW010009176.1_pt1 | contig 11344 bp, 10 predicted proteins | sample 5560081 | NCBI WGS metagenome assembly JAABUW01 (sample SAMN10711882, study PRJNA513363) | rock metagenome | isolation source: Antarctica rocks | place: Antarctica: Victoria Land, Knobhead sud | reverse complement strand
GTTGGCTCGTCCTCAGGATCGTGGTATGGTTCCAGATATGGGTGCTTCAGCGCCTCGCCTACTGTAATACGTTTGACAGGGTTGAATGCGAGCAGCTTCTCGAGCAGATCTAGTGCCAAGTCAGATGTCTTGGGGAACATTGAGTTCATCGGAACCTTCTTCTTGAATGGCAATGAGCGGATATATTCGCGGGCACGTCGAGATTTGATACCGTAGTAGTCTTCCATGGTCGGTGTACCGAGGACATCCAAGATGAGTGTCAGTTGGTGATGATCTATTCAGGATGTTAGCGAGGAGATTATAAATATCTAGCGTACAACCTGCGCACAATCTTTGCCAGGAAACAGCGGTTTTCCATTCAACATCTCTGCCAGGATACATCCTACGCTCCACACATCGATTGCCTTTGTGTACTCCTTGAAGGTGAGCATAATCTCTGGTGCACGGTACCATCTAGTAGCAACATATTCCGTCATGAATCCAGAGTTATCCTCGGTCGATGCTGCCGATCTTGCAAGACCAAAGTCACAAACTTTCAAATCGCAGTTAGCGTTGAGTAGCAGATTTGAAGGCTTGAGATCTCGATGAAGGACGTTTGCTGAGTGCATGGCTTTCAATGCACGTAGTGTCTGATAGATGAAGTATTGGCAGTGGTCATCTGAGAGATCTTGTGTGCGGATAACACGATGCATGTCCGTTTCCATGAGCTCCTACCAAGTGTTAGTGCCAACGAAAAACGATGTTTTGCAGAGTAGGCAAGTTGCGGCATACTTGGATAAGATAGACTTCCGTGAACGTTTCATAGTTCCTGGGCTTCTGGATGTCTAGGATAGAGATGATGTTCTCATGGTTGAAGTAGCGAAGTAGTTTCATTTCCCGTAGAGTACGCAGGCAGAACATAGAATGATCGAAAGGGGTGATCTTCTTGATGGCTACTTTTTGCCCTGAAGGCTTATGCAGTGCGGAACTGCATTGTTCTTTTTAGCAAGGTCCTGTAAGTCTGCCGTTGATGAAAAGTATCTTACCATACGACACCATAAGCACCTTCTCCCACAACATCTTGTATATCGTACTGATCAGAAACGTTGAAGGATATCTTTCTAGATCCGCCTGGAGGCGGGGCTTGCTGGCGTGACATGATGTACGTTTATATCTTAGTCGATGGAACGAACAATCTGCGTAGAAATGAGCCCCAGTGTGTCGGAGATATTTCGACAGGTTATGTATCCAATATTCAGCCAACAGGAGGCTGGGTCTCTTCTTGAGGAATCAGTGCCAAAAGTGAACGTCTTTGCGGGGTAGGCTTCTGATTAAGATGTCAGCAATGTATGACTCAATTGCTGGCGGTAGTTTCAGTAAAAATCGAAGGGTGGGGTGTCGGAGCAACTGGGCAAGAAACAAACACAGCGCCTGCCATATTGTCGATTTGCAAGGCAAATGGAATGCGTCAAGAAGGGATTAGAGTGTCTTCAGATGCGTGAGATGGGTAGAAAACTCTTCTCATGATCTGTCGGTTTCTCCCTCGGTCCCAAGATAGTACATGACGAGGCTTCAGACTGTCTTCTAATCGACGGAACATCCTCCTTACCCTGTTTTAGCAAAGTATTGTCGCCGATGCTAATCCCTAGCGTTAAGACTGCCAATCCAAACGTGTCCAATGCTTCGAGTATGTATTCCGCCTCTCCGACCGATCCAGAGGTGCTTCCCGTACTGGAAGGTTCGGTTGGGGCGACCAAAGTCCAGAAGCTGACGAAAATTGGGAAGAGTCGGGTTCTTTGTTCCGCTTTCAGCTTGTCTCAGACTTGCTGTCCGGGTTGTCGCTACAAGGTCTGAGTGTTTGCATACGAGTGCTATGGTACTTTCAAGTCTGGTTGGAACAAGCAGTCGATGTATGGGAGAGTAGTCTGGCTCGAAGGTGAATCGGGTTATCCGAGTGAAGTTGTAGCACGGTCCTGGCTGCCCCCCACTCACATCAGTATATCTCAAACATCGCAAACACACATCTTATTCACATAGCTCTCGCATATAAAGCACTCGTTGCCTGCACAGCCCAGTGCCATGGGTGGTACCTGGATGTTCGGGCTCACCCGCGCTTAGGTTCCTGCAGACGAAGGAGGGAGGGGGCTTACCGAGTGTGTGTCGAGCGCTTCTGGAGGCGAATAGCTGCGAGTTCAGCAGACCCAGACGATGTATTTATAACTTGTCAAACAGGTCGGAAGGATCCAGGACTCAGGAGTTGAAATGTAAGGTAATTTGTGAACGTGACTCTTTTGGCACATCCCAAGTCAAGTTACGGGCGTTTGTCAATAGAGAAGTCAGTAGACAGTAGTAGTGGGGAATGTTCCGCCAATAAGCAACGTGATCCAGCATTGTGAAATACTAGGCTCTGTAACCGCCGCATTGTTGTTCGTTCTATACATAAGGTAGGGTAACAATACGGAGGCAATTTACTGCGGAATGCCATCCCCAGAGACGTGTTAACTGTTGGTCAAGTGTGGATGGACACCCAAAGGGGTTTATGAATGCAATTGCAGCTTGTCCCTGGCCAACTGACAATGGTTCGGTGACTCCCAATACCTTAACCCTGCTATCGATAGAATAAGGCTGCTCCCCCAGCCCGGAGCCCCCCCACTTCGAACTAGCGTACCGAATAATAAAGGTTCTAGGCGTGTCAGGGTTGAAGACTCTTTTTAGACGGTACCTACTGTAGGACCCGGTCCTAGGAGAGACTCAAAACCTACACAGAGAGCTGAATAGAAAAGGCATCGATGGATTTAACAAGTGTTCCTGTGGTTTTCTACCTATATTGGAAAGTCCAGATGCTCAAGACCTCACGTGGAGAACTTCTGCCCCCCCGTGGCGATGAACGTACAACTACTCTTCTATCAGCGTTCGTTATTGTACAACCTGCGGGTTCCGTCAGTAACGTTCCGTTATAGCACGACCTCATCACCCCGTTACCTTTTCTCGCATCATGCCCAACCACTGCTTCAAGCTCATGCCCTGATCTGCTCGATCTTCGACCAGCATGGTCTGGGCCCACAATCTCATGCCCGGTTCACCATCTTCCCGCACCACGTAGAGATGGGGTACCACGATACTGCCCACACCTCTCGATCTGTGGTCCCGACTCTTTTCCACTACGGCCCTGACTCTCTCATTGAAATCGTTGTCCAGCACGGGTAAGGTGGTTTTGCCGACTTTCAGTTGGGTCTTTTCCGAAACACCAAAGACATCATCAACAAGCTGCGGAACCGCATCGCGACCAACCCAGAGAAACTGTGTCTGACCGTCATCGATCAGGTACAAACCATACGGCACCATATTCGCAGAGGACAGATTGATACCTGGCGGCATGACGATCTCTCCAGTGGTCTCGTCTGACAAGCCAGCTGCATCGGGCATGTCATGCAGTGAGTAGAACTTGGGGTAGACGTATTGTACTAGAAGTGGCAGCGGTAAAGTAGATAGCTGGCAGAGTGCAGCTGAGCGCATGTCGCTGGGTATTTGAGCGGATTTCCGGAGGCCAATCTAACATGTGGTCAGTGATGGATCTCTGGAAATCTGTTCCCGCAATGCTGCTACTTACGTTCTTCATCAAACCCAAGAACAAGACAGGTAGACCTCTCATGTTCGTGGGGAATTGTAATCCGCCACCACCCATGTTACCACCAGCAAGCTCCTTCCGATACGTCTGTAGTAGCTCCACGAGCTTGGCCTGCAACGCATCACGGGCCGGCTCTAGACCGCTTCCAAGGGCGCGTTCGACTGCTTTGTGGCTGAAGAAGGTAGCGATAGCTCCCTGATCTGCAGATGCGTACATGTCTGCCAGAACTTGGGTCGTTGGTAAAGCTAGGTTCATGACCCTGATTCTTCTTTCGCCATTGCACGTTGTGTGCAAGACCGCACTTTGCAAGCAAATGACGTTTTTGGTTAAAGTCTCATCAATGGCAACCTCTACGACGTAGCTTTGATCCCGAGGGAATGCCGGGAAAGCGCAAAGATCTGAACTTCGATTGAAGAAGTTGCCGTAGAAAGTACTCATTCGCAGACCGGTGGTGGCTCGGACACGAAGCACCGCCTCAAGACCGATCTCTGCCGAAAGGTAATCGGAGAACTCGCGAGCAAACTTGATTGCATCCTCACTTCTTGCTGCATTCCACCCTGGATAAAAGTACGTCTGACCTCCCGTATATCTTGGCAAGTTGCTCAAGGAAGCAACGTCCTGGTATTGCGATGAGAACAAAAACATATCAATGGATACTTGATTCTTCGAACATTCAACGGCGAAGCTCTTATAAAAGCTGTTTCCAGTTTGTAGAAGACTACATTCTTTGCTGGTACCCAAGATCTTCTTATCCTCTCGCATCTCGAGCTTCCCAACACCTATGTTCGGAAGGCTTGCAGTCAATACCGTGAGCTTTCCCCCTACGGGAGAGATCAGCTTGTGGCCCGCTCTAAGAGCAGATCCCAAGCAGGAGCCGCCATTCTGCGTATTTTGGAACATCTCTTGGAGCTTTCCAAGGAAATTTTCTATGTTTTCCCGGCATTCCGACAGCGTAACTAAAAGATCTGCAGGCGTTGGCAAGAATGGTTCGTCCAAATCACTAACAACAAGCATCTGTGTCTCAGCATTCCCACTATCATCACGAGGAATAGAAAAATAGTGAAGGCCGGAATCGACCGCCATGAACCCGAGCCTCGTTCTTCTGTCAGCATTAGGTATTCGATCCAAGCTCTCGAGGATACAACGAGCTCCTGTTGCAAGCAAGCCACTAGTGACCGAGGCATAACTGACGTCAAAGAGAAACAGGTACACCAGTGGCTGCGGCGGGCGGACCATATACTCCTGGGGTGCTATGAATTCCACGACGGAGTAGTTGAGTTCTGGCCGTGACCATCTGTCAACGGCCTTTTGTGTAGCTGCATCCCAATCAAATGCTTGAGGCACCTCGTTGGTAAGATTACACATATTACACCTCCACCGATGGCCTTGGTCTAGGAAAACTGCAAAAGGATTTATGTAAGCGCGACACCGGCGACATCTTGCGATAACTTGGTCAGGAACGACCGGAACCGGGTCTTCAACGTTGTGCAACGAGGTGTATGGTTGGATGACTAGAGCAAACGGCAGGCGTGATTTTTTGAGCAATGAATGGGTGGTTGGAACTGCGTTGAGTGTCGAACGGACATATTTGGGTGGACAATTGGCATGAGGTGACGGGGTTACGCTTGACTATAGCCAGTTAGTAATACGTGGCTAATTTTCACCAATCTTGTTACTCACGTTCGGAGGTAGGATAATCGGTGGTGGCGGAAAATCCAACTCTGAAACGCTAAACGGCTGATTTAAAAGGTCGGTAGGGTATAATTGATTAAGTAGTGGACGCTGCTGGGTATGCTGCGGCGGCTGAACTTGCCCGCCCATGCCAAGACTGTTCATACCCTGCGTGATCCCGCCTACGTTTGTTGGGACCGGTGCAATGCCAGGTGTAGGATACCCAGATTCCGGAGGCTGATATCCTCCTACAGCGGCAGGGGGCTGCCCATAACCTGGAGACATTGCTGGGGCTTGGGGGGCATGGTCCGCGCCATAACCAGGCTGCTGGTAGGCTTGCTGGTGCAGCTGCTGAGTAGGAGCTCCATATCCAGTGCCAGGAGGACCTGGATACCCTCCCCCACCTTGTTGCTGTCCACCAAGTGCTGAGTTGGCACCAGCACCGAAATCGTATGCTTGCCCGGCATACTGTCGCTTTCTTCGAGCTGCCGCAGAAGACACTGGAGGACCGCCTTGTACCGGAGATACATTTTCCGCATATTGTCCCTCTTCTGCCCCATATTGCTCTTGCTGGTATTGGTCTTGGTCATGGATAGGTTGGCCCTGAAGAGGGTAACCAGGCTGTGGTGCGGCCATAGCACTTGCCCGGGGTTTTTCTCGAACAGGTTTATATGTCCTCGGAGTGAGCTCCCGGGAACGACCTTTGCGCCGGACTTCTGTAACTTAGTTACACCGTCAGCCCTGGGTTGCCAGTCGAGGCCCGAAAGATTATCGAGTACCGTAGATTCGGGCGTTGGGATGGAGAGGGCAAATGTCGAGAATACACAAGGGATACACTAGCACATTCCAGACATCATTTAATATGAGGCCTGTCTTTGAATGTAACGTTGTTCATAGGCAACTTAGCATGAACGTTAGAAATTATTGAATCAATTTCCAACCTAACATTGTGGATTGCCTCAGTATCTCAGACGTGCTAGGGCTAAGCCCCTTCGGATTAGCCCCGGGCTCTAAGTCCCTTCGGATTAGCGCCCTCACTAAGTCTCTTCGGGTTAGCCTTGACTATCAACGTATTTCTGCATCATTAATCTTAGCAAAAGCGCGTTTAACAGTGAGTTGAGTGTCGTTTTTCAATTGAAGTGTGATTGATCTACAAAGCGAGCGAGCAGAACTGAGACATTTCATTAAGCTCATAATACAATAAGAATAGAAAGATTTGGTCAGATACTTTAGTGCTGATGTTTTACGGTTGACAAAAAGTTGCCAGTACCTGAGAAAAGATATTAGCGCTGGAACGTTAGCCGCAGCCGCGGAAGCACTGGGAGAATTAATTATTTGAGTCAATGTTGAGCGAGATACTATGGAGACATAAATGGATAGAGGCATCGCAGATACCATAGAGCGTAAGGAGATCTCAGGATGGCAGCAACGGTGACGGCGCTACAGCCAGTGAAGCTGCCCTCTGGACCTTCGGCTCTTACGCCTGAACAGACCTACTGGCGCACCTTCAAGTCCCAGTTACTAGCACCGTCGCCTTCCAACAATCCAATTACACATATCTCAAATCCATTACCTCCTTCGAATTCACTTTCCCAACCGTCGGATCACTTCGCTGTTACCACCGGAGCTCGAGTGCAAATCTTTTCCATCCGAACTCGTAGACTCGTTAAGACAATCTCACGCTTCAACGATGTCGCCCATGGCGCCGACATCAGACGCGACGGCCGAGTCATGGTCGTTGGGGACGAGGGCGGCATAATTCAGGTCTTTGATATTAGCTCCAGGGGTATATTGAAAACATGGAAAGAGCACAAGCAGCCGATATGGGTTACAATTTTCTCGCCAAGCGAGCCTACAACCCTAATGAGTGCAAGCGATGACCGAACAGTACGATTGTGGGATCTTCCCTCTCAAAGCAGTGTAACGACCTTTGTTGGGCATCAGGACTACGTCAGGACAGCCGCATTCATGCCAGGGCAAGCTTCCAGCCTACTGGTCTCAGGGAGCTACGATCAAACAGTCAAGATTTGGGATCCCCGAGCGCCATTGTCGGCGGTTATGACTTTCAAACATGCTGCTCCAGTTGAGAGCGTATTGCCAATGCCCTCAGGAACCAGCGTTCTTGCTGCCGCAGACAATCAAATCTCCGTACTCGACTTAGTTGCTGCACGGCCTTTACAATTGCTACAGAACCACCAGAAAACTGTGACGTCTTTATGTCTAGCTTCCAACAACACCAGACTTGTAAGCGGTGGCTTGGACGGACACCTGAAAGTCTTTGAAACCACCGGCTGGAACGTTGTCGCTGGTTCCAAGTATCCATCGCCCATCCTCTGTCTAAGTGTCATCAGCTCCGGCACGACGCAGGAGGACAGACATCTAGTTGTCGGTATGCAATCAGGGATCGTATCCATCAAAACCAGACTATCTGGTCAACAAAAAGTCAAAGAGCGTGAACGCCAAAAAGAAATGCAAGCACTCATCGAAGGCAAAATCGACGACCATGACAAGAAAATCACCAAAAAGCGAGGAAAAGGTTGGGAGAAGCGACTAAGAGGGCGAGACTTCACCGGTGAGGGCGCAGACATCATCATTGAAGGTAACGCAGGAGGTAAGAAAGAGGGCCTAAAGCCATGGGAGCACCTCCTCCGAAAGGGCAAATACGCCGCCGCATTGGACGAAGTCCTAGAAAAGCGCAACCTCTCCGCAACCATTACTCTGATGTCAGCACTTCGTCATCGATCTGCGATGCGAACAGCCTTGGCCGGGCGCGACGATGTCGCTCTCAAGCCCATCTTCAAATGGGTCTGCACATACATCACAGACTCTCGGTATGTCAATGTCTGCGTGGACATTGGCATGCTTATGCTCGATCTCTATGCGTCCCATGCGGGCGAGTCGTTGGAGATTGATCGGTTGATGGAGAGGCTGCATACAAGGGTCAGGAAAGAGGTTGAGCTGGCGCAGCAGGCGGAGCAGACGAGGGGGATGCTGGAGTTTTATACCGATACCGTTTGAAAAAGCGGCTGTCATTCTCGATATGACCGGCTTTTATATCATCTCGTCAACCTCCAAGGTCTACGGTAAAGCTACTGGGATTATGTTACCGCCTTTACCATGCACGCGTTATCTAAGACCTAGGGGATGCCAACGGATGGCTACGATGCACTTCGGAGCATCGCTACCAGGACCACAGCCCTTCTTACCTGGAACGAGTCAGGAGATGTGGGATGCATACGCATGCTGAGAAGGTTTCGCTAACCCTAAGTATAGTTAGGAATTTGTGATTTCCTCGGCCGTATTGATTACAGTGGTGCTAATACCTCGCCAGGAAGATGGTCTTGGTGGTGGTGGCATCGGGCGGAGACATAGGAAGGAGCAGTCCTGAATGAGGATTTGTGGCATTTCTGGCTGTAGTGACGAGGGAGGAGGTATAGTCAAGAGATCTGGGTGTAGTAGGCAGACCAATTCTCTATCTCATCAAGGGAGCATTGTCCATTCAAGCACCTATATGTGCACTACACATTCAGTGAATCCCTTTGAGCGTAAACATCTCATGTCAACGTCAACAACACGTGAGCAAGCAACAATTTTTAATTTATCTACCTTTAGGTAACTTAGCTCTCGCCACTAAGCCAACCTCAGCGCGCAGCATATTCAAAGTGTATCTCTTACGATCTTTTTGGGTTGGAAAAACATCAACAAACAACCACTTTTTCCGCCTAGAAGTTCCATCGCATGAACAAAAGCCGCGCAACATGAACCAACTCACGCAAGCACACGTCCCAACAACCATATCCATCGAAGTACCCACAACGAGCGTGGCCTAAGCGTGAGCAGGCAGAGTCGCATGAGCCACGTCAGGGGATTGCGTGACAACCGGAGCACCAGGGAAGCGGTGGTGTGTGGTGCTCTCGGTGGGCTGGGGCTGGATCTGGATGCGCTTGTCCACTTTGGTCTCCGGTCTCGCGTCGATGTGGATGCTCAGAGTGGGATCGTAATGGTACCCTGGGCCTGGGGAGCCGGGTGGGACCATGTATGCGGCACGAGCGACGACACGGTGGACAACGGGCGGAGTGGTGGTTGAGGTGGTAGTGCTGGACGAGGATGAAGAAGTGGTGATGGTTGAGGGCCCGTCGTTGGGGAGCGTGCATTGGAACGCGCGCTCGACATCTGTGCCATTGAGGCCAACTGTGCCCGCAGCGACCACGTCGAAGAAGTCGCATACGAGGAAGTGGTTGCCGTTGATAGAGGTGTTGAGCTGTGTCTCGAAAATGTACGTGTTGTACAGGATGGTGAGGTTCAGGATCTCGGCGTTGGTCTGTAGGGCCGGGAGCTTGGAGGCTTCGCAGATGGTATCTTTGATGAGGGTGACGTTATAGCCCTCGGTGGCGAGTCGGGAGGTGTCGAAAGTGTGGCACAAGACGACGAGCTGCTCGAGAGAGGTTGCGGAGCCGACGAGTTGGTTCGCGAACAGGAGGGAGGCGTTGTTTAGTACCTCCTGGAAGGGGAGGTCGGGAACGTCTTTGATCTTACGCCCGGAGAGCGCGGAGAAGCCATAGGCCTCAGCTAGGAAGGGGATCAGCTGGTATTCTGAAGTGGAGAGAATGGTGATGAACTTACCAGCTGTCACCTCACGAGCTTCAATGTTGGAGATGCCCATCTCGTCAACAGGAACAGCGCCTACAAGGACGCCGGAGAAGAGAGCGACAAGCCCGGAGGCCTGGAGAAGGGTTTGGAACTTCATCTTGAAGTTCGGGATTTCTAATTTTCAAAATGTTAGTCTGGATCAATAACCAACCGTCAGAAGAGGCAGCCTGTGAGTGCGTGCTAGTGAGCATGAAGGGGAAGACGTCGAGCGGAAAGGAGTGTAGATGAAATCTACGAACAGACAACGCAGAATCGCTACGTGAAAACATGATGAATAGGAGAACCGGAAGCAGCGCTCAAAGTGCACGCCAGTGAGCGTGCCACCAGTGAGCATGAAGGACAAGAAGCCCATCGGATGCACTGCACCTCAGCCTCTCCAGACAGGCTACAATCAATGCAGATTCGCCGCGTGAAGACGCGAAGAATAGGAGAATCAGAAATTGGAGAAACCATGGCAGCAGTGAGGTTGCTGCTGAGGAGCGAGAAGAACAAGACAGTGAATGACAACGCGATCGATACAAGTACGCTCGAGAAGATAAATAAAGAGCACACTGACTTACTTGCTGTTTAGATTTGTAGGTTTTGTGATTGGGTTCTGAAAAAACCGTTGATTAGCTTTCGAATGACCTAAGGTGATAGCAGTGTGATAGGAAGAAGCAATGAGGAGGAAGATGAAGACGCTTAAAGAGCAATAAAGAAGCTGTGCTAAAGAGTGTGATGGTATGTCTGTGGTGGTGAAAATTCCACGATCAACACACTTTCGGTCTCAACTTGAGATGCACCGCCAAGCACGCCTCACCTCCAAGCTAAACAAAGGACTCTGCAAGCCAAACTAGACAGTCATTGACTTACTTTTATCTCAGCTATTGCAGTCTGCCTACTTGCAGTGAATTGGTCGAAATTTTGAAGGTTGCGGAATGAAAGGTTGAGGGTGAAGGATGAAGGATGGAGGAAAGATGAAGAACAAGAATGATTGTTTTGAATTGTTGTGGGTCGCTAGCGCTTGTCTCAGGGGGGGCTTTTATTCACTTTCAGACACTTAGAAGGATGTTCCGGTTCCGGCCCACGTGGGCTGTAAGGCGGAGGAGTGAGTGTTGAAGGGTGAACGAAAGGGGTGGGGGACGGTTTGGGGCATGTGCTTGTAAGGGGAAGGTCTGGCTTGAAGGGATGGTTTTGGGGATACGAAGCCCTCAATCTCGATGAACGAACTCCTGCTCTCTTTGGTATTTGTTATAGGGAATCGATAGGCGTACACCCCTTTTCCATCGTCCCCCCGTTCCCCCAAACAAACCTTTAATGCTCTTCCTTCTACTATTTCTACGCATACATACTTTCTTGCCGTCGTCATTAAACCTTCACCTCTGCTGCAAACAGAGGCTCACGAACGAGATGAGCGAGGATGAATCAAGGGCCAGC
>JAABUW010009175.1_pt1 | contig 11345 bp, 19 predicted proteins | sample 5560081 | NCBI WGS metagenome assembly JAABUW01 (sample SAMN10711882, study PRJNA513363) | rock metagenome | isolation source: Antarctica rocks | place: Antarctica: Victoria Land, Knobhead sud | reverse complement strand
GTCGCCAATCCCTGCCGGATGTCGAAGCTCCACTCGAGGATGTGTATCTGCAGGACGTCTGCATGTAGCAGACCAGTATTCTGGGAGGGGACAGTGTCACGCCAATTGCTGCCGCTAAACGAGCCTGGCAATCAGTCGTTTAAGCGAGGCGCCTTGCCCTAATTAGTCACTTGGTCATATGCTTCAGGGTTTGAAGCTTCAGCAAGGGGTGATGAGACTGAGTGGCGCCAGTACGTACATGGCATCTCTTTGATTGCAAGTATGTGCCAGTGGTAGGTGACTCAATCAAGTGCTGAGCGCTTGTGAACCCTTCGAGTTGACAGCACGTCATGTCAGATACCGAGCCAGAACCCATTGTACAGCATACAGAATTTTACGAGGAACAGCATACAGCAGATAGCGATGCAGCAGACGCCCCTGATGCAGTTCCAGAAGCTTCCAGCGGTCCCACTGACTCAACAGATTTGCAGACAGAACTTCATGCAGCTGAAGAGCCAGCAGAAGAAGACACTGAGACAGATAGTGCAAAACATCAGCTCTCACCTATAGCTGGGGAAGCAGCTCAAATGCCGTCGTCTGCAGCGGAGATGGAGATGCAGCAATCTCTGGAAGCAGATGCTGACAGCATCGCTGACTCTAGGCCTGTCAGCGTTCAACAGCAGCAGTCAGATGTCGGTCAGCAAGATGACCCTGACGCCCTACCAAATGAGTCTGCTGTGTCTGCATCCCATCAGCAGACGCCTGAAGATAGGACACAACTTGCATCCTCAGCTGGTGAATATGATCCTACGCAAGCTGAAGCTGGCATCAATTTGCTTCAAGACCCTATGGTGGAAAACGATCCACAGAGCGCCTTAGCTTCTTCAATGATAGACAATGCAGCGCAAGAAGTACCTGCAGCCTATGCTGCTGCTCTCAGCAACCCAGAGTTGGACCCTGACCATCCATTGTTGGCACGCGCTCAGAACGCCTTGGCCAAGCAGTTACTTGCCATCAAGTATCGCCTGGAGTCAGACGTCCGTGAAAAGGCAGTCGCACTGCAGGTACCTCAGCCTTGTTTGTTGTGTCACCGTGCAAGATCAGACTGCAGTCATTACCTGTTGCAGAGGTACTGTCCACTCATGGCCTCTAGCTGCACCTGAGGCCTCAAACCCATCAACTAGGCTGTACTTCTGCTGGTCAGTCATGGGCCCACCATCCCCAAACAGCCATGTCGCCATTGCTGCACATAGTATTTTGTAGCACTTCTTGGATAGGCATGGTCAATGAAGATAATCTGCTTAATTTGCAGTGTTCCATCAGGAGATGATACCAGCTTGTCCTTGCTGAAAGTTGTTCTTACCTTGTGTTGATGATCCCAATGCCCATCAGCATGACAACTCCATGTATGGCAAGTATGGTCTTTTACCCACAACACCGAGTTGAAAACAGTGCCTAGCCAGTCAAGCCTGGTTTGCAAGATACTGACAGTCCCTACTGAGAATTCCAATCATACTTTGCAGTGTAGCAGGTCAAAACCAACCCACAAGGTCACCATTGCAAAGCTTCCCAGCCATACATCATGACCATGCGGTAGGTTCCAACATGCACAAGCCTGGTGCACAAGCTATGCACGCTGCTGTTGCAGCGTGCAAAGACACGGCGTGAGGCCATCGGTGTGGAGCTGTACAACTTTCAGCAGCAGCTGGCCAAGATGCAGATGCAGCTGGAGAAGGCCCAGGAGAACTTTGCCCACATCAGCCACATCCGCCGCCAGACTGAGGAGCAGCTGCACAGCCTGCAGAAGACTCATGCTGAAGAGGAACAGCTCACCGCACAAGAAAAGCTCAAGGTCAGCTCCGGCTCTGCTAGCTAGCTAGGTTCACAGTGTCACCTTTGTTCTGATGAATGAATTATGTGCATGATTCTGCCCATGCCCTGCCTTGCGCTGCTATGTTATACCCTGTTTGGCTCGACTTAGCTGTGCTGTATTCTCTGCCCTGCCCTGCCCAGCCCTGCCCTGCCCTGCCCTGCCCTGCCCTGCCTTGCCCGGCATAGTCTGTGCAACATGCCTCAATGTTGCATGCCATGGCAAGCGATCTTATAGAAGACAAGGAGCCTCCTGTTACATTTTGCCGCCCAATCATCTGAGCTTGCTCATGCCCTTTACTGCTGAGGCAATCATTGCAGCGGGCAGCATCACATACAACTGGCCCCACATACTTTATGCCACACATACTCCATGCAAGGCAATTCAAGCATACTGTGATTTGCTTTTCAGAGTAGCAATGGGCTTGGCGTATTGTAAGAGTGAGCACACTTAGTGTGGCCTCAGCACCTCATGCATGCTATGACTCATCCTTCCGTGAACATATGTCTCAAACGCTGTGATGTGTTGTGCGTGACATGCTGTAACGGTGAATGCAGGTTGAGAAGGTGCAGAACGAGCTGGATGGGCTGGCAGCTACCCTGAAGCAAGTGGAGCTGTACAATGAGCAGATGAAGGGCGAGATTGCCGTCACTAGGAGGTGACTTTCAGTCATCAATCAGCTGTGCACCTGACAGGCCTACCTGGGTCAAAGTGACATTGAAGAACATGCCCAATGTTCGGTGAAGATGATGGATGTGTCTGGTGCTTGGTACAAGCAGGCTTTTGTATGATTGTTTTAGGGTGCACATATCATGATCTGACTCTGCTGGCTGTACATGCTACTGAGCCCTCACACACCAAGCCTGATGCAGAGTATGTTGTAGCACTACATTAGGTGACCAAGTTAGTGCAGCTGCCTCCATGGCTGCATTCTCATGGCATGCATGATTGGCTGCACTCTTCATTGATGGGAGACCTGCAGCACCACATGATCATTGCCTTGCACACATTGCCAACTCAGAGCACATGCATGGCAAACATGACCATGTGTTTGACAAACATAGGCGTGGAAATATGAACATTGCATGACTCATTCAGCCTTTGCACATGGTGTATGCAGGGCCACATATGCTGCTGAGCAGTCAGTGCAGAAGCTGGAGAAGGGGAAGAAGGACCAGGACCTGCTGATTGACCACCTGCAGCAGCAGCTGCGTACCCACGAGCAGCAGATCGCCATCTACAGCCAGCAGTACGATGCCCAGAAGCGGGAAACCAGGGCGGCAAAGGAGATGCTGGCAGGAGCTGAGGCTGAGATGGAAGGAATCCATTTTGAGAAGAAGCAGCTGACTGCGCAGTGGCAGAGCAGCTTGATTGCCACTCAGCGCAGAGACCAGGCTCTGAGGGTGAGCATGAGCAACGCTCAGACAAAGAAGGGTGAATGCCTATGCACAATTCAATTGACGGCTGTGTTTGGGGGAACATGCATATTAGCTTATAGCTGAACATCAGCAGTTGGAGAGACCTTACACAGGCTGCATCAAAGCAAGCTCAGGACCGCTTCACCTTGTCTCCATACCGCTGCCAGATTGCAATGCAGAAGTGTGCAACACCATTAGCATGAGGCTGTGCAACATTCACACCTGCAGTGTCGATGCGACGCATATGCAAAGTTGCAGACCGCAACCTGGCTTGCATTGCTGATTATGCTATGCAAGCCTGCACAGGTAAAATTGCTGAGACAGGCTTGATGATGGCAGGTCCGTTTTTTGTTTCACTTTCAGTAAGGGATACTAAGTTTTGCTTGTCTTTTTTTTGTATCCTTTCTTTATCTTTTCTTGGTATCTTTTCTGAAGGCGCTGGAGGATGCAATCACAGAGCAGCATGAGCAGGAGCGCAGCATTGAGAACGAGATCGATGCCTACCGCAAGGACATTGTGCGTGAGCAGATCCGCAATGAGCAGCTGACAGCTGTCATGACCAAGCTGGAAGGGGAGTCTGGCTTCCTCCAGACCCAGAATGACACCATGGTCAGGAAGCAGGAGAAGCTGCAGGTGGGTTGCCTCCACCTGCATCTTCAACTCCACTGTACATGCTCACTTGGTTGTAGCATACAACATGGAAGCTAGCTTGTTGCATGTAGCAGTCCTGAGCTTTGCCCCTACACTTGGATTGGTGTTGATACAATGTCTCTGTGTCACACCACAGAGAGACAGAGAGAGAGATTGCAATGCTTTAGCCAGCCAACAAGTCTGATTACCAGTAGCATGGATGTGGTGCCACTGGGTGCTGGAAATACAAGTCATGCCCTGCACCAGTGCAGTGCTGCTTCAGCAAGTGCAGCATCACAGTGGCACTGCTGCAGTGCTGTCTCTGCCTCCGATACATCACGCATGATGCTCAGGCCTGTAAAACTAGGCAGCACCAGTCAGTTGAGCACAAAAGTCCAGCAGGCATCATCATGATGCATGGCATGTTGATCAACACACGTCAACATTGTTGGCACACTGGCTGCCAAAACAGGATATTGTACAGAGAACAGGTCAGGACTGTAAATGCCTAGCCCTAAGGAAGGCATGTGTCAAGTGGATGAGCAAATGGCCTGTTGCAGGAGATGTATGTCAAGCTGCAGCATGAGCTCAGTCTAGCTGAGGACAAGCTGAAGAAGGCACACAGCCAGGGCAAGTTGCAGGAATCTGACCGCAAGATCCTGGACGTGGGCATCGCCAAGGCCAACAACAGCATCAAGGTATGCAGGCCTTCCATGCATGCACATGCCACCCATTGCATGATGCCCTGCTGCTACAGCTGGATGCATGCTGACTGCTAAAGCAACATGTAAAGTTATGCAGAAGGCCTTGTCTGGACCAAGAATGGCATTGCAGTTGGCTGTTTGCTCAGTGTCGATTGGCAGAAGCAGTACAAGCGCATTTCAATGTGGAGTTCTATGCAGCTCAATTTGTTTCACGATTAGTCTAGCCTAGCCTAGCTTAGCCATGGAGCATGTGTGACCGGTGCAGCATAGGACTGACCACAGGTGCATCCACCATGTGCTCAGTTCCTACACCTCGGGTACCAACTCAGCTTCATGCTAACATCTGTTACAGTCACGACGATACAGAATGGATGTGATTGACACATGTCTGCACAGTAGATGCTTGAGGTGTGTGGTGACAGATGTACTGTACAGCAAGGCTGATGTGTACGATTGTCTCAGGCTGTGGAGGCCAAGGTGCTGGACAACCTGACCGAGCAGACGACTGCTGAGAAGAGCGCAGCAAAGACTGCGCTAGACATCAAGGCCCTGCGCAAGCAAGGTGTGAACCGCAGCTCCTTGCATCTGTGCAATTGCTCACAGCATTTGCCAAGTTGTGCATACAGCAGCTCAGGTGCAGTTGCAGTAGCGGTTGTCAGACGCAGTTGTAGTCGTATAGACGTAGGTGTTATCAACTGCAATTGCAATTGCATTTCTCAGAGGCTGTTGCATGCAGCGGCTCAGATGATAGGGCCCAGTATGCACAAGGTCATTCAAGTGGTATACACACATGCACGTGCAGCTGTCCACATTGCTGCTGTATGTAGACAACCACAAAGCTTCCATGAACTCTCCAGGACATCAGGCGGCCAAGACATCATGCACAGCTTATGCACATTGGACAACTGCACCATGGCTGCCACTGACACGCATCAACAAAATACAACCATACATGTGTCATGCAGAACAAGGACCTGACGTTCATGACTGTTACTCAAACTCTGACTGGTTGCAGTGTATGATGAGGAGATGCTGGTGGTCCAGCTGCAGAATGAGCTGGCCAGGCTGGAAGTGGATATTCTGCACACCCAGGGCCGGAATCTGCGCGTGAAGCAGGCCATGCAGCTGCTCAATGAGGACATCGATGAGAAGATGCAGACCATTGGCAAGTACGAGGTAAGCCATTCCACCCAAGGCTGGTGGCATTGTCAACACACTGAAGGTCACATGAGTGGTTTGACAGACATAGAGAGTGTAGATTGGCATGCTGAAGTGGGCAAATGAAACACCTTGGAGGCAGCTTATGTTTGTCTGCCTCAAACACTTTTAACAGCTTTCAGGGCTTAGTGCAAGGCGGTGGCAGCTGCTACTTGTGATTTGAATCATCTTGGCTTTTGCAGCAATCAAGCTGCACTGCTCCTGTTGACCCTTCAAGTCTTTGTTGTTGCTGCTGTTCCTGCTATATTCCTTCTGGCTCCACGCAGCTATACAGAACTGCCAGTTGCTGACTGCAGAGTATGACAGCTTGCATTGCGCCACTTGCGTTTTAGTATGCCTTGTAGTGCTCACATTTCAACATCAGCACGCTGCTGCCTGCTGCTTTGCTTGCCTTGGCCTGAGTCAGGCACAGCTACCCAGATGCTGTTCAGCGCTGTGACAAGCATGCTGTTACTGGACCTAGTGGGATGCAGGCGGATCTGAAGCAGAGGGCGTCTGAGATCGAGAAGAAGACTAAGGAGGTGGATTTCCTAAATCGCAAGTATGAGAAGCTGCAGTCTAGCCAGCAGGGCGGACCTGAAGCAGGTACCTTTCTTCCCCTTCCCCTTCCCTGCATCATCAAAACATTGGAAATCACAGAACAAAACCTACTCTGCCCTCAACACAAACAGTGAGACCCAGACTTCCTTTGCTGCATAATGAACAACCTGACAAGGGGGTTTTGCGACAGAGGTAAGCAGGGCAGGGAGTGGTGGGTGGGCTGGCAGGGCGCTCCCCTTTTGCATGCACAATAGGGCAGACATCCTCTCGCTGCTGCTGTGCAGGCCCTTTGGAGGCAGTGGTGAACAACCTGACAAGGGAGATCCAGGGCAAAGGGGAGGAGGGCAGGGAGCTGCAGCGCAGATGGGTGGGCTGGCAAACTGAGCTTGTAGGGCTCCAGGCCGAGAACAACCGCCTAGCTCAGGACCTGCAGCGACTCAAGGCTCACCACACCATCACGCACCACAAGCGCACGCGTCTCAGGCAACAGTAAGCATCCTGATACTGCACAGTCAAGGCTCGGATGCTTGTGGTGCTTGTTGCATGCAGGCTGCATGCGACCTGTCTGACTGACAAAGTCTGAGCATGCCAATGCCAGAGGCAGCAGTGAGCACCCTGACAGCAGAAGTGCAATTGGTGTAGGGAAGCTTTGGCTGCCCCTCAAGCTTTGCACTGTTTTAAGTGTCTACTGATAAAGTGGACCCTGGTGCCTGTTCTGCTGATAGCTGCTGCTGCTGCTGCTGGGGCTGCTGGCTGTGCATGCTGCGCGATGCTTTGCTTGCTTATGCTGTGCTGGGCGTGCATGTAGCTTACAAAATAGTGCACCCTGCAGCTGTACTCCAGTCACAGAAGTCCATCCATACTTCTTGACAAAAGATGCATTCCACTTTGTGGTGACTCATCTCTGGCTCTATATTGTCAGGTGGTGATGCACGCAGTGGACCGGAGTATCTGCAGTCGTCTGCATCATTGGCGTGGGGTGAACCAGCAGGGCCAAAATGGCCTGAACAGTAGCACTGCATACTCCTGCACACACGCTTGTCAAGACAAAGCTGCAGCGTTGTTGTTTCTACTGATAGTGTCCACAAACCAAGGCATGCCATACACTGCAGGCATGACGTGGTGCTGCGGGAGGTGAAGGATCTAGAGAAGGGCATCGCACACCTGCACAACTGCATGGCCAGGTACAATGCCCTCATTGCAGACAATGCTGGCCTGAAGGCGCAGCTGGTCAACGACAACTTCCACCTGGAGACCAAAATCAGTCATGAACTCAAGGTGATGCTCCAACTGGGTGTGTCTGTATGTCTGTGTGCCTGTACAATGTCAAGCTTGCAGGCCTTCAAGCTTGTTGACTGAGGGGCATTTAGACAGAAGCTTATTGTCCATCCTCAGAGCCACTCAATACAGACACTAGATGCAGACAGTCTCCTCAACATGTCAACCATTGCTTCTGCAACAGTTGGCATGTGGGGAAGGCTGTCTGCACCTAGTGTTTGTATCTATCCACACTGCCAATTGCAGGAGGTGTGTGTGAGGTCCTGCCTGAAGGGCTAACAGTGGCTGAGTTGGCAGTTGGTAGATGGCACTGTTGTGGTCACTGACAGCTGTTTGTACCTGATCTTTACAGAAAATCCTGCATGTTGTTGTGGTTCACCCAATGCTGTCTGCTGCATGCATGCTGACTGGCGCGCCCTGAATGGCATTCAACAATTCACAATGTGCTTCTTGCATACTGGGCATGACTTACAAGGGCACGACTCACAAGGGATTGGTGGTACAGGATATGGAGGAGGCAGCAGCAAAGCTGACAGGGTCCATTGATGCCAGCCGGCAAGACAAGAGCCAGCTGCTGAGTGACATTGTGGAGACTGAGAAGCAGGTTGGTCCATCACTGTTGCTTTTGGTCCCTCTTCAGTTTGCTGTGAAAACATGGCCAGGAGCATCTGTGCTGCCTAGCAATACCAATGCTGGTTTGCCGGTGGGCTTTGCCCTGCATTTGTGTTTTGCTGAATGGCACCATGCTGACTGACTAAAGCAGGAAAGCCATCACTGGTGTTGCTCATTCCCTCCTGAAGGCATGCTAACGCATGTTGACAAGACCATGAGGCTCAATTTGGTGCCCTACTCACATACGGCAGTCGCATTTACGTTCCTCTCATGACTGCTTGCCAGGTGATGCTGTGGCAGCGCAAGATTGAGCTGGAGAGGGAGATGAATGATGTGCTGGACCCCAGCGTGGGGGGTGATGTGGTGGGCGCCATGAAGAAGGAGATCCACAGGATGCAGCTCAGGGCTGGCGAGCTGGCTCGCATCCAGGAGAGCCTGCTGCTGGACCTGGAGCGCTCCATCGCCAAAAGGGACACCATTGCCCTTAAGGCAAGCTAGGCTGCCTTCTGTCCTATGTCTCAATAGGCAACCCCCGTGCGTGATGAGATAGTGTGTTGGCCTATCCTCAAGGCAGAATGGGCCGTCTTTTGTTCTGTGTCTCGACAGGCAACCCCCATGCATGACAAGATAGCGTGTTGGCCTATCTTGAGCTGATGGGTCAATCCATGTGCATGATGCTCAGTGATACATCACAAACAACCTGCTCCTACTTGTGCAGTGCCTCATTGCCAACACCAGGATTGTAGCCCTCAACTCTGACTATGCTACTGTAAGTCCTTCCAGCCATGCATACAATGGGTCATGGCAATTCCCCTACATACTTTGGTGTTGACACATGTTCACATGGGCGTGCAGGGGCGAGCAGCCACGATGAAGAAGATCCCTGACATCACAGAGCAGGCCCTGAAGAAGGCCCTGGGGGAGCTGGAGCGCAGCATCAGGGATACCAAGAGGGAGGCCAGAGCCACTGATGAGCGGGTGGCCAGCATGGACTCCCAGCGTGCCCAGCTGGCGGATGAGGTGGCCTCAGCCAATGACAGGTCAGCCCACCTATACAGGGACCCTGTTGCAAGGGTAACGTGAGAATGGTCAAAGCTTGTGCATGGCTTCTGGGATGGTTCTGTGTTGTGGTGTGTGACAACTCAAAAGTGTCAGGGGTGCCGTCTGAGGTGTAATTAGCGTACAGTGAGAATGCCCTCCTATGTCTAGTCAGCGTACAGTGACAATTGTATGGGCCCTCAGTGTGATGTGCTAATCGCTGCAAGTCGTCCAGGACAGTTTGACCTACTGCTTCTGCACTTCCGCACAAGATGTTCAAGAACGTGTGCGAATGCATGTGAGCATGATGTTTGTGTTATTTTGCTCATGCCAGTGCCTTCATCAAGGTCTTTTGGGGCTCCCAGCCTATGTTACATCAGACCATGCTCTGGTCACTGTAAGATGTGGCATTGCCAGTTGGGAAATGCAGAATTAGTCAATGATACACCATCAGTCCATTTGCTTTGCAATTGTGATATAGCTTGGATCCAGCTTGGGGTACTTGACATGCACTTTGCAGTGTTGCCTCACAAAGGCACAATATGATCAGGCAGGAGTCGTGGTGACACAGCTACATCATCAGCGCTTGCAAGGCAGTCACTTCACTGCGGCTTGCAAGGCAGTCACTTCACTGCGCCTTCAATGCATGCATCGTATGCATTGCTGTAGGCCTGCAATAGAAATGTGTGTGAATGATGCAGGGTGGATGAGTTGCAGCAGCAGGAGACTGCAGTCAGGTTGGCAATGGATACTGCCAGCACTGAAAAGCATAAGGTATTGTTGCGTGCTGGGTTACTCATGGCAATGTGTTGTCATTGACACATGATGACCCACGCATAGTGTGTTGGATTGCTGCAAAGCTGCTTGTTGCTTGCTGAACTCTTTGGGATCTCAAAAGCACCATGTCTGGTTGAAGTTTCGTGACTCCATGCATGCGTTTGTAGCATGCACGGAGCAAGACAAGCTGCCATGCTGCCAAGACAGCTGATCATGCCTGTAGCAGTGCCAGGCTGTCTACTCATTGCATGACTGGTTGTAATGATATCTATGATGCTTGCTTGCAGGCTCTCTTGATGACAAGTGGACAGCAGAAGATGGCAAAGTGCTATGAGGATGCTGGGGCAGGGCGTTACAAAAGCAGGGCGTCACCTTCAGTGGTCGATGCTGAGCTGCGTGCAGCAAGTGACAAGCAACAAAAGATTGTGGCTGCACTCACAGCTAGCATGGAGCAGTCACCAGATCTGCGGCCTGTCCTAGAACGTATTTTGCTTCGAGCAGTTGCAGTTCAGCAATGATGCATGCTGCTTGTGCTTTTTGAAACGTACCTACCTGCCACATTGACTTTCATTGTACTGCTGTTTTGACAGAGCGCAATTAGATAATGTAGACTAGGGGCATGATCTTAGCTGCTCCGTTCCAGTGTTTGTGCTTCTCTCATGAGCGTGTGCATGGTGGAGTTTGCAGCCCGAGTTGAGGCAAATGAAAGCTTCCTGAAGCAGATTGACCTGAGTCCAGAATTCGAGGAGTCAACTCGAAATGCTGGTTTGACGGCCAAAGTTGGGGGAGCAAATTACAGGCAGCAAATCCCTGCATGGCACTCTGTAGTTTGATTGTCCTGGGGACATGCAGTTGGCCCTGTCACAGAGACTGAAGCTCCCGTCCCAAAGTCGAGATCGCAGGGGGCACAGCAGTGATCGCAGAACCAGCATGGCGACTGGTCCTAGCGCGGCAAAAACCTGTATTGTCGGATTGGGTGACCCAATAGTAGATGTACTGGTCAAAGTCAGCTCGCAAAGTTTAGATCAACTTGGTCTTCAGCGAGGAGGGTCTGTCTCTTTGCACAAGCAACAGATCAATGAACTGTTGGAGCAAGTCGCAGATGACGGGCATCGCACTAAGTGAGTATCGACTTATCAGATAGTGCGCCCGACATTCTCTCTTCATGCACGCATGCTCACACAGACCAGTTGTACGCAGTGTGCACGGTGGTAGTGCTGCCAATGTGCTCAAGGGACTAGGTAACTTGGCGTTACAACAGCGCTCAGCCAGATTCATGGG
>JAABUW010009173.1_pt1 | contig 11345 bp, 8 predicted proteins | sample 5560081 | NCBI WGS metagenome assembly JAABUW01 (sample SAMN10711882, study PRJNA513363) | rock metagenome | isolation source: Antarctica rocks | place: Antarctica: Victoria Land, Knobhead sud | reverse complement strand
GCGCTGCGGGGCATCGCGGCCTTCCTGGTCCTCACGTTCCACTGCTCCCAGGTATCCAGCGGCTTCTCGGTGCGGGCCAACCCGCTCAACCCGGCAAGCTGGCTGGAGCCTTGGACCTGGCTGAAATACACCCCGCTCCGCCTGCTGGTCAGCAGCGGGCCGCCGGCTGTCGTGCTGTTCTTCGCCCTCAGCGGCTTCGTGCTCAGCATGCCCTTCCTGCGCGCCCGCCGGCAGCCCGGCTACGCCGAGTTCGCGGTGAAGCGGGTGTGCCGCATCTATCCGCCCTTCGCCTTCGCGGTCCTGGTTTCCGCCGCGCTGTATGCGCTGGTCCAGCCCTCGCCGATCCCGGCGCTGAGCGCGTGGTTCAACGAGGTGCTTTGGACCCAGCCGCTTTCGGCGGACTACGTCGGCCGCAACCTGCTGATGACCGGGCTGCACGACGACATGACGCTGGACCTGGTGATGTGGAGCCTGGTGCACGAACTGCGCATCTCGCTGATCTTCCCGGTCCTGTTCCTGCTGACCCGGCGCTGGCCCGCCGCGACCTTCGCCGCCAGCCTGCTGGGTGGGCTGGCATGCACGGCGGCGCTCGCCGGCGCCGACGCGAGCAACCTGGCGATGTCGCTCGTGGACACCGGGCGGTTCGTGGTGCTGTTCGTCGCCGGTATCCTGATCGCCGGGCACATGGAGGCGATCCGCGGCGCAGCAGGGCGCCTGCCGGTCTGGGCCATCCCAGCGGCCTGGGTGGTCGGGGTCGGGCTGCTGATGGCGCCCGGGCCAAGCGTGTTCGCCTACTACAACTTCGTCTGGGGCGCCGGCGCGGTGCTGCTGCTTGCGGTCGTCGTGGGGTCGCCGGCGTCCGACCGGGTGCTGTCCGCGCCGCCGTTGGTGTGGCTGGGCAAGGTGTCGTACAGCCTTTACTTGATCCACGTCCCGCTGCTGGTTTCCGCGGTCCACCTGACCTATGGCCGGCTGCCGCTCGGGGTCACCATCCCAGCCGTCATCGCGGCGTCGCTGCTGTGCGCCGAGCTGATGCACCGCTTCGTCGAGCTGCCGTCCATCCGCCTGGGCCGCGTCCTGGGCGGGTTGCGCCGGCCCGGGGGGGCGCTGCCGCTGCCGGCGCCTGTGAGCGTCGCTGCCGGGAGGGGCCAGCAATGACCGTTACTTCCTCCACGCTGCGTATTGACCAAGTCGTCATGGAGTTCAGCCTCAAGGGCGGGATCGAGGCGGTGGCGTTCGAGATGCAGCGCGCCTTCCGCGCCGCTGGCGTTGACAGCCGCGTCGTCACCAGCATAACCGAGGACGCGGCGCCCGACGTGAAGCGGATCGCCCCGGCGCTGGCCCGCATCGGCACCCGCGGACGCTGGCGGCACGTGGGCCGCGCGCTTGTCGTGCCGCTGTTCACCCTGGCCGCGACCGGCTTCCTGCGCGCCGACCGGCGGGAGCGCCGCGTAGTGCTGAGCCACGGCGACACCCTGGCCGGCGACGTGTGCGTGGTCCACGCCGTTAACCGCGCCAACTTGGACATGAAGCGAGCCGCTGGGTCGTGGCGCTGGATGCTGAACCCGACGCACCATTGGGTGTCGCTGCGGGACCGCTTCATGATCGGCGGCCTGCGGTTCCGCCGCTACGTCGCCCTGTCCGAGCGCGTGGTGCAGGAGCTGCAGCAGTATTACGGCGTGCCGCGCGACCGCATCGTGGTGATCCCGAACGGCGTCAACCTGGATCGCTTCACGGCCGAACCGGATGACCGGAACGCGACGCGGGCCGGCCTGGGCGTCGCCGCCGAGGCACCGATGCTGCTGTTCGCCGGGCACGAGTTCGACCGCAAGGGGCTGGCCTACGCGATAGACGCCCTGGCCGCGCTGGGCCGCCCCGACGCTCGCCTGGTCGTCGCCGGCGCCGGGCAGGCCGCGCCCCACGCCGCGCACGCCCGGCGGCTCGGGGTGGAGGGGCAGGTGCTATTCCTCGGCGCACGGTCCGACCTGCCGCAGCTTTACCGCGCCGCCGACGCCTTCGTGTTCCCGACCGCCTACGAGTCGTTCTCGCTCACCTGCATGGAGGCGATGGCTTGCGGCTTGCCGGTGTTCGCCACCGCCGTCGGCGGGATCGAGGACTACCTGCGCGACGGCGTGAACGGACGCGCCATCACCCGGGACGGCCGGGCCATCGCCGAGGCGCTCGCCCCCATGCTGGGCGACCCGGCGCTGCGCCGGCGCTTCCGTGAGGGCGCGCTGGCCACCGCGGGCGGCTACGGCTGGCCCAGCATCGCCGAACGCTACCGCGTCCTCCTGGAGGAGGTGCGCGACGAGATCGCCCGCGGCCCGCGTCCGTCCGCACGCCGCCTGCCCCGCTTGCTCCAACCCTCACCGACGCCATCGAGGCTCACCTCATGCAATTGACCCTGGACAACAACGAGTTCACGGCCGCGGAGGGCACGGGGCTGCTCGCCCGGCTCGGGCGGCGCAAGGCGTGGTGCCTGCTGGGCTTCGGCCTGACCGCGGCGGCCGTCGCGGTGGCCTTCACGGCGATACCCCGCACCTACCGCGCCTCCGCCTCCCTACTGGTCGCCAGCAACGAGGCGGTGCTGCGGAGCGGCACGGCGTCTGCGGAAGCGCAGCGCCTGGGCGACCCCGCCGACATCGAAAGCCAGATGCTGATCCTTCGCTCGGCCCGCCTGGCGCACACCATCCTGCAGAACCCCAAGGTGGAAACAGCACTGGTCGCCGACTGCGAGGCGACGCGCAACAACACCTGGGCGACGGTGCTGGTGGCGCAGGCGACCAAGCCGGTTGACTGCAGCGGACTGGCTGACAATGACGCGGCGGAGATGCTGCGGCTGGAGGCCGGCTTCTCCATCGGCCCAACCGGCCGGTCGCGCGTCATCGAGGTGTCGTTCGTGTCCGCCGTGCCAGAAACCGCAGTCATACTGGTGAACGCGCTGGTGGACGCGTACCTGAGCGACGACATGGCGCGCAAGGTGGACACGCACGACAACGCCATCAACTGGCTGAGCGCCGAGATCTCCTCCTCCGGCCAGGAGCTGCGCAAGGCCGAGCTGGCGGTCGAAGCCTACCGCAACGAGCACGGCATCGTGCGCGGCCAGCAGGCTTCCATCGCGTCCGAGCGCCTGTCGGCACTGAGCCAGCAGCTTGCCGCGGCGAACGCCGGCTATGCCCAGGCGCTGTCGCGCACCGGCGCCGGCTCGTCCGACGTGGCAACGGAGGTGCTGAACAGCCGCACCGTGTCCGACCTGAAGCAGCAATCGGCCCTGCTCGCCGCCCGCTCCGCCGAGCTGCGGCAGCGTTACGGCGACAGCCACCCGATGGCGCAGTCGGCCGCCGACCAACGGCGCGAGGTGGAGCGCCGGCTGGACCAGGAAAGCCGCCGGGTCGGGACGAGCATGCAGCGCGATGTCGGCGCCGCCGCAAGCCGTGTCGCCGAGCTGACGGCGCAGTATGACAAGCTGATCCACGAGGTCGGCAACACCGGCGGCGCCGAGGCCGGCATCGCCATCATGGTCCGCGACGTGGAGGCCCGCCGCGAGATCTACGTGGACCAGCTCAAGAAGGTGAACTCGCTGCAAACCGAGCGCCGCCTGCTGTCCGGCGACGCCCGCCTGGTGAGCCATGCCGAGCTGCCGGAGCGTCCGTGGTTCCCGAAGCGGCTGCCGTTCTTCGCGGTTGGCGCCGTCCTGGCGTCGGCCGTGGGCGGCGGGTTCGGGCTGCTGCGGGACGTGGGCGACCGCACGCTGCGGGCGTCCACCAACCTGCCGCAACTGGCCGGGGTGCCGTTCGCCGGCTACATCCCCTGGGTGAAGCGGAAGCGCGGCTCGCGCTGGCCGGTGATGCACCTGCACAACGCGACGCCGCTGCAGGAGGCGGTGCGGGCGTTGTATGGCCGCTTCGTGCTGGTGCCCGGCCGTGCGCCGAAGACGCTGATGATCTCGTCGTCTGAGATCGGCGAGGGCAAGACGTTCCTGACGCTGTCCCTGGCGCTGTTCGCCGCCACCACCAAGCGGCGCATCCTGGTGATCGAGGCGGACATGCGCCGGCCCACCTTCCGCAAGGCGCTGATGCTGCCCACGAACGGGCCGGGGCTGCGCGAATACCTAAGCGGCAAAGCGTCGCTGGCCGACATCATCACCCCGTATCACGGCCTGCACGTCATCACCGCCGGCCAGCCCGGCATGGACAGCACCGAGCTGCTCAGCAAGGGCCGGTTCGACAGCATGTTGAAGACGGCAAAGCAGCACTATGACCTGATCGTGGTGGACAGCCCGCCGACGCTGTCGCTGATGGACGCGCAGGTGATGGCCCGGCGCATTGACGGGATCATCTACTGCGCCAGCCTCGGCCGGTCCGACCGCGACAAGGTGGAGCAGGGCATCCGCAACCTGGTCAGCGCCGGCGGCAACGTGCTCGGCATCGTCGTCGGCGGCCGGTCCAGCAGCGAGCTGCCGCAATACAACGTGGCCGGCGTGTCCGGGCAATCCTACATGCCGGTGCCGGCATGACCGTCTCCGTGCTCCGGCGGCCATCGGTTGCGCCTGCGGCAGGAACGGCGGGCCAGCCGCTGCGCGTGGTGTCGGTGACTCACTCCGCCGTCCGCCACGGCGCGGCGCGGAAGCGCTACGAGTTGCTGGCGTCGGACCCGTCGCTCGATCTGACCTTGGTGGTGCCGAAGGTGTGGCACGAGTACGGCCAGGCCGAACATTCCGAACCCTCGCGCACGGCGCTCAAGGTGCATGTGGAGCCGGCGCGGCTGACCCGCGGCGGGCCGGCCAAGTGGTATCTGCACCATTATCCCAAGCTGCGGGACGTGATTGCCCGCCTGCGTCCCGACGTGATCCACCTATGGGAGGAACCCTGGAGCATCGTCGCCCTGCAGGCGTCGCGTCTCCGGGACCGCATGGCGCCGAATGCGGCGCTGGTGCTGGAAACCGACCAGAACATCGCCCGCCGCCTGCCGGCGGGGTTCGAGCGGATACGGCGCTACACGCTCGCCCGCACCGACCTGTTGATCGCCCGCGGCGACGAGGCGCTGCAGGTATCGCGGCAACACGGCTTTGCCGGCCCGGCCGAATTCGTGATGTACGGCCTTGATGCCGAGGTGTTCCACCCGCGCCCGCGCCCGGAGCGTCATGCTGGCAGTCCGTTCCGCCTGGGCTACGTCGGGCGGCTCGTGCAGGAGAAGGGCCTTGACGACGTGCTGACCGCGCTGCACCGCAGCCCGGCGAATGTCGAGCTGCTGCTGCTGGGGGACGGGCCGGAGCGGGTTGGGTTGCTGGCCCGCGCTGCCGAGATAGGATTGGGCGGGCGCGTCCAGGTGCTGAAACCGTGCAGCCCGGCCGGCGTCGCGGAGTTCATGTCCTCCCTCGACGCCCTGGTGCTGATGTCCCGCACCACGCGGACCTGGAAGGAGCAGTTCGGCCGGGTTATCATGGAGGCGCATGCCTGCGGCGTGCCGGTGATCGGATCATCGTCCGGCTCCATCCCCTCGGTCGTGGGGCAGTGCGGCTGGATCGTGCCGGAGGGGGACGGGGCGGCGCTCGCCACGCTCCTGACCGAGCTGGCGGCGGCGCCGGACCGGGTGGCGGCGGTGGCCGCGACCTGCAACAGCGAAGTGATGCGCCGGTTCGGCTATCCCGTGGTGTCGGCCGACCTGCGCCGCGCCTGGGTGCGTGCCGCCGCGGCACGGCGCGGGGCCGCGACTTGAGCCTGCGCCTCGCGGGCTGGCTGGTCGGCGGCGCGGTGTTCGGCAAGGTGCTGGGCTTTGCGCGGGAGGTCGAGATGGCGCGGCTGCTCGGCGCCAACATCGTCGCCGACAGCTTCCGCGGCGCGCTGACGGCGGTGCTGCTGCCGGTGGCGCCGATACAAAGCGACATGCTGCCCTCCGTCCTAATCCCCCTGCACCGGTCCTGGAGCGAAGACGGCAGCGCGGCGGCGCGGTCGGGGGCGCTGGCGGCCCTGCTGACGCTGTTCGCAACCCTGGTCGCGGCGGCCGTGTTCGCCCTGGCGGCGCCATGGGTAGGCGTGCTGGTGGGCCAGTTCGACGCCGCGGCGCAGGCGCTGACCGTGCGGTTCGTCCAGGTCATGTCGCTGGCGATCCCGGCGTCGGTGCTGTCGGCCTGCCTCAGCTCGATTGAGATCGCGGTGGGGCGGTCGCGCATCGCCACCATACGCGCCTCAGTGCAGAACCTCAGCATGATGGCGGGCATCGCCATCATGGCCCTCGCCGGGCAGCCGCTGGCGATCCCGCTGAGCTTCGTGATCGCCTTCAACCTGGTGGCGGCCTATGGCGTCGCGGCACTATGGCGGGAGGGCACGATCAGCCCGGCTGGCTTGCGTCCGCGGCTGCTGGCCGAGGTCGGGGCTGCGTTCTGGCGCCGGTTCCGTCCGCTGCTCGCCATCCCGCTCGCCGACCAGGGCAACATCCTGCTGGAGCGGCTGCTGGCGTCGGGCATCGCCATCGGCGCAGTCGCGTCGCTGGACTATGCCCGGACGCTGACGGAAAGCGCGTTCTACCTGGTCAGCCAGCCCATCGGCTATGTCGTGCTGACGCGCGCCGCCGGGCAGGCGCGGGCGTCCGATGCCGAAATCCGGCGCATCTCGCGCGTGCTGCTTGCGGTGGGCGTGCCGGCGTCGGTGTTCATCGCCGTGTTCGCGACCGACATCGTGCGGGTGGTGTTCGCCCGCGGTGCGTTCGACGAGCATGCGGTCCTGCTGACCACCGGAGCGTTGCGGGGGATTTCGGTGGGGCTGTGGGCCTCGACGCTGGGCTGGGTGCTGCTGCGCATGGTGAACGCGGCGGGGCGCAATGGCGCGGCTGCGGCGATCGTCTGCGCAGCCTATGCCGGCAATGCGCTCGTGAACCTCTTGGCGGTGCCCCTGGCGGGGACATTCGGCCTGGGTCTCGGCGAGGCTACGCGCGGGCTGCTGCTGCTCGGCGGCACGACGGTCGTGCTGGCGTGCGGCCGGCTGATGCTGGGCTGCCTGGCGCGGGCGGCAGCGGAGGGCTTCGCGCTGGCCTGCATCGGCGGCGCGATCTGCGCGGGCATCGACGGGTCCCTAGCCAGGCTGGCCGTGGGCGCGCCGGTGTTCGGGCTGGCGGTGGCGGTGCTGCTGGTGCTGCACCTGCCGGAGCTTGCGGCGCGGATCGGCGGCCAGGTCCAGCGCCGCCTCAACCTTCCTTTCATCGGCGGCAAGCCCGCCCCTGCACCGCGGACGGCGCCATGACCCACCTTGCCCAGAACACCCGCCAGCCCGATGCGGCCATGAGCATGCCGGAGCGGCCCGTGGTACTGTTCGCATCGCCCGTCGCCGACCTGAAGGGCGGCGCCGAGCGCGTGCTGCTGAACCTGCTCGACAACCCGGCGATCCGTCCCGCGCTGACCGTGCCCGGCGAGGGCGAACTGGCGGAGATCGCGCGGCAGCGCGGGTTGCCGCTGCGCTTCATCAACCTGGGCGCTGTCGCCGCGGTGCACCGGCCGCCGCGCCCGCGCGACCTGCTGCACGCCGCGAACGAGGGCCGGCGCTGCGCCGCGCAGCTTGCCGCGGCGGCGCGTGAGACCGGGGCCTCGCTGATCCACACCAACGGCCTGAAGGTGCATGTGATCGGGGCGGCGTCGCGCCTGGTGCACCGCGTCCCGGTCGTCGCGCACCTGCACGACATCCCGCACACCCGGCTGGAGAAGATGATCTGGCGCGGCATCGCCGCCGGCGTGACCCGGACCATCCTGGTGTCGGAGCCATGCTACCCCGGCCCGTTGCCGCGCCGCGTAGCCGTGGTGGCGAACGGCGTGCGGGCGGCCGCCGCGCCGAGCGCGCGCACGCTGTCCGGGGCGCCGACCATCGGCTTCGTCGGCCGGTTCCATCCGTTCAAGGGCCTGCACCTGCTGCTGGACTGGTTCGAGAGCGCCAGCGAGGCCCGGCCTGGCCTGCGGCTGCTGATCCGCGGCCGCGCCGAGCAGGAGGGCGCGGAATACTGGGCGTCGCTGCAAGGCCGCTTGTCCCGGCTCGTCGCGCAGGGACGCTGCCAGGTGCTCGGCTGGGCCGGGCCGGGGGAGGACCCCTACGCCGGCATTGACCTGCTGGCGGTGCCGTCCCAAACGCCCGACCCGGCGCCGCTGGTGGTCATGGAGGCGATGCTGCGCGGCATCCCGCCCATCGGCTACCCCGCCGGCGGCATCCCCGCCCTGATCGGCGGGCCGGAGCACGGAGCGCTCGCGTCCGATGCGGTGGAGTTCGGGGCGGCAGTGACGCGGCTGCTTGATCCCCGCACCTACCGGCAGGTCAGCGCCGCCGGGGCACAGCGGGTGCGTGACACGTTCTCGATGGAGCGGTTCTGGGAGAACATCAACGCCCAGTATGCATATGCGTATGCACATGCCGGCTTGGCGCTGCCCCGGCCCGCGGGGCGGGCTTAGACATGGCGGGCCAGCAGGCGCTCATCGGCACGGCACGGGCGGCGGGCGTCCGGCCCACCGGGCAACGGCGGCTGCCGGGGATCGGCGCCGTCGCGTGGTCTCCGGCGCTGCTGGCCCTGGCCGGGCTGCTGTTCGGCACCCTGGCGCTGGGGTTCGTGGCCCCGGGCGTGGCCCGCCCGCTGTTCATCCTCGGGTCGGCCGTCGTTGGCTTCATGGCCTGGCGCGAGGGATGCGGGCGCAGCGTCGAGGTGGCGCTGTCGCTGTATGTATTCGCGCCCTTCCTGCGCCGGATCGTGGACCTCAGCATCGGCTTCGACCCGTCCAGCACCATGCTGCTGGGGCCGGTGCTGGCCATCGCGATCCCTGCCGTGGACCTGCGGCACCTGCTGGTGCAGCGGCACAAGGACGACGCGGCGCTGCTGCCGATGCTGCTGGTCGGGGCGTGCATCACCTATGGCATGCTGATCTCGGCCTTCTCGGGAGAGTTCGCCCCGCTCGGCACGGCGGCGCTGAAGATGTATGCGCCGCTGCTGTATGGCGCCTGGGTGCTGCGCTGTGCCCGCAACGACCCCTCGGTGCTGGACGCCACGACCCGGGCCTTCTTCATCCTGGCGCCGCTGATCGGCGCCTATGGTGTGCTGCAATACGTCAACCCGCTGGACTGGGACCGGTATTGGATGCAAAGCGTGTCCAGCACCATCTCGGTGCTCGGGCGGCCGGAGCCGTTCCAGGTCCGGGTGTTCAGCATGATGAACTCTCCGGCGTCGTTTGGCACCTATGCCGCCTGCGGATTGCTTATGCTGGGCTTCTGCCGCCGGGGATGGCAGGCGCTGTTCCTGGCGCTGCTGGTGGCGCCGGGGCTGCTGTTCACCTACTACCGCACTGCGTGGATCTCGCTGATCCTTGGCGTCGCTTACTGCGCCATCTTCGGCCGCACGCGCAGCCGGGCCGGGATGATCGCGGTTGCCATCGTCGTGGCGACGGTGCTGGCGGCCTTCAGCTCGGACTTCGGCGACGCGGTGATGGACCGGCTGCTCAGCCTGACCGGCTCGGTGTCGGACGATGGCAGCGGCAAGGCGCGGCTCGGCCAGTTGTTCGAGGTTTACCGGCTGTCCGACCAGATGATGGTTGGCCGCGGCTTCGCCCAGCTTGCGACGCCGTTCAACGGCATTGACGCCGCGGACGGCGAAATCGTCACGGCGATCATCGCGATGGGCGTTCCGGTCGGCACGCTTTACCTGATCGGCTTGGTCTGGGCCGGGGTCCAGGCCCTGGCCCGCACCCGGCGCAGCCGCGACCCCCGGCTGATCGTCACCGGTGCGGTGATCGTCGGCATGCTGTCCGCCATTCCGCTCACGAGCGTTACGAGCGGCGAGATCGGGCTGCTGCTTTGGGTCTTCATTGCAATCGCGACGGGGCAGGGTGGGGTGCATCTGTCTCCTGGTGCAACTCATGTCAGGAAATGACAAAGCAGACTCTTGTCGGGTTCCGGGGTGGTGGTGAGTTCGTGACGCAACCAAGCCGGCGATGAGGAGGCCGAGTAGGGCTTTGCCGCATCGGCGCGCGTCATGCACGAACTGGAAGAAGCCGAGATAAAGCGGCAGCTTGTCCTGCGAGAGGCCCCGGTGTGGTCGCAGCCAGGAGCGCAACAGTGACTAAAATTCCTCCATCGTGTTGACGTGGACCTCGCAGAAGCCGTCGCCGTCTTCGTCACGAGCGTATTCGCCGCGTCCATGGCAGACCGTCTTGTGCCGGTAGCCCCAAGCTGGCAGGCGCGCGTAGATGTTGTATTCGTCCGTGTGGACAAGGGTGCCCGGGGCGACAGCGGCGGTGATGACCGGCTTGATCGTGGCCTGCCGCACGTTGGCCAGCATGTTCAGCATCACCTCGCCGCCACGCTGGATCAGGCCGAGGATGGGCAGCTTGTCCTTTTCCAACGTGCCGCGGCCCGGCGCGCCCGCCAGCCTGCGCCGGCGCCCGAGCCGGCCCGTTTGGCCACAGCCGCTGGCTGGCCCTTGTGCCCGGCCACCACGTAGACCTCGTCGATCCCGCTAGATGCCCTAGCATCCGGCTCCACCTCGCTTTTCAGCTCCACCGTCGGCGTCTTGGCGGCCAGCCCGCGGCGCAGCTGCTCCGCCATCGCCTGCGTATCCGAACTGTCCAGGCCCAGCTTCAAGGCGATCTGCCGGTTGAAAAGGTTCAGGCCCATGAAGTAGAGGCACAGCACCCACACCCGCAGCGGCTGGTGGTGTCCGGCCAGCACTTTTGCGTAGCGATCCCACGGAGGGAGATGCCGCGAAGTGGCATCAAGGCTGGTCAGGTCGTCGAAACGCCCAGAACACGCCTTGCACCGGTAGCGCTGCCGGCAGGGCTGCACATCGTCGTGGCCGTCCCGGATCACTGCATCTTTGTCACAGCCAGGGCACTGTGCGCCCTCTGGCCAGCGGTGCTGGCGCACCAGCGCGAAGCACTTGGCGTCGTCGATCAGGCCCGAAAGGTTGATCAGGTCGGATGCCGCCATGACAAACGCTACTCGTGCGAGCCGGTCAGCTACTCCCGCCTTTGCTCGCGCACCAGGTGCTCGCAGCCTAACTTCCCGGTCCTGGCCTCACCACCCCGGAATCCAATAAGAGCCGAGACAGCTTGGCCGGGGCGGCGTTTGCCGCCCCGGCCAAGCCGGGATTTGGGTCCGTAAAATGACAGGCGCCAGGAGTAGGGGCGTATCACGCGATACCGCCGGGCTGCCGGCGCCTGAATGCCCGCTAGTCCCTGCGGACATCCAACCCTTTTGGATGCCTTATGCCTTGCGGCGGCGCAGCAGGCCCAGGCCGCCGAGGCCAGCGCCGAGTAGCGCCATGGACGCCGGCTCGGGCACGCCGGTCGGCGTCGGGGCGCTTGCTGCCGTGTAGGTGTAGAC
>JAABUW010009172.1_pt1 | contig 11346 bp, 18 predicted proteins | sample 5560081 | NCBI WGS metagenome assembly JAABUW01 (sample SAMN10711882, study PRJNA513363) | rock metagenome | isolation source: Antarctica rocks | place: Antarctica: Victoria Land, Knobhead sud | reverse complement strand
CATGAATCCGGAGTTGGTCCCCGCGTCCGGCGCCAGGAATGGCGGCAGACCGCGTGAGGTCGCCGGGTCGAGCATGCGATAGGTGCGGCGCTCGCTGATCGAGGCCAGCTCGGCTGCCGCCATGGCCAGCATGTCGGCGGCAAAGGCCAATGGCTGGCCGTGGAAATTGCCCGTGGTCATGACCTCGCCGTCACCGACGACGACCGGGTTGTCCACGACCGAGCCGAGCTCGCACTCGAGCACCCCACGGCAGTACGTCACGACGTCGCGGGTCGCCCCGTGGACCTGCGGCGCGCAGCGCAAGGCATAGGAGTCCTGCACGGCATGCCGGCTGTTGCGGTGGCTGGCCAAGAGCGGGCTGCCATGGAGCAGCCGGCGCAGGTTGGCCGCGCTGACCAGCTGCCCGGGATGCGGCCGCAGTGCCTGCACCCGCTCGTCGTACGGCCGATCGGTGCCGAGCAAACCCTCGACGCTCATGGCACAGGCGATGTCGGCGACCCGGGTCAGCAGCTCGGCGTCGGTGACGGCGAAGGCGAGCAGTACCTGCATCGGCTCGGTGCCGTTTAGCAGGGACAACCCCTCCTTGGGCGCCAGCGACAGCGGCTCGAGCCCGTGCTCGGCCAGCACCTCGGCGGCCGGGCGGCCGCCGGTGTCCGCGTCGCCGCTGCACCGCAGGCGTCCCTCGCCGATCAGCGGTAGCGCGAGCGAGGCCAGCTGGGCCAGGTCGCCCGAGGCACCTACCGAGCCCTTGGCTGGCACCACCGGCAGCAGATCGCGCTCGAGCAGGTCGAGGAGCCGTCGTGGCAGATCGACGCGGACCCCGCTATAGCCGGCGGCCAGCGTACGCGCGCGCAGCAGCAGCAACGCCCGGACCACCTCGTCGGCGAGCGGCTCCCCCACTCCGGCGGCGTGGCTGCGGATCAGCGCGTACTGCATACCGACCAGATCCGCGCCGGCGACCGACGTATCGGCAAGCGCACCGAAGCCAGTGGTGACGCCGTACACGACCGCCCGACGGGCGACCGCGTCGGCGACGATGCGCCGGCTCGGCTCCATCCGCGCTGTCACGCCGGCACCCAGCTCCGCCCGGGCCCGGCCGCGCGCCACGTCGACGACATCGTCAACCGTGAGGGCGTCCCCGGTGACCACCACAGTGCGCATGTCGAGGAAACCTATCGGGTGCCGGCGACCGTAGGCTGGCGATCCGTAAGGATCTTGGCGGGGCAGCCGTCAGGACCCGGCATCGCCACCGCATTCGACCTCGACCGGCTGACCCGGCACAGCAGGCCGGCGGCCCGTCCTGTTGGAGGCCGTCGGCGGCCTCGGCTAGAGTCGTAGGGCACAGTGCGGACGTGGCTCAGCTGGTAGAGCATCACCTTGCCAAGGTGAGGGTCGCGGGTTCGAATCCCGTCGTCCGCTCGGCGACGCCCTCGGGCGTCCGACCGCGGCCCGCAGTCCGGGCCTCGGCGGAGTGGCCGAGTGGTTTAGGCAAGGGCCTGCAAAGCCCTGTACGCGGGTTCGATTCCCGCCTCCGCCTCGGGCGATTGGCGCAGTCTGGTAGCGCGCTTCCTTGACACGGAAGAGGTCACAGGTTCAAGTCCTGTATCGCCCACTCGCAAAACCCCAGGTCAAAACGCCGCGTGACCTGCGCAGATAGCCTCCAAGAGGTCCGCCTGGCACCACGGTTGTCAAGCAACATCAGAGCGTTGCCAAGCAACGTTAGAGCGACTCCCGTGGACTAAATGTGGACTGCGGTCTGCCCCAACTGGCCCCCGCGCCACCTCAGGGAGACGTGATCCGGGTCCCTGTGTGACCCGCTACCTCGACCCCGACATGCTGGTTGTGCCCGCGCCGGTGACCGGGTAGTCGAACGGGCCGGTACGGTCCGCCGTTGGACTCCTGGGTTCACCGAGCGGGGCCGACATGCCGCCACTTGAGGACAGCCATCAATCTTCACGTCGGGCTGCCACCCGCGCCGTTTCATGATTCGATGACGTGACGGGTCGACCGCGGCAGCCCTAGATCTCGCTGCGGAAGGCAAGGGGTTGGTTTCCCGAGTAGTGGCGTTGCGAGCCTCGGTTGCCATCGGACGCCAGATCGGAATGAGATATGGGGAAAAGGGCCGCACCCCACATCCACCGATGAAGTGCTTCAACGGGCACAGCCTTCAGAACGACCAGCGGTACTGCACCGAGTGTGGCGCCTCTGGGGCCGAGACTGTGGAACCTCCCACCCCCGCCGCCGAGCCGGTCGAAACAGTTGCGTCCGTGGGCGGCGAACCACCGATAAGTGACAGCGCGAAGGCCGCCCCAGGCGTCCGGCCACGCCGCCAACGCCGTACCACTAGCAGAGCGCCCACGACTACGCCGACCGCTGCGTACGGACGCCGAGGACCTTGACCAGGTCGATCCCGGCGCGGTGGAAACGCTCCGGATGCGGCGGGAAACAGTCGGAGCGCACCAGCTTGTCGTCCCGCGTGACGAACAGGTCAGCGACCTCAACGACGCTGCCTTCGACTCGGCCGGGCACCGCCACGATCTCGCGTACCCGCCGGCTTCCCGCGCCGTCGGTTTCGGCATGGACGACCAGGTCAACGCTGCTGGCCACCGTCGGGACAACGAATGCATGTCCCACATTTCTGACAGGACATCCAGTGCGTCGATGATGCATATGTGTGTCGACGGTGCCTAGCCACGGAGTGGTTGGGTGGGGTCGGGCTCCTGATTGTTGGGGCATGGTCTTGCAAGCCGCTCAGCGGCTCGTGCTCTTCGGCGGAACTCGGGGCAATCACACCGCTGGGGTAGGGGGGAGGTCGGGCGAGTCGACGGGCGCAGGGAGCGTGTCGCGGCTGGCAGGTCCGGAAGGTGAGTCGTGGGATGGGCTGCTGGCGGTCGCCGGTTCAGCGGGTCGTGTCGCCGCAGGTTTTCCGCAGCCAGGCGTGGCCGGCCCCGGGTCGCCGTGGCGGGGCCGGCAGCCCTGGCGGGGGCGCGGCCGCCACCGACATGGCGGCGCTGACGTGCATCAGGTAGACCATCGCCGTGGAGCCGCACGCGCCGGCCAGCGAGCTGACGACCGTCACCAGCTCATGCGGACCAGCACCCATCCCGCCTGTCTCCGTTGGCAACGTGAGTCCGAGCAGCCCGGAGGATCGAATGGCATCGACAGCTTCATCCGGAAATCGCGCATCGACATCAATCTCGTGGGCGAACTTCCGCGCTACGACGAGGACGGGCTCAACTGCTGCGTCCAGATCCACGCTGTGCCTCCCCTTCTGTTCCTCCGGTCTCTGGCCGGTTCGCGAGTGCGACGGCGAGTAATCCCATTCCCAAACCACCCAAGAGCGCGACGGTGGACTCGTCTCCGCCAAGCCAGTTCGTCGGCTGGCGCGCCTGCAGCAACTGCACCGCTGCGGCCAGCAGCAGCCCCGCGCTGGCAATCAACGCCAGCACCCGACGCCCCGGCACAGCGCCAACGACCGCACACGCGCCCGTGAGGAGCAACACCGCGATCACCGCGCCGCGCACCTTGACGAAGTTAAACTGGTACGGGCCGAAGCCACTGGCGGTGAACGCCGACAGCGAGCTGAGCAGTGTGACAACCCCGAGGACGAGTGTCGCGCGGTCGAGTCGGTGCAACCGATGCGGCATCACGAGACCCTCAACAGCACTCGCGCGACCCGGCCGGACGAGGCCCGCCAGGTGGGCCGCAGAACCCCGTCGACCCCAAAGCTGCGGCCGGCTGCGGTCGCGAATAGCGCGACATGCGCCAAGATCATCAGGAAGTACGCCCAGTGCCACTCATGTGGTGCGTTCAACACGGACAGGGCGATGGCCACCGACTGGGCGATTCCGATGAGCGCCCACAACCGGGTGGCGAGCCCCACCAGCAGGAATGCGCCGAGCCCGGCCTCGACGAGCAACGTCAGCCAGCCGAAGACTGTGAAGTTCGGCAGCACAACGTGCTCCACGAACCGGGCGTAGGGCCCGAAGACAGGCTTGTCAACGGCAAACTTTGCCCACTTGTACAACCCGCCACCGCTGTTCTTGCCGAAGTCCGGGGGTGCCTTCCAGCTCAGGTTCTGAATCCACAGCAGAGCCACGCCCACCCGGACGACAGCCATCAACCAGCGGGCCTGCGGCGGGTCATCGGTGACGTCGGCTGGCGTGGCCGTCGCGGTGGTCAGGAGTCGGTTGCTTTCCACGACTGCAATTCAAGTCCTACCCGGGCCCGGGCGCAATGGCTCACGCCTTGGGGACCACGAACGAGTTGGCTGACGATGAAACGATGAAATGATCTGGCGGGGCGTACGGCCTCGGCCTGAGGATCCTTCTGGCCCTACGTTGGAGGCCCGCCTCTTCGCTCACCCGACAGCTACGGTGGCGCCAGGCCGGACGATGATCGGGAGACAGTTCGAGCTACGACGGCTCGGTTCAGGGATGGAGCAGGGTCAGTGGTGCTGGCCAGGCCTGGTTGGCCTTGCGGCGGACAGCCTGGTGCAGCGCGAGCGCGGTCTGATCGGCGGTCGGGGCGCCGTCGGCGAAGTCCAGAGCCAGCGACTCTAGCCGGCCGCGAATTGTCTGCGCCTGATCGCGCAGATCGGCAGCGTCTGGCCGGGAGTCGTCAACGAGCAACTCGGCTGCGTTCGGCATGGAGAGCCGGGTGATCACGTGCTCGGCCACCAGGGCGTCGACCGGATGGACGTGGCGGGCGACATGCTTGCGAGTTCGGCAGCGGTACACCGTGCGGCTACGAGTGCCCTCCTCGCCGCGACCTCCCTGCCCAGCACCTCGCTCAGGCGCTGCACGATGCCTACCCGGATGCGGCGCCAGCCTCGTGGAACCGCCAGGTCGCCACCCTGCGCTCCTTCGTGGCCTTCGCCCAACGCCAAGGCTGGATCGATACCGACCCGACCACCACCATTGAGCGGCGCCGGGTACCTGAGGACCACAGCCGAGCCATGTCCCACGACGACCTCGACCGGCTCTTCACCCGCCGCTACATCAGCGTGCGGGACCGCTGCCTGTGGCGCTTCCTGTACGAGAGCGCCGCCCGCGCTCAGGAGGTCCTCCATGTCAACGTCGAGGACCTCGACCTGGCGGCCCGGCGGGCGACGACCATCCGCAAGGGCGGCGACACCGACGTGCTCCACTACGCCACCGGAACCGTCCGACTACTCCCCAGGGTCATCGACGGACGCAGCAAGGGCCCGCTGTTCCTTGCCGAGCGTCTACCCAGCCCCAGTCGGGCCCCGGCGCTGCCGGACACCGATCCCAGCACAGGCCGTAGCCGCCTGTCCTACCGGCGGGCAGCCGAGATCTTCACCCAAGCCAGCGGCGGAGCCACCCTGCACCACCTGCGGCACTCCGCGCTCACCCACCTAGCCGAAGACGGCGTGCCCACCGTCCTACTGATGGCGAAGTCGCGTCACGCCAGCCTCCGCACCTTGCAGCGGTACGCCCGCCCCGGCGTCGAGGCCGTCGCCCGGGTCACCGCCGAGCACGACCCTGCACGCCGCAGATGAGCCCAGTAGACCCGGACGATGGGCCGGTGCCGGAGCAGGACGACCGGCAGCCAGGTGCCGCGCCACTCGGTGGATACCTGCGGGTGCAAGTGGATGGCGACCCGACGCCGGTGCCCGTCGCGGTAGAGGGTCGTGAGGGTGACTCGCTCCTCGTTCGACGCCTCGAACCCAACGAGGACCCGCCGTGGGTGGCTCATGATCCATCGGTGCGGGAAGTGATCCTCGTGACGCCGGTGCGCTACGTCGGCATCAACCGCACCGCCGAAGTCGGACGAACCGACGATCTGATCACCGCCATGAGAGTCATCGAAGTGCGGCGGGAGGGGTCAGTGGTCTACGGGCGCACCTTGTCGCCAACCGAGCCCGATCCAGGAACGGCTGTCTTGCTCAAGCCGGGAGACTCGTTCTGTCTTGAGCCCGGCATGATGACGGTGAGCATCGCCGCTATCGACGCCGCCGAGAGCAAAGGCGTCGAGGGCTACGTTCCCGTCACCGGTGTGCTGTGGTCCTGGATGAGCACCGCGCCCCCGGCTTACGAGCACGGCTACCGCTACCTGCTGGCTACCGCACGGAGACTGGACGCTGCCCGAACCCTGTTGGACCAGGTGCGCGACCTACTCGATCAGGAACCGCCCAGCGTCGGCCCTGCCCTGCGATCCCACCTCTGGCGAACCGTCTCCACGGTGGAGGTCACCGTGGTGGCCTTCGGTCGCGCTCTCGACATGAGCGTCCAGATGAAGCACCTGATCGGCGTCGCCAGCGCACCCGATCCCGAGATGCTCTCCCTCAACCGCAGGATCACCCCTTTGCGGAACGCCTACGAGCACATCGAGGACCGCGCTCTGGGTCGGGTCAACAGGAAGCCCGATCCAGAGGCGGTCACCGTCTTCGATTGGACCGCGCTCTTCGAGCGGCAGGCCATGCAATACGGAGGTCAGGAGATCAGCCTGTCGGAACTAATGACGGCAACCGACACGCTGAGGGCCTTCGTGCTCCAAGCAGCCGGGGATCTCAGTGAAGGTGTGGAACCTCTTCCGTAATCACCTCACTACTCCGGGCGCAATGACACCGCAGCAGGACCCGACGCCCCCCTTCTTCGCCTGCCAGGACAGATGCCCGTGCCCGTGGAACAGGTACTCGTGGGCAAGGCTTTTCGGTCCGGACGAGTAAATCATGCGAAACGACGAGCAAAGCCGAAGCCCCCTCGGGTTTGGTCCTGAGGGGGCTTCGGGGCGTGATGCTCTTGGCTAGAAGATACCGCAGGCTGCTTTAATCTTGTTCTTACCGCACAGCCCTACCGAGAGTTGCGGCACTTTCTTGCTGTGTTGCACGCCTCTTTCGTCGACATAGTTGACTTCTAATCCGACGATGGCTGCCGACTCAGGCCCGTGCCGGGTGATCTGCACGGCGAGCCAGTTATACGTCTCCCTTCTTGGTTTGCTAGCCCACACCAGGCAACTGTTCGACGCAGATTCCAAGAGGCCGGCATCATGCCGCCGCCTGTGCTGGGGGCCATGTGCTGGGTGTCCGGGACCGGCGCAGACAGTCCCGCTCTATCCAACGTCACTCGACCGACCGTGGTCATCGGACGCACCGAGGTGATGCGCACCGGCGCATGATGATCAGCGCAGAGATTCGCCACCTCGAAGGAATAGGCCTGGTCGCTTTTCGATGGGGCGTAAGACATTCCAATGTCCTGTCGGAAGTCCAGACCCGTCAGGCTGCTGCCGGACGGCTCGTTGGCGATCCCGACCACCGCAGTCGCCGTTGCCAGGGCCAGACCGAAGGCCACGATGAGGACTTCGCGCAGTCGCATGGTTGTTAGTGTCCCTCGAACAGGGCTGCCGACGCTTCGTGGCGCTGTGCGATGGAATATTCCTCCGCCGCCTCGGCTAGCCGCCGAGCCAGAAGACGTACGGCCGCAGGAGAGAGATCGTCGTGTTTAGGCCAGAGGGCTGCCGCGCGGTCCATACGGGCGATGCTACCGGCGGCGCTGCTTCCCCTGTGCCTGTCGAGCGCCCCGCTTCCGAGCGCCTAACCGTTCCAGCCGGCATGGCGACCTATGCTTGCTGGCATGCAGCGACTGACCCTGGATCGGTGCTGTGTCATCAGCGCCGCCGAAGGTCCGGCCGCCGGGATGCCTGTGCTGGAACTGATCGCGCTCGCCGAGCAGGGCGAGGTGGACCTGGCCTTGACCACCGCTTTCGACATGGAGTTGCCAACAGCCGACGCGGCCAAGGCCGCGAGACTTTCCGCCTTCCTGTCCGGGTGCCCCGTCCTGGGCGACACGCGCGTTGCGGGCCCGTTCATCCTGGGCTTTTCAACGCTCGGCACCGACTACCTCTCAGAGCCGGAGGCCGGCCCAGATTGGGAAGCGATCAGGGCGATCCTCCGGCCTGGCAGCCGCCCTAACGAGCCGGTCTGGGCCGAGGAGGAAGCCGAGCCGGAGCGGCGCAGGAAATACAGGCAGGCCATCGACGGCATCCACTTGCTAGGCCATAAGCTGGCAGGACGCGACTTGTTCGTCACCAACGACCGTGAGTTGTTGAGGCGCGCCGACCGCCTCCAAGATGAGTTGGGCATACGGGTCTCAACTCCTGCTCGGGCGCTTCAAGAGTGCAGTCCTCCGGCGTAGGACGGGGCAGCACCGCCTCTACCGCCATCGGGGGTCTTGGAGTCTCTCTGCTTCCCGACCTGCGAGTCGTCGTCACCTTCGGGGACAAGCCGAGTCAGGGCTGGTTCCGCTACCTCTACGACGACGCACCCCACGGTGCTGCCGGTGATCTCCCAACGGCGTGCGACGAGGTAGCCCGCGAACGCTGCCTGCACCGCGCCTTCCCAGGGCCAGGGACGGCTCGTCGGGCCAAGGACCGGCGGCACTGGCTGTAAGGCCGTCGCCGGGGCGCTGACAGCCTCCTCCTGAGTCTCGGCGGCAGCCATCAGGTAGAGCCCGCGACCGACCCGGCGGAGGTCCGGCCAGACAGTGCCGTGATGGACAGGCGCGTCCACGCACATCCGAGACACAATCTCGGTACGGATGGTCTGCTCGGGGAAGGCCGTGCCCACTCGTTGCATCTCACGGATCACCTCCGCGGGCGACTCCGGCTTGCCGCCGCTGAGCCGTTGCAGCGTGGCGATTGCGCTGAGGACTTCCTCCCGACACGTGCTCATGACGCCACGTCGTCTTCGACGACGACCCATGTCTCGCTGTCGGCGCTGACGATCACGCAGGACGGGCAGGGGCCGAGGTCCCCGAAGAAGTCAGGCACAGAGCGGGAGCCGGAGCAGTCGAGGCAGTCGGTCATGCCCACCAGCATGAGCGCCGTGGCCGACATCCACACCGAGGGCGACGTGTGCCTGCCCGTTCGCTACCCCAGAACGGCTGCCGCTTCCCACGTTGGGCGGCGCCCCGACCTGGCGACAGGCCAGCGATGCGAACTGGTGCGCCACCGGTGATACGTCTGCTCGGACGAAGCCCGCTGGCTCGGGGTCAGCCAGATCCTCGACGAGGTGCTCTCCGACTCCGAGGAACGCGACGCGCTGGACCGGGCGGACCTCATCGAAGGCATTCGCGGAACCATCGAGGAGCGCGACGACTCCAACGTCTTCGCCGAGTTGCTCAACAACACTCGGCTCGGCTGCGATTCAACCTGGGCTACAACCTGACACCGGACTCCTGGTCGTGGGACGCAGCCCAGATCGAGGACGCCATGCACGAGGTCGCGACAGCGGCCGGCATCGACTACGACGTCAATGAGAAGGCGTTGCGATCCCTGGTCGCCGAAGCTACCTTACGGCGGCACCCTGTGCGTCATCTGGCAGCCCGACACCCTCAGTGACATCGTGAACGCTGGTGGCCGCCGAGAAGAAGGGCACCATCTACTGGACCAAGCCAACCCTGATGGTCCTGGACCCCTACAACGGTTCCGGCCACGCCGATGACGTGGTGGGCACCGTCACCGCCGAGTTCGACAAGGACAACCTGCGCATTGACGCCAAGGGCGGGGCCTTCGGGTACTCCTGGAATGAGGTTGCCGGCCTGACCGGCGGTGCCTACTCATCGGAGCACACGCTCAGCTTCACCGAGTAGGCAGTCACCTAGACTTTGGATCATGCCCTTTCGGCCTGCCGAGATGCAGCCAGTGATCGTGACCGAGCCCGGTCCCTACTTCAGCTTGACCGGCACAGCCGTCTCGGCCAGAGACCGACAGGCCAATATCAGGATCAGTCCACGACTCTAGCTAGGTCTGGATCGACTTCGGCTTCTTGGAGCCCGTACCCGTCAAGTGATGGCCGTGCCTTTCCTTGTCAGGTGGCGTCGCCGTCACCCACATCGGGATTAGCCAGCAGTGCAGCCCTAGTCGACGGCGGTATGGAAGTGCTGACCATGGGAGTCGGGGCTAGCGGCGTCTGGGTGAAGTCGAATGAACCGGCGTAGTCATAGGCCTGGCGTCATTCAGTGACAGGGGCGCGAGCCCGAACGTGTGCTCGGTGAAGGCCAGGATCGAGGCGAACGTGGCCGGTGTCGAGTCGGTGAAGCCCTTCTTGACGTGCGGACTCACGATGACCATTGGCATACGGATACCCTGTGAGGTGCCGTCAGGATTGACGCCAGGCGCCACGTGGTCGTAGAAGCAGCCGCAGTCGGCATAGGTGATGAAGACAGCGGTGCTAGCGGCCTCGGGGCCGGACTGGATCGCGCTGACCACCTTGCCAATCCAGTTGTCGCCAATGCTCATAGCCGCGCCGTTGTGCTGAGAGGAATCGCCGCCGACGGTATTGGCGCCTGAGCTTGACGGCGTCACGATCGAGTACGACGGCAGAGCGCCGTTAGTGGCATCGGTAAGGACTTGGGCTCCCGGAACCATATTGGCACGCTGAGACGTGTAGAAGCAGTCGGCCAATGAGGGACAGATCGACCAGGCATACGGATTGCCGCCAAACTTCACGCCGGTGGTCGTCGGCGCCTTGACCTGGCCGTAGACCTTGAAGGTGAGGCCGGCCCTGATCACGCGGTCAAAGATTGTGTCGACGTGCGCGACCGGAGTGGAGCGGAACGCGCCACCGTACGGGTAGGTGACCGGGTTCAGCGTATAGTCGGGAATGCACGATGGCTCATTGATCAGCGAGCCGGCCGGGTCCAGCCAGGGCGTCGTGAGGTTCGAGTCGCATCCCCATCCCGGTCCGGGTAACGCCGGACTCCGGCTTGGATTGTCACCCGTAAAGCCGTCGAGCGTTGAAGTGGCGGCGTACAGATGGCCTCCCCAGGACGGCGAATCGGCCATGTAGAAGGTGCGGTCCGAGACGGTGTAAGTATTGGCCAGCGAGGCGAGGTTCGGAATCTGGCTGGCCGTGTAGTAGCTCAGGCAGTGATAGGACACGCACGGCGTGCAGCCGGTGATTGTCGCCCAGCCGTCCATCTGGCCGCCGTCAATAGCCTTTGTCTAAGAAGCAACCGAATGGTCGACTCTCGGAAATACGTCCGGCGACACCGTCATCGGCACCTGAGCACCAGTCTTCAGCCTGACCGTGCCGGTGAAGCCGTCACAGCGCGTCAGGCGGGCCTGGCAGACGTCGCCGAGCACATTGTCGAAAGAGTGATTCTCCTGATAGATCACCACGACATGCTTGATCGGGGATGTGGTGTTCACCAATGCGGGCGCAGTCGGCACTGATGCTGATACTGGTTGCCCTTCAGCGACGACTAGGGCGTGTCTGACGGATCGTTGAGCCAGAACAGCACGATGCTCGCGACGACGACTCCAGATCGGTAGTTACGGGCGTGCTTGTCATACCGGGTGGCGACTCCGCGCCAGCCTTTGAGC
>JAABUW010009171.1_pt1 | contig 11347 bp, 22 predicted proteins | sample 5560081 | NCBI WGS metagenome assembly JAABUW01 (sample SAMN10711882, study PRJNA513363) | rock metagenome | isolation source: Antarctica rocks | place: Antarctica: Victoria Land, Knobhead sud | reverse complement strand
GCGCCAAAACGTTTTGCTTGCCCCTTGCGGGGATTGCTTGCCATGGACTGATCGCTTAGGAACGCGTTTTCTAGGCCCTTGTTCGGGCTCAAACTAGGTTCGTTCGGTACCTTCATCATCTGACGGAGGGTGGACAATTCCCCTGTAACCCAAAAACAAAAAAACAAAAAAACCTAACGTCAGTCAGGCTTGTGACATTGTTGAGTTACAAATTCTTGGACTCACCCGGTGGTCAGTTGTGTCTTACAGCCTGTGGTATAGTCTTGTTCAGGGGTTTAGGGATGCCTAATGACAGATTGCCTAAGAAGCCATTGTTTGGTCAAGTTAAGGGGCTCCGCCCACCTGGTCGCCCTAGGTCTAGTTTCAATGATGTTACTTTGCATGATTTTCAAACCCGTCGGATTAGTGAACCGTATAGAGATGCGCAAGACAGACTGCTTTGGAAAGACAAAACTTGTCCCGCACGTACCTGGCTCATCATGAGCTGGAAAGCATTGTTATTGTTATTGTTGTTATCATTATTATTAATACCGTATTAATATTATTGTTATTATAGTCTTGTCGTTCCAGTGTGGCTTCAATACGATCTGCACTAGCCCTAATCTGCTTCTTCATGAAAAGCAGTTGATTGTATTGCTCTATCTAATGTGATATAAAGTATGCGCATCCCTGGAACTACACTACAGCTGACCAGTAAACAAGAAATGCAAGTCTTCTTTGGTCAAGCGAGCCGTCTGTTGAAACCCACCAGAGTCATCCCCAAAGGCTGCTGACACAATTTTGCGCTTACTTTCTTGCAAAGCAAGTATACGTTCCTCTACAGTACCTGCGCAACAAACAATGCTCTTCATCGGTCATGCACTGTTGCAACCCATGGGCATATAAATTGCGCTAATGACTGCACACCTTTTTAATCACAGAAGGGGCCGCGAGGAGCTGATGACTTTTGAACTGTACCTTTGATTGTGATGCGTGTGACATGAACAGTGCGCGTCTGCCCTATCCTATGTGCTCTGTCAATGGCTTGCTCCTCAATAGTTGGATTCCACCACTGCAGTTAAGACAATCAAAAAACTTGTGCTTATGTATGTGCATAACATCCTTCACCATCCTGCTGCTTTTGGGCAAGAACAGCTTCATGCACAATGCCAGACAAACACCAGAACATTGACCAGTCCATGAGTGGAGCCTGCAAGATCGTCTATCCAGCAGCAGCTATGAACCTGGATGACATCGCTTTATGTTCATGACTGGAAACGGCAGCCCTGTTAGAAATGTGTGGTCGGCTCTGCAGATTGGAACGGGCTGGTCATATTTGTGCGCATTACATTGTGACAGCTGTGACAGCAACATTCAGGGTTTGCTGTGAGCTGCTGGGCAGGCAGCCCTGCAGATGTGGGGACTGACAGGCACCAATCATATCAAGGTCAGAACAGACAGACCAGATAAACAGCGAGCTCACCAGATCAAGTAGGACTACATGATTGGCAGCAACCAGGTTGAGCCCCAGAGCAGCAGCCTTCAGGCTAACTATGAGTATGTTGATACCAGACTTCTCCTGGAAGTCAATGATGGCCTGATCCCGGTTGGCCATACTCATGCTGCCATCCAGCCGCCGGAACACAAACCTGCATCATTCACAAGCTACAGTGATGATCTGAGCCAGTCATGCATCACCTTTTACTTGGCACCCAGGCAATAGATGCAATGACTCAGCAGATGGTTGCTATTAAGCACTATCTTGTGTTCTCTGCGCTGTTGTGTGGACGTGTGGTTGTAGTGCTTGCTGCATAAGTCTGTCATACAATTACTGACATATGCACTCATTCAATACTTGGTGCAAAAATATGTCAGCACAGAATTTTTGACAGAAGATGAAGAGGACGCCATCATACTATGCAAAATAGAAGACAGATGAAGACTCGTGAAACAGCACTACAAAGATTGACTGATGGCACAAGATTGAACGACCCACTTCTCCTTCTTGAGGGCCATCTCAATAAGGTCAAGCATGCTGGTCCATTGACTGAAGACAATCACTTTCTCTTGGGTAGGGGAAGAGGTAAGGGCAGGGCTCGAGCCACGGGGAGGAGCTCCCAGGATAGCGGCAAGGCGCATGTCAGATTTGCTGCGCCCACTCAGTGGGTTTGGGGCAGCCCCAGGGGGCTTCCCAGGAACAGGCGCTCGCCTGCATGTCCAGGACATTGCTTCCTTTCTTTACATTTTGTGCATGTTGCACAGCCATCATGGGCAGCCTTGTTGCATTCCCAAGAGTCTTCAATGATGCTTTGGAGAAGGTGTACAAGGTGAAACATGGTGCAACTGAAGGCCAATGCAAGGCCAGCATGCATGCGGGCATGACGAGAACTGCAACTAAATTCCCTGATGAGAAACACACACGACGGCTGCCAAGCACAAGGTCTGCAGTGGCAGATCTGTGCAGCAGTTGCAGATATTGAGTACTGTCTGCACCAATGTACTGCATATAGGGGACCCATCACGACTTGATGAATGTGAACAAGTGCCCGTGTCCTTGATACATGCACTGTGTCACATGTCTAGGTGAGTCACATATGCAGTGAGAGCCAGCAATGACAGATTGAGAAGGTACCCAGTAGCTCCACGATGCTGCATGCCCCGCAGCAATTCCAGCAAGTGCTCCACCTTGGAAGAAGAGTGCCACCCATGCTGGGCTGCACCCCCAGCTTGTTGTGTGCCCTCAGCTTGACCCCTGGCCTTCTTCAGGGCTGGCTTGGTAAAGACTTGGGCTGCTGAGAGGGGCTGGCTGCAGGTTGGACACTGGAAGTTGGACTCACTCTCTTTGCTGCCGCCCAGGGAGCCCACCTGCGTGTCATCATGTAGACACCTGACATGCCTTGGGCTTATGACAGGTAAAGGGATGCACTGATGAGGTGAAAGTGGAGAGCGAGGGCTTTACTTGTCTTTGACATTGTTGCAAAACCAAAATCGATCTTTCTCATCAAGCAAGCTATGATGACATCTGGAGGCCCATGTGTGCCCAAAGTGTTTAGTCAGCTGAGCTGGCAAATCTTGAGCATAGGCTGGTCTCAAGAATTGACACAGCTGTAAACAAGCATCATGGAATGAAGGAGCCAATTTCAGACCCTCATTGTGGACATTGCCAACATCAGCGTCACACATCCATCATACTCATGTACATGCTCTTGCAAGCATGACTGCAGTGAAACAAACACATCCAGAGATACGTTGAGCATGCTTGACAATATTCAGAACTCCATTGTCACTGCACTGCTCACATAAGCAAACAAGGCTACACTGCACAATCAGCATGATGACGGCTAGTGTGTAAGATGGTTGCAAGACTGGGTGTACCTGCATTGTGATGCACTGCCTGCAGAAGACATGGCAGCATGCAGAAACGACTGCCTCCTCTGAGATATCCCCACACTGGGCACACACACTGGGCTCCTGCTGCAGTGTCTGCAACAGCTGCTCACACTGCTGTCCAGCCAGCTTCTTGGCGGCGCTCAGCTGACTGGCAGTCACCTTGCCCCCAGGGCTACCCAGGGCCCCATTGGGGGCACAAGCCCCCGCCCCACCATACTGTGCTGCAGTGCCTCGCACCAGCCAGGGGTGGTTGCAAGCCTGGCGCAGGCGCAGCAGCAGCCACAGCATGTTGACGTAGCTGTTGCTGCCACCGCCCTCTTCCAGAGCCTATGGCCACCGGCAACATGACTAGGAAGCAGTCTAATGCAGCGCACCAGCAAACAAGATCACAAATATTACACAGTACTCCCTCGCTATAGTGCCATGCATACTGTGGATGATTTCGACCCTGTTGTGAGAGCAATCCCCGATCCTTGACACAGGAGTTTTGAATTACTGTGCAGCAGGACGCAACTTGGCATGCACATGCACACCAGAACAACTTTCCTGAGCACGGCATATAGGCTAGATGTAGACCACCAACAATATCCCAGCCAGTCATGCATTCACAAGTGCCATCATGACCATGAACACCACGTGTCTGTGCATGACCACAGGTGATTCAGAGCCAGCTGGAGTGGTGAGGTGCCTGACTGCACCAGTTGTGACCCACAGTCTATAGCAACAAGGATCCATACCTTGAGCTTCTGCATGCTCTCTTGCTGGACCTGGTTGTAGAAGCGCTGCTCAGAGGCGCTGAAGGCCTTGCACACCAGCTGCTGCTCTCTAGGAGGCAGCTTCACCACAGGCTCACCATCTATGGTGCTGGTCTTGGTGCGCCGCAGTAACACTGGCTGCATCACCACAACATGCTTTTTGCCCACTTGCATACAAATGAGGTAGATTTTCATGACGCCCAGGCTTGCAAATGAGAACCAACTGTGCAAAGAAAAATCCAGCTGTGACTTTCTACACTGCATTGAGTACGTACTATCTCATTTGCTGCGTTTCATTCAGTTGACATAGTTCAGCTGGCTGTATGTATCTATTGTGACTTCTAGCAGTGAAAGTGTTACTGCCTATAGACTTTGACAATAACAATAACGATGACAACGATTCTTGTTCAAGTGATGGCTTGACATGCCTTGAGGCAGACTTGCAGCAGCTGGGCTCCCTTGGCGGGGTTATCCTGCAGGGGGTCCTTCAGCATGGACTTGAAGGCTGCCTTCTTGCAGTAGGGGTTGTAGCGCAGGAAGCGGAAGCAAGAGTACAGGTCGTCCACACTGTTCTGAATGGGAGTACCACTCAAGCACCACCTCCGCCCTGCCTGCACCATCAAAAGTCAGAGTGACATGCTTGGCAGTGAGACAAACATCAGCTGTATACCTGTCACTTGCCTAGCTTGACAGTGCAGTTCATAAGTGCAGGCTCTGTCTGAAGATGATGAGAAGCTACGGGCAGGCATCATTCACAAATGCATGACAGCAATGACGTCTGCATATTGCTGACCGCAACAGCTGAATTGATGATACTAACAATGCAGCACTGAGTTCAATGTGACACCAATTCAGCTCCTGTTATTTGAGCTGCCTCTGAGCTGGTGACGTCTGATTGCATAAGCCTTTACAGACAGATACGAGGACTGACAGGCAGGTAGGCAGGTGCTAGGAGAGAAGGGCAGGTGATGGGTGAGAAGGGCAGACACTGGGAGAGTAGGGCAGATGTGCACCTGGAGGCAGTGAGCTGCATGCGCCACCAGGGTGCCAGCATTCTTGATGGCCTGGGACTCATCCAGCACCACCCGCCACCAGTGGATCTGGAACAAGGGCCCTGCCACCTTCTTCTTCCCTTTGCCACCTGCATAGCATTTTGGAGCTCCCCCCAAGCTCTACGGCGCTACGTGCACAGAAGTGCAGAGACTTGGGAGAGTCACGATCAAGTGACTGCTCTCATACAGGACGCTGTATAGTTATGCAGTGATGACATGCAAATGATGACAACACAGAGCAGACAAACAGACACAGCCCTTCACCCGGCTTAATGCTTAATGCCTGGTTGCCAAAGCATGACCAAGTCAGCATTACCTGTAGCAGCAGCATCATCATCATTGCCAGAGTCCTCCAGCTCAATGGGCTGTCCAGGGTTGGTGCCATGCTTGGCATCAGCCCGGGGGCCAGCCTCCATACCCATGCTGGTGTAGGTAGTCAGCACACAGCTGTAACGTGCTAGCTGCTGGGGCTTCACCCCACGTCCCTTGCCATGGTACATATAAACCGTCATACCTGCAACAATGACAGAAACTTTCTCAGAGAGACAGCCTCATGTCATTTGCAAAGCCATGCATCAGCATGGACTCACGTACTGAACAACACAACGATAGCCTTCTGTGATCAACCCACAGGCTGTACCAGGTAGCGATGCACACTGTCCTGCAGTGTTCATGCCAAGAGCATGCCAAGAGCACGTCAAGAGCAAGCACTTGCACAAGCTCGAGAGCAAAAGGATGCGACCAATGTTGCATGACAGTGCAGTCTTGCCTGCTGGTGGGGCCACTTTAGCTTCTAGCTCTCGTGCCCACTGGCTCAGGACTGCAGTAGGGCACACTATGAGTGTTCCTCCTTCAGGCAAGCCCGCTGTGTTTGCTGTGTCTTGTGCTTGACCTGCTGGAGGGGAATGCAGCTCTGAGCGCTTGTGACTGTTTGCTGCGGCCTGCTTTGCAGTGCCATTTGGTACACCATGTGCAGGTACATGGCTTACGCTGTTTGCTGCAGGTTGGAAGTTGCTGGCAGCATGCTGACGGCCCGTGGTGGATGTTTGTTGTTGGTTGACTGTTGCAGCTGATGCTGCTTGTGCTGATGTGTGCGGTGCATCTGCACAAGGGACAGCATCAGGCGTGCTTGCAGACCCTTGTGGATCACGCGTCAAGGAGCCACCATTGGATGTAGCTGGAGCTTTAGATGGTGTGCAGGCAGCACTGCTTTCAGCATTTGCAGCGCTTGCATCTTGATTACCATTGACAGGAGCAGCAGCATTTGCAGTAGCTTCAGCTCCAGCATCCTCTTCATCACTGTCCAGATCCTCAAAGCCGTCATCAGCCACGTCATCCCCAGACTGGTTTGTGACAATCAGGGCAATGGTGCTGACAGTTTTACCCAAACCCTGGTCGTCAGCCAGGATGCCTCCTCTAGGGTTTGCAGCAGTGCGCTCTCTGTGGAGCATCCATGCCAAGGCTAGCCTCTGATGTCGCATCAGCGGGATGGCCATCCTGCCAGCAGGGGCATTCAGTTCTTTGCCTCCACTCATTTGCAGCCCTTCCAATGCTGCCCTAAGCGCTGCCTACAAAACCGGCGGAGTCATGATCATGAACATGTACGAGGTGACAGGCATACAAAGGGCAGAAAACCAGTAGTTGTACCATCAGGAAATGACAAGCGCTGTCTACAAAGAAAATACAACATGGCTATATGTTTTGCCTGGATGCTCCTTCAGAGTACCTTCGTGTCATGCTCAGATGGGCCGGCCTTGTTGGCTGCTGTTGCTGGCACATGGCGCAGTCCAACTGCTTTAGTGTGGCTTAATGTTGATGAGCCGCTGGTCACCTTGGCAAGAGATTCCGGCATGCGGCGTTGTGCATAGGAAGCTTGACTGGCTGGCTGATCAAGGACTGGCAGAGCATGCTCTAGTAGCAGTGGTGTAGTGCCAGCACTGTGAGTTGCAGCACTGTGAGTTGCGGTCTCAGAAGCTGGCAAGGTAGACTTTGCCTGTGAACGGCCAGCTGGAAAGTCTTGAGCTGGAAGTGCAACGGCTTGACCCTGTGTTAGTGGAGTTGCAGTGATCCTGACAGCGGGGTGGCGAACTGCTGGCGGAGGAGCAGCGCGCACATTGCTGCGACCTGCAGGAGCCTGTTGATTGCTTTGTTTAGATTTGGCTGACTGCTGCTGAAAGCTGTCTGGAAGCTTGCGTTTTGCTCCAGTTTGCATTGCAGCGGCAGCTTTAGGGCCAAGGCGGGGCTGAGAGAGCCCAGATGGACTACCATCAAAGCGAGCACTACCATCACCATCGATCTGTTGTGAGACATTCAGTGGATCGTCATGCGTGCCGTCGGTCAAGTCAACCACATTCATGTTTGCGGTCCTGCAGGCGGCACCGCCAAAACCAGGCTGCGTGAGATCAAATGAATGGGCTGCGCATTGCTCGCCTGACACCGCATGTAATAGGAATGATGTTGGTCGCGCGGCTCAAGTCTGGCGTCAGGTAATCGCGTTCGAAAGTGCCGAAGAAGATGTGCGCGCACGACAGCTTCAAGGCCTGTCCATAGAGGTGTGCATGTCCATAGTGGTGTTGGGTGTGCATTTGCAGATGGTTCCCCGGGAACTATATGCAAAACTGTATCACAGGCACTTATACATGCAGAAACAGCTAGACAGGTCGTACAGTACACATAAACAGGTGTACATGTAGCAGATGCTTACTTACAACTTTGCATGTGGTGACAAGTGACACCGATATGCAAGACCTTGATATGAACGCAAGAGCAAAGTAGTCCAAATGCAAAGTAGGCAATATAATTTGCCAGGATGAGGAAGGTTTAGCTAAAAATGCAGAGCAGAATGCAACTTTGACACAGACGGTGAGCCCAAAGGGCACACGTCTACTTAAAACTGCGATCCAAGTACAGAGCATCCTACAGACAGTCACATCTGCCAGACGCAGATGTGTATGGCTGGGGAATGTCTGCACGCTCTATTGCCTACTGACACCCGGTTCTCTCAGCAATAACTTAAGACTCAGACTGAAAGTCAGCCTGAGCGCATCGCCTACATCACACCCGGGGCAGCAAAGCTGCAAGATACTTGAACCCAAGAAGCAGGCAATATCATATTCCGAAGGTGTAATCAATGCACAGAATGCAGTAAAAACCTAAATACGAACGAGTTGAGCTCAGCGTGGATAACTAGCCAGCAACGCATTTTGGTCTTGAAAGCATATGGACTTCAATCTAGCGGCACAGTCACACAAACAGGCAAACGCCAGCAAGTGAAACCTATGCACAGGACTGTCATACTGATGGCCCAAAATACTTTCATTCTATCCACAGGCAGCTCATGCTGGTGAACCACCATACAAGCCACATTGGCAAATGCTAAAGACGCGCAAAACTTCCCTACGACTGTTTGCCTCACATGCCAGAGCATAGGTGGTGACACCCATTGCATGACAGGTGAGGCAAATTCATCAGTGCTAATTATCATCGTCATCATCTTTTTGGAAATGCCAATTTTGAACATAGACTGGAGTGTGGTGCTAATGCTGAGGAGCAATCATGAAGTGTGGGCGCACATAGCACTGATTGCTGCCCTGCTTCTCATGCTGCATCTGCTGCTTGTGATGCCAATCTAATATCCCATGCCTGAGTTGAGCAAGGGCCTACCAGCACCAAGCGGGATACTGTTGGGGCTCACATTGTATACTGAATGATATGGGTTGTTGCCACCATTGCCAACCTGGCCCAGGCTCACTGACATGTTGTTCAAGTTTCCGCCAAGCCCACCATTGCCTGAGCCCAGATTTAAAGCTCCAGAGTTTACAAAGACTTGAGAGCTGTTTCCGTAGTCTTGAGAGCTGTTCACATAGCCAGTGCCGGCCCTGTTCCCGCCAAAACCTGTTCCTGGGTTGAAGACAGGCCCAGGAGCAGCATTGAATGAGCGCTCAGTCACATTGAGCCCCTGCACAGACAGCAATAGGTCTTCTTAATTGCAAAGCCAGGTAAGCCCAGCTGGCTAATCTGGGGATGCTATGTATAGAAAGGATGCAGACCTCATGTACTGCATCTTGTCTGAAAATGCACAGGCAGTGGGACCATGCGGTTTATTCTGCATGAGACCACTGAACACAACAAATGATGGGAGCGTAACAACCAGAAAGTCATGCCAAGGACAGACCACAAGGTAGCAACAGCCAACCTGCTGGAAAGGTGCAGGCATGCCCCGAGTATCACCAACATGGCCAAGGGGCCCGGAAACACTAAAGCCACTGTTCATGGCACCTCCCAAGTTCAATCCAAAGCTGTGCTGCTGCTGCTGTTGCTGCTGTGGCAGATTATATGCCTGAGGAGCAGAGTTGATGGTGTTGAAGTTGGCGTTCACTGTGCTGTACCCTCCCTCTGGAGTGGAGAAGTTGTCCACGCTGTAGTTGTAAGGGGCTTCATTGTACGAAGGGATCAGCTGGCCATCACCATAATCTGCTGTGTTGCGCTGAGACATGTATCTACCACTGCTGGGGCGAGAGCGACCCCTGCCACGTCCGTAGTCAGTCTGCCTGCCCAAAGAGCGCATAGTGGGCTGCACTGTCTTGGTCTGTTTGGCCTTTCCAGGCATGAGAAAGTCACTCTCAGGCACATTCACCAGCAGCATTTCCAACACAGCAGCAGCTGACACCTGCTTTGCATCCTTCTTTCCACGACCCTGCATGCAGTTCGCATGTAAACACAGAGGGAAACAAAAAAGGCATGTGCCTCCACAGTGCACAAGAGCCCTGCCGTAACTTGGGTGTGACTTTGAAACCTTGCATATGGGCAGATGATTGAAGACTGTGTATAGGCTGACGTTTTACGTCACAAGGCTCCGCATGCCATTGCAGGGGATGGATGCTAAGATATGTGTATTATGCATGCCAGTCATCTGGAAGTCATACCTATGGGTGACCATGGCACTGCTAAACCAGAAGCTCAGAGCATGGCACAACAGGTGATGCTATGCTCAATTCAGAGTTATAAGGCTTACCCTTCCAGACCCGGTTGCATACAGCACAGATCCTCCAACAGATGTCAGCTTGGCTTCAACGTTGAAGGGGCCCAGGGTGCCCTCCGAGGTCTCGTTATATGCCAGCTGCATCAAAAACAAAATTGCATGAGCCGTACCTTAAATCACCTGTCAAATTCATGCCAAGCAACATGCAAATGCTCAAATCCCAAAATCAACACCACAGACATGATACATGGATCCAGAAGCAAGTTGCTGCTTCTGACACCCTGCAGCGCGCATGTAGCAGCACAAGTCCCTGCACAAAGAAGGCCAGCTAGCAGTTGCTGACCGCTTGCTTACCTCCAGTCCTAGACGAGTGGCATACTCATGCAGGATAGCCAAGGGGGTCTTATTGTGCGTGCTTGGATTGGCCCTGAAAGTCTCAACAAGGTGCTTGCAGCGCGGGAACGCATCAAGGAAGGACTCTGGGTCAGGAATAGGCTCAGGAGGCTCCATCATTGGTGGCGGTGAGCTCTCCACTGACAAGGTCTCCTCCACAGGCACCACCTTGCGCGATGGCAATGTCAGAACAGCTTTCAGAGCTGCTGCAGTTGCTGCTTTCCTGTCTGTGTGAGAGCGCAACAAGCGCAGCAGCTTGTTAACACTTGCATCTGGATCTGAGTCTTCCTGGACATCAGCAATCTGATCTTCGACAAGTTGGTCAACACTACGACCACGGGAGATGTGCACGCCTACTGGCTTGCCGCAGACCTGCAGAAAGCAAGAAGTTTGCTGGCAGCCAATCCTAAGCAGCAAGTGCCGTGCAGCCAAAGACGACTGAACAGAAGCTGCGATGACGCGAGATGTTCCGTGCGTGCACAGACCTGCTCAGTAAAGTACGCAACGGACTAAGCTATCAACAAAAGTTAGGCATACCTCTCGAACCTCAGAGCAAGCCTTTTCAGCTGTAGCTTGGTCGGTGTAGCGAACGAAGCCAAAGCCTTTGCATTCTCCAGTGCGCTTGCGACGATTCAGACGCAAGCCTGTCACTTGGCCAACCGCAGAAAAAGCTTGCTGCACCTCCTCTTCCTTAGTATCAGGTGGAAGGCCACCTACAAAAACCTCGACTGCGGTGCCCTCCAGCTCCCTGTCGTCATCGTTAGAAGAGGTAGGGCTCCTGCCGCGGACAACAGCAG
>JAABUW010009167.1_pt1 | contig 11351 bp, 12 predicted proteins | sample 5560081 | NCBI WGS metagenome assembly JAABUW01 (sample SAMN10711882, study PRJNA513363) | rock metagenome | isolation source: Antarctica rocks | place: Antarctica: Victoria Land, Knobhead sud | reverse complement strand
CTAGATCTGCAAGCGCTGCCGCAATTGAAGCCATATTGAATTTGTAATTGATTTTTGAAGAAAGATGAAAGTAGTAAAGTGGGGTGTGCACGGGACCGGAACGTGCATCGGGCCGGGAATACTCCTATAGATGAGCAGTCGTTTAACTAAAGTAACTTCGGCGTGTATGTGTTGCTCCATCAAATCTAAAGGCATATGCACCTCGGGACTGGTGTTGCCAATTGAGAGGAGCCCTCACTGTATTTTTCAATTCAATTCAGCTGTCGCTTCTGTTTCGCGACATCGTACTCTGCTACTGGATCATATCTTTTGTAGAGTAGAACTGTCATAGCCGAACATCAGCTTTACGAAAAATTAGCAGCAGTTGATGTTAAGCTTATGATTTAGTCGCAAACAAACCATGGTATTGATTAATGAAATATCTGTAAGATTGATATATGGACGTGGTACTTTGGGGACGCAATGATGTTCATCTTTGTTTCTTGTCTACCCCAGCCATCAAAATGTCTTAAACATAGTACGCTACGGAGTAGATAGCCGCCTATTGCACGCTAATACAACACTAAGACGTCTTGCCTTAGAATAATACATGTCATGCCTCGAGTGACGGTCCTCTAGTGATATTTTGGACCTGCATCCCAATGCTCTTCAATCTCAACTAATTGCGCTGCCGTGCTCGCTCTTGCTGCGGGTTATGCAAACATTCTGCCTCGGTTCAGGAAAAGGGATAGAATTAGTGCCAGCGCGCCCGAAGCCATGGTTACTATGTACCCTTTGTTCAAGCCGGCGACAATGAAGCGAAGAATCTGCCGTTGAGTGCTCTGTTCCAAGCGAGCAAAGGCATCCGAACCAACACCAGAAAGGATGGTGATGATGGTGCCTCTGAGTATACTAGAGAAAGATTTCGCGATACTGTTAGTTGCTTCGTTGAGAAAAGCGGCGTTAACAACTGCGAGTATAACAGACGGAGCACCTAGCTGGCCGAAAGTGACAAAACCTATCGCCTTTGGAATGGATTCTGGTGGGACCAAGGACTGGACTACCGAGAAAGGTAGTCGTAAGAAGAATCCAGCACCCGTGCCGATAAGAATGGAGTAGCCATAAACCTTGGCATTACTCGTTTCCATATCCACGGTATAGAGCAACGCGCTCCCGGCGTGACTCAGAGCTTCACCAGCGAAAAACCATGGCATGTATCTACCGTTGGCTGTTACAAAAAGCCCATTGACAACAATCGCGACGACTAGAAAGACCACGAGAGGCAAGAGTCGCACCCCCGCCATAATGGCCGAGTCATGCCTGACGAACTGGAAATATAATGGGAGGAAGTACACGGGTACATAGGTCAAGGTCGAGGCGCAACATTCAAGCACAGACACCTCGGATAAACTCCTATTCTTGAAGAACTGCAAGGGAAAGGCACGACGTTCTGGAGTCGTTCCGTTACTTCAAATTTGCTGGGCGAGGAAAACAACGACTAGGACGCAAGCAACGACGAAAAGCGCGATGATCTGCCCACTGTTCCAGGGGTAGACAAGTCCACCAAAAGATATTGCCATGAGGCCCGAAAAGGAATATTCCGATGAGTAAGATCGTTCCAATGGAATCGATTTCGACAAAGCGGCTGCTTATTGAAGCACCTGGACGAGGTTGTATAGAGGGTATCATAAACAGATAGACCGGGGAGCAGACAGCGGCCACGCAGAGATTAATGTAGAAAGCCCACCTCCAACCGGCCGAACTAGAAGTGAAGGCACCTCCGATGATGGGTCCTAAGACCGTTCCAAGACCCTATGCCGGCACATCAGCAGGAAGGCCGAGGACAGGGGAAGCATTCTGTCATACCCAGACCAAACCAGAGAACGCAAAGTATGTAGCACGCTCATTTTCGTCTGTCAGCATAGAGAGTAATGTCCTTTGGCATGGTCAGTCAACGTTCTGGTGTGGTGTGGGATTACATCCAGCGTACAAAACTCCGGTGTACATCCCTGTTCCCCCAAGACCGCAAATGGCCCGACCGATGATGAGGGCACTCATGGATGGAGCCGCTCCACACAGCCGATCCAACTTCGAAAAGGAGGATGCAGGTTATATAGAGCCACTTCGCGTTACATTGACCATACATTTGGCCCCTGTGGAGAAATTCAGCGAAGAGACGCAATTCCGAATAAGCAGACTGTACTAACCAGTAGAGCGTTGTGCTTGCAGCCCCGACCAGGAACGCAACCGAGAGCCATGCCAGCCTATCGACAGAGCCAAATCGGCTAACGATAGCTGGCTGAACATCAGCGGTTATAGTGTTGTCGAGGCCAAAGAGAAACGTGAAAGTAAGAATAGAAAGGACGACCAAAGCCCAGCGAGTGCCATGCAGTTGGCGTCTAGACGGCGTGTTCTCTTGATTCTGCTCGGATTCCAGGACTCTCGGCTACGATGCCGTGACCTTCTCTGCATCATCAGTATCCACGACTTCGATTATTCCTGAAGAGCCTTTAAAAGGTGCGGATCGCAAAATGTACACGGACTGACAGAACCACATATAATCGCACCAGCGGGACACCGAGATTGATGGATGCGAGACGGCTAGGTATATCCCGAGACCTGAAACGTTCTGGCTGCACAGGACAAAGGATAGCGAGTACGTCTGACTCGAGAGTTTGTCTCAAGTGGAATGACTTAATAAGATTTTGAGGAATAATTGCGGCACGTCCATCCATTGAACTGCTCGAGAATCATGTTCTGCCATCCTGAGCGAATCAAATATCTTTCCATACCATACGCAATTGATACGGAGTAAGAATTTGTAAAATAACATTAGCATACTGTATTTACAACTTTTCCGGGCGGATTGTTGTTAGATTGATCGTCAAGGACAGGGGCGTTGATTGGACAGCAAAGCGAAGATAATCCTTGACTAAGTATGGCTTTAGTATTAAGTAACAAATATCCCCCTGGGCACCGTTAGTAGGTTTTCACATGAGGTGTGCGCTAGTACTAATTCGGTTAGCGGGTAGTGCAATCTCGCTGCTCCCACTGTTGCTTCTACTTTCACTGCTTCTTCAATTGCTCTTATTATTGCTTCAACACTTTCTTCTTGTGTATACATCACAGGAATATTAAAACTTGCTTGCGTTGCCCGAGTTGCCCCTCTTGAGCGCGTTTCACCGCGTCTATAGCCGCCTGTCCATCCGACCCTGCTTTCCACTCTACGAAACTCAACCCCAGTACCGGAAGCTTAAGTTGTCCTTGATTAAATAGATCTACCCACCAGTCGAAGTGCCTGCGCTGCTCCTCGGGGCTCCAAGCAGCCATATGAGCAGAGCCCCTGTAGCCGCGCAAGGTGAGCCGTCTGCCAAAGAGATCCTGAGGGCCTAGATTCAGCTCGCCCTGGCCGCCGCCGAGAAATCCAAGATGCACATAAGTGCCTCCATCGGATAATGTTGCCAAGAGTTGAGAACCTGAAGCGCCGTGAACGGAATCCAGTGCTAAAACAACGCCTCTCGATTTCCTCAATTCTGCGGCTTCAGCGGCGAGCTCACTCTCGGAGTAGACCTCAGAAGCACCCACTGTGCGAAGGGTTGTCTTGATATCCTCGGTTGCAGCGGCTTCACGGTCGCGGATAACAAGTATCACGTCAATGCCCTCGCGAACAGCAAACTCCGTGACGTAATGTGCGACTGCAGACGTGCCAGCGTTCAATATGATGCAATCCTTCGGCCTGAGGTCTCGCATCTCACCGACGAGGAAGTACGCCGTACTCACAGACATTCGCAAGAGGGAGGCAAATGCGAGCACCTTTGGGCGCGTCACCTTCTGCAACATCGATGCTGAGAGTACGGCGTGAGAGCGCCAAGTCCCTACACCGAATTGACTTGGCACGACAAGATCGCCTGGTGCCAAGTTTGAGACTTGAGTTCCCGAGGCAATAACTTCTCCGACACCATCGTAACCAGGGATCACTTCACCATTGTGATTGTGCTTCGGCTCGACCGGATATCTTCCGGCAAGGACGAGAATATCAAGTGGGTTTATTGGCGAAGCAAGGAATTTCACGAGCACCTCGCTGTCCTTTGGGCTTGGAAGAGCATCATGATGATAGTGAAGAGTTCGATCAGACCCCTGGGTGATAATGGAGGCCATGTCGATACGGATCAGAAATGACTTTTAGAGAGTGTACAGAGTGAACCTTAGCATTGCTGAAGAGCGTTTCTCTCTTCAGGACTGAATCGCATGGTCACCCACTCATATTGACTTTACATTTACTCCGTCCGTGTAGTATTGTGAGCATGACCGGCGTCACCAGCACTAACTCCGCAATCCGAGTCACTTCTTATCTCTAATCCCGGTCTTGCTAAGCTCAAATCGGTCCATCCCGGCTGATATCCCAGATTGGCTGGTTCGAACCCCTGGTAAGTCTTCCCATTTTACTCTGATCTGTACTCCGACCCTCATTTCATACTCGAGGTTATTTTAGCCTCTGCGTGCTAGGGTCGGTGGGCTGACAAATGAAGGACTGGCTGCATTACAGACCGCTACTTTAACAGCCAGCCGTGAGCCAATTTAAGACAAATATACGCGCAGAACGCTCACGACTGCCAATGAGAACTCACTATCCCCTTAACGGACGATAACCCTGTCAAGCTGCATCGGAAATATGCGGTCCGGCCGCACATTGCATCTATCCCTACCATCCTTATCACGTATATTGATTTTCTGCTGTAAGAATGAGTCGGGGACTTTTTTCAGGGACTTTGTTTCCTCCGACTCCCCCTCAAGGCCGAAAAGGCTTGAGCTAGCGGCGGTCAGATCGGCAGACAGTTGGTTGACCCTTCTCTACTTAATCTACTCATAGTCTCCTCGAACGCAACTTGCGTCTATGCATGATCAAATCGTTCAGGTATTGACATTCTTGAAATGGCTAGGTAACTCCGATCCATGCTATTCCTTACTTTCGAACATATTCTCCTCTTGTCCAGCCGGAAAATTCATTCATAAACGGGATCGCGATGAGCGAACAAAAACTGGAAGGGGATATTCGGCCCAAAGTGAACGCCGGGACGCCCATCTCGTATCTATGCTTGGATTTCTTGACACCGCTGCCGGCTCCTCACCATGGTGCAGCCTCCGGCGCTAGCCTCCCCCTGAGACCCGATCTTAACGGGTATAGCGATCCTATCGGATGGCCCACCACGCGCAAGTACATCATTTGTCATCTACTATGTATTGCGACCATGTTAACCACCTACGCTGCGGGCGCCTATTCTCCGCCCGTGGATCTCATGGCGGCGGAATTCGGCGTGTCGCGGGTCGCAGTCCTGACCGGGACAACCACGTTCTGCATCGGCTTTGCTCTGGCGCCCATGCTCCTCGCGCCATTTTCCGAATTGAACGGGCGGTACCCTGTCTTCGTAGCAGCGGGTGTCTTATTCGTCTTCTCGCAGGTCCTCTGTGGCCTGGTGCTCAATCTGGCCGGTATGCTAGTGGCGCGCTTCCTTAGCGGCGTAGGCTGCAGCGTTTTCAGCACCATGATCGGTGGAGTCATCGCTGATATGTGGCCTAAGGAGGAGCGCAACACGCCAATGGCCATCTATAGCGGCGCGGTCTTGGTTGGCACCGGTCTAGGCCCCTTCGCGGCGAGCCTGATGGTATACCGCTGGGCTGACAACAGCGTGACAACAGGCCTCACCGCCTCCTGGCGCTGGGTGTTCTGGCACCAAGCCATTCTTGATGGAGCGTGTCTCCTGGCTATTGTCCTGTTCCTCCGTGAAAGCAGAGGCAGCGTTCTGCTGGGCCGCAAGGCCAGAGCGTTGAATGCCTGGTATGAAGTTCTGGAGCAACATGGTGTGTACGGCGCATGGTTTCAACCTGATCAGCCAGCTGCTGTTCAAGACGTGCCGAATACTGTTCAGACCATACAGGGAGTAGGCGTTGGTGAGGAAGTGGCCATGCAACACCGGAATGAATTAGAGTTGAGACGTATCCGCTGGCTTGTGGAGGATGAAGAGCATCGTACTTCCATCGTCACCATGATACGGGTATCAGTATCCCTGCCCTTCACTCTTCTTTTCACCGAGCCCGTGGTGCTTGTATTCGCACTCTGGGCATCATTCTCGTGGGCCGTGCTTTTCCTCTGCTTTAGCGCCATCCCTCTTGTGTTCAAGGGCCGGTATGACTTCAATGCGGCACAAGTAGGTTACATATTTGTGTCGATGATGGTCGGGTCCATCGTCGGCACAGCCGTGGGTGTTTGCCAGGAAAGCCTTCTTAGGCACTCGAGGTGGATATCGTCTGGGCTACCTGATAACCCATCATCCGACGATAGGTTTTGGTCTTTTATGCGACGCCACTTCCCTGTCGAAAGCCCCGAGTCGCGGCTCTACCTCACCTGCTTCACGTCCGTCTTCCTGCCTCTAGGTCTTTACCTGTTCGGATTTGCGGCGCAAGCACAATTTCATTGGATTGTTCCCGCATTAGGGATTGGTTTTTCTACCTTTGGCGTATATACTATCTATCTGGCCACCTTCAACTACCTCGCCGACAGCTACCGCAGCTACGCATCGTCTGCTTTGGCGGCTCAAGGGTTCTGTCGATATGCCCTTGCCGGCATATTCCCACTCGTGTATGTTATATAATCCATTACAAGAGGAGGAAGACTACTGACACCAGGATATGCAGTGTGCAGCCATTATTTGTCAACTTGGGTGAAAGCGGAGCAGGTGGGCTCCTTGGTGCCATTGCCACGGGTCTAACAGCTGTGCCCTGGGTGTTATCCATCTTCGGCACAAGGATCCGAACGAGGAGCAAGTTTGCCTCTGTAAGTTTCCTCTCCGCGTAGTGGCAATGGATTATTAGGGCGCACCACTGATGTCAGTATAGTCTTTGGATGGCTAGAATGAATCACCTTCACCATCATAGTCGTTCTATCCCAGATGGCCCTTGCAGCCGAAGGTTCTCTCCATAAGTAGTTCGGGATAACGCCTTCAGTCTGACTTTGAATACCTCTAAGCTGTGAGGATAGCGGTTGCATTAGATAGACTGTAACTTTTCGATAGACTCGGGTTATTGGGGCGCAGCATCATTTTGGAAAGGTACATTTTGCTGTTGATTGTTCTCATATGGTGCTTAGAACAAGACAGATCCCTGTAACTACATACACACACTGCAGCCCCTTCTGTTCACCAACCATGATTATTGTCGAAATCAGACCTTACGCCCTGGGCAGTCTCATCCTCTAACAAGACGCGGATAGCAATTGCGGCCATTCCCTTGGCGCACGCCAGCGCCGCCTCAAGTGCTTCATGCTTCGCAGCTGCTTCGGCAAACTTGACGCTGTGAATCGAAACATCCAATGAAGTCGGTATGGTAAATGCGCCGTGGAAGCTAGGAACGACATGAGCTACATTCCCCATATCCGTTGATGCATTCAGAGGTTTCTCCTGTCGCAGCATCACGGGCTGACCGACATGAGCCATTTCTTCCACATAAGCTTCACAGAGTGTCTTGTTGGAGGTCAGATTCATATACGTCGGTGACCTGTCTTTGTTAGGTCTCATCGTCTGCTTCGATGAGGGTTATGGAAACACTGCAGACTCACTCTATATAATTCAGCTCGCACCCGGCTGCTGCCGCACCTGCTTGAATACAGGCTTTTACACGGCCTAGGAGCTTATCGGCTCTCTGGATTGTCGGGCTACGGACCATCCAACTCATGCAGGTGTAGTCTGGTATAACATTGGGCGCTGTCCCTCCAGCCTCCATGATAGCGTGGACCCGGTCGTCAGGCTCGATGTGCTGGCGCAGCAGCGCGACGTTATTGTAAGCTGACACGGCTGCATCGAATGCGTTGACCCCGTTCCAAGGCTCGCCAGCAGCGTGCGCCGTCTTTCCGTGGAACTCTGTCTTGAAAATGTGGGTAGCGATGAATTTGAGAGCCGCCTGACCTGTGTAATCTCGGAACGGCTCGTAGAAGATGTTCTGAGCGCAGACGGGATGAGCCATGATGGCGGCCGCGACATCGCCCGAAAAGGCACCGGCCTCGATCAGCCGGACTTTCCCACCCCCGGCTTCCTCGGCCGGTGTCCCGAGCAGTCGGACCCTCCCCGGGCTTCCGGTGCGTCGTAATGCTTCGACAACTCCCAAGAATGCTGCGATAGAGGACATTGCAATAAGATTATGGCCACACCCGTGGCCAATTTGAGGCAGGGCATCATATTCGGCGCAGAAGACTACGAGCCTCCCGGCGCTGCCGCTCTCTGCCTCCAAGCTGGTCTCGACGCCATAAGCGCTGCGAGTGACGGCGAAGCCCTTTGCCTCTAGTAGATTGGCAATGGTGTCATGGGCAAAAAACTCCTTGAAGGCCGTCTCTGAATGTGCGTGCAAGTCGAGACTGAGTTGCTTCAAGTCCGGGCTATGCTCATTGATTGTCTCTCCAATCACCGAGCGTGCAACAGCGATTGGTTCTCGGGATGAGAACATGATGTGAGAAGCAACAGCAGGGCTGAGATCGGTTCGAAGCATGACGGGACGAGGTTGAATGAGGTCAACTACTTACTGCGTACCATGTATGAACATATTTGTTATTTTATAAATCAATACTTCGATTTCCTCTTCGAACTCGATTAATCATAAAGAACAGGCGTCGCAAAGACGTCTCGAAGAGAATCAGAGTAAAAACCTTAAGAGTGTACAATATATTTACTAGTCAGGTTTTACTCTGTATATTATTATTCCTTCATCTCAGAATGTTCGAGTACTAAATTTATTATAATTAACAAATTAAAAAATATGATCTATGAAATTACTAAGAAATAATACAAGGTTTAAATAACGCTCAGCAGCAAAAAAAAGAAAGCTCTTCGCAACATTCTTAATTCTTAATAAATTTATTATTAATTAAATAAATTTAAACTTTAAACGTGAAAAATCTTTTAGTAATTTTTTTTAAAACTATTAACTTAATGAATTACTCAGTAATGTATTCGTAGTTTAATTCTTTAAAACGATTTTATTATTTAATATATATATTATTAATTTATTATCTTTTATCTTTTACATTAATAATCATTAAATTTATTAATAATTTATAATAAATTTAATTTTACTAACATGATATAAAATGCAGTATAATTTCTTTTAAAGTTTCTTTTATTAAAGTTTTAAAAATATTATCAAGAAAATTAAATTATTTGTTAAACTCAGATCTAGCAAATATTAAAACTACGCACGAAAAGTGTAAAAAGAACAACACGACTGAACTCTGATCGACAAAATCATGATCACATGTCATTAATTCAAAGAAATAAGAAATAATAAGATCATCAAATGATCTTGATGATTCAGAAACAGAATCAATGAATTCGTTCAACAATTTAAATGATTAAATAAATTTTTTATATTTATATAACGAAAGTGTTTTTCTTAAATAAAAATCTCGTGTTCAATTCATGTAATAATTAATACAGTTTATTATTTTAGTTATTCTTAAATCTTAAGTTTAATAATAAAAGTTTATTATTTAATCTCTGTTTATATCTTATGTTATTAAAGAAACAATCATTATACTTTAAATAATAATCTTTTACAAGATATCAAAGCATCATTTTATCAATCATTATATTTATGTTAAAGCATTAAATATAAAAGAAAATCACTCAGAAAAGATCTTAAAACAAAACATTAATGTCAAAAGAAATTATCGCAGATAAGATTTAAGAAATAAAGATATTAGTATCAGATTTTTATCATGAAAATAAAATAAGTTGAATGCATTTATAATTCAGATGAATGTATACATCAAGAATCATTCAAAATTATTTATTTTTCAAGACAAAATATTATTTGCAACATCATACTTATGAGAAAATGTCTTTTAATGATTCAAGTTTATCATAAAGAACTTTTTTAAAAACAGTGAAGAAAATTGAAATAAAGAAATGAATAAAGTCTTTAACAATTTAACTGTCTTCAATCATAATATTTGATAAATATATAAAAACATAAATGCAAAAAGAATTGCAAAACGATAATTGTATGAAGTTAAATAAATAAAATCAATATCAAAATACGTCACGATCTTTTAATTCATTACATTAAAAGCAGACTGAAATGACACTGCATTCACAACACAGTTTTATAAAAAACTGAAGAATATGATAAAGAATAAAATAACTCATACAGATCATTTTACATCATTATAAAATATGATCAAAAAAGTTATTATTTTAAATAATAAACAGTATGAGAAACGTTTAAAAAAACAAGAAAAAAATTTCTTCACTTCAGCAATAAAAGTTAAAGATAAAATTAAAGAATCTTATTATGAATTTTAATTCATGAAGTTAAATGTAACTTGAAAGAAATCAATTAATGTTAAAGAAAAACAGATATTTACATGACAAAAAGACAATGAATGCTTTACATGTAAGAAATTAAAACATTATTCTCAAGACTGTACTCAAAATAAATACAAGTTTAAGTCATCATTTTATAATAAGAAAGAAAAAACTTTTGCAGCAACAAAGATTGCACAGAATAATCATAAGAAATTATTCTGAACAGCATGTTATGATGATAACTGTCACACATATTTAAATGATAAGAAAAACTTAAAATAATATTTAAAACATTCATGAAAAAATCGTTTCATGACAATAATTCATCAACAATTGAAAATACATGATGAAAAAAGTGATGAAGAATCGTTCATTATGATTGAAAGTTTAAAGATTTTTGACAGCTCAGAAAATGATTTAAATTTAATCAACAACATTTTAAATATGTTAAATAAAACAATCATAAAAGAAAATAAGTTTAACAAAACGATGCAATTATTTACTGCGACAGCAAAAAACATTTTTCAATAAAAAGAAAAGAACTTTGATATAAAAAAAGATATTAAAGAAATCATAAAGAAAGTAAGCTTTATAAGCATGTACAACAAGATGTATGATTTTTTTCAACAGAAAAAAGAAGACTTTTTGCAACGAATGTAAGAAACAAAGAATGATATTCATTAAATTATTTACAAAACTTCACAAAAAGAATTGAAAGCATCGCGCAAAGATATCAATTATCATGACATAATCATGAAATAATCATTCACAGATTTTAAGTTTATTAAGCAAGATGAATATATGTTTTTGAATGAAAAACATATACTTAAAGAACTTCGACAAATGATAAAAGTCATAAAAGATAAATTTAACATATGCAACTTGAAGAAATATTCACATAAAAAAGTTGATCTCGATCAATTTTAGTATATTGAAAAAGTATTGAAGAAGAAAACAGAATTTAATTTAAAAAATTAAAAGACTCTTTGATTGACAGATCATCGAAGAAGTTTAATCAAGAGT
>JAABUW010009162.1_pt1 | contig 11361 bp, 14 predicted proteins | sample 5560081 | NCBI WGS metagenome assembly JAABUW01 (sample SAMN10711882, study PRJNA513363) | rock metagenome | isolation source: Antarctica rocks | place: Antarctica: Victoria Land, Knobhead sud | reverse complement strand
ACACTGTGCTTGACCCGGACCCTCACCTTGCACGACCTGCAGCTGCTGTGACAACAACGAACAGGACTGTTTGGTCGGACTAATTTGCAGCTGCGCGATCAGCAAATTGTAGCGCTTAGCAATCGTTGAGCCAATTGCAATGGAGGTTACGGAATCTGCAGCAGTGAGGTTACAACTGGCAAGGTAATCAAAGCGTTCCAGCCAATTCGCGTCGCTCCATTCGTCGCTCTTACGGGTGTCTCAAACCCTCAGCATGGGTCAAATCCGGATCCCACCGCAGTATCTTTCAGTTGGCAGCCTGGGGTTCGTCGCGGGGTGGATGAGCAGAGGAGGTGAGGGGCTGATCTCTTACTGTGGTCATGAGGATTCTGCAGACTGTGTAACGAGAGCAGGGAAGAACTGTAGCTTGTTTGTCGGCAGAGTCCCAAACATATTTCGTGTTTTGCAGCCATCACACTAGGAAGACAGGTTGCTATAGCTGGCACAGTTGCTGTTGTGGGTGGAGTTGCGGTCAAGCTTATGCATCATTGAGGATGCTAAAACTTGGTGCCTGTTGATGCAATTGGCAGCCATGCCAGACTCGCGTCCGAACCAGACATTTTAGCAGGCGCACAACAGGCGCACAGATATCTGAACACCAAACAGTCTGACTGTGCCAGTATCTTAACCCTGTCATAGCAGCAATAAGCTTCTGCGCAATGGAATGCTGGCTCTGCTGCAATTCATCTGCATATTGAGACTGTTGCTGGCTGTGCCTACCTGACAATCATTACATGGAGAGATAGTGGCCTAGCCTGATTGTGGCACATGATATAGCTGCCTGACGCGCCATGCTAGAGTGCAACACTGTGGGACAATCGACTGTCAGCTGCAAGTCTTTGCAGTCTGGATGTCCACGTCTGTGTAAACAACATCTCTGCCATGTGCAGATGGATTGCTAACTATGTTTGGAGTTGGTCATGGCTGCATGGCTGTCAGAGGCAGACACAACCAGTTGATGCCTAATATGTAGGACGCTTGAGGGGTACAGTCTGAATGACATTGTCATAGCATGCAAGTCATGCTGTATTGGCTATAATAGGTATTACACTAGAGTTGTCGTCTCAATCACACTTGAGCATGCACTGATGCTGCGTACACTGTCAGACATTCCAAATGTCTGTACTGATGCACGAACAAGTATACTGCTTCAGTGGGTCCCAGAGCTCAGAAGCAACTTCTGGGCGTTCATTGCTGAAAATGAAACCCCATGGAGAGGTCACATGCCGAAATATGAATCCTGGCAGTACTACAGGCATCAAGTGATTCCTTGATAGATTGGATCTCAGATACACGTCCCCAAGGATGCACTGATTTGCAGAGCCCGGTGAAATGCCTGGATCATAAGTATTGTGATGGATACAGTATGCAGTCATGCAAGGCTGTGTCAGGCTGCGCAATGCATTGAAATGCATTGGAATGCATTTCGGAGACTATCATTACAGTGAAGCAGGACCGCTGACATTAGAAGCTGCTGATAAAACCATTGTAGCGTCTGTGGCTGACTGTTAGGTCGAGGCTGACAGTCGGCCAGGTATCAAGTGATTCTTTACAAGTTCGCATGCTTGCAAAGTAGCACCTGAGTGACATAGCAAATGGTGGTGGTACAAGAAAATACACATGCATGGGTCTGCAATGAATAACGTATAGAAGCATACGAAACGTCAAAGCAATCGTCTCCGAATGCCATGCCATCATCCATGGATCTCAAATACACAACCCTGCTGAGCAGAAGAAAAGTAATGGTCTGTGTATGACACGAGCTGATCAGCAGTATATAAGTCCAGAGCAAGGGTTAAAACTGCTGCCTGGCACCAGCTGGTGCCTCTGCACCTGCCTGAGCCACATGCTTGTGCATCAATGACAACGCAATGATACGGTATTACTTTCGGGGCTCAAGTCAGTGGGCTGATCAAGTGCCATCTGCAGCATCTGTCGTGCTATCACTTGACCCCAAATCTGACTTGGCATTGGCTGACTCATCATTAGGATCCTGAGCCTCGAGAAGCCGCTCGAGCTCCTGCTTCACAGTTCTGGTCTCGGAGCTATCTGCTGATGCTGAGCTGATCAACTTCTCCATTTCATGCCTTTTCAAATCTGTCTGGGGACTGAAGGCGCCCCAGGGACCAAGCAGGCTCCCCAGGACGTCATCAGGCTTCACCCCATGTGCTGCTAGACTCGACACCATGTCTTCGCTATGCAGAAGATGCCGGACCTGTACCACCGCATGCAGAGCAACCTCAGCTCACAAGCTGAGCATCTGCTGAGCCAAATCAGGGTGCAAGCCAAGGCTTATTTGAATCAGCACAAACCTCCAGTGTCAGCAGTTTTTGACTGTTGACAGACACAATTTGTGCAAGATGCAGGTGTGCAGGAAACAGCACACTGTGAGTCCACTGCATGTTGACCTCCATGCTGTGAGTTGAAAGGAGTCTGGAGCACCTCATTGGAAGCATGAGATCAATCACAAATAGGCAATCGCATGCTACAGGAAACAGAACTCATCACTTGACTCATTGACTGTATTCATCAGGTCACGCTCAAGCTGGCAGACGGCGTAACACGGTAATGTGGCTTGCACTATTCAGACAAAGATGAGCCTCAGAGTACAGTCCATGTGGCCCTTTTCTCTCTCTTCCTTTCAGGCAGTGCCAGTGACACTGACCAGTGTAACTGGCAGAACCAACATTACGCTCAGCAAGAGAGTATCTAGGCATCTCCGATATTTTCCAAACAACATGTCATCTCTGCAAATTTAAAGTTTGAAGTAAGCAGGTTACCTTCTCAGCAGCGTTGAAGCCTGGAGGAGTGATCTGCTGCATCATTAACAACAGGCATCTCCAATGCTTGAAAGGACATGCCATTTCTGAGAGAAATCAAGTGAGAGTTAGCAGGCGTACCTTCTCAGCAGCGTTGAAGCCAGGAGGAGTGATCTGCTGCATCATGAGGTCTTCGTGCTTGAAGCGCGCTGCAAACTGCAGGCGCACCAGCTCTATGTTGCGCTGCACTGGAGGCAGCTTCACGGCCAAATCCTCCAGAATCGAAATGATGGTCAGCCGCATGCCTCGCTGCCGAAGCAGCATCAAAGCCAATATCTGCAGCAAGCACACCACATCACACAGAGCCAGTGCAACAGACATGAGTGTACAAGTATGACCTCTGTCTGAAGCAGCATCAGAGCTGATATCTGGGAAAGCAGGCATGATACTGCATACAGTTCTTCATGTAATCATTGTGAGTAAAGTCCATGCGCAGGAGTCTACCCATAGGTCACAACCAAGCTGCTACCGTGTGAGCAGCATGCATCGCTGATGTATGCATTAACATCCTGACTACTTCACAGCTACCATCGTTGCATCATCAGAAAATGCACAGGCGAAGATGCAGACACAGTCTGCCGATCTTGCTGCATGGTAACATGATTACTATTTTCAACATAGAATCACGCAATGCACAGACTGCATCAGCAGGCCCTATGACAATTTGAGGAAATAACTTCCTGGGGAAGCATAATTTGGGAGACAAATGTACAACCCACATGTAAGGACATGTGTCAACCAGTACCTGTCCCAACACTAGGTACTAGTTCTACAGTAGGCCCTGTGCAGCCCGGTATAATGCTGGGCTCCTCTTGAAATTGACCCCACAGGTGTAGTCTTTTCTTCTACAGTGACCTCACCTTGTCATACTTGTCTACTTTGTACAGGAGGGAGTTGTTTGGCATCATCTCTCGCTTGTCGTAATCCAGCAGAGCTAATGCTTCAGCACGCGTGATGTTGGCCTTTTCCAAGTCCGCTGCTGCTGCTTGCACTGCATGCCCCAAGTGCTGCTGCAGGACAAACTCACTGCGCACCACCATCCTGCTGAAGAGAATCTCCTGGAGATCTAGCTGCTTCTTGGTGCTCTCGCGCATCCTTGTGACTGCGGGACCTGTGTGCATGTAGTCCATTGTCAGTGCATGCGGGCAGAGTCAGTGTGAAACATTGTGCTGATCACTGACTTTTGGGCAGTTGCCCATTGGTGGTGTCGAGTGGCCTCAAGTGTCAGGTCTGTAGTGAATAAGGGAAGGACAGGAAATTATGGGTTGAAAGGAGCACCAATGCCACGCGGTGCTGCATACCATCTAGCTGAAAAGCACTTAAGGCAATACTCAGGCCCGCTTGATGGTGAATCTTTTCACAAGGTTGCTGAAAGATGTATCCTCAGACCCCCAAAAACTACAGCAAACAAGCTACCAACAAACGCTGAGCACAAAGACACAACCTCAATCGTTGCTGAAGAAACACTGCCGAATGCACGCATTTGCAGCAAGTCCAAAAGAACCCCATAAAACCAGTGCATTTTCTTTGTCACAGAATGGGACACGCGCTGCAAACCAGCAATACTTATTGTCTGAGCAATGACTCACCTATGGAAGGATGAGAATCTAGTCCATCCAGTAGCATCATAAACTTCTCAATGGTGGCTCCGTTTTTGACACAGAGAGCAGCTACCACAGCGACGGCTTGATCACTTTCCTGACGCCCCCTGTTCATTCTGTGCAGCACCCGCCAGGTCATGCCCACATAAATGGCTGCTGGCACTAGGCTGCTGAGGGCAATGGACAGCAGCCATACTTCTGGTGACACATGGTCAGGCCTGACTGACATGATCTGCAGGCATGCACCCCACATGTTGGATCATCCGGTCTGCTCAGTGCAGACTACACACATGCCTTCAGATTGTAGGGGGAAATGAAACAGGCAAATGGTGCATGGACTCTGGCAAATGTGTTGCCAAATGAAGTGTGTCTGATGGCAGCCTTACTCTATGTTTCAGGTGTCATGCATCAAGAAAGGCGTTTTGCTGTGCTGACAGTTCAGGGGGGACTGTGCTTTGCAAACACAGGCACTACCAAGATGGGAACACTTGCTCAAGCTGTGCATCAGCAAAGCCTCATTCGACTGCACAAAGATGCATAGTGGCTGCCGCATGAACAAAGAAGAGGCCAAGAGAAAATGGAATACATCAGCCAGCATGCTACCATCAGCAATGCCAGAACTCCACATGCAGACATGTGATCGATAAGTACTTTGCAGCCTGCACCTTTGCGATTTTGTCAGGGAAAGAGCTGTGGAAGGGAAATGTCAACAGCACTGCAGCAGTGGCTGTTGCAGCGCCAGAAAGCATGTTGGAGGGCGAGCTTGCTTGTTCTGCAAAGCTGTGCCACCGTGTCTTGAGGCCATCAAGCCATTGACCTCCCAGTAACATCTGCAACATGGTATTGCTTCTGACTATGTGAGCTATTGCTTCTGACTATGTGCTGCTGTTGTAAACAGTGACAACAGCAAAGACTGGACTTGTCAGTAGCCTGCCTTGCTGAGATCCCTGCTAGACTTGAACTCCGCATCCTTCTTGGAAAGCTTTGAGCGCAGTCCCCTCACTCTCGCCTCAGTGACCAACAACTGCCTGCGCATTCTTAGCCTGCAGTGATAAACCAGTCTTGAATCGGGACCTGTCGAGGCACAGTTGCAGACGGCCCAACCCAGGCCCAGCGATGAGGCGCAGTCCACACCGTTTGCTATGTGTACTTCCAAAGCAGTGACCATAAGTTTTGGTGTGACAGCAGCGCCCGGTCAGTCCGGACAAAGAGTCATAGCTATAGCTTGTAGACACTTCCGGAACAAAGGTCTGGAACATGCTGTATGTCGTCACACCGTTTCCCCCAACACAACTGTGTTCAACGTTTACTCTGCAGCTGCTGACTATCGGCAATGTCCGGGCTGATCTGTGGCACTGCAACGACCGATATGATGACAAGAAGCCGATGACTAATAGACAACTTGCATGCTCAATTTGACCATGAGCGAATTCTCGTCAATGGCTGATCGCAATGCAGTTTAGTGCCTACTCGACATGCTCGTTAGTGGTTGCACACCTGTTAATACTCGTCTGGGGTGCTTCCAAGCTGCGCGTCAGCATCAAATTTGCAGGAGCCGCTTTACGCTGACGATTCGGAATACATGTATTACAGTGCATGTATGTTTTTCTGGCGATTATGCAGCGGAGTCAAGTTGATGAAGGAGCAGCGTTGATAAAAGCTTGTGACGCATGCAGTACCTCACCCTCACCAGCGCATGTTGTTTGTTTTGGCACTTTCTCTCAAAGCTCTAGTCATTCAACATTTCAAATTTCAGGATTTAGGGCGAAGTGGCTGCAGCGGCATGCTTTGAGGCGAGCCGTGAGCAGTTCAGTCCTGGCCCGCTAGGCAAATGCGCACCGCATCAGGTCTGCTTGCTTAAACTTGTTTTGGGCTGTGTATACTGTGAGCGACGTTGCTGTGATCCATGACTGCCCCACTTGAGAACGCGTTGGGCGACGTTCACAACAAAGATATCGCCGCCATATGGGTACAAGTATACGGTTGCTTGCGCGATACAGAAGTCGGCAAAGGATTGCTTGTTTGCAAGACTTTTGGCAAAATTTTGCCACCCCTGATCAAGGACGTCACACTTAGCTTGCCTGTCCTCGACCAGACATATGTGGAATCTTTAGCCTTCAGGTTCCCTAATCTCGAGGGCTTGACGGTGTACCATGAATACGACGACAACAATCCAGTGGTGGACTGGTCCCAAGTCGTCATGCCTCACCTCCAACACCTTGACCTCAACTACTGTCCATTGGATTCCATCGAGTTCGATACGACCAATACTCCAAATCTCAAGCGGTTAAGCCTTGAGAACCCAGGTCAAGACGTCTGCAAATTCGATTTGGCGCTCCTGCAGCTTAAAAGTCTCTCCTTTCGGTTCACCACGGTCAGTCAACAGTCCCTCAGCTGTATTGCCTGCACAGCGGACCACCTCAACAACCTGATTTGTATTGGCTGCTCTGAGTCTGCTGCTGTTGCAGGTTGCTGACGGGCGTGACTTTGGCAAGTCTGTCTCTGCCTGCCCGAACTTGAAGCAGTTCTCAAGCTATAAGCTGTGGGGCCTTGGAGATGCAAAGCAGAAGCTCAACATGCCAAACTGCACGACATTTGCTCTGGACCGCCCTGATGGTCTCTATTACCTTGAGCTGGTCGCACCAAAGCTGACTGAGCTGGAGTTGCTCGATTGCCATGACCTTGAACATGTGCGATTGTTGCCAAGAGAGGGATCCCCAGTAAAGGTCAGCCTTATGGGGACCACGCTTGACAAAGGATCCTTGCAACACTTGCGCAAGCATCCACGAGTTGGGAGTAGCCGCATCAGTTTAGAAGATCCCATGATTGAAGAATACATCGAAGACATGATGGACAATCCATTTCTTCCCGAGGATGAGACTGAGCTGCAGAAGCTAAAGGAACAGTGGCGCCGGCAATTTCATCTATAGATGAACCTAGCTAGATTATTGAGTTGAGTCGTTGCATTCCATGTGCTGAACTGCTCTAAGCTGACCCGCAAAAATCAGCTGGCAGTTGCATGCTGACATACATTTGTTGAATACCTGCAAGAGATCAGCAACAACAATGTTGTGATGCGTATTACTGAAATGCAGAGTGTAAGCATATTGCAAGCATGACAGGTTGTAAGTTTTCATCAAGGGAGGCATTTTTGTTTGATGTGGATGTGAAAATACTGGTTTATAAATTGAAGCAGGGTGTTGGGGATAGTGTCAGGAAAGAGTTTGGCATGCAAGCCAATGCAGGACCTGCATGATGAGCGAGACTTCGTTTTCATTTGTCCAGCAGACAGTCTCGTCGCTATAGAGCATGCAATCGCAACATGTTCCAGTCAAAGGTGTACAATGTGTGAGCATAAACCGCTCATGTTGCATTAGATGCAAGAGTTTTAGTGAGCATTTTTGTAGTCAACTTACACCTGTGCTTTCAAGCCAGGATGTCTGATGAGTCACACCTGATTCCACACTTCAAACTGTAAGGTATCAAATGAGAACAACAAAGAAGTGGCGTTGTTACCGGTAGCATATGTGTCAAACACATCTTATTCATCGTCCGGATCCATAGTCTCACCAAGTCAGGCCACCATAAGTACCTTCCCATGTTGTGGTAGGTCTTTTGGACTCCCTTGTTCCCAAAGTGTTGAGCATGAATCAGGTCAGACAGCCATAGTGATCAGCTGGCTGTCATGCAGCATACAAATTACATGCTGATGCAGCGTGGCTTTCATGCCAACTCTGATGTCTCAATGTAGCGTTTAATCAGCAGAAAAGGACTACCTGTCACGACTGAAAGGCTCAACCTGGTGGTGATGCCAGAAGAACCTGAAAGTGCCCTACTCAATGCTACAAGCTACTCATGACAGTGCTTGAACTGAGAGTGACCTTGCAGAAGCATCAGCAACCGCATGGTGTCGCCAGTTTTGTTGTTCAACCTGACGTCGCCAACAAAATCTAGACATGCCTAGCAGACAATCAGGCTGCTGCCTAACAGCATTTGCATTGCCAATGCTCTGCCAAAATTTTCCTGCACAATGTCCTGACAACACAAGCCCTAACGGCGTTTCTCCAAGGGGACGCCAAGCTCAATTGCTGCTTGAGCTACTCCCAGCCAATGGAATGAAGTTAGGCTGCGTACGACTCTATTGCAGGTGTGAAAATGCCAGTATGGGCTCTCAGAATGAAGTCTGCAGTGACAAATTGGCCTTTCAAAAGCGTCCGCCAGCTGGCAGCAGACGCTTTGCAGCTCACTTCGCAGCTTTCAATCATCCTGTTGATGGCTTTGGTCTCCTCAGACGCTACATATTTGTCATTTCAGAACAAGGTGTCCTGATGGATGCGCTGCAGGGCAGATAGGCCTGCAATTGCCTGCACAGCTGTAGGGCCACAGTGAGCGACCTCTGCATTTGATGTCACATTGACTGGCATGCAACTGCTTTCCAGAACACAAGACTTGTGCTTTGCAAGTTGAAGCACAATGTGCCTGCAGCATGTGTGCAAGTTGACAGGTAACATGATGTCTTAATTGCATCAGGACCATGGCAGGACCATGCATCAATACCACGAAAATGTGCTTTACAGGTATGTGAATGTTCAGCCTCAGTCGTCATGCGCAAGCAGCAAATGCAATGCTCAATTACGTGCTGCAGGCTCAGCACTCACCTTGGGTAGATTTGCATGCTTCCAGGTCCTCGCACTTGTTGGTGCCCTCCAGGATGTTGGTCAGCATGACAGCTTCCATGTGAGCCCAGCCAGCTCCAGCAGGCGGTTCAGGCACTTGTTCTATGTCAGGGGGGGCAATGTTTCACACACTTGTCCCCCATATACAACGCCACTGCATAAGAGGCATAAGTTTTTTCTCTTTTTTTGTGTTCTAGGCCTGGAAGCCTCCTAGCTTGCAAGTGCTCTTGTGCAGCCGCATGGCAACTGTGTGCAGCAGCCTTGCTGTGCAATTCTCACAAACCTAGGACTTGGTCTCACAAGCTAACTGGTTGCATGGTCGGCTGTGCAGCAGCTGCAGAGCTGCAGAGCTGCTCTGGTTGCATGAGGTGCGCTTGCTGTAGCATGGTCCTGCATTAGCTGATCAGCTGCTGTTTTCAGGTGATTCATTTGCAGGTGGACATCGGGCGCTGATGTGCATGCAGGAGAGACATTCTTCTGATTGGTTAATGTTTAGCTGACCTAGACCCTGCACTTGCCAAGATGACATGCTTGCATGCAAAATACATCACGCGTGTGTGCACATGACCAGTCCAGCCAATGACAACCCACGATAGCATGCAGTTGCACTTGCTCATACATGCAAGCCTCATATGGGTAGATGCAAAATCAGTTGGAGCATGGAAATTAGCTCATTCTGACCGATTTGTCAAACAGCCAACTTTGCAGTCACGTCACAGGCGATGTCCTGGTCAACCCCGCACAGGATGATGCCCATCTGCCTAAAATCAAGCAACTGTGCGTTGATCGAGTAATTGCGAGGCGTGTCACTTAGCGAGCAGGCAATACTGTGACAGAGCCATCAACGCAGATCAGATCTGCCACAAGAGGCGCTGAACCAGTATTTGCAGCACTTGCTTCAGCTGCTCGGAACAAACTCTCAGCGACGTATTTTAACGTCAACGCTGCTGGCTCGAACACGCGTCGTGCTGCTGTGTCAGCAAGACACTAAGTGCCGAAGCTTTTCAGATGATGAGCGGGCGTGAGACCTGTACCCAAGGGCCTAGTGGCGTCTAGTCTGGGCAGCTGCGTTGCAAATGAAGCTGGCAGCAGATCACAGCAATGCTGACACTCCCGAGTTCAGCGATTACCCACTCTTGACTGCTTCTGCATCGGAAGACACAGTCAATACTGACCCAGCTTGGTACACTCCAGCTCGGCTGCTGATAGCATTCTGTGTGGTCAGTTTCCTAGTCTTTCTTGACAGGGGTATCATAGCCAGTAATGGTGTGAATGGAGATAAAGAGTCCAATACAGGCATTCAGGTAGACGGCAACCTGCAGCAGTCCAATGGCAAGTTGGCTTCCTCACATCCTGCAGCAGCTGCAGCCCTTTGCCATAGTAACCTTATGACCTGAAACTCCTGCAGCACTCCTAAAGCATGATGTGCTGCATGTGATTCATCTGTTGAACAACATGTTGACTTCACGTTGTCATAAGATGTACACATGCTGTCGAATCTCGCCAGACATGCATACATGCTGAAGACATGCAGCACATTTTTACAGCCAGCTGTTTCAGCGCGCTCGCAGAAACTTCCTGTCCTGTTCTGTAGGGAGAGTTCCAATTGAGCAAATTCCAGGATGGTGTGCTGCCAGCAGCGTTCATGATTGGGCTGCTGATAGCATCTCTCGTGTTTTCAGAGCTGTGCAAATACTACAATGCTTTCAGATTGATTGGTGAGCTTCATCAGAGCATGCACTGTTGCATTATTTCTCACATGCTAGGCTGCACCAAGCTAAATGTTGCATGTAAATGCTTTTCCCTGTACGGCAGTTTTCGACTGTGCACCAAAGGAAGATCAGTGAATACAGTTGAAAAACCTGGGCAGCCCGGTATAATACTTGGCTTGTCATTGAAGAAGCCAAAAGACGTAGTCTTTTCTGTTTTGACAGTTGAAATGCTTTTGATGGGCTTGCAGGTTGGGGTATGGCTATCTTTATGGTGTCATCTGTTGGCTGTGGCTTTGCCAACAGCTTCTGGACGCTGCTGGTGTGTCGAATCATCATGGGGGCTGGAGAAGCCTCCATCATCAACTTGACTGGTAAGCTTCCACAATACTTGAGTTGGTCAGGAATGCATTGTTGTTCAATTGAGCCTAAATAGTTGATTGGTTGATTGCACACGTGACTCATGTTACGGCATCTGCGTGCTTCCACCTGGGACAAATGGGATGAACACCCATGG
>JAABUW010009159.1_pt1 | contig 11365 bp, 16 predicted proteins | sample 5560081 | NCBI WGS metagenome assembly JAABUW01 (sample SAMN10711882, study PRJNA513363) | rock metagenome | isolation source: Antarctica rocks | place: Antarctica: Victoria Land, Knobhead sud | reverse complement strand
CTCTGACGGGCACAGCGATTTTCAAGACGCTTCATCCTTGTCAGGAACAGACCACACACACAGAGACGACACCGGCAGCAGCAGTGGTAGCGATGCTGAAGAAGCGCAGGTCGGGACCTGCAATGTGCATCTGTTTGCATCCATTGCATCACCTGAATGTATCGCCAGCCACCGTTGGTTCGCTTGCAGGGGCCCGATATTCCGTTTGAGCAGCTCCTGCAGCAGAAGCAGGAAGGTGGTCTTCTTCCTAAGGGGTCAGCAGCTCAGCAGCATCCCCGATCACATAGTTACAGCAAAGTAGCAAAGCGTGACTTCAAGAGAGTGAACAAGAATAGGCCTATAGAGCAGTCCAGCAAAAGACCTGTTCCACGGCATAGGCAAGTTGTTGAGCTGCGAAACAGGTGAGTGTGTAGCGCAACTGTTTATCTGTAATGACTTGACCTGAGTGTCAGATGTGTCAGGCATCTGTATCGTTCTGACGAGGCTGTGTGCCAGACATCTGCGGCACATACACTGACTGCTTGTGTCTGACTTGCAGTGAGAGCAGGGATCCTAGGTTTGAGAACTTGAGTGGTAAATTCAGCACAGACCAGTTCAGGAAGCAATATGCTTTTGTATACGATGAAGCGCTGCCTGAAGAGAAGAGAGACCTCAAGAGCCAGATGCAGGTAAAGTGTTCAGTTAGTCTGATTTGCAACAACAAGTCTGGCGCCACTAGCATGTATCTGCCACATACATCTGCATTGTGCATGCATTTGAATCAACAAGATGTTTAAATCACAAAGTAGGGCAACAGCATTGAGTGTTATGCTGTGATCACTGATCATGCCTGCATAGGTGTCCTGTAGTGATTGACTCTCTGCATAAATCATTGAGCTGATAACTGATGAAGCTATTGCTGTATTCATGAAGCCAGTGCACAGATCATGTCAGTACTGCAGTACAATGTGCCACTGCTTGCTGAATGACTTGTGCAGAAAACAAGGGATTCAGAGGCCAGACAACAGCTTCAGACTCAGCTGGCACGGGTTGAGCAGCAGATCAAGGAAGAGCAGACAAGGCGGCAGCAGCAGACGGCACTCAAGTCTCATAAGGTGGGCAGCTGACATACTTGGGCTTTATGCTGCACCTTGATGTAGACCTGCTATGCAACAGCCTAGACAATGCTGATGCATAGCAAGGTTGCATGATTGTTCAGCACCTTTGACACTTTTTCACTTGATGCTACTTGACAATTGTAACAGACATGCTGCATGCACTGTGCATGATTCTGCCTGTTTTGTGAAGCTGGCAAGATACCTAGATGTTGTTGAAAACAGGCAAGAGTGTCCTTGGCTGTTAAGCTGCAGCTAGCACCTTGTGTTGTCTGCCCACCCTGTCTATCAGGCTCAGGTAGCTGTCTGATGACAGACCCTCACTGCAATGTATACTGCAGTCTTTCATCACGCATCACCCCTGCCTTAATCAGGAGGAGTGAATTGGTTTGCAGGCTGAAGAGCGTGAAGCTGTGAAACAGGGCAAGAAGCCATTTTTCCTGAAACATAGCGAAGCCAAAAGGCAAGAGTTGGTGGCCAGGTATAAGCATCTGAAGGCTACCGGAGGTCTAGAAAAGGTGGTGCAGAAGCGCAGACGCAAGAATGCCATGAAGGATCACCGATATGTGCCGTCATCCAGGAATCTACAGTGAACCTGGCGTAGCTTTTGCACCTTTGTATCTTGTGTTCACCCATACTGGTTGGCAGACTGCACAACTGAAACTCCCAGTGGACATGGCATGAAGAGTCTCACAAAGTCAGTAGCCACAGCCAAGCCAGTGGTCCCACACTGCAAGTGTACCTGCTGTAGACTGTGCTGTCTCTGACGCTGAAAAGTGACATGCAAGCAAGCTCACACTTCCACAATGCTCATGCAACTTTTCAGGAGACATTCAACTTGCACTCCGGCGTAGAGTATTTCTGCAGTGTCTGATGACCCTTTTCTCGACAATATGTGGTGCAATAGGTTTGTTCAGCAGTCATCAGTATGCACACATTGCAAACGTTGCTTATTTATAGTGGCAGCACCCAAACAGAGTGTTGTCATATAACACACACTATGATATATGGCACAGCAACGATTGCAGCACAAACAATCTGATCAAAATAATTTGGGCCTGCTAGCATGGGAAAAGAATCCATACTCTTTGCAAGCACGTGCTGGAACATACATGATGATACAAAAGCAGAAATAAGACATCTGCGCTGCAAAAAGTATCAACAACAGTAAACAGGCGCAAGGTAAGCAACAGCATGTCAAAGCTCAAGGGACATGCTGTTGCTAGCCAAAGCACGTGATGACAGTCAGCAGAACTCCAATCAATCAAGCCAAAATAGCTAAAGCAGATTTCGTACAATGAAATCCTCTGTGACGTTGTGGTCAACACAAACCAATCAGGCCAGGTGTGCTTAATGCACCAGGTTCACCTAGATACCTGGCCAGAAACCAGAGGGAGTCGCTCTAAAGGACACACATGCAACAGTGAAGCTGAAATGATCAGTCATCTGCAGAGCTCTCATCCCTTTGCTCCACTAGCTGTTGAACCTTCATTTACGCCAGAAGAGGTACCACCATTGACAGCACTGACAGACGCTGGGCTACTAGGACTGCTTTGGGTGCCTCCGGAGGGTTCTGGGGCGGGTGCAGGAGCGCCAGAGCTGGTAATATAAGTGGCAGCTGCAGATAAGGTGTGCATGCTTTAGATGCTGCAGTCAAGGGTACGTGCGATGCATGCGTGCAAAGGCAAGAGAAGATGGGCTTGGGATCAACACTGTTGTTGTCAAAGCGGGCAAGCTGTGCATAAGTGACTGCTACAGCTCCAGTGCTGCAGTGCTGAATAATACATATCTGAACATACATGCTGACGTGACTTTTGCAGCACAGATGCAAAGCAGTCCATTTCAGATAGGGTCATACCCTGTTGCAACATCCTTTCTCGGAGTTGGTGGACCTCCTCAAGTTCTCCCAGGATCCTTTGGTGCTCCAAAGCACTGTCAGCATCAACGTCCTGCAGCTGTCTCGAGGTCACACTCACAAGCAGCACACTCAACACCAGCATAGCCAGTCTCATGTTGACCATCTTCTTGACCTGCGCATGTAGCAAGGCGCAAGCGTTTAGCAACAAGAACGTGCCGGTGCATCTGGCTTTGGACGGTTGCACCCGGTCTCGGACATGGTGCAATGCTCACAATCACTGCATAAGCCATACGCGAAGCCGACACGAGTGTAATTGTAGTGTCTTACGTGCAGTCATATGCACTTGCCAGGCGCGACGCATTGGGAATAAGAGGCGCTCTTTCAGCACCGTTCGATGAGTGCACCAGAAACATTCACGTGTGGAAGGTTTGTATTGACCGTCTCTTGACAAGCTTCACGACGGGACAGCATGAACACCGATGCAGGGGCAGAGGTACCAACCGTATATGCGCAACGAAATTGGCACGACATGTTATGGACGGCACCGATGCCGAAGATGCTGAGAGACCGTCTGCACCAGCAAAGCGCGCGATGACTGGAGTAGTTGTTCGTAGTCGGATGGTTTTCCAACCGTTTGCAAGAGCGTTGACATCGGCTGCCTCGGCAACTTCCGACCGGAAGTTGCGCTCTTCTTCCTCGAACCTGACCGCCTGATTAAGTCTGCATCTCAAAACAAATATGTGTTTTGAAAATCTGTTGCACACAGTTTCCCAGCCGACAAACTGCAGGAACAGAGCGTCAACCTTGCAAGCAGACTGAGTATTGCATCAGTCCCAAATTCATATATTGGAATCTTCACTTTGATGATTGTTCAGCGGGTTCTGGACTGGCTGTTCATCTGGCAGCAATCTGGTGCATAGCAACCTCTGACTAGCGTGGCAGGGGAGTCAGGTTATGCTTACGCATGTGAAAACCCTTGTGCTGGACACTGTGCAGATACAGCCGAGTAGCAACATCAACAGGTACATACAGGTGCATTACTATGAATAAAATAGGTCATGCAGGCTGCAAAAAAATAAAGGCAGCCACTAGCACATCATACTATCATCAACAAGACCACCATGCTGTCTTTGGCGAACAACATGTGCCAAGAGCTTGCGAGCTACTTTCGTCTGGTCATCAGTTCTTCTGCATACAGAGCAGCGGACTGATACTATTGCCCCAATCCAAGATCCAAAGATGATCTTGGGGTTGTCCCACGCCCAAAGCTTGGTGCATCGTATTCTATGCTTGTCGCCTGCACATCCTTTGGCAAAGTATCAACCAACAATTGCTGTGCTGACTGCAGCTGCTTCAAATCTTTGCTCTCCAACGATAGAAGGATGCCTGTTCCATCTTTTTGTTTTGTCATCTGCATGTCACACACCAGGGGTCAAAATGTGAACAACTGCACTGCACCTGGAGCAATTGCACAGACAGCCATGGCCGTGCAAGTCACTCCAGCGTTTCTGAACCAGACAGCATTGGCTGAGTGAACTAGCATCCAACATCATAATGTCATGACATCCTCACGGACTTGGGAGCTGCATGTTGCTTGCTGTGCTTGCAGAGACAACACAGCAATACTGGTCAGCACTGACAAGGTGTGCTGCAAGTGCTCACAGGATAGGAGCCAATAGAGACTTGGTTGCCAAGCACTTCTGCTACTCTGTCTAGAGCTGGCGCTATGTGGGTCTCATCAGTGACAGGCAGCCTCAGCACAACTGAATGGAATGGCTTCAGCTCGCCTTCTAGCAGCAACTGCTCCTTTGCAACCTGCACAGGCGTCATGGTCACACTGACTTTCTACAACCGGTTGTGCTTCTAACTGGCTTGTGCCTTTTGCACAGACGGTGTTGTCATATACTTGTATGACCATAGTTTCAAGACACAGCATCATCTGCTGACATTGACATTCGCAATCCAGTCCAATGCCAGTATCACGGGTGATCGAACAGGTTCTCAGACAGCTCAAAGGTATGCACCACAAACGGCTGCAAGGACCTAGTTGCCAAGACGCAGAAAGAACTAGTTGCCAAAGTCCAGAATGACAACTCTATCCAAGCTTCTCCTGCAGCCATTGCATCAGACACCAGATATGCCCAAATCTGTGTCAAGCTGGCAAAGGAATTACAGATGTGCCAAACTTGTGCAAGCCACTGTAGATGTTTTGCATGCATTTAGAGGAAGCAAAAAGAGCATTCCACAGGAAGGAATGGCATGGAAAGTTTGGGAGACCCAGGAAATTCTCCTGATGATCAGAGTCAGCAGTGCATGAATCACACCTGGGTGTGGTTCAGTTGCCTGGCAGCTTGCTATCAACAACATTCCAATTGAGCATCTCACCTTCAGGAGACAGAAGCATGCAAGTGGGTAATGCAGTCAAAGCCTTTGTACTATGAACACAGCACATTGCTCTGCTATGACTGTCAATAGGCTTGTGGGTTTGTTGGAGATAATCAAGTGCATTTTGCCCAAGCTTGAACTATGTTGCCTGTAGCCTCTGCAACTGATTATGAGCTGGCTGAAGTGTACCTTCCATTTAGCCTGCAGCAAGCCCGGCACCCCAGGCAGCACAAAGATGTTGCCACATCTGATGAGAGGGAAAGGCGACTGGGTGCCGTCATCCCTTGAGTAGTCAATGATGCTGCATGCTCCTGTCAAAACATGCCACTCACATCAGCATGACCCTTCATGTCTGTATGCGGCTGGTCAGACCTGCAGCTTTTGCTAGGAAGGTGCACTGATGAGCATAGTAATCAATCAATCAATCTGTCGGTCAATTAATCAGTCAGTCAGTCAGTCCATCAATCAATGGCTTTCAACAGGGATGTCATGAGACAACAAATGGGGAGGGTGAGACGTTTACACGAGCTATCTCATGCAATGCTGTGACAGACCCCAGGAAGGATGCAAGCATTTACGCTGAATCACCAACACAGACCATGTGACCGGCAATACCATTACCAATGGTCCTGGATTACAAACAAGTGTCATGCCATACAAAGATGGACAGGTCACAGCATTGTGAGCGCCGACCATGCAGCTCTCCGTTAACAGATAGATGGTGTACGTAGGACTATGACTCACCTTGTGGTGCTTCAGCCATCTTGAGATGGGCAGCTGTGATGTTGTCACCAAAGTATGCACGTAACCTGCTCTCCAGGCCCGCATCCCTGTGCCATGCCATTCAGTAGTCATGCTGCGTTACACACACCTCATGCACACATTCAAGTATCCCACAAGCGCCTCATGTTTGTGCAGAGACCATGTCGATGCCTGATCAGGTGCCATGCCAGCAGGAAAGAGACATGATCGTGCCTGTAGCAAAGCCTAAGCCGCGGCACAACCCAAAGTCGATGCAGACCTCATAGGAATCAATATTATGCTGAGTCATGTCTGGCTTGCACATCAAGGTATGTTGCGCACAGCATACAGCGACAACTGCATATCAGACCAAACCATTTGAGGCAAGTGCGGCACAAGAAAAGGCCCAGTGGGTCCCTGACTGCAGTCCATGCAGATGTGCGGTCACCTGACAAGGGGCTTCCCTAAAGCCTCAGCAACGCCAGCTAGGGTGACATCATCCCTGGTGGGCCCCACTCCCCCCGCAGTGATGACAATCTCATATGCATCTAAAGCGGCTCGCACCTCTGCACTAATGGAGGCAGTTTCATCAGAGACAATCACAACCTGCGTATATACAGGGTTGGTGCTCGGCGTCAGGCCAGACTGAAATGTATCCATGCCATCGTGACGTTAGAGAGACACACCTGCTGTCATGGTGATGTGCAGCTGATGCATGGCGGAAAGAACATGAGTAGTGTTGCATAAAGCAGTCTGTGCACTCAGAGGAACTCCATTGCTTTGGCTGACCCTGTGAGTTGGCAGACAGTGTCCACGGTGAATACCTTTATTACCACCATTCTCAACTGCTTGTGCGTCATCTTTGGGAGACAACAGTTGCATGGCAGGCAAGGCACAGTCTGCCCTACCATAGATTTGCCAGCATGCTCACCTTACAAACTCGCCAACCTATGGCACGAAGCTCACTGCACAGGAAATGAGTGTTGACATCCTGGACCTTTGCTGCCAAGATTTCATCTCCCACCACGACAATGGCAGCAGTCCTGGTGAAGGAATGTGAGACAGATAGCTCTTTGCTCTGCTTGCTGGTGCGCCCTGCTCGCTCCATGCGGCTGTCTGCTAGCATGTAGGCTGGAGCAAAACTGCCATCTTCTTTTCTTAGCAGACTGCACACCAATTGTGAGCATGGGCATTATCATCTGGAAATAACATGATGGTTAGCTGGCATGGTTGGGTCTCTTGGTCCATGCAGTGACTGTCTGACGTGTGCGCAGAGCAAAGTGAAGCTCATACCAGATCTGAGATTGCACCACAAATCTTTAAGCTGAGCACTCTGCTTGCCTCATGCAGTTCTGTGCTAGCAAAGCAACCTATAGCTCTTGTTGATCTTCCTGAAACATGCTTGATAGAGAATCTGCCTACACTGTGCCGGCCAAAACACTGCCGGAGCTACATACTGGCATTTGTCACACAGCAACAGAGTAGAAAGAGGCATGCATGCAGATGCACTAAGTGTTCATTAGGCATGCAACTGAAAAGAGACAGTTCTTGCAACAATTTGTACATGGTGCTGATCAGACCATTGACATCATAGCAGCAGTTCATGTCAATAACCTTCACGCCAGCAGCGTAGATGAACTGACCTGTTGGGAACAGTGTTGTTGACAGCTCCAATGGATGTGTAACCTTCGTCATATAGGGAACAGTATGGAACTTTGGTAGCTCTTAAGAATGTCCACACATCAGCATAGGTCCAGTCCAGAATCGGATTGACACGCATGAAGGGCGGCCAGCCTGCACTGCTTGGGCAGTAGACTTCCTGACCAAATGCATTAGGATCGCCTCTGCACACAGTGACTTTCAGTCATGGTGCAGAAAGACACGCGCATGCTACACAGGAGGTGGCTCTTTGGTGCAATATCTGCAAATGCCGGGCAACTTTGAGCTATCATCACGTGCAAAGCAAATCTGTGGTGGTTCAAATACATCGGTCAATCTCAGCTTCACATCTTGATTGCTGAGCAAATGGCTGTGCAGAAATTTCACATGCAGCATAAAAAGTACCTCCTTGTGCCCAGAATGATAGCCTTGAGCTGTGTTGTCTCTAGCAGCCCCTCAACACCACTTCTGAAGTCAGCGTGCAGCGTATGCACATGCAGATTGTACTGCCGGCTCATGTTACTTGTGAATGCAAGGATCTCTGTAAAGTCATCTTCCCGCTCAAATACGAAGCTGCAGATCCCCTTCAAGCCTGCAGCAAAGCACTCAATGAACCACATGTGGAATTGTTGTGGTCAATATTGCAAGGCTGAGCTGGGCACCCTGATACTGCCTGTTACCATGAGCATTGTTCTGCAGGTCAGCAGTTCTTTCTGGGAGAGGCAGTATGATGGCTGCGCGGATGATGTGCAACAGCACTGTGCTATCCTTGCCACCATTGAAACTGAAAGCCACTTCAGAGGCTCTGCAGACGATTGCATGCTTCACCACCATGAGAAGAACTACTAGTACCACAGGCACGTTGAACGCTTGTGTCTGCAGCCAGAGACGCTTGCAGTGCTTGCTTGTCTATGTGCAAAAAGGTTCAAAATAACGCTCACCCGTACAGATCGATGGTGCGGCTAACACAAGCGACCGCCTTCCTAAACTTATCTTGGAAGCTATCGTCCTGGACCCGCTTCACCGCCTCTAGGACATCCATCGGGCAAGCTGGCTGATCACTTCAATCAGCTATGTAGGAGGTTCGGACGAGACGCTGATCAGCGTGAATAGCGGTATCGAGCACAAGTGTGCAAAGTCGGGATGCTGTCGACTCGAGTGTCAGGGAGATCCGCGTTTCTGTGCGGACGGGTCCAGTTTGACCTAAGTCTTATACAGGTTCAGGGTGTGTTCGGCAAGAGAAGGTTTCGCAACATACACGCGTTATTGAACAGCTTTTCAGCAAAGAACAGGTTGCTGGTGCATCATGCGGCATGTTCAGACCAAGCGCTCGCGTCAAAGAAAAAGCAAATATGCCCTTTCGTTCGTCTTGCAGCAGGTCTTGCAGGTCCTGGAAGACGAACAAGATTTTTGTCAATGACCGATCTGCAGCTCTGCATTCGGTAGGGAAGCCCTTCTCTCTCTCTCTCTTGCTCGGACCCCTGTCATTCACATTGTCCGCAACTGCAACGTTCGGGCTATACAGGGAGCTTCAGCAAAGCGTCTGCATAGCACCTGTTGACTTACTGACTTTAGAAGTGTCAGTATAATTGGCACAGCCACTTTCGTCGTCACGGTCAGACCATCCCGGCAATCGAGATCGCCACTGGGCACTGATTGAAAAGACTCCAGTCCTGCCAGGATGGGTATTCTTGAAAAGTAAGTGCAGTGACTGGGTGGCATAGGAAGTTTGTCCATCAGTGTCTCTGCTTGCCTGCTGTCTCTGTGCGGACATGACGATCAGTGTAACGTGATCACGCACCTGCAGAATTGCAGACATCGAGTTCGAGATGAATCGGACTCAAAAAAACAAGGTGCATGTCATTCTGCTATTGTCAGTGACTCTGAACTGCGGCAGTGCAGCAGGTTGAGAAGCAGTAGTGCTGTAGGCTACTGAGTATCATTTGGGCCAACTCAAAGCAAAGCTAGCCAAGCTGCGCACAGAGCTACAGGCACCCTCAAAGGTCGGTACTTTGCACATGAAATATGCAATGTTTGCAAGGCTTGCATCTATGACATCTACGCTGTGCCAATTTGGTAAAGCATCATGCCTATACCTACTGTCAGCAAGCACATCTGCGGCAGGCTAAGGATACCAACTGCAGGATGGCAAAGGTGGTGGGGAAGGATTTGAAGTGCAAAAGTATGGTGATGGACGCGTAGCTCTCATTGGTGAGACTTTGCTATGTTGCATGGTGTGCTCAGTACTGCAATGCAGCATGCTCAGCTCCATACCATAACCAGTTCTTCATCATGCTTTGCCAACAGACTGTGCTTTTATCACATGTACTTGCCGAAGGCAAGGTGCTCAACCGTCAGGAAGCAGCATGCTTATTGTCATGCTGTCACAGCAATCCTACATCAAAACCATGTCCTTTCACAGACCGTAGGCTAAACCCAAATTGTGCTGTGACAGCCACAGCTTCACAGGGTTGTGTGCTCATGCACAGGGTTTCCCAGTGTGGGAAAGAGTACCATTTTGACACAGCTGACAGGCACACAGTCTGAGGTTGCAGCGTATGAGTTTACAACCTTGACATGCATCCCTGGGGTCATCCATTACAATGATGCAAAGATCCAGCTGCTGGATTTGCCTGGAATCATCGAGGGCGCTGCACAGGGCAAAGGTGCAATATCTACTTTTCTACTGTGGCTGCCAGCTTCTGGCTCAGGCACATGTATATAGTGGCTGCACATGCAGCGCACAGTAGCTTTTGCTACCAGGAACACATATCTTAATCTGTGTGTGTTCTCCACAATGCATTGCCCCCTGCCACTGCACAACATGGCCAGCTGCCAGTCTAACCCTCTGTATGCAGTGTTGCATTCAATGCTGGTTTTTGACATGTTGGTGATCATACCATTACTTAAGGTGGTACTCTCCTTCCACTATCAACTTGCAACACAGTACAAAAGCCAGCCACATGGTAATCATCACTTTGCATGAGTTGCCGTCTTTGCAGGCAGTCAGTGCTGAGATGACAGCATTGTCACCATGGAAAGAATGTCGTGTTTTGTTTTACAGGAAGGGGTCGGCAGGTCATTGCAGTGTGCAAAAGCGCTGACTTGTTATTGATGGTCTTGGATGCGTCCAAGCCAGACTTCCACAGAGACATCCTGACCAGAGAGCTAGAGTCAGTGGGCATTCGCCTGAACAGAACACCACCCAACATATACTTCAAGAAAAAGAAGACTGGCGGCATTTCATTCAATGCTGTTGTCCCACTGACACATCTGGATGAGAAAATGTGTCAGAGAATACTGCAGGTGCACAATGCACTAATGCACAAATGCACATAGCCTTTTGGTGCCTGGCTTATTCCATATCTCACACCAAAAAGACTGCAATTTACAGCCGCAAACCCTTGCAAGCTGGATTTTTGACTGTCTAACGTTTGCACACAGCTTTTGTTTGTTGTCATGCACCTATTGTTGGCATTCATGCAAGATGACGTTGCCATGTGCAGGAGTACAAGTGTCATAACGCTGACATTCTGCTGAAAGAAGACAGCACCGTAGATGATCTGATTGATGTCATCGAGGTATACACACCGGTCAGAGGCTGCTATCATCAACCCATGTGGCACTG